>Ga0209300_1000010_pt1 | contig 163974 bp, 159 predicted proteins | sample Shrwel_input2_RT_FD_187535 | JGI IMG/M metagenome (GOLD analysis project Ga0209300, IMG submission 187535) | Subsurface microbial communities from deep shales in Ohio, USA - Utica-3 well 1 S input2 RT (SPAdes) (version 2) ... | reverse complement strand
GGCAAGATCACCACGTATCGCAAATTGGCCGAAGCCGCCCTCGAGCAACTGAAGCCCTACTTCACCGAAATGGGATCGCCCTGGACCGCCGAGACATCGCTCCCCGGCGGGGACATCGACTCGCGCGAGGCATTTGCCATGCAACTCGTCCGCGATTATCCGTTTTTGGGTGAAGCCCGGGCGCGGCGTCTGGCCTCGAGCTATGGCACGCTATGCCTGCGCTTCCTGCACGGCATCAGCCGCGAAGATCAGCTTGGCGAGGCATTCGGCGCAGGCCTTACACAGGTCGAAGTCGACTACTTGGTGCGTGAAGAATGGGCCTGTTCGCCGGACGATATCCTGTGGCGACGCACCAAACTAGGCCTGCGTTTCACGCCTGAGCAGCATCAGCGCCTGACCGCCTATCTCAATAATCGTCATTGCCAAGGCCATGCAGCCTGAGGCGGCTGTGCCATCACGCTTTTACTTAGCCTAACCGCCCTTTAGCCTGCTACGCTCAATCACCACGCTGACCATGGACGGTAACGCCTCGGCATCGAGCCAGGGCCGGCGCCGCCGAAACGAGGCCATGATGATTGAGTATATCGCCGAGATAGCGCTTGCCCTGCTCGCGTTTGCAGCATTTATCGCCACTGCCATCCCGTGGTTAGATTTACGCTACTGGTGGGTGCGCGGTTTCGACTTTCCCCGCATGCAGCTGGCGGCATTCGCCGTGGTGATCTTCATTGCCTTGCTATGTGTACTGCCATGGTCGCCACTGGGCTGGGTTGGCGCTATCGCGAGCTTGGTCGTGCTAGGTGTTCAAGGCTCGCGCATTTTTCCTTGGACGCCGTTGGCGGCACGCCAGGTGGTGGATGCCGAAGGCGAAGCCCCCTCGCGGCAATTCTCGTTGCTGGTCGCCAACGTTCTCATGCCCAATCGCCAGTCTGACGCACTCATGCGTCAGATCCGCGAGGTCGACCCCGACCTCGTGTTGACCCTGGAGTCCGACGCCTGGTGGGGAGAACGCCTCGACGAAGCGCTGAACGACAGCCACCCGCATAGCGTCAAGATTCCCCTCGACAATCTCTACGGCATGCACCTGTATTCGCGTCTCGCGCTTCATGAGCCGCACGTAGAATGGCTGATCCAGGACGACATCCCATCGATACATGGCTGGTTCGAGCTGCCTAGTGGTGAACATGTGCGCTTCCATGCCGTACACCCACGGCCCCCCGCACCCGGCGAAAGCGATGAATCGCTATGGCGCGATGCCGAGCTGTTGCTGGTCGGCCAGACGGTTCGCGACTCGGGCCTCCCCACGCTGGTCGCCGGCGATCTCAACGACGTGGCATGGTCGAAGACGACACGTCTGTTCTGCCACATCAGCGGCATGCTCGACCCTCGTCGTGGCCGGGGCCTCTACAGTACCTTCCACGCCGAACATCTTTGGCTGCGCTGGCCGCTGGATCACGTCTTCGTCAGCGAGCACTTCACCCTGGTTGCGCTGAATCGCCTCGCGGCGTTCGGTTCCGACCACTTCCCGATTCTCGCAACCTTCCGTTATCGACCGGCACGCGCCGATGAAAACGACAGTCCCGACGCCGACCGCGAAGAGCGCCAGGACGCCGAGGAAACCATCGAGGAAGCTCAGGACCGGCGTGGCGAGGAGCCCGTCAAGAACGCCGTATAAGGCCATCGTGGTAAAGGCGAGCAAATAAATTGGGCGCCCGTGAGGGCGCCCAAGGCAGGCAACACCTGTCGTTTTACCGAGTCATTCGGGGATGCCGCCTTGTGTCAGTTGCGTGGGATCGAGCAGTCGCTCGAGTTCCTCGCGGGACAACTCGGTTTCCTCTTCGGCCACATCGATGATCGGCCGGCCTGCTTGATAGGCCTTCTTGGCAACCTGCGCTGCCGCGTTGTAACCGATGACCGAGTTGAGCGCAGTCACCAGGATGGGATTGCGCGACAACGGCGCCTCGATATTGTCGCGACGCACGTTGAAGGTGGCGATGGCACGATCGGCCAGTAGCGTACTGGCGTTGGACATCAGGCGAATCGAGGTCAACAGATTCGAGGCAATCAGCGGCAACATGACATTGAGCTGGAAGTTGCCGCTCTGCCCCGCCACCGTGATCGCGCTATCCAGCCCGATGACCTGCGCTGCGGTCTGCGCCGCCGCCTCGGGAATCACCGGATTGACCTTGCCCGGCATGATCGAGCTGCCTGGCTGCAAGGCTTCGAGCTCGATCTCGCCCAGCCCGGCCAAGGGCCCTGAGTTCATCCAGCGCAAATCATTGCTGATTTTCATCACCGCGCAGGCATAGGTACGTAGCTGCCCGGACAGCTCGACGGCGGCATCCTGCGAGCCAAGGCTGGCGAAGAAGCTATCGTTGGGGCGCAGGTTGAGTCCCGTCTGCTCGCCGAGCGCCTTGGCGACCCGCTCGGCGAACTCGGGATGGGCGTTGATCCCCGTACCCACCGCCGTGCCGCCAAGCGCCAGGCGTGTCAGCCGCTGCTGGGTGCTTTCCAGGCGTTCTATGGCCTGAGCGACCTGGCTGGACCAACCACCAAGCTCCTGACTCATGCGCACCGGCATGGCATCCATCAGGTGGGTACGCCCGGTCTTGACGACATCGTCCACCTCGTGCGCCTTGGCGTCGATAACCGACTGCAGGTGGCGCAAGGCGGGGAGCAGCGTTTCCTCGACCTCCAGCGCCGCCGACAGATGCAAGGCCGTGGGAATCACGTCATTGCTCGACTGCCCCATGTTGACATGGTCGTTGGGACCGATCTCGGTGCCACTCTCGCTGGCGAGATGAGCGATCACCTCGTTGACGTTCATATTGGTCGAGGTGCCCGACCCCGTCTGGAAGACATCGATCGGAAACTGATCACCATGCTCGCCATCGACGAGACGCTGGGCCGCATTGATGATCGCCTTTGCGCGCTGGGCGTCGAGCAAACCAAGGTCACGATTGACGTGCGCCGCCGCCAGCTTGACCCGTGCCACGGCCTGAATGAATGCAGGAGGCATGGGCTGCCCACTGACGGGAAAGTTGTTGATGGCACGCTGGGTCTGGGCACCATAAAGAGCATCGGCGGGAACCTCGAGCTCCCCCATGCTGTCGCGTTCAATGCGTGTCTCGCTCATCACACTCTCCTGATCGGTTGAGACCACCGTGCACGCGCCCCATCATGGCGATGTCCGTCGCTATCGACGATCATGACGGTCGCCCATCCGGCGCACACGAGCCCGGCGACTATCAATGTGAAATTGTGCTGCCGTTGGCGCCTTTCAAGGCATCGTCACTATCTCTCGGGAGAATCCATCATGTGGCATCGCTCCACGCTCACCCTGCCTCCACGCCGCCAAGGCTTTCATCTCATCACCGACGACATCATCGACCAGCTTCCGATGCTCGCCTCCGTACGTCTCGGACTCTTGCACCTACAATTACTGCATACATCCGCGTCGCTCACTCTCAATGAAAACGCCGATCCTGACGTGCGCCACGACATGGCTCTGTATGCCAAACGGCTCGCCCCTCAAGGCATCGACGGCATGCGCCACACGCTGGAAGGGCCCGACGACATGCCGGCACACGTCCTGGCCAGCCTCTTCGGTACGCAACTGACGCTGGCCGTCGAGTCGGGACGACTCGCCACCGGCACCTGGCAAGGCATATGGCTAGGAGAACATCGCCAACACGGGGGACCGCGCCGCATTCTCGCCACCCTCAACGGCGACGACGCATGACGCGACTTTTTACCAGCCCAGCGCCTGCTTGACGAAAGGAATGGTCAGCTTGCGCTGAGCGGAAAGCGAGGCGTGATCGAGACGTGCCAGGGCATCGAATAGCGCGGAAAGCTGTCTCGGGCCTCTATGCAGAATATAGCGCGCGACTTCATCGGGGAGCTGCATGCCGCGCACCCGTGCACGCAACTGCAAGGCCTCGAAGCGTCCGCTGTCGTCCAGCGACTGAACATGGAAGGTCACGCCCCAGCTCAAGCGCGAGGCGAGATCCGGCAGAACGGTAGGCAACTGGCGCGGCGCGGCCTCAGCGGCGATCACCAGGCGCTTGTTGGCATCGCGCATGCGATTGAAGAAATGAAACAGGCCTTCTTCCCAGCGCTTACGACCTAGTACCGCAGAAAGATCATCGATCGCCACCAGGTCGAGACGCTCGAGATCCTCGAGCATATGCGGCGGGAAGTGGCCTAGATCACGCAAAGGAAGATACAAGGCGCGATCGCCCCGATCGCCGGCCTCGTGGCACGCCGCCTGGAGTAGATGGCTGCGACCGCTGCCCGGGGCGCCCCACAGAAACAGAAACGGCTCGCCATTCACGTCGAGCTGACCACGCAAGCGCTCGAGCAACGGCGCATTGCCAGACGCATGGAAGTTGGCGAACGTTGCATCGTCACTCAGCCCCACCCCCAGTGGCAGCTGCGCGGACCCAGTCATGACCTTTCCTCATCGCCTTCGTGCGAGGCGCCAGCGTGGCGGGTATCGTATAAGCGACTGCTTTTATAGCGCTCATGAAGGTAGCGTAATACTACCATGATGACCGCTGCGACCGGCAACGCCAGCAGAATACCGATGAAGCCGAACAATTGGCCACCGGCCAAGACTGCGAAAATGACCGCGATGGGATGCAGACCAATCTTGTCACCGAGCAATACCGGTTGCAGCACGGTACTTTCGACCAATTGCCCGATACCGAAGACCACAGCCACGCCGAGTAACGGCAGCCATTCACCGAACTGAAAGAACGCCACCAACGCCGCTACGCTGATGCCGACGATCACGCCCAGGTAGGGCACGATACTGGCCAGCCCCGCCACCAAACCGATCAAAAGGCCAAACCGCAAGCCCAGCAGACTCAGCCCCGTCGCGTAGATCACCGCCAGGCTGAGCATCACCAGCAACTGCCCGCGCAGAAAGGCCGACAGTACCTCGTCACACTCAATGCTCAAGCGTGTGATCGTTGGCTCGATATGACGTGGCAAAAGATCGCGCACTCGCCCTTTCAATCGATCCCAATCGAGCAAAAAATAGAATGTCGTGACGGGAATCAGTGCCAAGTTGCCTATCCATATCACGATCGCCATGCCCGACTTGGACGCTTGTGCCAGGACGGCCGCCGCCACGGTGCCAGTTTCCCGCCAATTGTCCATCAAGGTACTACGCAACTGATCGAAGTCGGCACTGAGATCGACGCCGGTCAAGGCCTGAAAATCCGGCAGCACCGTGGTCTGTACCCAATTGAAGATGGCCGGGAAGGATTCGACCAACTGCGCTAACTGTCGCCCGAGCAAAGGAATCAAGATCAGAAACGCCAGCACCATACTCAATGCCAGAACGAGAAACACGACGCTCACCGAGAGCCGACGCGACAAACCGCGCGCCTCCAGCCAGTCGGTCACCGGGTCGCCTAGATAGGCCAATATCATGCCGACGAAAAACGGCATCAAGATGGGCTCCAGCAAGACGAGCAACCAGATCAGTCCCGCCGCGCCCAGAAGGCTCCACCCTTGTATACGTGTCATTGCGATGCGTATCTCCCGGCTCTTTAGGTTTCGATTCTACACGTCTGCGCGGGCGATGCGCCTCCCGCAGGGCAATGCTACAATGCGGCTTCCCTTATTCCGCCCTGGCCTCGGGCGCCAGGCGGCGCCATCGGCTTCGCCCGATCCCCCGCGATCGGCTCACTGTTGACAGGAATGCCCATGACTCGCAGTTCGGACACGCCCTCTTCTTCCCACGCATCACTGAGCTACAAGGATGCTGGCGTGGACATCGACGCCGGCAACGCGCTCGTCGAACGCATCAAGGGAGTCGCCAAGCGTACCTCCCGTCCCGAAGTGATGGGCGGCCTGGGCGGCTTTGGCGCATTGTGCCAATTACCCAGCGGTTACCACGAGCCAGTTCTAGTGTCCGGCACCGACGGCGTAGGCACCAAGCTTCGTCTGGCCATGGACCTTGAACGTCATGACACCATCGGCATCGACCTGGTCGCCATGTGCGTCAACGACCTGGTCGTCGCCGGCGCCGAACCGTTGTTCTTCCTCGACTACTACGCCACTGGCAAACTGGATATCGACATCGCCGCCGATGTCGTTACCGGCATCGGTGAAGGCTGCACCCAGGCCGGGTGCGCGCTGATCGGCGGCGAGACCGCCGAAATGCCCGGCATGTATTCGGGCAGCGATTACGACTTGGCAGGCTTCTGTGTCGGCGTGGTCGAGAAATCCGAGATCCTCGATGGCAGCCACGTCGCCGAGGGAGATGTGCTGCTCGGGCTAGCATCGTCCGGCCCCCATTCCAATGGCTACTCGCTGATCCGCAAGATTCTAGAGAGGGGGCAGGCCGATCTCGAACAAGACATCGATGGCGTTCCCCTGCGCGACGCCTTGCTGGCGCCGACACGTATTTACGTCAAACCGCTGCTGACGTTGATCAAGGACAGTGACGTGGCCGTGCACGCCCTCTCGCACATCACCGGCGGCGGTCTACTCGAGAACGTGCCACGCGTACTGCCCGACACACTCACCGCGCGTATCGACGCCGCAAGCTGGAGGCGCCCCGCAGTCTTCGACTGGCTGCAACGTGAAGGCAACGTCGACGAGCACGAGATGCATCGCGTACTCAATTGCGGCATTGGCATGGTCGTGGTCGTGCCTGCGGAGCAGGCCGAACAGGCCCAGGCCACGCTCGAGGCCGCCGGCGAAACGGTGCATCGCCTCGGCGACATCGTCGCCCGCCAGAATGAGGAAGAACAAGTTCGTCTGGAGAACGTCCGCTAATGAATGCTACGACTCAAGCCGACACCCCCGACGGCAACGACTTCGAAGCGGAACCCGCCGAGAAGCGTCGTGTGGTGGTGCTGATCTCCGGCAACGGCAGCAACCTGCAGGCGCTACTCGACGCACAGCAGCACGACGAGTTGGGCGGCGAGATCGTTGCCGTGATATCCAACCAGGGCGATGCCTACGGCCTGATCCGTGCCAAGGAGGCCGGTGTCGACTCCGTCGTGCTACCGCATCGCGAGTACGACGATCGCGAAGCTTACGACCGCGCATTGATCAAGGTCATCGACCGCCACACGCCGGACCTGATCGTGCTCGCGGGGTTCATGCGCATTCTTACCCCAACATTCGTGCATCGCTATGCCGGCCGCATGCTTAATATCCATCCTTCGCTGCTGCCGGATTATCCAGGGCTGGACACGCATGCCCGCGCCCTGGCCGACGGCGTGTCGGAGCATGGCGCCAGCGTGCACTTCGTCACCGAGGAACTCGATGGCGGGCCGGTGGCCTTGCAGGCCGCGCTCAGAGTCGACCCAGATTCCACCGCCGAGCAGATAATCGCGAAAGTCCACGCCCGCGAGCACCTGATCTACCCCATCGCCGTGCGCTGGTTTCTCGAAGGCCGCTTGAGTCTGGGCGCGGAAGGCGCTCTGTTCGACGGCATGCCGCTACCACCCACCGGGTTGCGGATGTCGCATGAAGACGCCGCGGAAGAGCTCGACGAGGAAGGGTAGAACCCAGCTTCGGGCTTCGAGCACCAGGCTCGGGGCGCTATGAAGAGGGGCTTTGGGCTTTGGGCTTTGGGCTTCGGTAGCATTTTGGCCCGTTGCCCGTTGCCCGTAGCTCGCTGCTTACGTCCTCGGTAGCGTAACGCCCCGCTGCCCCATGTACTTGCCGCCCCGGTCCTTGTAGGAAACGTCACAGACCTCGTCGGATTCCAGGAACAGCATCTGCGCCACGCCTTCATTGGCGTAGATCCGCGCGGGCAGGTTGGTGGTGTTGGAAAACTCGAGCGTGACGTGGCCTTCCCACTCGGGCTCCAACGGCGTGACATTGACGATGATGCCGCAACGCGCGTACGTCGACTTACCCAGGCAGATAGTCAACACGCTACGCGGAATCCGGAAATATTCCACCGTGCGCGCCAAGGCAAAGGAGTTGGGCGGAATCACGCAGACATCACCCTTGACGTCGACGAAGCTCTTCTCATCGAATCCCTTGGGGTCGACAACGGCCGAGTGAATATTGGTGAACACCTTGAATTCATCGGCACAGCGCACGTCATAGCCGTAGCTGGAGGTTCCATAAGAAATAACCCGCTGCTCGTTCACGTAACGAACCTGGTCCGCTTCGAACGGCTCGATCATGCCCTGGCCCTCGGCCATGCGCCGAATCCATTTGTCGGATTTGATGCTCATTGAAGTTTCCTGCTCAGTGCGCTGTCGCGATGAAATCGGGTCGTCTCCGCGAACACTCGGTCCGTGAAAACTCGGTCCGTGAAAATTTGGTCTATGAAACAAAGGGGCCGTTATGATAACGGCCCCATCGCGTCACGCAAACGTTATGTGGTGAACGTCACTCGCCGAAACTGATGGTCGGCGATTCGTCGGATTGCGCGTCGATCCCCTCGGCCACGGCACGCGCCACCTGGCGGAATGTCTGCGCGACGTTGCCTTCCGGGTCAGCGATCACACTGGGCTTGCCGCCGTCGGCCTGCTCGCGAATCATGCCGTCGAGGGGCAGTTGACCCAATAGCCGCGTCTGGTACTGCTCCGCGATGCGCTCACCACCACCACTACCGAAGATCGGTTCCTGGTGGCCACACTGCGAACAGACATGCTGGCTCATGTTCTCGACGACTCCCAGAACCGGCACGTTGACCTTGCGAAACATCTCGATGCCTTTCTTGGCGTCGAGCAGCGCGATGTCCTGAGGCGTTGTCACGATCACCGCACCGCTCACCGGCACTTTCTGCGCCAGCGTCAACTGCACGTCGCCAGTGCCCGGTGGCATGTCGACGAACAGGTAATCGAGATCCTTCCAGGCGGTCTGGTTGAGAAGCTGCTGGAAGGCCCCGGCCACCATTGGGCCACGCCAGACCATGGGCTCATTGGCATCCACCATGAACGCCATGGACATGGCCTGCAGACCATGAGCCTCCAGCGGTTTGAAGGCATTTTCGCCCGCCGGCTGCGGCCGCACGCCCGGGGCGATTCCCAGCATCTGCGCCTGACTTGGGCCGTAGATATCGGCATCGAGAAGTCCCACTCTATACCCCTCGGCGGCCATCGCCAGGGCCAGATTGACGGTCACGGTGGACTTGCCCACGCCCCCCTTGCCCGACGCCACGGCGACGATATGCTTCACGCCTTCGATCACAACAACTCTCCTTTCCACGATATGCTCATCTGCGGTGCGCCAGCCAGGCTGACAGCTCGATGCACCCAGTATAACGTCCCGCGATGGCACTTACCCAAGCGTTTCAGTCAACTTTTCGCCAAGCGCCTTCCGGGTACTCGACATACGCAGACTGACAATGCCCTCTCAGCTCTCAGGCATGGCCTTGAGCTTGGTGCGAATGAAATCGCTGTGACTGACATAAAGGAGATCGGCGAGACGCCGTATGCGATGCTCTTCCAGAATATCGAGTTCGCCGTCGGCAAAGGCCAGTTGCCACATCTGAGCCACCAGCGCCACGCGATCCTCGTAGTCGTACCGCTCGCGAATCAGGCTGACGAATTCATAGTGATCGACTGCCTGCTCGACTTCAGCCTCGGCGAGTGACATCAACTCATCGACGTCGTCCGGGGCGAGCGTAAGACGCGTGGTCAACAATTGCCGCAGCATGGCCCTTTCGCGTGAGTCATGTGCGTAATCGGCACGCATGATCTCGCACAACAGGGCTGCCACCGCCAATTCCAGCGTCACCTGTCGGCGCTCCGGTTGCGCGGGCTCCAGCATACGCTGAAAGAATTGCTGAATACCTTCGATACTCAAGGGATGCTCCTATGACAAAAGATGACATGCTCTGTGACACCTTCTGCATACAAGGGTTGCATCTGGAGACTCACTCGGCCGTGGCGTAATGCGCCTTGCGATTCATGAATCGCTCGACAAAAGCATCCATCACCGGCGGATCGTATTCGCGAAGCCCGCTAACCACCAGTTTCTTGGAACCATGGCCGATAGCCGCGTCGCCGTCGGTCATCTTGAATTGCAGCAAGGCATCGCCCCGCTTGCCGCAGACATCCAGCGTCGCCCCGGCAAAGGCCACGCCGGCCTCGGCGACATCCAGCCGCGACAACGAGAAGCCCATGCTGTCGTAGATCACCAGCGGCCGCTGGGGGTTGAACATGACCCCCTGCTCTTCCATCAGGGGTTTGAGATAATGTGGGAAGTTGCGCCCTGAAAAGGCCACGTAACGACGCGTGAATGCCTCGATGACGCCAGCGTCGTGGGTGATATCGCCGCCACGCTCGACCTCGAGATACACCTTGCCATTGTCGTCGGTCACCTGGACAGTGTCGTCGTCGTGTTGCACGAAGCACAGCGGTACGCTGTCACCGACCATGCCCTTGAAGTGGAAGGTCATGCGTTGCGCCAGGCCAAAACGCGCCATCACCAGGGCGAACAGCAGATCACCCGGCACGCAGAAGCGGCGTGCATCCGTATCGTGAATGGGATTGTAATCGCCGGCGATACACTTGGCGAAACGGCTTGCCTGCTCGGCCGTAATGCATAGCCGATCATCGGTCACGGTATGAAAGTCGTCGAGAAACATGCGCTTATCCCTGCCCATCAAGAAGCGCCCACCACGGCGCGGATCACGAACGCCTAGATGGTATCAAATTCATTGGCGCTCAGGCGCGGCCCCCGTACACATTTCTCAACATAGCGCCACCAGACGATAACATCGAGTGCTCAATCGGCATCCAGGTCAAGGTAATGTCGAAAAATGCCGTCTTCGTGGAACGCTTGGCGTAGGGCAGATCCCCGATCAATGGCATTACACGGCCAGCCGGATTGCACGCCAGAAGGTTCTAGAAATAGCCCAGAAACCTACCCAGTCGTTCCTGTGTCTTGAGAATCGGCGGCGCGACTGGCCGCACAAGTGCCGGGTTGCTACCATGCGCGCCTTCCTAAGCACCTGACACCAGACATATGCGTTATCGCGTCAAGCTTTTCCCCGAGATCATCATCAAGTCCCGCCCCGTGCGCAAGCAGATGGTTCGTTGCCTGCGCACCAACCTGCGCAACATCCTGACGCCGCTGGTCCCCGATGTGCGGGTCGCCGACTGCTGGGATGCGCTGGAGGTGCGGGTCCGCCATGCTATCGACGACGCTACTCGCGAGCGCCTGGAAGCGACGCTATCGCGCGTGCCCGGCATCCACGAAGTGCTGGTAATCGACGTGCATACCTTCGTCTCCTTCGCCGATACCGCCGAGCGCCTGGTGGCGCTGTGGCGAGCGCCGCTGGCCGGCCGCCGGTTTCGCGTCAGTGCCAAGCGTCGCGGACAGCACGACTTCACCTCGGCGGACCTCGAACGTTACCTGGGCGGCGCGCTACTCGACGCCAGCCCGGACGCCAAGGTGGACCTCTCCCACCCCGAGGTGAACGTCACGCTCGAGTTGCAGGACCAGCATCTGCGCCTGGTGACCCGCCGTTTTCCCGGTCTGGGCGGTTATCCGCTCGGCACCCAGGGCCAGGCACTGGCACTCATTTCGGGCGGCTACGACTCGCCGGTGGCGGCTTGGCGCTTGATCCGGCGAGGGCTCAAGACGCATTACCTGTTCTTCAATCTCGGCGGACCGGAACACGAGCAGGCCGTGCGCGAGGTCGTGCATCGAGTGTGGCAGGGCTACAGCGCCTCACACCATGCCCATTTCATCAGTGTGCCCTTCGACGGCGTGCTCGATGAAATCCAGCGCCGCGTACCCGCCGGTCTGGCGGGCGTCGTGCTCAAGCGCATGATGCTGCGGGCTGCCAATCGCGTCGCGGCACGCGCGCGCATCTCGGCACTGGTCACCGGCGATGCCCTGGCGCAGGTATCCAGTCAGAGCCTGGTCAACCTGGGGCTGATCGACGCGGTCAGCGAGCGGCCCGTCCTGCGACCACTCATCGCCGACGACAAGCAAACCATCATCGAGGATGCGCGCCGCATCGGCACCGCTGCCCATGCCGAGCGCTTGCCGGAATACTGCGGCACGATCTCGCAGCGCCCCAATACACGCCCCAGACCAGAGCAGATCGACGCCGCCGAGGCCGACTTCGACATGGGCGTGCTCGAGGCAGCCCTCGAGGCCACCCGCCAAACGCGAGTGGACCGCCTTCTCGACACGCCCGCACCACGCACGCTCGAGGTGCCCGTGATCGAGAGTGCCGAGGCGCTGCGCAAGGCCGATGACGTCACGGTAATCGACATTCGCCACCCCGATGAACGCGATGCAGCGCCGTTGAGACTGCCACAGGGCGAGGCGCTGGCGATTCCGTTCTTCGAGCTCGGCGAACGCGCCGCGCAATTGCCGTCGCATCGGCGCTACGCGCTCTATTGCGATCAGGGCATCATGAGCAAGATGCAGGCGCTGCGGCTCGCCGACCAAGGGCTCAAGAACTTCATCGTCTATCGCGGCAACCGCCACGCCGAGCGCTAAACCATCATTCGCCATCAAGCAAGGTCGCCATGCACTCACCCGTTCTCGCCATTCGTCGCACGCCGCTGGTCGCCGTGTACGGCACGCTCAAGCGAGGCCTGCGCAATCACCATTGGCTCGCAGGCGCCGAGTACATCGGCGCGGATACGCTCGATGATGTCACTCTCTACGACTTGGGGCATTGCCCCGGCGCCAAGGCGGAACCCTCCCACGGCATCGACGTGGAGCTCTACCGGGTCGATGCGCGGGGCCTACGCGATCTCGACCGGCTCGAGGATTACCGCGTGCGCGCACCTCGAAGCGGCACCTACGACCGCATCATTCATCGCACTGCCTTCGGTCCGGCCTGGCTTTATCTCTACAATCTCGATATCACGGGGTATCCGGCCATTCGCGCCGGCGGCTGGTCAGGTACGCCCTGAGCGTTACTCTTACCGATGCGTCACCAGCGCGTCGGCCGCGTCTTCCGCATCACGGATGCAGCCAAGCGCCAAGCGGGCTACAATCGCCTTTTCGTCGATGTCGTTCGCGACGCCTTATTTCGTTTCCGATTTCAGTCACTAGAGCCGCCATGCCGACTATCGCCAACGCCCAGCGCAAGATCCTGGTCACCAGTGCCCTGCCCTATGCCAACGGCTCGATTCATCTGGGCCATCTGCTCGAATACATCCAGACCGATATCTGGGTGCGCTTCCAGAAGAGCCGTGGCCACGAATGCCATTACGTGTGTGCCGACGACGCCCATGGCACCGCCATCATGTTGCGTGCAGAGCAGGAAGGCATTACATCGGAGCAGTTGATCAGCAACGTCAGCGCCGAGCATCAGGCCGATTTCGCCCGCTTCGGCGTGGCGTTCGACAACTATCATTCGACGCACTCGGAAGAGAATCGCCAGCACAGCGAGCGTATCTATACGGCGCTGCGCGACGCCGGGCATATCTCGACACGCGACATCGAGCAGATGTTTGATCCGGTCAAGGGGTTGTTCCTCGCCGACCGTTTCATCAAAGGCACCTGCCCCAAGTGCCATAGCGACGACCAATACGGCGACAACTGCGAAGCGTGCGGTGCAACCTACACGCCAGCCGAACTGATCGATCCGGTCTCGGCGATCAGCGGCGCCACGCCGGAAGTTCGCACCTCCACTCACTATTTCTTCAAGCTGCCCGACTTCGCCGACTTCATGCAGGGCTGGATCGATGGCGGCCATGTCCAACCGCAGATCCGCAACAAGCTCTTGGAATGGTTCGAGTCAGGCTTCAACGAGTGGGATATCTCCCGCGACGCGCCCTACTTCGGCTTCGAGATTCCTGATGCGCCGGGCAAGTACTTCTATGTCTGGCTGGATGCGCCGATCGGTTATCTGGCCAGCTTCCAGAACCTCTGCGAGCGCGAAGGCATCGACTTCGACAGCTACTGGAAGAAGGATTCCGAGACCGAGGTCTATCATTTCATCGGCAAGGACATCGTCTACTTTCACGCCCTGTTCTGGCCGGCAATGCTGGAAGGCGCTGGTCTGCGCACGCCGACCGGCGTCAATTGCCACGGTTTCGTCACCGTCAACGGCGCCAAGATGTCCAAGTCGCGAGGGACCTTCATCAAGGCGCAGACCTATGCCGAGTATCTCAACCCGGAATATCTGCGTTACTACTTCGCCGCCAAGCTCACCGCCGGGGTCGACGATCTCGATCTCAACCTCGAGGACTTCGCCTCGCGCGTGAACTCGGACCTGGTCGGCAAGGTGGTCAACATCGCCAGCCGCTGCGCGGGCTTCGTGAAGAAGCTCAATGGCAATCAGCTCGCAGCACGCTGTACCGAGCCCGCACTGGTGGCCCGCTTCGTCGAGGCCGGCGAGGCCATCGCCGCCGATTACGAGGCGCGCGAATTCGGCCGCGCCATGCGCAAGATCATGGAGCTCGCCGACGAGGCCAACGCCTATATCGCCGACAAAGCGCCCTGGGTGCTGTCCAAGGAAGAGGGCCGCGAGCAGGAAGTACTCGATATCTGCTCGGTGGGCATCAATCTATTCCGTGTATTGATGGTCTACCTGCAGCCCGTGGTACCGGCCATGGCCGAGCAGGCGCGCGTCTTTCTGCAGGTCGATTCTCTCGCCTGGGAAAGCCGCCACGACGTGCTCGAAGACCACGCCATCACCAAGTTCAAGCCGCTGATGACGCGCGTCGACACCGACAAGATCGCGCAGATGACCGAGGCCTCCAAGGAAGTCCTCGCCGAGGAGCAAAAGCTCAAGGAACGCGCCACGGGTCCGCTGGCCGATAATCCCATCGCCGACGAAATCGGCTTCGACGACTTCGCCAAGCTTGATATGCGCATCGTGCGTATCGCCAAGGCCGAGTACGTCGAAGGGGCCAAGAAACTGCTCAAATTGACGCTCGACCTAGGCGGCGAAACGCGGACGGTCTTCTCGGGTATTCGCGCCGTCTACGCCCCCGAAGCACTGGAGGGTCGTCTGACCGTCATGGTCGCCAACCTGGCGCCGCGCAAGATGCGTTTCGGCGTCTCGGAAGGCATGGTGCTGGCCGCCGGCGACAAGGAAGGCGGTATCTACCTGCTATCGCCGGATAACGGCGCGGAACCCGGACAACGCGTCACCTGAGGAGGCAAGACGTTTGTCGACGCCTCAAGCCCAAGCTCCCGCGCAGATGATACGCATCTCCGTCGGGGCCTTATTCGGGCACGGTGGCGACAGGTGCTGACAGTAACCGGCGTTAGGAGATGCGCCGGAATTGCGAATCCTGGTCAGCCACCCATACGTCGAGCAGCAACAAGTCGCACTGCTCGGCGATGGTGCTGGGCACCTGGCAACGGTCAAGTAATGTCCGTAGGGCCTCCGCAAGAGATGATGACCAACGCCACCCTGAAACCCATCTATGACCTGCCCATGCAGGTGATGCCGTATCCCAATAGTGGGCATCGCATCGCCGTGGCGCACTAAGCCTTATTGGACTTGGCAGCCCCAGCGCCCCATGCCTCAACAAGGCATGCAAGCGGGCGCTGGTCGGCCAATAGAAATACTGCAAAACCATCCTAAGTGATAACGATTGACGTTACACTTAATGCCCTTCCACAAGGAGGTCATTGCCATGGCTCAGCAGCGCTACCGACTTTTTGATATCACCCTCGCTCGGCGTACCCAAGTCAGCGCGTCGCTCGTTAGGTTTACCTTTACCGGCCCCGACGTCGGCCACATGGAAACCTATGCCCCGGACCAGCGCATCAAGCTGTTTTTCCCTAAAGACAGTGCCACGCTCGCCCCCCTATTCGAGATCGCCAAATTGGCAGAGCATGACTGGTATGGTGCCTATTCTTCGCTGCCGGACGCCCAGCGTCCCTATGCGCGCACCTATACCATCCGCGCTCTTCGCCCTGAGCACTCAGAAGTGGATATAGAATTCGTGCTTCACGGCGACAATGGCCCCGCCTCGCGCTGGGCAATGCGTGCCCGCCCCGGGGACCGGCTAGCCATGACGGCCCCGGCTGCCAATACGGAAGGCCCCCAAGTGGGTTATGAGTGGAAACCGCCCCAGGGTGTAAGACGCATACTCATCCTTGCCGACGAAACCGCCCTCCCCGCAGCGGCAGGCATTTTGGAAACTCTCGACGCCCTGCCTCTTAAACCCAAGGTCGAGGCGTTGCTCGAGGTTCCGCGCAGCGATGACAAGCAAGCATTGCCCCCCGCCGCCAAGCAGCACTGGCTGGCGCGTGATGTAGAGCCCAGTTGCCAACACGGAGAACTGCTGCAGAGGGCGCTGCGCGATATCGATTTGCAGCAGGAGATTATCGCGCTCGGCGGCAATCCCCGGGCCGCTACCCACCAGGACAGCAAGGACGAACGCAGCGAGGATGAAGAGGCGCCGCTATGGGAGCCCGCCACCCTGGACGACAGCGCACCCTTCTACGCCTGGATCGCCGCTGAAACCAAGGTCGCCATGCAACTGCGTCGTTATTTGGTCAACGAGTGCGGGCTACCCAAACAGTACGTTACCAGCATGGGCTACTGGCGCCTGGGTAAGATTAATGGCTAGTGTCACAGCAAACGACGGGGAATTTAAAACATCCTTTCCTCACTCACCTCGGCAGCCAGGCATGGTTGACACCATGTACGTTCGGGCGGCGATCACGCATTCGCGTTGGGGTAGCGATCATGAAGGTTTATAATGGCGGATTCTTCGACCCCGGAGTCATCGTTTGTCCCGTTCATTCGGAAATCATCGGGTAGCCGAGATCAGCATCGAACGTATCGACGCCGAATTGCCGCAGACGCAATGCGGCAAGTGCGGGCATCCCGGTTGCCGCCCCTATGCCGAAGGCATCGCGGCGGGTGAAGCGATCAACAAATGCCCGCCCGGCGGCGAGGCGACCATGGCGCGGCTGGCCGAGTTGACAGGCCAAGCGCGCCAGCCCCTCGCGGAACCGGCGCAATCGCCGAAAGTGGCGTACATTCGCGAGGCAGAGTGCATCGGCTGTACCAAGTGCATCCAGGCTTGCCCGGTAGACGCCATCCTGGGTGCCGCCAAGCAGATGCATACGGTGATCGAATCCGAATGTACCGGCTGCGAGCTGTGCATCGCTCCCTGCCCGGTCGACTGCATCGATATCCTGCCGCACCCCGAGTGGGTCGCGGCACGCACCCAGGCGCAGCAAGACGCGTACCTGGACAAGCGTGCCGAGCTGGGTCGGCAACGCTACGAGGCGCGTCATCAGCGCCTTGCCCGCCAGGCCGAGGAGAAACGCCGCAAGCGCGAACAGCGCCAGGCGGCCGCAGCGGCAAAGGTCAAGCGCGAGTCAGCCTCTGCGCAGTCGACGCAACGGGACGACACCGCCAGCGTGGATACCACGTCCCTCAAGGCGACGCGCGCCACGCTGGTCGCCGGCCTCAAGCGCGTGGAGCGTCAACGCCAGCGCGGCGATCTGGATGCCGACGCCAGTCGGGCGCTCGATGAACGCGCCGAGACACTCACCGCGCGCCTGACGGATATCGACCGGCAACTCGGCGACACACAGGCACCGCGCGCCGAGACCACTGCCACGCACCATCGACGCATGGCGGTCAAGGCCGCCGAGCAGGCATTGCGCAAGGCTCGCCAACAAGTCACGCATGCCCAGCGCCATGGCGATGCCACCAGCCTCGAGGCCGCGCATGGCCAGGTCGACGAAGCCCAGCGCATGCTCGACGCCGCACGCGCCGCGTTCGACTCTCCCTCATCGACTTGATTCGCCCATGAATGCTCAAAAACGCTACGAGATCTTTTCGCGCCTACGCGATAACAACCCGACGCCGACGACGGAGCTGCACTGGCAAACGCCTTTCGAGCTGCTGACGGCGGTGCTGCTCTCGGCCCAGGCTACGGATGTCGGCGTTAACAAGGCCACCGCGCGCCTCTTCCCCATCGCCAACACGCCGCAGGGCATCCTCGATCTGGGCCTTGATGGGCTCAAGGACAAGATCAAGACCATCGGGCTGTACAACAGCAAGGCCGACAACCTGATGAAAACCTGCCACCTGCTGCTCGAGCGTCACGGTGGCGAGGTCCCCGATACGCGAGAGGCGCTGGAAGCGCTGCCCGGTGTCGGCCGCAAGACTGCCAACGTGATCCTCAACACCGCCTTCGGCCAGCCGACCATGGCGGTGGACACGCATATCTTCCGCGTCGCCAATCGCACGCGGATCGCGCCGGGTAAGAACGTTCTGGAGGTGGAACAGAAGTTGATGCGCCACGTGCCCAAGGACTTTCTGCACGACGCGCATCATTGGCTGATTCTGCACGGGCGCTACACCTGCGTGGCCCGCAAGCCGCGCTGCGGAAGCTGCGTGATCGAGGACCTGTGCGAGTTCAAGGAAAAGACCGAGATCGCATGAACGCAGCGTGATGCGTGCCTCATCACGTCCCTATAAGCGATTCGTGATACGCCTTGCGCCACGCAGGCCATTGCCAGGCACGCGCGTCGGGCAGCACCGGGCGTGACGCCGGATCGGTCAGCCATTGCGCCAGCGTGGCCTCGAGCGTCGCCTGATCGCCCGCGTAGCGATACGCCGAGGCGTAATACTCGGGAAAGCACAGGCGATCCGGCACCAGCGGCACACATCCCTGCATCACCGCCTCCATGACCGCCAACCCCTGAAATTCATGGTCGGTCGTGGATACCACGATATCGGCGCTGTCGAGCATCTGTCGGTAGACATCGCCGGGTTGCTCGCCCCAGCACACGACACGCTCGCCCAGCCACGCACGCGACGCCTCGAAGACCGGCGGCTGATCGCGGAACTGCTGGCCCAGCACTGCCACCTCGAAGTCGATTCCGCGCGTGGCCAACGTTTCCAGTGCCGTGAAGAACGTCTCGGGCTTCTTGTCATATTCCCAACGATGATTCCACAGGATTCGCCGCCCCGAGCCAGCCGGCTTTGGCGTCTCCTCGGGCAAGGGCACGGGGAGCACCACGGCCTTATCGGCTATGCGTGACAGCACGGAGTCGAGCGGCAGACGCTCAGGCATGCGCTTGAGGAAGTCGCGCGCACCGCCCAATAGACTGTCGCGGTTGTAGGCGCTGTTGAAGACGACGACATCCGCCGCCAAGGCCGCGTAGAGATTGACCATTAGCGGCTCGGCGCGAATGCGCTGGCCCTTGGGAAGCGGATAAGCGAATTGGTTTTCATGGAAATACACGACCTTGCGCGCACGCGCCAACGAGGGGCACAGCCCCACCAAGGTCGCCAGATCGACCATCGAGGTGGCGACGACCAGGTCATAGTCTTCGTGGAGACAGTCACTCTCCTGGCCCAACCACGTCAGCGGGTTGCCGCGGATACGCCAGGGAAAATGCCGTGGTGGCAGTTCCAGACACCGCCAGTCGATCTCGGGGAACTGCTGCTGCAGACCATCCGCCCAGTGGCGATGACTCACGGCCGCGTAGGCGGAAAGCAATAAAGCCTTCACGCGCGCCTCCTGAACAAAAAGGCGCCATCGTAACCAAGCCCGGCGGCCGACGAAAGCGAGCCGCCAGAAGTCGAGAGTAGCAACCGCCTAAGGCTCGACAACTCCGCGCTTGGCTTCGCCGTCACCCGTTTCTGTACTCATCTCATGTGATGGCAGCGAGGCATCCGAGGATGACATGGCCCCGCTGCCCTGGGCGCCGCGTCGATAGATGACCTTGCGCGTACCGCCATCGCAGCTTCCCACAACTTCGCCTCCGGCGAGGGGATCGTCCGCGCGAACACCATCCGGGCCGACACGCTCACTGGCAATAATATCGAGTTCGAAGTCCTCGACACCATTGGCACGAATCTTAGCTTCGATCTCATCCTGCAAGATGTCGCAGGCCATCACGCCGGAGACACCATCGTCTCCACCGTCGCGCGAATCTCCTTGGCCTTGGGCGCTAGCGGTGATCGGCAACGCGATCAATCCCAGTGCCAGCCCTCTTCCCCACCAATGATTCATCATGACCGCCTCCTCTACGCTTTATCTGAAAAATGCCTGCGCTCGCCCATACGGCGTTAAAAATCAACTGGAGCGCCAGCCCGGTCAAAATGCTCATTTACCCGCGTAAACGCCGCTTTTTCGCCGCTTTTTGCCTTGTCTGGCCATCGCTCGTCAATTTTTCAGACAGAGCTTAGCGTGACGCACTCAGGTTCAATTCGCCGGTCTGCGCCACAGCGCGCTGATAGTCGGGCCGCGCACGTACCCGCGTCAACCAGTCGACAATGGCAGGAAAATCCTTGATGCCACGCCGTGACTCGACCGCCAGGACGGGGAAACTCATCTGAATATCTGCCGCCGTGAAGTCTGGGCCGGCAAACCATGCATGCTCGGTGAGCGTCGATTCCCAGAACGCTAGATGCCGCTCGATCTCGGGATCGAGAAACTTGGCTTGCACCCCCTGACCGAGCTTACCCGCCACGGGGCGCAATAGCGCCGGTACCGGCGGTTTGCCCAAACGCGAAAAGATCAGATGCATCACCAGCGGCGGCATCGCGGAGCCTTCAGCATAATGCAGCCAATAACGATAATCGCGATGCTCGGGCGTTCCCACCGGCGGCGCCAAGCGGCCATCACCGTAACGCTCGATCAGGTAGTCGATGATCGCCCCGGACTCGGCCACGGTCAGCCCCTCGTCGACGATCAGCGGCGCCTTGCCCAGCGGATGGAGTCGCTTGAGACTCTCCGGCGCCAGCAATGTCTGGGGATCGCGGTGATGCGTCACGAGTTTATACTCTTGCTGCAAAGCTTCTAACAGCCAGACGATGCGTAGCGAGCGGGAGTTGTCGAGGTGATGCACGGTGATCATGCGCGGCTCCATCGGGTTGGTGAAAAGTTAGGCCCGCTTGATGCGGCAAGAGTTCAAGACCCACTTTGCACCAGGCGTCGTGGAAATAAAAAACGCCACTACTCCAGAGGCCGTCGCTCCAAAGATAGTGGCGTTGGCATTCACGTGCATGATAACGACAGATGGGGGCGCCTAGCTGGGCGCATCTATCCAAGGGCGCTCAGCGCTCCTCGAACATTTCTTCGCCAGTATCATCGATAAAGCGCTGGGCCTTGCGCAACGTCAGCTCGATACAATCCTCACGGCTAGACACGATATCCGAGCGCTCGAAGCGGTGTTCGAGTGTTTCACCGCCTGCGACGGGCTTGCGAATCCAGCCACTGACCCGATACTGACCACCAGCATCCTGCGGATCCGGCGTAATCAGGTAGCCTTCGTAATCGGTGGCCGGTATTTCCTCGTCATTGACATTGCCGCTGCGAAACAAGCCATCGATGAGTCGTTTCAGCATGAAGCCTCCTGCGCGCTGGCTATGCGTGTCACGCCGCCCGACCAGGAGGCGTTCGACGCGAGTGAATGCGGATCAATTCGCGTTGCGGCCTTTTGCCGCCGCGATGCGTAAACGCAAGGCATTGAGCTTGATGAAGCCTTCGGCGTCTTTCTGATCGTAGGCGCCTGCATCGTCCTCGAAGGTCGCGATGGAAGCATCGAACAGCGACTCCTCAGACTTGCGTCCGACCACGGTGGCGCTCCCCTTGTAGAGCTTCATGCGTACCACGCCGTTGACGTTGCCTTGGGTCTCGTCGATGGCCGCCTGCAGCATCTTGCGCTCCGGGCTCCACCAGTAGCCGTTGTAGATGACCTCGGCGTACTTGGGCATCATCTCATCTTTGAGGTGAGCCGCTTCGCGGTCGAGCGTCAGTGACTCAATGGCGCGATGGGCGCGCAGCATGATGGTACCGCCCGGGGTTTCGTAACACCCACGCGACTTCATGCCCACGTAGCGGTTTTCGACGATATCCAGACGCCCGATGCCGTTGTCGCCTCCAAGCTTGTTGAGCTTGGAAAGCACTTCATGGGGCTTGAGCGGCTCACCGTCGATGGCGACGACATCACCTTTTTCGAAGGTCAGCTCGATATAGGTCGGCGTCTCCGGCGCGGCCTCCGGCGACACGCTCCAGCGCCACATGTCCTCTTCGGCTTCCGCCCAGGGATCTTCGAGAATCCCGCCCTCGTAAGAAATGTGCAGCAGGTTCGCGTCCATGGAATACGGCGATTTCTTCTTGCTCTTGGAGAAGTCGACCGGAATGTCGTGCTTCTCGCAATAATCCATCAACTTCTCGCGTGAGTTGAGATCCCACTCACGCCACGGGGCAATCACCTGGACGCCGGGCTTCAATGCATAGGCGCCGAGCTCGAAGCGTACCTGATCGTTGCCCTTGCCGGTGGCGCCGTGGGAAATGGCATCGGCGCCGGTCTCGTTGGCGATCTCAATCAGACGCTTGGCGATCAACGGCCGCGCAATGGAGGTCCCCAGCAGATATTCGCCTTCGTAGATCGTATTGGCGCGGAACATCGGATAAACATAGTCGCGCACGAACTCTTCGCGCAGATCCTCGATGTAGATTTCCTTGACGCCCAGCGCCTGTGCCTTGGTGCGCGCCGGTTCGACCTCTTCGCCCTGACCGATGTCGGCGGTGAAAGTCACCACCTCGCAATCGTAGGTTTCCTGCAACCACTTGACGATGACGGACGTATCCAGGCCGCCGGAATAGGCGAGGACGACCTTGTTCACATCGGACATGCGGGACTCCTGAAAAGATGGATATTGATCGAATGATTTGGCTGCGTGAACACAGCAAGAAAACGTTCCCCGAGTATAGCGCCGAGTGAGGCTGACGAACACCGAGCGGCGGGACGTCGAGGGGCGAAAATGCTACACTCGACGCCACTTTGCCGCCCCCAACCGGGTATGGCGGCGCTATCGAGACTGCATCAGGATGGGAGCAAAAGCATGAGCGACGGCCAGGCACGCGATTTGATGGCTCAACGTTTTCGAGGCTTTCTCCCTGTCGTGGTGGATCTAGAGACCGGTGGCTTCAATGCCCAACGAGACGCCCTGCTCGAAGTCGCTGCCGTGACCCTGACCATGGACGAGCTGGGCAACCTGATGCCCGATGCCACGCACGCCTTCCACATCAAACCCTTCGAAGGGGCCAATATCGAGCAGGCCGCGCTGGATTTCACCGGCATCGATCTCGACAGTCCGCTGCGCCAGCAGGTGGCGTTGAACGAGCACGACGCCCTGGGCGAAATCTTCAAGCCGGTGCGCAAAGCCATCAAGGCCAACCAATGCACCCGTGCGGTTTTGGTCGGCCATAACGCCGCTTTCGATCAAGGCTTCCTGAACGCCGCCGTCGAGCGCAATGGCATCAAGCGCAACCCTTTTCATCCGTTTTCGTGTTTCGATACCGCCACGCTCGGCGGCTTGATCTACGGCCAGACCGTGCTGGCACGCGCCTGCCGTGCGGCGGGCATCGAGTTCGACAACGCCTCGGCACATTCGGCCCGTTATGATACCGAACGCACCGCCGAGCTATTCTGTGCCATGGTCAACCGCTACAAGGATCTCGGCGGCTGGGAGCTGGCCCAGAAGGAACAAGGCATGGACGAAGACTGACGCAACACGTCGTCACATGATGGTCCTTCAAACGAAAGCCCCGCCAATGTTCATCGACGGGGCTTTGCGATGCGCCCAGCGCGCTCTCGAAGAAAGCGCGCCTGGCTCAACGCCTCATTCCTGTTCGGTTTTGGCGTTGGCGGCAGCTTCCTTCACCAACTTCTCCAACTCACCGCTTTCGTGCATCTCTACGATGATGTCGCAGCCGCCGACCAGCTCGCCATTGACCCACAGCTGCGGGAAAGTCGGCCAGTTGGCGTACTTGGGCAATTCGGTACGGATGTCCGGATTGTCGAGAATGTTGACGAAGGCGAAACGCTCACCGCACGCCATGACCGCCTGCACTGCCTGAGCGGAAAAGCCGCACTGCGGCAGCTGGGGTGTGCCTTTCATGTAAAGCAGTATCGTGTTTTCGCCGATTTGCTGCTGGATGTTTTCGAGAGTCGTGCTCATCTCAGTGTCCTCACGCGGGCGGTTTGCCATTTGCTGACGCCGCCGCAATACGTCGGGTGAATGTACGTCCATTCTACTGATGGCGAGCGCCGAAAACAGCCCTCGCAACGCCAACACTCTTGATATCGACAATTGCGCCTTCTCGGCAGCCTGGCTAGGATGGTCGACTTTCCGCACGGCCCGCATGTCGCCCTTGCAAGGCCGAGCGTCGCAGAAAGCCGGGCCTCGGGGCACGTCTTGGCTGTTACGCTCACACGCTTTCATCGGTGGGCGTCGTCGCCCTGATATGCCGTGGATCACATACGAAAGTGGATCACATATGAAAGGAGCGTCGCCATGGCCACACGCCATTTCTTGACCTTGCTCGACCTGTCACCCGAGGAACTCAACCACCTCATTCAGCGCGCGATCACGATCAAGAACCGTCTCAAAGCGCAAGGGCCGACCTATACCCCCTTCACCAATCGCACCCTGGCAATGTTCTTCGAGAAGTCCTCGACGCGCACGCGGGTTTCCTTCGAAACCGCCATGGCGCATTTCGGCGGCCATGCGCTCTTCCTCTCCCCGCGCGATACGCAACTTGGGCGCGGCGAGCCGATCGGCGATACTGCGCGCGTGCTCGCCGAAATGGTGGACATCGTCATGATCCGCACCTTCTCGCATGCCGGACTCGAGGAATATGCCGCCGCCAGCCAGGTCCCGGTCATCAACGCACTGACCGACGACTATCATCCTTGCCAGTTGCTGGCCGATGTCATGACCTGGACCGAATGCCGTGGGTCGGTGAAGGGCAAGACCGCGGTCTGGATCGGTGACGGCAACAACATGTGCCATTCGTGGATCAATGCCGCACGGCAGTTCGATTTTCAGCTGCGCGTCTGCTGCCCACCGGGTTACGAGCCGGATGCCGATCTCGTGGCGGCCGCCGACGCGCGCGTGGAGATATTGCACGACCCTCAGCAGGCAGTACAAGGCGCGGAGCTGATCACCACGGACGTCTGGGCCTCGATGGGCCAGGAAGATGAGCAGGCCAAGCGCGAGCGAGACTTCACTGGCTTTCAGGTCACCGAGGCATTGCTCGACCGCGCCGCCGATAGTGCGCTGTTTCTGCATTGCCTGCCCGCGCATCGCGGCGAGGAAATCAGCACGACGCTGCTCGACGATCCGCGTGCCGTGGTATGGCAGGAAGCCGGCAATCGCCTGCATGCCCAGAAGGCCTTGATCGAATTTCTCCTGCTCGGCAAGGTCGACGAATAACCCAGCGATATACCACGCTTCTCGTCAGAGACGGTGCCGCCCGGGCGGCACCGTCTCCTTTATTTTCGCGACATCCTGCCTTACCTAGCGCGCCACGACCGCTAGACTGCCCTTCCTGTAACTTCACTACCATGGCTGCACTCCACCCGATACCCCGCTTCAAGACCAAACCGCTCGCTGGAGCGCTTCTAACGCCCTGCAATCGTTGATTTTTTACTACCCGGGCGTCGCCAATGTCTACGTTGACGCCACCCCGCCAAACGCCGACTTTTCTCTATACGAGCTCCGTGCTCACAGGCTTCGTGCCTTGCCGTCACCGCACGGCAGATACGCCCTTCATCGAGTCGAGACTACGGCAGGAGAACAGCATGTTTCTCATCGAGCAACGCGACAACGAACGTACCATCGAATGCCCGGCGTGCAGTGTCAGCGAGACGATCAATGACGACGAGCGCCTGCAAGCCTTCGAAGAACGCCATGCCGAGGGCGGCATGCAATACCGGTGTCTGGAATGCGGCGCCAGCGGCCCCGCCAGCCCTTGAAGAAAGACATTGCCAACGACCGCTTGACGTTGAGCAACATACGAAAAAGCCGCCGACGCAGTGCGTCGACGGCTTGATATCAGGCGGATCTGGTGGAGCCTAGCGGGTTCGAACCGCTGACCTCAACACTGCCAGTGTTGCGCTCTCCCAACTGAGCTAAGGCCCCATATCGATATCGCATCGTACGATGCGTTTTTCTACTTACCAAGGGATGTATCCGCAATAGCGCCCTTGGAACGCTGCGTATACTACGACTGCCATCCATCCATGTCAATGCGTGCGGGCCATGTACCAAGGCCGTTCGGCGCTGCTGCCGAGCATCGCGCGAAAGTGCAAAACCCACGGCAGCATAAAGCCAACATTGCTGTTAAGTTGATTGAGGATGCCACATAGCGCATGAAGCTGAAGCGTTACATAATGGCCGCAACATGAGGCCACCATGACCACTATGTCGTTAACCGGCGATTGATTGCAGGAGTTCCCTTGATCAAGGTTCTTGTCGCTGATGATCACCATCTGGTGCGTACCAGCATTGCCCGAATGCTGGATTCCGAAGACGGTTTGCAGGTTATCGCCGAAGCCGTCGATGGCGAAGAAGCCGTCAACATGGCACGTGAAATGCGCCCCGATATCGTATTGATGGATATACGCATGCCCGGCATCGGTGGGCTCGAGGCCACGCGCAAGATCATGCGTGGCATGTCGGATATCAAGGTCGTGATCGTGACGGCATTCCTCGAAGAAGCGTTTGCCCAGCGTCTCATGGACGCCGGCGCCGCCGGGTTCATCAGCAAAGGCACGGAGCTCGATGAAATGGTTCGCGCCATCCGCGCCATCTTCGGAGGGCAGCGCTACATCAGCCCTGATATCGCCCAGAAAGTGGTACTTTCTAAAATGGGTGCGCAGGACAACCCTTTCGATCAGCTCTCGCATCGTGAGCTGCAGGTGGCGATGATGATCGTCAACTGCCAGAAGGTCAGCGATATCTCCGATCGACTCTTCCTGAGCCCCAAGACCGTCAATACATACCGATACCGCATTTTCGAGAAGCTCAATGTGCAGTCCGATGTCGAGCTTACCCATCTGGGATTGCGTTTCGGCTTGATAGACGGTTACGAGGCCTCCTGATAGAGGGTATGGCTGGCGCGCCTCAACGCAGGTCTCCGGCGCCCCCTTCCCTTTGATACACTAGCGGACATGATCGATTCAACGAATGCCCCGCGCCCATGAGCTTCGATGCCAAGCACTTCCTCAAGACGGTTTCCGAATCGCCCGGCGTGTACCGCATGCTGGATACCGACGGCCAGATCTTGTATGTAGGCAAGGCCAAACGGCTCAAGTCACGTCTCGCCAGCTATTTCCGCGGTGCGCTCAATACCAAGACGCAAGCCCTGGTCGGACGTATCGCAGATATTCAGGTCACCATCACGCGCACCGAGACCGAGGCGCTGCTGCTCGAGCAGACGCTCATCAAGGAGCAACGACCGCCGTACAACATCCTCCTGCGCGATGATAAATCCTATCCGTTCATCTTCGTCTCGGATCGCCATCCCTATCCCGCACTCGAATTCAAACGCGCGCGCGGGAAACGCAGCGACGGTCGCTACCTGGGCCCTTTCCCCAGCACGACCGCCGTCCGCGAAAGTCTATCGTTGGTGCAGAAGATATTTCGCATCCGCAACTGTGAGGATAGCGTCTTCGCGCATCGTACCCGGCCTTGTCTCCAGTACCAGATACAGCGCTGCAGTGCGCCCTGTGTCGACTATATCGGCCGCGAGGAATACCAGCGTGACATCGATCACGCCATCATGGCCCTGGAGGGGCGCAGCGAGCAGGTGACCGCGCAGCTTACCCAGGACATGGAAGCCGCCAGCCAGGCGCTAGACTTCGAGGAAGCAGGGCGCCTTCGCGATCAAATTCAGCAACTGCGCCGCCTGCAGGAGCGCCAGATCGTCGATACCGGCGACGGCGATGCCGATATCTTCGCTCTTGCCGAACGCCCGGGGGGCGTATGCATCAGCGCGCTGAGCGTACGCGGCGGACGCATGCTCGGGGCACGCCACCACATGCCGCAAAATGGCCTGGACCTCGCGGCAGAAGAACTGCTCGGCGCATTCATCAGCCACTATTATCTGGGCCATGATCGTGACATTCCCGACGAGGTCATCACGGCCCTGCCGCTGACCGATGCCGAGGTCATCCAGGCCGCACTCTCAGAACGCGCCGGCAAACGCATCCGCGTGGCCCATCAGGTACGCGGCCACCGCGCCCAATGGCTGCGCCTGGCCGGCACCAACGCCGAGCAACACCTCACCAGCCAGTTGGCCAACCGCTCGCAGTTGGCCAAACGCTTCGATGCCTTGCGCGAAGCGCTCGATATGCAGGAAACCCCGACACGCCTGGAGTGCTTCGACATCAGTCATAGCCATGGTGAGGCGACAGTCGCCTCGTGCGTGGTGTTCGATCAGGACGGACCGGTCAAGTCCGATTATCGACGTTTCAATATCGAAGGCGTTGCGGCGGGCGACGATTACGCAGCGATGCAACAAGCGCTGACACGCCGCTATAAACGTCTAATCCAGGACGAAAGCAAACTGCCCGACGTGCTTATCGTCGATGGCGGCAAGGGGCAGCTCAACATGGCACGTGCGGTGCTCGAGGATGTCGGCATCATGAGCACTCGCCTGCTCGGCGTCGCCAAAGGCACGACACGCAAACCCGGTCTCGAGACATTGTTTCTGGAGACCGTCGACAATGCCCTATCGCTCGACAGCGCCTCTCCCGGGCTACACCTGATTCAGCATATCCGCGACGAGGCACACCGCTTCGCCATTACCGGACATCGCCAGCAACGCGACAAGCAGCGCCGTACCTCGACCTTGCAGGACATCCCCGGTGTCGGCCCCAAACGCCGCCGGGAACTGTTACGCTTCTTCGGTGGGCTTCAGGGCGTCCGTCAAGCCAGCCGCGATGAATTGGCTCGCGTGCCCGGCATCAGCGCCCAAATGGCCACGACCATTCATCAGGCCTTGCATGGATGAGTCATGGGCGGAAAGATAGAATGACAAGACGATCTCATTCACCAGTCAGGACTTACATCGCTCGATGAACATCCCCAATCTATTGACGCTTGCTCGCATCGTGTTCATTCCCTTGCTGGTGATTGCCTTCTACCTCCCCTACGCGTGGAGTCTTCTCCTATGTGCGGGGTTGTTCGGGTTCGCCGCCATAACCGACTGGCTCGACGGCTACTTGGCACGCCGCTGGGATCAAAGCACGCCGTTCGGCGCCTTCCTCGACCCGGTGGCGGACAAACTCATGGTCGTTGTCGCACTCGCCCTGCTGATCGAGCGTTTCGACGCCGTGTGGCTGACGCTACCGGCATTGGTCATCATCGGCCGGGAAATCGTCATCTCGGCGCTACGCGAGTGGATGGCCGAACTCGGCAAGCGCGGTAGTGTTGCCGTCTCCTGGATCGGGAAGCTCAAGACCACCCTGCAGATGGTCTCACTGTTACTGTTGCTCGGCTTCGCACCTGGCACGATGATCGCCCACCTCGGCGTTGTCTTGCTTTATGTTGCCGCCGCGCTGACGCTGTGGTCGATGTTCCAGTACCTGCGCGCAGCGTGGCCGGAATTGACGCGCTCCATGTGAGCATTATTTTTACTTCAAAGAGGCACATAAACGTTTGACATTCACAGGCTTATCTCTATAATACGTCCTCGAGTTCAGCGGGAATAGCTCAGTGGTAGAGCATCGCCTTGCCAAGGCGAGGGTCGCGAGTTCGAATCTCGTTTCCCGCTCCAGAACTTAGTAGTATTGGAACGGTCAATGAAGGTCGCGAGCTGGAACGCCAGTCCGATCGAATCTCGTTTCCCGCTCCAAACTCGAACGTTGATCGTTCTTAAACGAGTTCAACAAGGCTGGATGGCAGAGTGGTGATGCAGCGGACTGCAACTCCGTGTACGCCGGTTCGATTCCGACTCCAGCCTCCATTTCTTCTGCGGTGTTCCCCTTCCGTATCCGTTAGCCCGGATGGCGAAATTGGTAGACGCAAGAGACTTAAAATCTCTCGGTGGTAACACCGTGCCGGTTCAAGTCCGGCTCCGGGCACCAGTAGAATAAAGCGCTTGGCGCCCTCTCCTACTGCGTATTCCTATCGATAACTCTTAAAGCATCCACATAGCGGGCACCCTGCACTTGGTCTCAGTGCGCCGGCATACCAGCGAGATGGCTGGAGCTCGGTGAGGCGACCGTGGTATGCCAGATGGACTGACGCCCACGCCCATCCGCCAACGCCATGAGCCCATCCAGATCGTCGATTCTGACCTCTCGCCCCTTTGCCGTGAGCAACTCCAAGTCTTGGAAACGCCCCAACAACCGACTCACCGTTTCGACCGCCAATCCCAGATAATTTCCTATATCGCTACGCGACATGGAAAGGCGAAAGCAGAACGGCGAGTAACCTTGTTGCCGAAAACGTGTCGACAAGGCAAGAAGAAAGCTTGCCAAGCGCACATCCGATGTCCGATTGAGAAACAAACGTATCATCATGCGCTCCTGATGCAGCGCGCGACTCATCACCCGGAGAAAGCAACCGTTCATGCCCAGCTCGCTTGGTCTCTTTTGAGCCAGTTCTTCGAGCGCTTCAGGCAATATTTCGCAGACGGATGTCGTTTCCAATGCCTGCGTCACCCCCGGATGAAAACCACTACTGATGGCATCAAGCCCCACCACTTCGCCCGGCAAATAAAATTGGGTAATGTGCTCTTCATTGGTGATATCACGATAGACTTGCTTCAAGCTTCCGCAGCGAACGATATACAGGCTCTTGAATTCTTCGCCTTGTGCGAATAGCGTTTGCCGCTTCCGCAAAGGCGACACCTGACGGCTGATAGTGCTGAACGTCTCCAGCTCACCCACCGACAAAGGCGCTGGTAAGCACATGCTGCTCAGGCGATAAGCTGGCGTCGGGTGCGCGGACTGCGCCGCAAAACGAGAAGCTTTATATTGTGATGTCATCGTAGACTCCCTGCGTCTGAATCGAGCTTTCAGTATGCGTTAGAGTCTTTTTGAGAACAGTTTGATATTCGCGTTTACATGTCTGGTTTTTCTCATGCTAAATGCGAATTACCTCGTAGCATGACACTCATCAAAGTAACGTGAGGTAACTCGCACTAGACTGTTTTATCCTCGCCAAAAACCCCTTACATCGAGGCGAGACGCTCTTTATCGTAAGCGCCGGACATACGTACCAACGCCAACGCTTGCTCTCGGGAAGCGACCCGTTCAACGCGCACGAGTTCGTCGTCCAAGCGCACCGACTCCCCAGTGCGTTCGGCAAGCATCGACTCGAGCGTTTTCGCATCCAGCTCATCCTCGAAATGCAGTGTATCCACCTGCGCGGTATCGCGACTCGGCAAGTAGATCGTGCCATTGGAAAAGTCGATGGCGTAAGCGATGACGCCGGGGATGATATAAAACAGCAGTCCCACGCCATCGGCGATTGCCACGGCGGGATCGATACGTCCACTGGGCTGACCCTTGCGCTCGGGATAGAACACGGTCCCGCAACCTGACAGCATCGTAAGCGTGGCAACGATAGTCAGTCCTGCAATCCAGCGGCGAGACTGGAGAACTCTAAGGTCGTGCATGGTACTCATCACTTTATCCTCTTACCCTAGTCATCGACGTTTGAAAGCCAAGACGACGTTGCTCATCATTCGGGCATTACGCGCGTAAGCATATCGCAAACTTCGCGGCAACGTGAGACCGCCCTCGCGAGGCTCACCATCCGCCCCGTCGTTCCAGAAAAACCCAACGCGCATCGCTTTTGCCGCGCTCACGCCTTGACCGTACAATAGCTTCATTTGCCGCGCCGCTTCAGGGCGACGCGATGTTAGGCCTCGAATCCAAGGAACCGCTTGTCCATGCGCGCCAGTCAATTGTTGCTCTCCACCCTCAAAGAAACCCCCGCCGATGCCGACATCGTCAGTCATCAACTAATGCTACGTGCGGGCATGATCCGCCGCCTGAGCTCGGGGCTCTATACCTGGCTGCCCTTGGGACTGCGCACGCTTCGCAAAGTCGAAAACATCGTACGCGAGGAAATGAACCGCGCTGGCGCTCAGGAAGTCCTGATGCCAGCGATCCAGCCGGCGGAGCTGTGGCAGGAGTCAGGCCGCTGGGACCAATACGGCAACTTGCTGCTGCGCATTCGTGACCGCCATGATCGCGACTTCTGCTATGGACCGACGCACGAGGAAGTAATCACCGACCTGGTGCGCAACGAGATTCGCTCCTACAAGCAGGTCCCCTCCAACTTCTATCAGATCCAGACCAAGTTCCGCGACGAGACACGCCCGCGCTTCGGCGTCATGCGCGCCCGCGAGTTCATCATGAAGGACGCTTACTCCTTCGATATCGACCAGGCCGGTCTACAGCGCTCCTACGACACGATGTATGACGCCTACATGCGCATCTTCACTCGCCTGGGGCTGGATTTCCGCGCCGTGGAAGCCGACAACGGCGACATCGGCGGTACCGGCTCTCACGAGTTTCAGGTGCTGGCCGATTCCGGTGAGGACGCGGTGATTTTTTCCACGTCGTCCGACTACGCGGCCAACATGGAAAAAGCCGAGGCACTCCCCGCCCCGCTGGGGGAGACACCCGAGCGCGCCGCCCCCCAGGAGGAACTGCGCCTAGTCGACACGCCCCATGCACGCACCATCGCCACCCTAGTCGAACAGCATGGTCTGCCCATCGAGAAGACCATCAAGACGCTAATGGTACACGCCGCCGAAGGTGGGCTTGTCGCCCTGTTGGTGCGTGGTGATCACGAACTCAACGAGGTCAAGGCCGAGAACCTGCCCGAGGTCGCCGCCCCCCTGACCATGGCCAGTGAAGCGGAAATTCGCCAGACGGTGGGCGCCGGCCCCGGCTCGTTGGGACCGGTCAATCTGGACATGCCGCTGATCATCGATCGCAGCGTGGCACTGATGAGCGACTTCGGTGCCGGTGCCAACATCGATGGCCAACACTATTTCGGCATCAACTGGGAGCGCGACGTTGCCCTGCCCAAAGTGGCCGATCTGCGCAACGTGGTCGAGGGTGATCCCTCGCCGGACGGCCAGGGCACGCTGTCCATCGCACGCGGTATCGAAGTCGGTCATGTCTTTCAATTGGGAACCAAATATTCCACGGCGATGAATGCCACCGTGCTCGACGACAATGGTCAGGCAGTTCCATTGCTGATGGGCTGCTATGGCATTGGCGTTACGCGCGTGGTAGCCGCCGCCATCGAGCAGAATCACGATGCCGGAGGCATCATCTGGCCGAATGCCATCGCGCCGTTCGAAGTCACGCTCGTACCCATGAACGCGCATAAATCTGAGCGCGTTCGCGAGTATGCCGAAACGCTTTATCAGCAGTTGAACGATGCCGGCATCGACGTTCTCATCGATGATCGCGACTTGCGTCCGGGCGTCAAATTCGCCGATCAAGAGCTCACCGGGATTCCTCATCGCGTCGTGATCGGCGAGCGTGGGCTGGATAACGGTGAACTGGAATACAAAGGACGCCGCGATAGCGAGGTCACCATGGTGCCCGCCGACACGATGCTCGATTTCCTGCGCCAACGCCTGACCTGCTGAACACCACTCGGGCGTGCCCAACGTGGCACGCCCGGAGCCCGTGCATACATTTCTTAGTGATTGTAAAACACGCCATTGGAGTAACAGCGCCGAGATCACGGCTATTGCTTGCGATCCTCGACCTCGGAAGCTGTCACGTCTGCCGCCAGTGGATGACCCTTAGCAAGTTCGGCGCGTCTCGCCGGGCGAACATCGAGAATGTCGACATGAAACACGAGGGCCTGCCCCGCCAGCGGATGATTGGCATCCACCGTCACCTGCGTATCGTCCGCCTCGATCAAGGTCACCGTACGCGGCCCATCAGGGCCCTGCGCCTGAAAACGCATGCCCGGTAATAACTCTTCAACGCCGGGAAAGGCCGTGCGCGCCACTGTCTGCACGAGATCGGGCGCATGCACCCCATAGGCTTCTTCAGGCGTTAGGTTGATCTCGTGGGTACCGTCATCGGAAAGCCCCTCCAACGCCGCTTCCAAACCGGGGAGGATATTGGCATGGCCATGCAGATATTCGAGCGGTTCCTCGCGACGACGCGAATCGTCGAGTACATGGCCGGCCGAGTCGCACAACACATAATGCAGGCGAACGACATGTTGCGGCGAGATGGTCATGAAAACTCCTGGTGTTACAGCATTGAGCGACGTGTCATGTCATGCGGCGTAGATTGCCCACTGGCAACTCGAGGCGCTGCTGATGATGCAGCATATTGAGCAGGACGATAGCGCGCTCTTCGCCCTTCTGAGTCTCGAACACCGCCTTGAGTGCCTGAAAGGGACCTTCGGTGATTTCGACGATTTCACCCGGGCGAAAGTAGACGTTGCCCGCTTCACGCAATGCCTCGTCTCGCTGGGCGTGGGCGACCAGCATCTCGACCAAGGCGTCCGGCACGGGCAACGGCTCGTCACCGAAAGCGACCAGCTTCAATACGCCCCGAGTGGAACGGATGGGGCGCCAATTGCTGGCCAGCCGATCGAGGCGAATGAACAAATAATGAGGAAACAAGGGCTCGGCAAGCCAGACCAACTTGTTACGACGTTTCTTCTGTACCTCGAGTACCGGATGGAAGACACGATAGCCTTGATTGGTCAGGTGCTCGCTGGCACGGAAGGATTCTCCACCCTTGCACTGCACCACATACCAACGCGGGCAGGCGGCCGCGTCGTCGAACGCGTTTGGATCGAGCTGATCGGTCATGTCCTCTAGCCTTCATCGTCGGGGTATGCCACGGTACGCAACCTGCATTTCTGCCCCTTGCCTGACGGTGCGGGGCGTTGCCGTGCAAACGCTACAGTCTAGCATTGTGCCGGATTCATGTCCGAGCCGCACCGGGCGGCTCGCTCACGGGAGGAACCGATGACTCACGATGTCGCACACCGCCGCTGGCGCGATGCCTTGGCGGTTTATCTGCAGGCACCGGTCATCACCATGCTGTTTCTCGGCTTCGCCGCCGGCCTTCCCTTTCTGCTGGTGTTCTCGACGCTCACGGCCTGGCTGCGCGATACCGGGGTAGAGGTCGCCGCCATCGGGTTCTTTTCCTGGATCGGTATTCTCTATTCGATCAAGATCGTCTGGGCACCGGTCGTCGACCGTATCGCCCTGCCCCGCTTGGGACGCTGGCTCGGTCAACGCCGCAGTTGGATGCTCTGTGCCCAGTTGACGATCGCCGCAGGGTTGCTGGGCCTCGCCGCTCTCTCGCCGCCTGGGCATCTCATCCCCATCGCCGGCCTGGCCTTGTTGATTGCTTTTGGGTCAGCGACGCAGGATATCGTCATCGATGCCTATCGCATCGAGTCCGCCGAGGAGAGCGTGCAGGCCGCCATGGCCTCAACCTACATCATCGGCTATCGCGGTGGACTGCTCGCCGCTGGCGCTGGGGCGCTTTACATCGCCGACGCGGTCTCCTGGCATGCCGCCTACGCGTGCATGGCCGCGCTCGTCGGGGTCGGCATAATCACCACGCTGGTGAGGCCGGAGCCGCAGCGCTCGACGCTTGGCATCCAGCTCGCCAGCGAACCACGCGTTCGCGCCTTCCTGCACCAGCATCGGCACACGCCTCGGCGGCGGCGACGCTTCGGCGCCTGGGTCATCGGGGCCATCGTCTGCCCCTTCACCGACTTCTTCGCCCGTCACGGACGCACGGCTTTATGGTTCTTGCTGTTCATCGGCCTCTACCGGATCAGCGACTTGGCGATGGCCGCGATGGCCAACCCGCTCTATATCGACCTGGGCTTCAGCCTCTCCGAAATTGCCAATGTGACCAAGGTGTTCGGCATCGCCATGAGCATCCTCGGCGGCGTGGCCGGCGGGCTACTGGTAGTGCGCTTTGGATTGGGGCGAATGCTGGTGGTGGGCGCCCTGGCGACCGCCGTCACCAACTTGATGTTCGTGGCCCTGGCTAACGCGGGGCACAGCTTCCCCATGCTGGTCATGACCATCATGAGCGACAACCTCGCCAATGGTCTGGCGAGCACGGTGTTCATCGCCTTTCTATCGAGCCTGACCTCACGTGCTTACACGGCGACGCAATACGCCTTGTTCTCATCGCTGATGACGCTGCCCGGCAAGTTTCTCGGTGGCTTCTCGGGACTGGTGGTGGAGGGCGTCGGCTACACGGGCTTCTTTACCGTCAGCGCGGCCTTGGGCGTGCCCGCCGTGCTACTCGCACTCTGGCTCGCTCGCACTCAGCGCTGAGCGTGACACCCAACGCTGTCACGCTCGCGATGGCGAATTCTCAACGATGGGCGTCCAGCCATGCCATGGCGCCCGGCGTCGCCATCCACTGATCGCGCATCAACTGGCGATATTGCCACGCCTCGGCGCGCGTACCCGGCGCCGGCGCATCAACGGCCAGCGCTACCGGTTTCGGCTTCTCGTCGCACAGCATCGGTACCAGGTAAGGATTGGCCTGCTGAGCGACGCTTAGCACTTCGTCAGCCTCGTCACGCCGTGCCAGGCGATACAAGGCGAGCACGCGCGCCATGGTCACGCCAATCATCTCCTCCTCATCGGTGCTACCGCTGAGTTCGACTGCTTCCCCGTCACGCCCTTCACGCAGCAACTGATCGAGCACCAGCTCACGCAACCCCAGGTCGTCCTCTTCATCGAGCCTGAGCACCCGCTCGGCGAGATGCCGCGAACGCGTACGCGTACCACGCTCCATCCCGACGATCAACGCCAGGGCACAGCGCAGTAAGATGGCGTTGTCAGCGTCATCCCAGACGAAGGGGCCTTGCTGCGCCTCGAGTTGCGAAAGCCACGCCTCGAACCGATCCGCCAGTGGTGCAAAGAAGCTTTCCGCCATCCACGGCAAGCTACCGAAACGACTGGTCAACGCCAGACACAGCGACTGCATCACCGCCGGCGCGCCCAGCCATTCGGGATGCGCGCACAAGGCAGGCAACCATTCCCCGGCGTTTTCCCATGGATCAGCCTCGAAACTTAGCGCCGCATCGTCGTCGATGGCCACTTTGAAATACTCGAACCACGCCGCGAAGGCGGTAGCCTCGCGAGCAGTGGCATGATATTCCACACGTCCTTCAGAGGAACGCGATAACTGCAGCAGAGGGGGCGCTTCCAGGGTGTCGAGCAAGGTGGCAAGCGCCGCCAATGGCTCGGCCAGATCTTCCTCGGAGTGGATCATCTGTTCGGCTAGGGTCGCCTCGGGATTGGCGGCCAAATCGGCCAGAAACTGTAGTTGATCGGCCTCGAGGTCGGAGCGCTTGGAGAGGCGGCGCCACCAGAAATGCGCCCGGGCACGGGCTTCTTCAGCATGTCCCTCGTGCAACAGCAACATGGCCTCGATATAAGCCAACGTCGGGGAGTCGGGCAGCGTTTGCTGAGCACGCACGAAGGCTTCACGAGCACTGGCCAGATCGTCACTGTCGAGGTGCATCAGGCACAGACGCTCAAGCGCCACCCCCCGCAGGAAGGTCGGCCCACGCTCCAGCACCTCGTCGAGCAACGCCGCCCGCTTGCGATGGAAGCCGCGCGCCTGATAGAGGTCGACGAGGATCTCAAATGCCGGCTCGGCCTGTTCGGGAAGGCGCGACCAATCACGCTCGCTGGAAAAAAGGCTTTCGAGAATCTGCTGGGCGCGCCCACGCTGGCCGCTTTCGGCGGCGATCAAGCCGGCCTCGAGCAGCGCCTGATCCGGTGCCTTGCCACTTCGCAGGGCGCCTTTGAGCGTCTCCCCCGTCCACTCCTTGAGCGACAGCATCCACATCAGGTGCGGCGGGATCGCCCCCGGCAACGTCACCGCGCCACAGCATTGCTTGGTCTTACGCCCCGAGTCGCACCAGCAGGGCTCGTTGCGCTCCGGCCACGCCAGGGGCTCCGGCTCAAAATCGAGTCGCACCAGCGGCGTCTGATTCCACAACTGGGGCGCCAAGGCCTGTGCCATGCTTAGATCGCCGCCGACACACGCCACGCCTTCATCACGCGCCCAGGTCATCAGCGCCGGATAATGCTCATTGTCGCGTATGGCCTTCAACGCGCCGCTGGCGTATCCCAGCAATTGTTCCACCCATGCGGCCAGCATCGCGACCCTCCTGAAAAAATCGCTTTATTCTAGCATGCCCGATGAGCGCCCCTCACCCGTTGCACCGCTTGATGCACCAGCGGCACTTTTCGGGTATTGTCGCCGCCTGTCCGAACCCCGCCATGTCAAGGGATGTCATCGTGCTCCTGCCGTTGCCGTTTCAACGTAAATCATCGCCTTCTCAAGAAACCTCGCAGGTTCGCCTCGAACGCGAAGGGCGCAATGAAATTAGGCGCATTACCGCAGCCGTCGATAAAGTACCCTGGTCGGTGAGTCTGATGCAGATCCTGTGGACGGCCGGACCGGTGACCCTGCTCGGCGCCTGGGGCGGCTACCTACTGGGATACGGTAAGGCACCGACTACGGAAAACTACGTTTTCTTCATTTCCTACACGGTCATTACCGGCGCTGCGGGCATTTTGGCCAACCTCGGCTATCATCTCACGCAAGGACGCAAAGCCGAGAAGACCTCCGGGCAGATCGAGCAGGTGATCAAGACATTGCCCGAGTTGCTGTTGGTCACCCGCGACCTGATCGTCGAAAGCCTGGAGGGGGATGCCCGACGTCGAGAGGCCGCCGCCATGTTGCTGCGCAAGCACGATCTCTCGCCGGCAGGCGTCGAGCTGGCGGCCATCGAACTGCTCAATGATCGCGATAGCGCACGCCTCATTGGTCAGATCGACGTCTATCGCCGGGTCGGCTTGCACGCCCGCATCCGCGATCTCGTCACCCAGTACCGCGACACTTTGGAGCCTCAGTTCAACGCCCTCTACGACACCGCGCCCATCGCCACGCACCTGCTGCGTGAGCGCTTCGAGGGCCGTGCTCCCGACCTTCATCAGGGCGTGCCGCGCGACGAGAACTTCATCGAACGGATCATGGCGGCCATCGAGCAGGACAACGACCTGCTGATGACCCTCCAGGACGTCGAGGAAATGGTAATTCTGGCCTTCGAGTTGATCAGCGGGCGCAAAATTCCGGTGCTCTCGTTCGAATATCGTGGACGCTGGCGCCTTGCCCAGGCGTTCGATAACTTGGAAGAGGCACGCGCACGCCAGCGCATCGCTCAGGCGACCGGCCTGTCGCGCCTCAAGGCGCTCAACGTCTATCTTGCCGAGCAGTCCGGCACCCTGGTCGAAGACAGCGCCTCTGGGCTGCGCGCCGAACTGCTTCTCGAGCGCTCAGTGCAGGCGATGGACGCGCTGGCCGAGCAGATCGTGCACCTTGCCCAGGCTGTGGAAGCTGGCCAGGAAGACCGCAAGCGCGCACTACGCACCAAGTCGGACATCCTGGCCAATGCTATTCAGCTCTACAAAAGTGTTTCTAGCGCCTACGAACAGGTGGGTCGCAGCCACGCTCAGTTACTCAAGTCAGTGGAACGCTGGGAGCGCATCACCACCAGCCTGTCCGACGAGACGACACGCTTGCAATTGGGGCCGGGGCGACGCGGGTTGCGCATCCGTGAACGCTCCATCGCCCTGGATGACGAAGCCAAGGCGCGGGTCTGCAAGCATCTCGCCCGCTACTTGAGCCAGACGGGCATCACCTCACGCCATCACGAAATGTGGCGTGGTGCGCATCGCGAGACACAACTCGGCGTTGGCGTGGATGCCGCCAAGCGCCTGGCCATCGAGATATTCCTCGCTCTCGAACCTCACGTAGGGCTCTCGCAACCCGCCACACAGCGCGCCATCAACAGCTCCAATGCCGCCGACTTCGGCCAGATCGAGCCCAATCTGTCGGCCGCCGCCAAGGCCGCGCTGGGCGCCTCGATGGTCCGCGAGGTAGATACCGAGCTGTCACGTGCGGCGGAATCGTTGGCGTTGGCACTGGTGCGCCACTATCGCGTAGAGCTCGAGCCTGCTGCCATCGAGTTTCTCAAGCGCCAGTACGGCGCACGCGACAGTACCTTGCAGATGCTCTCCAACCTCAATCTGGCAGGACGCAGCGACGCGCGTAATGTCAGTTTTCTTAGCCATCGTCCACCCGCGGTGGGCAAGCCTCATCGCACTTGGTACCGCGCCTTGGTGCGTGCGCGACGTCTCTTCGGACGCCGCTAGTCCACGCTCAGCGCCAATTCGGCCCACGCGCCGGGTCGAACGTGGCAGAATAAACGCCATGTTCATGTTGGATCGCCTACGTCATGCGTCTGATCGTCGCCGAAAAGCCCAGCCTGGCACGCGCCATCGCCGAGGCCTTGCCTGCCAAGACGCAACGCCAGGACGGGTATCTCGAATGCGGGGAGACCTGTATCAGTTGGTGCGTCGGACACCTCCTGGAGCAAGCACCACCCGACGCCTACGACGCGCGCTATCAACAATGGCGCCTCGACGATTTGCCCATCGTGCCAACGCAATGGCAACTCATACCGCGCGCCAAGGCTCGCGCGCAGTTGGCCGTGATTCGTAAGCTCCTCAAGCGCGCCGACAGTGTCGTGCATGCCGGTGACCCGGACCGCGAGGGGCAATTGCTGGTGCAGCAAGTCATCGAACGCCTCGGCTGGCGTGGCCCGATGTCGCGATTGTTGATCAGCGATCTCAACCGCCCCGCCGTGCAGCAGGCACTGCAACGCCTCGAAGACAACGCGCGCTATCAGTCTCTTTTCGCGGCCGCCGAAGCACGTTCACGCGCCGACTGGCTGTATGGCATCAACCTGTCGCGCGCCTGGACCTTGACCGGCCGCCAAGCGGGCTACTCGGGTGTGCTTTCGGTGGGACGCGTGCAGACCCCCGTCTTGGGACTCATCGTGCGCCGTGACCTGGAGATAGAGCGCTTCGTTCCGCGCCCCTTCTATACCCTGTGGGCGGATCTCGGCGTCGAGCACGGCTCGCTACGCGCCTGGTGGCAACCGCAACCGCCGCATCCGCTCGATGACCAGGGACGGCTGTTGACGCGCGAACCGGCCGAGGCATTGGCGGCGCGCCTGCCCGGCGCCGAGGGGCACCTGAGCGCCCTGCAAACCAAGAAGAAATCCCAGACGGCACCGCTGCCGTATTCGCTGTCGGCGTTACAGGTCGATGCCGCACGCCGTTACAAGCTACCGGCCAAGCGTGTACTGGATATCTGCCAGACGCTCTACGAGCGCCATCAGCTCATCACCTACCCGCGCTCCGACTGCCGCTACCTGCCCGAAGGGCATTTCGCCACGGCGAAGCAGACACTCTCTACAGCCTGCGGCTCTGACGAAACACTCGCCGGCTGGCTACGTGGCGCGGACTTCAACCGCCGCTCACGCGCCTGGAACGACAAGCAAGTCGGCGCCCACCACGCGCTGGCGCCCACCGGCCGCCCTTTCGATGCGTCTCGCCTGTCCAATGATGAAGCCAACGTCTTCCGGCTGATCGCCCGCAATGTGCTGGCGCAATTCTACCCGCCGCTGGAAACGCGCGACGTCAAGGCCGAGTTCCTGATCCTCGGTGAGCGCTTTCGCGCTCAAGGCAGCGAGATACTCGTACCCGGGTGGAAACCGCTATTCACCACGCGCGAAGAAGCACCGCCGCTGCCCTCACTGCGCGAAGGCGAAACCGCTCGGGTCCAGGCATGCGCCGTGGAGGATCGTCAGACACGCCCGCCGGAGCCGTTCTCCGACGCCAGTCTGATCAAGGCAATGATGAACATCGCCCGCTATGTCGACGATGACGCGGTGCGCCGTACGCTGCGTGATACCGACGGTTTGGGAACCGAGGCGACGCGCGCCGGCATTCTGGAGACGCTCATCACACGCGGCTACGTGATTCGTCAGCAAGGCGCACTGCGCGCCACGCGGACCGGACGCGCGCTTATCCATGCCTTGCCGGATACCGCTACGCGCCCCGAGCGCACTGCCCTCTGGGAGCAGCGCCTGGCCGAAATCGCCGAGGGCAACGCCGACGCCACCGCGTTCCTCGACACGCTGGTGGGTGATGTCCACCAACTACTGAGTCAGGCAAACGCCGAGCGCATGCGCCAAGCCCTGTCCATGCCAGGCGGCGCCGAGCCCACTGCACCATCGCGCGGTAAGCGCCGCAGCTCCAAGCGCAGCGCCAGCGACAAACCGTCGACCACGCAGCGGCGCACCCGAAAACGCACCACGCCTCGGAAACCCACCACTAAAAAAGGTGGGACTTGATGGACTCATCGCCCACATGGTGGATCCTCGGTGCCGGCGCGCTGGGGCGACTCTTCGCCGCCCGCTTGACGACCACACTGTCGCTGCACCTGATCGGCCGCCACCCCGCCGGGGCGCCACTTCATTACCACGCTCTCTCGAGCGAATGCTCCAGCGTCGATGTGGCACGCACCACCCTGTCCGCCTTGGCATCGAAGGCACACGTCCGGCCCTCGCTGGTCGTGCTCGCCACCAAAAGCTATGCCACCCTGACGGCCGTCGAAGAACTCGCGGCCCATGTCGCCCCCCAAACGCCTCTGCTGTCGCTACAGAACGGCTTCAGCATACAGCCGAGGTTAGCGGAGCTCTGGGCCGGCCCGGTACTCTGCGCGAGCACCACCGAAGCCGCCTACGTCGAGGGCGACACCGGGGTCGTGCATGCCGGCAAGGGAACTACCTGGGTCGGCGATCTCGACAATGCCTGGCCCACACTGGCGCGTGACTGCGTGTATTGGCTCGAGAAGGCAGGATTCAGCGCCTATCACGATACCGCGATCGTCCAGCGCCTATGGCACAAGCTTGCCATCAATGCCGCGATCAACCCTCTCGTAGCCCGCTACCGGATTCGTAACGGCCAGTTGCGCGATCGACCTTTTCGTCGCATGGTCGACGCCGTCATCGACGAGATCGGCTCCTTGCTCGAAGAGGAAGGCGTCGTTCCGCCACAAGCGGGCTGGCATACGCTCGTCTGGGAGGTCATCGTGGCCACGGCCAATAACCGCGCCTCGATGCTGCAAGATGTACTCGCCGGCCGCTCGACCGAGCGAGACGCCATACTTAGACCGCTGCTGGCCGCCGCCAAGCGCCAACGACGTTACGCGCCGACACTCGAGACGCTGTATCATGACACGCCATCATGAATGCCCGGACCACGACGAACGGAGACTCCATGCGCCATCGCCTCTTCATCACACTGTTGCTGGCTTTCCTGCTGCCGGGCCTGGGTCATCTGTTCCTGCGTCGCTGGGGGTGGGCCGCGCTATGGCTGGGCGGTTTCATCGCTTTGCTGGCACTGATGATGATCCCTATTCGCTGGCTGGGCTTCATCTGGTTGCTGCTACTGTTGGCCTTATGGACGGCAAGCATGGTGCATGCGGCTACATTGGCGCGCGCTAAATCTAAAGCGTACGCCGGACGCCAACACGGAGCGTCATGATAGCAATGGCGCCCACTCGTCTGCGTGACCCGTACTTCATCTACCGTTACCGCCATCGATTGCACGTCCTGCGCACCTCGCTGGCGCTGGCGATCACCTTCATCGTCATCCTGACCCTGCAGATTCCTCATGGTAGCTGGGCCCTGGTCAGCACGATGATGGTGATGGGCAATCTGCCACATATCGGCGGTGTCATCGACAAGGGAGGCCAACGTCTTCTGGGCACGGTGCTCGGGGCAATCTGGGGTATCTTGCTGATGCTGATTCCCGCGCCGGCACCGTGGGTAGTGCCGGCTTGGACCTTGATTGGTATCGCGGTCGCCACGCACACCACATTCGCCACGCGCTATGGCTACAGCGCACTGATGTTTGGCGTGACATTACTGATGGTGGTGGGTGACGGCCACCAGGACTTGGGGATCGCCCTGTGGCGCGCCTTCGACGTGCTGATCGGGACGAGCATCGGCATCCTCGCCACCTTGTTCATTCTGCCCCAGAAAGCCACGGATTTATTGCGCTTCCTGCTCGCCGACAACCTCGACAAGTTGGCACGCCTGTACCACGCGCATACCAACGCGACGCAGCATGATGACGTCGACACACGCCGCTTACTGAAGAGCACGACGGACCAACTGGTCAAGCAACGCGGCCTGGTGGATGCCATTCATAGCGAGCGCCGCCTGCATCGCGACGACCTGGAACGCATTCTGTCACTGGAGCGACGCATGCTGTCGACGACCGAGCTGCTCCTGGAAACGCACTGGGCCACGCGAGCTGGTCACGACATCATCGCCGAGCTCGATGGCTTGCGCGACGAACAACACCGCCTAGCGCGCGCGCTTGGCAGCCTGGCGTTCCAGGTGCGCACAGGGCAGACCATCGACATCACCGTGGTCGCCTTCGACTTGCAACGTCATGCACAGTCCGCTCTGGAGGCACGGGGCGAAAACGACCGCGTGCTGTTCAGCCCAAGCGGCTACCTGTGGCTCAACCGCGAGTTGGCACGTCTCACGCAGGCGCTCATCGATACCTTACAGACGCTCGACCGACTGCCCAGCGCCCGCTTGCGTCGCCGCGCCTCACGTCACACCCTGATTCGCGACCGTCTGGCCACGCCGCTGGATACATCGCGGGGTTCAGAACGTGCCGAGGATGACGAGCACTCACGTTGACCAGCGCGGCACTCAGACGGAGCGCTTCAATGTCGTCCCGGCGGCATCGTCTCCAGCAATCGCACTCGCAGCAGACGACACGAGACGGGATCTGCGCTATCCGGCCATAGCCACATAACGCGGCGCCCGAGTCGCACCCCGATCAACCACGCACCAATACGCAGTGGTCTCGGGGCAGCGTTCTGCCACTGCCCCGAGACCTCACGCCATTGCCATGTCGCTTGCTCACCATCGGGGCGCTCCCGCAACTCCCAACGCCGCTGACCACGCCACCAGCAGCTCACCAGCAATGCACCGCTGAGCGACACCGTCAATATCAACCACCCGGGACCCAGCGCGAGCTCCACGCCGCTCACCACTCCCCAAAGGAGTACATGAACGGTCAGGGCGAGCCTAGAGGGTACGAAACTGATCGTTGGAAGTGGTTTCGGCATAATCGACGATCATTTGAACGATACGCCGTAACTCGGCGTCGGCGGGCCACTCTCGGCGCATCAACCAGACGAAGAGGTCCTGGTCCTCCTGGTCGATCAGCGTCTGATAGCGGGTCTTGTCCGCCTCATCGAGCTGCGGGTAGCAATGCTCCAGGAACGGGATCAGTAGTAAATCCAGCTCCCACATGCCACGCCGCGAGTGCCAATAAAGTCGTTTGATGGTTACATCGTCCTGCATGGAGGCTCCCAAGCGATGTCCTGACATGAATAGGCAACGAGTATACCCGAGGGTTTGGCAAGACACATCGTTTACCCACGCTCCTCAAAACCGGCTATTATTGACTTGCAATGTGCTAGTGCGTTGTTTTATCAAGGTTTGAACAGTATGCTGAATTCACAACAATACCGTGGCCGCTTTTTTGCCATGTGCAGCGGAGCGGCAAAGTCGCTTGGAGACATTCGATGACCAAATCCGAGTTGATTGAACAGATTGCCATTCGGCAGCCCGAGCTATCGGCCAAAGAGGTCGAGGCAGCGGTCAAGATCATTCTCGAAGACATCACCCACTCGCTTTCCAGCGGCGGGCGTGTCGAAATTCGCGGGTTCGGTAGCTTCTCCCTACACTTTCGAGAACCCCGGACCGGACGCAATCCCAAAACCGGCGATCCCGTCGACCTGCAGGGCAAGTTCGTCCCGCATTTCAAGCCCGGCAAGGAATTGCGCGAACAGGTCAATGCCAGTCGCGCACTCGGCTACTGAAGCCCGGTGGCGTCATATTTCCATGCAAAAGGAACCTGCCCATGCGTTGGTTTAAAGGTGTCGCGCTGGCCATCATCTTGCTGGTCGTTTTATTGCTCGGCATCCTGTTTGCCGTCAATAATCAACAATCCATACCGCTCGACTTGATATGGATCAAGCTGCCGCCCGCCTCGCTGTCCCTGTGGCTGTTGTTATCGTTGGCTTGCGGCATGATTCTCGGCATGCTGGCCATGACCGGTATTTATCTGCGGCTGCGCACGCTCCTGACGCGTGCCCAACGCCACAACCAACAGCAACGCAAGGAACTGGATCGGCTACGTACCCAGGAGTTCAAGGAAGCGCCCTGAATGCTTGATCCGCTGCTGCTTGGCCTTTTGGTCGCGGCGATTGCCCTCGGTTGGTGGCTCGGGCGTCGTGAGCGCCGTCGCGCTCGTGAACACCTCTCCCCTGAAGTATCGTTGCCCAGGGATTACTTCATCGGGCTCAATCATCTGCTTAACGAGCAGCCGGATCAGGCCATCGAAACCTTCGTACAAGCGCTCGAGGTCAACAGCGACACCATCGAAACGCACATTGCCCTGGGCAATCTGTTCCGTTCACGTGGCGAAGCCGACCGTGCCGTCAAGATCCATCAGAACCTCCTGGCGCGCCCAGCCCTGACCCCTTACCAAGGTGGCCTCGTGCAACTGGAGTTGTCTCGGGACTTCCTTAATCTGGGGTTGCTCGATCGCGCCGAACGCCTGCTGCAAGCCTTGATGAAGGAAGCTCCCGACGAAGCGCTGCGCAACGCCGCCAAGCGTCTGCTAGTCGATCTACTGCAGCGGGAGAAGGAATGGCAACAAGCACTGGATGTCGCCACGCCACAGCTCATCCGCCAAGATGCCGACATCAAGCGCGCCGCCGCCCACTGGCTTTGCGAACTTGCCTCGCGGGATCGACACAACGCGAGCCCGAGCGTGGCTCGCAAGCATTTGCGCCAGGCACTGTCTATCGATGAGCGCTGTGTACGAGCCACCTGGCTTCTTGCCGAACTCGAACGCGACACGGGGCATTACAAGGCGGTCATTCGCCACCTCACCCGCATTCCCGAGCAAGACCCAGGCTTTCTACCCATCATTCTCGAGCCTCTGTACGAGGCGTACCGGCGGCTTCAGGACGAAGCGGGTTGGTGTGCGTTCCTGGAAGCGAAGCTACAGGAAACGCACTACACCAGCGTGGTAATCATGTTGGCAGCGTCGCGACTGCGCACAGACAGCCAGGAAACCGCCATCGAGCTCATCAGTGAGCAGCTGCAAGCGCACCCCAGCTTGCGAGGCGTCGATTACCTCATGGACCTCTATCTGATCGGTGAGGATCATGGCGACCGCGAGCGCCTGCTGTTGCTCAAGCAGCACACCCAGAAGCTACTCGCGACACGCCCCCGTCACCGCTGCCATCGCTGCGGTTTCGGTAGCACCCAATTGCATTGGCAGTGTCCACGCTGTCACTGCTGGGGCACCACCAAACCCATCATCGGGCTGGAAGGCGAATAGCCGCTAGAGACAGATTTCCTGCTCGATAGCGGCCAATGCCATCATCGGATCCGAGGCTTGCGTCACCGGCCGGCCGATGACCAAATGCGTGCTCCCCGCCTCCCGTGCGTGTGCCGGAGTCAACGTGCGGCGCTGGTCATCGCCATGCGAGGCATTGGGACGTATCCCCGGGGTGACCTTCAAGAATACATCGCCACAAACCGTGCGCAGCGCCGCCGCCTCCTGCGCTGAACACACCACTCCGTCCATGCCGCTGAGCTGCGAGAGCACCGCCAGACGCTCGACCTGAGACAACGGTTCGTCATCGACACCGACCTCGGCGAGATCTTCACGCGCCATACTGGTGAGCACCGTTACCGCTATCAGATGCGTGGCGAGTCGGCGCTTCTCGAGTCGCTCTCTGGCCGCCTCCATCATGCGCCGCCCCCCACCGGCATGCACATTGACCATCCACACGCCATGATCCGCCGCCGCTTCGACGGCGCCCGCCACCGTATTGGGAATATCGTGAAACTTGAGATCCAGAAATACCTCGAAGCCACGTGCATGCAATGCTTCTAGCACTTGCGGACCACTGCGCGTAAATAGCTCCTTGCCGACCTTTACCCGGCAACGGGTGGGATCCAACCGATCAGCCATGGCAAGCGCCTGGTCAAGATTCGAGTAGTCGAGAGCGATGATCAACGGCGTGTCGAGGCGCGACATGGTAACTCCTGCAAACAATATGATGGCAGCGGCATTATACCGCTCCCCTTCTTCGCCACCTAACTGACAGCCTCTGACTGCGCGGCCATTCTTTATAAGCCATATCTAATTTTGTAGTGATTATCTTACAAAAAATGTCACCAATAGATGACATTGCGGCCATGCAAATCTGAGTATGGTGAAATCGTTCGATAAGACATTACTAAAGGAGTGGTTGCATGAAAAAACTACTGAGCTGTGCCCTACTGATCATGGTACTGAGCGTCACCACCCTCGCGGTCGCCCAGGAAGACACCAAGGCGCCTGTCGACATCAATCAAGCCTCGGTTGAGACACTGGCAACGCTACCGGGAATCGGCGACGTCAAAGCACAGGCGATCATCGAGGACCGCAACGCGAATGGACCTTTCACCTCGCTCAACGACTTGACTCGTGTCACGGGAATCGGCGAAGGAACGGTGCAAAATCTGGACGATCAAGTCACGTTCTGATGCCACGAAACGACGCTCGCTGGACGGTACCCGGCGAGCGCCTTTCCGCCAAGGGTTAAATCCTCAACCCGCCATCGCATTCCAGCACCCGCCCCGTGAAATAATCGTTTTCAACGATATAACGTACACTCTCAGCGATATCGGACGGCTGTCCCAAATGCCCCAAGGGAATCCCCTTGCTGATTTTCTCAAGCACTTCCGCGCGCATGGACGCCGTCATCTCGGTTTCGATGAACCCCGGTGCCACCGCCGCCACGCGTATACCTTGGCGTGCCAGCTCCTTCGCCCAGGTAACCGTCAGCGCCGCTACTCCCGCCTTGGAGGCACTGTAATTGCCCTGCCCCATGTTGCCGGCTCGCGAGATACTCGAGACATTGACGATGACACCTCCCTGACCCGCCTCGACCATCTGCGTCGCGCCTTCACGACCGCACAGGAAGACACCTGTAAGATTGACGTCGATCACCTGGCGCCACTGTTTTAGCGTCATGCGTTTCTCGATATGCCCCACACTGCCTTTCACCAACAACCCATCGTCAGTGACGCCGGCATTATTGACCAACACATCGAGCGGGCCCAGCGACGCAAGTTGCTGCGCGAATGCGCGAGTCACGGCATCTTCATCGGTCACGTCGATCAGGAAAGCGTCCGCGGGGATGTGACGCTCCGCCAGTGAGGCAACCGCAGTGCTCAATACCTCTTCTTGGCGGTCGAATAATGCAATACGCGCGCCCCGTGCCCCGAGTTCGGCCGCCATCGCCAACCCCAACCCTCGAGCGCCTCCCGTTATACCTACCACCGTCCCATCAAGCTGCATGGCGAACCTCCCACGTTCAAAAAACGATCCAGAAGCCTCAATAGCAATTTTGTGCACCGCAACATAAAGAGCTTAGCATGCGCTGCATGACGGCTCCATTCGGCACTCTCGACGCGCTTGCATCTCGGCATCGTTTCCCTTGCAATTCACTCTCATGCCACCATTTATGGGGTAGTCGAACATACGGAGCCGTCATGCCACTGTTACTCTTCATTACGCTTTTCGGACTACTCGATTTCGTGGTGCTGTTCGCGATCGGCGGACAGATAGGCCTGCTCCCGACACTGGCACTGGTCCTGCTGTCCGGAGCACTGGGTCTCCACCTGATTCGGCGCGAAGGAGTACAGACTCTGCAGCGCGCCCAGGCCCGATTCGCCCAGGGGGAAATCCCCTCGGACGAGCTGATTACCGGAGCCGCACTGATCTTCGGTGGGGCCTTGCTGATCGCTCCTGGCTTTTTGTCGGACGGTTTGGGGCTACTTTGTCTGATTCCGAGTAGCCGACGCCTGCTGGGCCGAGGCCTAAAGCACGGCGGATGGCGCGGTCGCATTTTCACAATGGGGTCCAACGGCCCAGCCCGGGAAAACACTACGGACAGCGACTGGCATGAGCATGCATCCCGCAATGACACGGCTTCTCAGAGCGGTCCGGCAAGTAACGAGCAACCGCTTGAAGGCGACTACATAGGGAAAGACGACTCCCGGCATTGAAAAATTTCATTAAGAGCCCTTGAAAGTGGATACGTCGACCCAATCAAGCTCTTAACAGACGATTCGGCCGTAACGCCTTGATGCGTCGGCCTTATAAACAGAAGGCTCGGCCTTCACCCTTGAGCTTCGCTCAACGGGGTTATCCTACGATCCATGTAACCATCAGGAGAACGTGAGCAATGAAAATCCGTCCTTTGCACGATCGCGTCGTCGTCCGTCGCGTGGAAGAAGAGCAAAAGACCGCTGGCGGCATCGTGCTTCCGGGTAACGCTCAAGAGAAACCGACCCGTGGTGAGGTCCTTGCTATCGGCAACGGTCGTATTCTCGAGAACGGCGAAGTACGCCCGCTGGACGTCAAGGTGGGGGACACCGTGATTTTCAAGGATGGCTTTGGCGTCGAGAAAGAGAAAATCGACGGCGAAGAAGTCCTGATCATGAGCGAAAGCGATATTCTCGCCGTTGCCGAGTAATTCACAACGCTCACCAGTCACATTTTCGTTTCACGTTTGCGCGACTTGATCGCGCCATTAATGGGAAGAGCTAGAAATGGCAGCTAAACAAATCAAATTCTCCGATGATGCCCGCAAGCGCATGGCACGCGGCGTTAATACCCTGGCCGACGCCGTCAAGGTCACCCTCGGGCCCAAAGGACGTAACGTCGTACTGGAAAAATCCTTTGGCTCACCGACCGTGACCAAGGATGGGGTTTCCGTCGCCAAGGAAATCGAGCTCAAGGACAAGTTCGAAAACATGGGCGCACAGATGGTCAAGGAAGTTGCTTCCAAGACCTCTGACGTGGCCGGTGACGGCACCACTACCGCAACCGTTCTCGCCCAGTCCATCGTCACTGAAGGCATGAAAGGCGTGACGGCGGGCATGAATCCGATGGATCTCAAACGTGGTATCGACCAGGCCGTCGACGCCGCCGTGAAGGAAATCCATCAGCTTTCCGTGCCGTGCACCGATGCCAAGGCCATCGCACAGGTTGGTACCATTTCCGCGAATGGCGACAAGCGTATTGGTGAGATCATCGCCGACGCCATGCAGAAAGTCGGCAAGGAAGGCGTCATCACCGTCGACGAAGGCCGCGGCTTCGAAGATGAACTGGAAGTCGTCGAAGGCATGCAGTTCGATCGTGGCTACCTGTCGCCCTACTTCGTGACCAACCAGGACACCATGATGGTGGAACTGGAAGATCCCTACCTACTGATGGTCGACAAGAAGATCTCCAACATCCGCGAATTGCTGCCGGTGTTGGAAGCGGTTGCCAAGTCCGGCAAGCCGCTGGGCATCATCGCTGAGGACATCGAAGGCGAAGCGCTGGCGACACTCGTGGTCAACACCATGCGCGGCATCGTCAAGGTCGCGGCGACCAAGGCGCCCGGCTTCGGCGACCGTCGCAAGGCCATGCTCCAGGACATCGCCATCCTCACCGGCGGCACCGTGATTTCCGAAGAAGTCGGCCTGACGCTCGAACAAGCCAACTTGGACCATCTGGGTAGCGCCAAGCGCGTCACTATGTCCAAGGAAAACACCACCATCATCGATGGTTCCGGTGTCGAGTCCGACATCGAAGCGCGCGTCAGCCAGATCCGCACCCAGATCGAAGACACCAGCTCCGATTACGACCGCGAAAAACTTCAGGAACGTGTCGCCAAGCTGGCCGGCGGTGTCGCCGTCATCCGTGTGGGTGCCGCGACCGAGTTCGAGATGAAGGAGAAGAAGGCCCGCGTCGAAGATGCGCTGCACTCCACACGTGCTGCCGTCGAAGAAGGCGTCGTGCCTGGCGGTGGTACAGCGCTGGTACGCATCCTTGGCAATCTCGCCAACCTCAAGGGCGAGAACGAAGACCAGACCCACGGCATTGCCATTGCCCTGCGTGCCATGGAATCGCCACTGCGTCAGATCGTGACTAACGCAGGCCAGGAAGCGTCCATCATCGTCAACCAGGTCAAAGCCGGTGAAGGTAACTACGGTTACAACGCACAAACCGGTGAATATGGCGACCTGTTCGAAATGGGCGTTCTTGATCCGGCCAAGGTCACGCGTAGCGCGCTGCAATCCGCAGGCTCCGTGGCTGGCTTGATGATCACCACCGAAGCCATGATCGCCGACGATCCGGACGAGAAGGAAGCCGGCGGTGGCGCACCGGACATGGGCGGTATGGGAGGCATGGGCGGCATGATGTAATCGCTGCCTAGCGACTCCCGGGCCTTGTCCCGTGACTCGAACCCCTGCCGGGCAACCGGTGGGGGTTTTTCATGCCCGGGGGATAGATCAGTCTGGCGTAGCCCGTAGCCCGTAGCCCGTAGCCCGTAGCCCGTAGCCCAAGTACACTATCGCCCTGCCTTCGACTGTATCGCGACGCTCTATGCTCTCCAATATTCGTATCGTACTCGTTCAAACATTCCATCCCGGCAACATCGGCCAGGCAGCGCGCGCCATGAAAACCATGGGCCTCAGCGACCTGGTGCTGGTCAATCCCCGCTGCTTCCCCGATGAAGAGGCCTCCCGGCTCGCAGCAGGTGCGACCGACGTGCTCGACAACGCACGCGTCGTCGAGCACATTTCACAAGCCGTCGGGGATTGCGTCCAAGTCGTCGGCGCCAGTGCCCGGCTACGCAGCCTCCCCCTACCTCATTTCGACGACCCTGAGCCGATGGCCGTGCAAATGGTCGATTATGCTCATGAAGCCCCAGTATCACTAGTATTCGGCCGCGAACGCTTTGGCCTGACGAACGATGAAATTCGACATTGCACGCATCAGGTCAGCATTCCCGCCAACCCCGATTACGGTGTCCTCAATCTCGCACAAGCCGTGCAAATACTTGCCTACGAAGTACGCCGTGCATGGCGCCACCAAACACCAAGCGACGCTCAGCCCAAGTCCAAGCAGCCCGCCTTGCCGACACGCGAACAGATGGCTCACTTCGAGACTCACCTGCACCAAGCCTTGTCGTCCTCAGGGTTCCTAACCCAGCCCCATGCGCGTACTGAAGATCATCTACGCGCACTTTTTTCACGCGCACAACCCACTCGCAAGGAGCTTTCCATCCTGCGCGGAGTCTTGACGACATTGGAAAAAGCCGGCACTCGACACGAGGACTAACCCCTCCAACCCCCTTGATATTAAAAGGCTTACAACGGACAACAAAAAACCGCGCCTCTTCCGAGACGCGGTTTTTGTACGGCTAGCAAAGCATTCGCCACCGCGTCTTCGACGCGGTAGTGACGAGCTTATTCGTCGCCGCCCATCTGCTGCTTGATCAAATCACCGATGGTGGTCGGGCCTTTCTGCGGCTCAGCTTCCTGATCCCGCAATTTGCCCATCGCCCGGCGTGTATCGACCTGATCCTTCGCCTTGACGGACAGATTGATCGCACGATTTTTGCGATCGACACCGACGATCTTGGCTTCGACGCTATCGCCTTCGTTGAGCACGTTGCGTGCATCTTCGACGCGGTCAGGGCTGATTTCGGAGGCCTTGAGTACAGCCACGACATCCGTCGCCAACTCGACGTGCGCTTCCTTGGCATCGACTTCGACAACGCGACCAGTGACGATGGCCCCCTTGTCGTTGACGGCCAGGTACTCGGAGACCGGATCGGTTTCGAGCTGCTTGATGCCGAGCGAGATACGCTCACGCTCTGGATCGATCGAGAGAATGACCGCTTCGGCTTCATCGCCCTTCTTGAATTTGCGCACGGCTTCTTCGCCGGGCTCGCTCCAAGAGATGTCGGACAGGTGAACCAGGCCGTCGATACCGCCTTCCAGGCCGATGAAGATACCGAAATCGGTGATCGACTTGATCGTGCCGGAGACACGGTCGCCCTTGTTGTAGCGCGCGCTGAAGTCTTCCCACGGGTTGGTGGTGCACTGCTTGATACCCAAGGAGATACGACGACGCTCCTCGTCGATATCCAACACCATGACTTCCACGTCATCGCCGACCTGAACAACTTTGGACGGATGGATGTTCTTGTTGGTCCAGTCCATTTCCGAGACGTGAACCAAGCCTTCGACACCTTCCTCGAGCTCGGCAAAGCAGCCATAGTCGGTCAGATTGGTGACGCGGGCATTGACGCGGGTGTTTTCCGGATAACGATCCTTGATGTTGACCCACGGATCTTCGCCCAACTGCTTCAAGCCGAGAGACACACGGTTGCGCTCACGATCGAACTTGAGCACCTTGACGTTGACTTCATCACCGACAGCCACGATCTCGCTGGGATGCTTGATGCGCTTCCACGCCATGTCGGTGATGTGCAGCAGGCCATCGACGCCACCCAGATCGACGAACGCACCGTAGTCGGTGAGGTTCTTGACGATACCGTCGATCTGCTGACCTTCCTGAAGCGTCGACAGCAGCGCTTCACGCTCGGCGCTGTTCTCAGCTTCGAGAACGGCACGGCGCGAGACCACGACGTTATTACGCTTGGGATCGAGCTTGATGACCTTGAAGTCCAGCTCTTTGTGCTCGAGATGCGCAGTATCGCGTACCGGACGTACGTCGACGAGAGAGCCGGGCAGGAAAGCACGGATGGAAGAAACATCGACCGTGAAGCCGCCCTTGACCTTGCCGTTGATCACGCCCTTGACGATTTCGTCTTTCTCGAAGGCCGCTTCCAGCTCTTTCCAGGCCTCGGCACGCTTGGCCTTTTCGCGAGACAGGCGCGTCTCGCCGAAGCCGTCTTCGACGGCCTCAAGGGCAACCTTGACTTCATCGCCCACGGCGATAGTCAATTCGCCATTGTCATCACGGAACTGCGCCACGGGGATTTGACCCTCGGACTTCAGACCCGCGTTGACGGTAATCCAGTCACCTTCGATGTCGACCACGGTTGCCATGACGATGGCACCGGGTTCCATATTGATGTCCTGGAGAGACTGTTCGAACAGTTCAGCAAAGCTTTCGCTCATGTTGTTCCTACGTGATCAACGTTAATAGCGGCCAGGCCGCTCATTCTCCGCACCACCAGCAAGCGCGGGCCTTTCCTACATATCCCTGGGGACGTTGGCGCTGGTTCGACCTGCGAGGGCTCTCGATTATCGCCCGCGCACGTCATGACGTCTGGCCAGGGTCTCCGGATGGGTGCCCGTTTCACCCCAGCTACTCAGTTCGGGAGGCCGAGCCCACGTGCACTGAGCAGCCTTTCGATACACTCCACCACGTCCGGTATCGCAAGACTCGTACTATCCAACACAACGGCATCGTCTGCCGGCTTGAGTGGCGCCACGGCGCGCTGCATGTCACGCGCGTCACGAGCCTTAATTTCCTCTAGAAGACTCGTTAGATTAGCATCCTGGCCGGCATTCAGCAACTGTTCATGGCGTCGTCGCGCTCGCTCTTCCGCCGATGCCGTCAGGTAGACTTTCAGGGGCGCATGGGGGAACACCACCGTCCCCATGTCGCGCCCATCCGCCACCAGGCCCGGCATGTCACTAAAGTCACGCTGGCGCGTCAACAACGCGTCCCGCACCCGAGGCAGCGACGCCACTTGAGAGGCCACATCGCCAACTTGTTCGGTGCGGATTTCGCCACTCACGTCGCGGCCTTCCAGTTCGATACGCGTTTCGCCGTCGCATGCCACGAAGCGCACATCCAGGGTTTCGGCGCAGGTCGCAAGGGCAGCCTCATCGTCCAATGCCAGACCATGCTTGAGCGCCGCCAGTGCCGTGAGGCGGTATAGCGCTCCGGAGTCCAACAGGTGCCAGCCTAGACGTTCGGCGATCAAGCGACTAACCGTGCCCTTGCCCGCGCCACCCGGACCGTCCACGGTCAATACAGGCACTTCGCCAGGCGACCTACTCATGACGCCTCCTGCTCTTCGAGCGACAGCCCCACACGACGCGCCAGATCGATGAACCCCGGGAACGACGTGGCTACGTTGGCGCAGTCATCGATCACGATCTCGCCTTCGGCACGCAACGCGGCAATGGCGAAGGCCATGGCAATGCGATGGTCGCCCAGGCTGTCGACATGCCCACCGCGATAATGCGCGACATGCGTATCGCTCGCGTCGGCGCAACCAACGATGTCGATGCCATCGGAATGGACGGTATTTTCCACGCCCAGAGTCGTCAGGCCATCGGCCATCGCCTGGATGCGGTCGGATTCCTTGACGCGCAATTCTTCTGCGCCCCGCAAGCGGGTCACGCCTTGTGCATTGGCCGCAGCAACGAACAGCACGGGAAACTCATCGATGGCCAGCGGCACTTGATCCACGGGGATATCGATACCTTTGAGCGGCGCATGGCGAACACGGATATCGGCGACCGGCTCACCGCCGACTTCCCGGGTATCGAGCAGCTCAAGATCGGCCCCCATGGCCTCGAGGATATTGATGACCCCGATACGCGTCGGATTGATTCCCACATGCTCCAGGAGCAGGTCCGACCCCGGCGTGATGGCCGCCGCCACCAGATAGAACGCAGCCGACGAGATATCCGACGGCACGTCGATGGGTGACGCCGTCAAGCGGCCACCGCCCTGTAGCCAGGCTTCGTCAGCGGCGCGCTGCACCGCGTAACCGAAGCCGTTGAGCATACGTTCAGTGTGGTCGCGGGTCGGTGCCGGCTCGCGCACCCGCGTCTCACCCTCGGCATAGAGCCCCGCCAGCAAGAGACAGGACTTCACCTGGGCACTGGCCATAGGCATGTCATAACGAATGCCACGAAGCGCCTGACCACCGCGAATCGTCAGCGGTGGCCGGCCGCCTTCAGCGGTTTCGATCACCGCCCCCATCTCGCGCAGCGGATCGGCCACCCGTCCCATCGGTCGCTTGTTGAGCGACACATCGCCGGTCAACTCGGTATCGAAATCCTGCCCGGCCAGCAAGCCGGCGAACAGGCGCATGGCGGTGCCCGAATTGCCCACATAAAGGGGGCCGGCGGGCGCCGTAAGGCCGTGCAAGCCGACGCCATGGATAGTCACGCGCCCCTGGTGCGGCCCTTCGATGGCCACGCCCATTTCACGAAACGCCTGCAGCGTCGCTAGGCTGTCTTCGCCTTCGAGGAAGCCATGCACCTCGGTCACGCCCTCGGCAAGCGCACCGAGCATGATCGAGCGGTGCGAGATCGATTTGTCCCCCGGTACGCGGATCCGGCCGCGCACATCGCCACCGGGAGTCACGCGGTAACGGATATTGCGTTGTTCCATCGCTTGATAACTCGTCTGGTTCAAAAGCGTATCGAAATACTGCCGCGCATGACTGGCACGATCGAAAACCGCCAGCATGGCATCGCCATCATTGTCGGTCATGGCACGGCGCAAACGGGCAACGCCCGCCTCGAACTCATCCAGTGCGTCCAGCACCGCCTCGCTGTTGGCGCTGAAGATATCGCGCCACATGACCGGGTCGCTACCGGCGATGCGTGTAAAATCGCGAAAGCCCCCCGCCGCATAGCGAAAGATATCCAGACGCTCGTCCTGACGCGCCAAGGTGTCGACCAGCGAAAACGCCAGCAGATGCGGGAGGTGGCTGGTACGTGCCAGGACCTGATCGTGGCGTGCCACGTCCATTTCCAGCAGTTCCGCCCCACAAGCCGCCCATAGCACTCGCACCCGGGCCAAGGCGTCGGGGTCGGTATCCGCGCGCGGAGTCAGTATCACCTTATGATGCCGATAAAGCCCAGGGTTGGACGCCGCCACGCCGCTTTTTTCGGATCCCGCGATCGGATGCCCTAGCACGAAGCGTGACGGCATGTCGCCGAAGACCCGCTCGACCGCAGACGCGATGGCACCCTTGGTGCTGCCGACATCGGTGATCACCTGATCGCCGAGATGCGGCGCCAGTGCACGCAGCACGGTCTCCATCGCCAACACCGGCACCGCCAGCACGATCAAGCTGCTGTCGGCCACCCAAGGTGCCAGCTCAGTGCTGCCGGCATCGATCAGCCCCATGTCGATGCCACGCGCCACCTCGTCGGCGTCACGGTCACAGGCCACAATCCGACCCGCAAAACCTGCTTCCTTCAAGGCCGCCGCCAGCGAACCGCCGATCAGCCCCAGCCCAATGATGAGGATACCGCGCTCGGTCGGCGCACAGGACTGCTCCGACATTTACAACACACCCACGGGATAGGATCCCAATACCTTGAGCTCGGCGGCACGCAAGGTAATCTCTTCCAGCACCGCCGCGACCTGTGGATCGTCACGATGCCCCTTGAAGTCGATGAAGAACACGTAATTCCAGACGCCGGTGCGTGACGGCCGTGTCTCGACCCGCGTCAGGTCGATCTTGTGTCGGTGGAACGGCTCGAGGAGGTCGTGCAGCGCCCCGGGCTGGTTGCGCATGGCCACGACAATGGAGGTCTTGTCGTCCCTCGAGATCGGCGTGTCCTGATGCCCGATGATCAGAAAGCGTGTCGAGTTGTCGGGGCGGTCCTCTATCTTCTCGGCGACCTTTTCGAGTTCGTAACGCTTGGCGGCCATATCGCCAGCAATCGCGGCACTGTGCCACTCGCTCTTGATCAAACGCGCCGCCTCGGCATTGGACGACACAGGCACCCGCTCGGCGTTGGGATAGTGGGCGTCTAGCCACTTACGGCACTGCGCCAGGGACTGGGGATGCGAATAAATGCGCGAGACCTTGTCGCGGCGCGTATTGCTCGACACCAGTAGATGATGGTGAATGCGCAGCACCACCTCGCCACAGATGCGCAGGCTGGCATCCATGAAAGTATCCAAGGTGCTATTGACGATACCCTCGGTGGAGTTCTCCACCGGCACGACGCCAAAATGCGCGGCCCCCGCTTCAACTTCGCGAAAGACCTCATCGATGGCCGCCATCGGCAGGCTCACCGCGCTTTCGCCGAAATGCTTGAGCGCCGCCTGCTGGGTGAAGGTGCCCTCGGGACCGAGATAGGCCACCTTGACCGGCCGTTCCAGTGCCAGGCACGCCGACATGATCTCGCGGAACAGGCGTGCCATCTCCTCGTCGTCGAGGGGCCCTTTGTTGAGGGCCATGATGCGCCGCAGCACCTGAGCCTCGCGCTCGGGGCGATAAAACGTCGCCTGCGAATCGGTGTCGGTTTTCACCTGAGCCACCTGTTGCGCACAATGCGCCCGCTCGCTAATCAGCTCTAGAATCTCGCTATCCAGCGTATCGATACGCTCGCGCAGCGCCGGCAGGTCAGCCGACGTAACAGGGGCATTTTTATCGGACATGTCGTTATCAGCCATGGCGTCGTTCGAACTCCCGCATGAAATCGACCAAAGCATCCACCGCCGCTTCCGGTACGGCGTTGTAAAGGCTGGCACGCATGCCGCCCACGCTGCGGTGGCCCTTGAGATTCAAAAGCCCCGCCGCCTCGGCATCGCTGAGAAACGCGGCATTGAGCGCTTCATCCGCCAGCACGAACGGCACGTTCATGCGCGAACGGTTGGCCTTGGCGATGGGGTTGGAATAAAAATCGCTGGCGTCAATGGCCGCATATAGCTTTTCTGACTTGCGCGCATTGAGTCGATCCATCGCCTCGAGCCCGCCCATGTCGCGGCGCAACCAATCGAAGACCAGCCCCGCCAGATACCAGGCGTAGGTCGGCGGCGTATTGAACATCGAGCCGTTCTCGGCCATGACCCGGTAGTTGAACATGGTCGGCGTGTTCGGCAAGGCGCGCTCAAGCAGGTCATCACGCACGATGACCAAGGTCAGCCCCGCCGGACCAATATTCTTCTGAGCGCCTGCGTAAATGATCCCGAAACGAGACACATCCAGCGGCCCCGAGAGAATCGATGACGACATGTCGCACACCAGCGGTACATCACCGACATCGGGAATATAGTCATATGCCAGGCCACCGATGGTTTCGTTGGCCGTGTAATGCAGATAAGCAGCATCCGACGACAAGGCGATGTCCACGGGACGCGGCACGGCGGACAAACCATTGGCTTCGCTGGAGGCCGCCACATGCGCACCTGCCAAATGACGCGCCTCGGCAATCGCCTTCTTGCCCCAGATACCGGTGTACAGATAATTCGGCGTACCGCCTGCACCCAGCAGGTTATAGGGCACCATCGCGAACTGGCTGGAGGCGCCGCCCTGCATGAACAGCACGCGGTAATTGTCGGGTACGGCCAGCAGAGCGCGCAGGTCGCGCTCGGCCTGCGTAGCGATCTCCGCGAAGGCATCGCTGCGGTGACTCATTTCCATGACCGACAGGCCACGGCCCTGATAGTCGAGCAACTCGTCGCGGGCACGCTCGAGTACGGGGGCGGGAAGTGCCGCAGGGCCGGCACAGAAATTGAACTTGCGTGTCATCAGCGTGATTCCAAACGTAAAGCGACCACTTCCGGAGAAGCGGCCGCATTGAGACTCAATCGCCTTGTGGCGCCTCGCCATCCTCCGGCGTGGGCGTCGTCTCGTCGATCGTTGCCCCTTCTTCGCTGGGGGCTTGCTCCTCTACCGGTTCATCGACCCGCACCGTAGCGACCAAATGTTCACCTTCGCCGGTGCGAATCAGGGTGACCCCTTGCGTATTGCGCGAGCTGACCGAGACTTCCCCGACACGCGTGCGTACCAGCGTGCCCTTGTCGGTGATCAGCATCATTTCATCGCTATCGCGCACCTGAATCGCCGCCACCAGAGCGCCATTGCGCCGCGAGGTCTGCATGGCGATCACTCCCTGACCGCCACGCCCACGCAGCGGGAACTCGTCGAGGCGCGTGCGCTTACCATAGCCGTTCTCGGAGGCGGTCAGGATATACACCTGATCTTCATTGTCCGCTTGGTGCGGCGCTTCTTCGGCAACATCACCAGTATCGTCGGCCTCGGCATCGATGGTCAGCGACTGCGGAATGATCAAGCTGATCACCTCGGCCTCGCCCAGCAAGCGCATGCCGCGCACACCTCGTGCGGTGCGTCCCATGGCACGCACCTTGCCTTCCTCGAAACGAATGGCCTTGCCATTGGACGAAAACAGCATGGCGTGATCATCGCCGGAGGTGATCGCGGCGCCGACCAGGCGATCGTCTTCTTCGAGGTCGATGGCGATCAGGCCCACGCTGCGTGGCCGCGAGAATTGCTCCAGCGAGGTCCGCTTGACAGTCCCTTTGGCGGTAGCGAAGAAGATGTAGCAGTCGTCGCGATATTCGCGTACCGGCAGGATGGCATTGATCGCTTCGCCGTCATCCAGCGGCAACATGTTGACCAACGGCTTGCCGCGCGAACCGCGACTGGCATTGGGCATCTCGTAGACCTTGAGCCAATAGACCTTGCCGCGATTCGAGAACAGCAAAACGGTATCGTGCGTCGAGGCCACCAGTAAGTGCTCGATGATGTCCTCGTCTTTCATGGTGGTCGCCGACTTGCCACGCCCGCCACGTCGCTGTGCCTGATAGTCGGAAAGCGGCTGCGTCTTGGCATAGCCGCTGCGCGAGATGGTGACCACCATATCTTCTTCGTTGATCAGATCCTCGATGCTCAGATCCAGATGACTGGCCTGGACCTCGGTCTGACGGTCGTCGCCGTACTGATCACGGATCGCGCCAAGTTCCTCGCGAATGACCTCCAGCAGGCGTTCCGGCGAAGCGAGAATCTCGTTGAGCTCGGCGATGCGCTTGAGGATCGACAGGTATTCGTCGAGCAGCTTCTCGGTTTCGAGCCCCGTCAGACGATGCAGGCGCAACTCCAGAATCGCCTGCGCCTGGGCCGGCGACAACCGGTATTCACGCTCGTTGTCGGCGAGCCCGTAGCCTTCGTCGAGGTCCTCCGGCTTGCAGGACGTCGCCCCGGCACGTTCGAGCATGCCGGTCACCTGCCCTGGTTGCCAGGCACGTGCGACCAGCTTCTCCTTGGCCTCGGCCGCCGAGGGTGAGGCCTTGATGAGCTCGATCACATCATCGATATTGGAGATCGCGACGGCCAAACCTTCAAGAATATGGCCGCGATCGCGCGCCTTCTTGAGTTCGAACAACGTGCGCCGTGTGACCACCTCGCGACGGTGGCGAACGAACGCCTCGAGGATCTCCTTGAGATTGAGGATCTTCGGCTGACCGCCGTCCAGCGCCACCATATTGATGCCGAATACGGTCTGCAGCTGAGTGTGCGCGAACAAGTTGTTGACGACCACCTCGCCGGACTCGCCGCGCTTGACCTCGATCACCACACGCAGGCCTTCCTTGTCAGACTCGTCGCGCAGCTCGGCGATACCCTCGATACGCTTGTCCTTGACCAGCTCGGCGATCTTCTCGATCAAGCGCGCCTTGTTCACCTGGTACGGCAACTCGGTGACGATGATGTGATCGCGCCCGGTCTTGTCGTCATGCTCGATGGTATGACGAGCCCGCACATAGATGCGCCCACGCCCGGTACGGTACGCATCGAGAATCCCCGCGCGCCCGTTGATGATCCCCCCGGTGGGGAAATCGGGGGCCGGAATATACGCCATGAGATCGTCGATGCTGAGCGTGTAATCGTCGATCAGCGCCAGGCAGCCGTCGATCACCTCGCGCATGTTATGCGGCGGGATGTTGGTCGCCATGCCCACGGCGATACCCGAGGCCCCGTTGACCAGCAGGTTGGGCACCTTGGTCGGCAACACTTCGGGAATGCGCTCGGTGCCGTCGTAGTTGTCGACCCAGTCGACGGTATCCTTTTCCAGGTCGGCCAGCAGCTCATGGGCAAGCCGCGCCATGCGCACCTCGGTGTAACGCATGGCCGCCGCGCTGTCACCGTCAATGGAACCAAAATTGCCCTGGCCATCGACCAGCACATAACGCATCGAGAATGTCTGCGCCATGCGTACTATAGTGTCGTAGACCGCACTATCCCCGTGCGGGTGATATTTACCGATCACGTCACCCACGACACGCGCCGACTTCTTGTAGGCTTTGTTCCAATCATTGCCAAGTTCGTGCATGGCGTACAAAACGCGCCGATGCACGGGCTTGAGGCCATCTCGCACATCCGGCAACGCACGGCCGATGATCACGCTCATGGCGTAATCGAGATACGACTGTTTGAGTTCGTCCTCGATATTGACTGGCAGAATTTCTCTGGCGATCTCACCCATGGGTCGTTCAATCCTTTGCACCGCGCCATACCATCGGTCATGGCACTGAATGAAACGAACAGTGGCTAGGCACGTAATGCGACGCGTCGCAGGCCACTCTTCAGCGCTCGACGCCAATGGCCGTCACAGCAATCATTAAGCTTCGATGGCGGGCCACCCCCTAGGAGGGCCCGAATCACGCCATCATACCATTTCACATGGCAATGCGGCAGGCTTGGTCAATGCAATCGCGTCTATCCTGCAAGCGTGAGAAAAATACGCTCTCTACTACTCCGTTGAATGAGCGCGTCCGATTTAGGGAGTGGCACCCGCCCTGGCGTTTCGCCATAATGAGCCCCTTTGTGACGGAACAGGCTCATGTGGTTCAAGCACTTGCATCTCTATCGTCTGCACGACACGACACCCATCGCGCTCGAGGCACTCGAAGCGGCACTCGAGGCCTTCGCCTTTCGCCCGGTGTCGCCCAGTGAAGGCAAGCGCCTCGGCTGGCAGCGCCCTGCGGGGCGACACGGTCAACAGCTCGCCCATGAGATTCAGGGCCACCGCCTGCTGTCATTGCTACGTCAGGAGCGCCTGCTGCCGGCCTCGGTGGTACGTGAGGAAGTCGAAGAACGCGCTGCCGAACGCGAGGCCGCCGAAGGTGGCCCGTTGCCGCGCCGCGAACGCCAGGCAATAAAGGAACAGGTCGTGGAGGAATTCCTGCCGCGAGCCTTCACGCGCAGCCAGCGCATTGATATATGGTGGGACACCCAGCGTGGCCTCATCGCCGTCAATTGTGCCAGTCGCGCGCGTGCCGAGGACGCCCTCGACCTACTGCGTCAGTCGCTAGGCTCGCTGAAAGTCACGCCACTGGCCGTGCGCCAACTGCCCTCGCGCAGCATGACCGCCTGGCTCGAAGACATCGCCTCGCGTCCCGAGGGGCTACGGCTGGGCGACCAGGTCGAACTCAAGGATGCCAACGGCGACGATGGCGTGTGGCGCGCGCGGGGCATCGACCTCGACGGCGACGAAGTGCAAAGTGTACTCGCCAGTGGGCGTCAGGCCAGTCGCCTGGCGCTGGATGTCGAGGATCAGCTAGCGCTGGTCTTGCACGACGACCTGACGCTCAAATCGCTGCGCTTCGCCGACGCCTTGCTCGACGAAGCCGCTCAACAAGAAGACGATGACGACCCCACGCTACGCCTGGAAACGGACTTCGCTCTCATGGCCCAAGTACTCTCTGGATTCATCGAACAACTCATCGACTGGCTGGGCGGCGAAGCCGACCCGGCAGCGCCTACATCATGACGCACGCACCGACTACTCAATCCGCTCCTCACGATTTCGACGCCATTCGTCCTTATCATGACGACGAGGTGGCGACGGTACTCGACCGCCTGGCCCATTGCGACGAACTGCTCGACGCGATCACGCATTTTCGTCTTCCCCGGCTGGCGCGTTACGCGCCAGTCGTGGCGCGCTTCATCGCGCGCCTGGGGCTGCAGCATGAAATGCGCAATATCGAAAGCGTCACTGCCTTTCAGCAACGCATTGCGCGCTACATGGAACGGATGATCGCCACCACCACGGATGCTTTCGAGATCGAGGGGCTCGAGCACCTCGACGCCGACAAGGCCTATCTATTCATCGGCAATCATCGCGATATCGCCATGGACCCGGCGTTCGTCAACTACGCGCTCTACCAGAAAGGCCGCAATACCGTGCGCATCGCGATCGGCGATAACCTGCTGCAAAAGCCGTTCGTCAATGACCTGATGCGCCTCAACAAGAGTTTCATCGTACCGCGTTCCGCCAAGGGCAAGCGGGCGATGCTACAGGCCTATCAAACGCTATCGCGCTATATCCGCCATTCGATCACCGCCGATAACCACTCGATCTGGATCGCCGAGCGCGAAGGCCGCGCCAAGGACGGCATCGACCGCGCCGATACCGCCATCGTCAAGATGCTAGGCATAGCCCAGCGCATGGACGGCGGCGAGGCCGATATCGGCGCCGCGGTATCCGAGCTACGCCTCGTGCCGGTATCCATCAGCTACGAATACGATCCCTGCGACCTGCAGAAGGCACGCGAGCTGTATGCCCGTCACACGGAAGGCCGCTACGACAAGGTCGAATTCGAGGATATTCAGTCCATCGTCGCCGGCATCACAGGTCACAAGGGCCGTATCCGCCTGACCTTCGGCACCCCCCTTGGGAATGACTTCGATACCCCGGAAGCCGTCACCAAGGAAATCGATCGCCAGGTGCTGGCGAACTACCATATGTTCCCCAGCCATCAGCTCGCACTCGAGGCCACGGGACTAGCGCCGGAACTGGTCGATCTCAGCGAGGTCACCGACGCCGACCGCGCACGCTTCGAGGCACGGCTGGCCACGGTGCCCGACCACCTTCGCCATTGGTGGCTGCGCCAGTACGCCAACCCTATTCTCAACCGCGCCGGATATATCGAGGAAGACGCCTGAGCCGTTACTTCCGCCAGAACGTGGGCGTCAACAGCACCAGCACGGTGAGGATCTCCAGGCGCCCCATCAACATGCCCAGGCTCAACAGCCACTTGGCCGCGTCGGGTAACGACGAAAAATTCCCCGCCGGCCCGATGACCGGCCCCAGGCCGGGGCCGACGTTGGCCACGGCGGTGGCCGCTCCCGACAGTGCGGTCACCAAGTCCAGCCCCAGCAGCGCCAGTCCCAGCGCTAGCCCCGCAATCGTGAGGAAGAAGAAAAAGGAAAAGGCAATGACCCCGCGCACGACCTCGTCACTCAGCGGACTGCCGTTATAGCGCTGCGCAAAGACTCCCTGGGCATGCACGAGATGGCGCAGCTGGGTGAACAGCATGATGGCGCCGATCTGAAAGCGAAATATCTTCATGCCGCCACTGGTGGAACCGCTGCAGCCGCCGACGAAGGTTAAATAAAAGAACGCGGCGACGACCAGTGGGCCCCACTGGGTATAGTCGTCGGACGCATAGCCGGTGGTGGTGACCACCGAGGTGACATTGAAAGCGACCTGGGTCAGCGCCTCAAAGATCGGCACGCCAGCGGCAACGCGATACACGGTCAAGCCCAGGGTCACGACCACCAGCACGCCTATCAAGCCCCGCACCTGCTGGTCTCGCCACAGGACATACGGCGTATCGCGCAGCGCACGAATAAAAAGCACGAACGGCAGCGCACCGCACAGCATGAAGAACGAGGCCAGCCACAGAATCAGCGGGCGATCGTGATAAATCCCGAAAGATGCATCCGAGTTAGCGAAGCCCCCGGTGGCCATCGAGCTCATGGCATGCACGACGGCATCCAGCGGCGTCATGCCCGCCAGGTAGTACGTCAACATTGCCAGCAGGGTCCCGCCCAGGTAGATGGCGCCACTCGCCTTGGCGATACCGCCGGCGCGCGGCAGCACCTTGTCGGACCAATCCGATGACTCGGTCTGGAACAAGCGCATGCCGCCGACCTTGAGAAACGGCAGGATGGCGATCGCCATGACGATGATGCCGATGCCGCCTAGCCACTGCATCAAGCCTCGCCACAGCTTGAGCCCGTCGGATAAGTCGTCGATGCCCACCAGCACCGTCGACCCGGTGGTCGTAATCGCCGATACGGACTCGAAGACGGCATCGGTAAAGGACAACTGCGGTGCCCCCAGAATCAACGGCAAGCTCGCTCCGGCACTCACCAGCACCCAACTCAAGGTGGTGAGAATGAACATCTGGCGCGGCCGCAGCAGGATCTCGACGCCTTGCGTCACGAACCACATGACACACGCCGTACCGGCCACGATGGCGATCGACAGCGCAAAGGCAATACGATCAGAGTCGCCTTCCAATACCAACAAGCCAAGCGGCGCAATCATCAAGGCCGCCAACACACCTAGCAAGACCGCCAGAATCCTGACCACCGGCGCGGACACCACCAGGCTGCGCTTGATGCGTGGGTGTATCACCGCCACCTGCTTCCTCCTCGCCCCCTGCGTCGCCGATGTCCCATGATCCAAGAAGGCACGATAAACGGCGCATCATTATAAACGGGCGCTACTATAAAGGGTGCGCGGGCTTTTCTCTACTCACACGGCTCTACTCGCGCGCCGCAGCCGTCCATTCAGCGTGGCGGCCTACTGCCGTCCACCGTGACGATATGCTATCGTCCGCGACATCCATCATCCTGCGCGTCGATGCGCGACGCCGTGACCGCACGGCACGCGATCCCGCATGCGCCACACGGCCACACGGCCATACGGAGAGAGCCCCATGAGTTCCGCGTCCGAAATGCAGAAAATCCGGATCATCAACGAACTGCGTGAATTCATCAAGAAACTGCTGCAGGATCCGGCGATTCTCGAGCAATCGCTCACCATCGCCCGCGCCCATTACACCGACGACGGCGATAGCCGGCAGATGTGGGCCACCATCGCCAACGAAATCTCGGACAACACCAGCGTGCACATTCCCGAGGATCCCAACGAGCACTCGGAAGCCGACCGGCTGTTTCTGGAAGTGCTGAAGGAAGTCGTCGACGAAGGGAAGGCGTTGTATTGAAGCTGGAAGTTTTAAGAGGGAAGAGGGAAGGAAAAAGAGCGAAGGACGTAGGAGAGAATCTAAAAGACCGGCGACTGCCGGCCTTTCTCTTGTCAGGAAGCTCTTGACTATATCTCAGGGAGTGTTGGCTACACAGCTCTCGGGCACGACATCGTCGTCAATACCTTTCGATGCAGCACATTCCCATCCTCCATCATCTTGACGCTCAAGCGTCAAAGTTTCGCTGGAGAAATTACCCTCACTATCAAACGTAAAGGTCAGTGTCGGCTGGGTGGTATCATTGCTGTCATTGAATTGAGAAACCGCAATTGTCCCATTCTGAACCGCACTATCCGATAGCCCAAGATCGGACAACGCATCAACCGTCTCACCCTGCTGCACCGCCAGTTCCGCCGGCGTCTGCAATGACTTGAGGGTCGCGAGTGCGGAGCTGACTTCCGAGCGTGCGACGTAGTTCTGGTACTGCGGTATGGCGATGGCGGCGAGGATGCCGATGATCGCGACGACGATCATTAGCTCGATGAGTGTGAAGCCGCGTTGTTGACGTTCCATTGAGTTCTCCTGCTCCCGTTGAATGCCCTGTTGTTCGCCTTTTTTGGCGAGCCCGACGCGGGCGGATGATAACGTGTCATGAGCGCTTCAGCGAGGCGCCGGCGCCCCGTCGACTGGCGGCGAAGCAGCCACGTAGGTGTTACGTTAAATTACACTTCTCATGCTGGCAAGATGCTCGAGGTTAAAGTTTACCTAATGTCGGCCGATCATATACAAACACACTAATTGACGAGATATCTCATGCCAAGGGTCACTAAAGCGGTCATGCATGGGGTAGGATGCGAGAAGTCACGGGGTATCGGCCGCCCCACCTGGTCACTCCTTTTGGTGTCGAAACGTCTATGCACTCGTCTTCATCGTCGTCTCCTCCCGCCCCCGGCGCACCGCTCTTGAAAGGGCTCGCCGCACGCCTGGTCGCAGAAGGCCTGATCGAGGAGTCCAAGGCGCAGCGTGCCATGGAGGCCGTGCGCGACACGCATCAGTCGGTGCTCGAGTACGTCATCGAGCAGCGCTGGGTTTCCGCGCGAGAGGCCACCCAGAGTGCCGCGTGGGAATATGGCCTGCCGTTCGTCGACCTGGAGGCTATCAATACCGAACGCCTACCCATCGGCGAGGGGCTGTCCGATACGCTGATCCGCCGCCTCGGAGTCTTGCCGCTGGCGCGTGGCGAGCGTCATATCAGCGTGGCGATCCCCTACCCCTCGACGCTGGCCAAACTCGATGAACTGCAGTTCACCACCGGCCTCACCGCCGAGGGTGTGCTGGTCGCCGCCGATCAACTGCAGCCGGCCATCGAACGTTATCTCGCCCAGCGCGAGACACATGGCATGCTCGAAGCCCTCGACGATGCCAGCGAGGCGCTCGAGACCCTCGATCTCGACGATGTCGAGCCCCTCAACGAAGGCCTCGACACCGATGACGACGACGCCCCGGTGGTGCGCTTCGTGCACAAGATGATGCTCGATGCCGCGCGGCGTGGTGCCTCGGATATCCACTTCGAGCCTTATGAGTCGACCTTTCGCATCCGCTTTCGCATCGATGGCATCCTGGTCGAGGTCGCGCGGCCGCCGTTCAACCTGCGCGCGCGCCTTTCGGCACGCCTCAAGGTCATGTCGCGTCTGGATATCTCCGAGCGCCGCTTACCACAGGATGGCGCCATCAAACTGCGTGTCTCGGCCTCGCGCACCATCGACTTCCGCGTCAGCACGCTGCCCACGGTACACGGCGAAAAAATCGTGCTGCGCTTGCTGGATGCCGGCGCCACGCGCTTGGGTATCGATGCACTGGGTTTCAGCGAGTCGCAGAAGGCACTATTCGAACACGCCCTGACGCAGCCGCAGGGGATGATACTCGCCACCGGTCCTACCGGCAGCGGCAAGACCGTGACCCTGTATACCGGGCTCAACATCCTCAACACCGATGCGCGCAACATCGCCACCGCCGAGGACCCCGTCGAGCTCAAGCTCGATGGCATTAACCAGGTCAATGTGCTGCCCAAGATAGGGCTGGATTTTGCCAGCGCGCTGCGCGCCTTCCTCCGCCAGGACCCCGATGTGGTGATGGTCGGCGAGGTCCGTGACCTGGAAACCGCGGAGATCTCCGTCAAGGCCGCGCAGACCGGCCACCTGGTGTTATCGACGCTGCACACCAACTCGGCGGCAGAAACCCTGACACGACTGCGCAACATGGGGGTGGCGGCCTACAACATTGCAAGCTCAGTGACCCTGATCGTCGCCCAGCGCTTGGTGCGTCAGTTGTGTCCCCACTGCAAGTCACCCGTCGAGCTGCCTCGGGAACTCTTCCTCGATGCAGGCTTCACGACACAGGAAGTCGAGACCGGGACCTGTTATAGCGCCACGGGTTGTGCGCAATGCACCCATGGCTATAAAGGGCGCGTCGGTCTCTATGAGGTACTCCCCGTCAGCGAGGCCATGAGTAAACTGATCATGGCCGACGGCAATTCATTGGAACTCGGCGAACTGGCCCGTCAAGAAGGCCATCCCGATCTACGGCGCAGCGGTCTGAGTAAAGTACTCGCGGGCATTACCAGCCTCGAGGAAATCAATCGCGTAGTGCTGGAATGAGCGACCAGGGCAAGTGACATGAGGGCAACGACATGGCGGTAGCGACACGCAGCAAGGCGCCTCGGCGCGTCGTCCTGCACCGCTGGCGGTGGAAGGGCAAGAACTCCCGCGGTGAAACCATCCAAGGCGAACTGGTCGCCGCGGATGAAATGGGCGTGCGCCAGGAACTCGGGCGCCAAAATATCCTCGTCAAGCGGATTCAGCGCGTGCGTAGCCCTTTCGGGCTGGGCCGCATACGGCCGCAAGACATCACCCTGTTCGCGCGCCAGATGGCCACCATGATCCGTGCCGGGATCCCCTTGCTTCAGGCGTTCAGCGTGGTCTCGGAAAGCCTCAAGCGTCCCGCCATGCATCACCTCATCGAGACGCTAATGAATGAGGTCTCGGCCGGCGCCAGCTTCTCCGAAGCGCTGTCGCAGCATCCGCAACATTTCGACCGCATGTTCGTCAACATGGTCGAAGCCGGTGAACAATCCGGCTCGCTGGAGCGCATGCTCGAACGTGTCGCCAGCTACAAGGAAAAGATCGATTCGCTGCGGTCCCGCGTGCAAAAGGCGCTTTATTATCCCGCCGCCGTCGTGCTCGTGGGCATGGGGGTGACCGCCCTGCTGCTGATCAAGGTCGTACCGCAATTCGAGAGCCTGTTTCGTGGCTTCGGCGCCGACCTGCCCGCCTTCACGCAACTGACCATCCAGCTCTCGGAGTGGGTCCAAGCGTATTGGCCACACCTGCTTGGCGTCTTAATCGCTGCCGTCCTGCTGGTGCGTCTCGGCATACGGCGCTCGCCGCGCTTCGCCTATCGCGTCGATGGGCTAATGCTGCACCTGCCGGTGATCGGCGATATCCTCGACAAGTCCTCGGTGGCGCGCTTCTCGCGGACGCTGGCGACGACCTTCAGCGCCGGGGTACCGCTGGTCGAATCACTGCAAACCGCAGCAGGCTCGACCGGCAACCGTGTCTACCAGCGCGCCATCGACGAAGTGCGTGAGCACGTCTCCAGTGGCCAGCAGCTCAACTTCGCCATGCGCGCCACCGGGCGCTTCCCCAACCTGGCCGTGCAGATGATCGGGGTCGGCGAAGAATCCGGCGCATTGGATGCCATGCTCAACAAGGTGGCGGATTTCTACGAGGAAGACGTCGACACCAAAGTCGACGCCCTGACATCGTTGCTCGAACCCTTCATCATCGTGGTGTTGGGCGTTCTGGTCGGCGGCCTCGTGGTGTCGATGTATTTGCCGATCTTCGAGATGGGCTCGGCGATCTAGGCAGACAGACCTAGAACGTTGGCACGTTTCTCATTCACCCGCCCCGGCATTTCGCCGGGCGCACTCATTTCAGGAGTGGCACGTTGTTCGCCGAAATCCCGCTACCGTGGCTGACCGTGATGGCGTTTGTCCTCGGTGCCTTGCTGGGCAGCTTTATCAATGTCGTCATCGTACGTTTACCCGTAATGCTGATGCTGCAATGGCGCCAGGAAGCGCGCGATGCACTGGCGCTTCCCGAGGAAGAGGTGGCGCGCTACAACCTGTGCACGCCACGCTCGCAATGTCCGAGCTGCCGCCAGCCAATCGCCTGGCACGACAACTTGCCCCTTATCGGCTGGTTCAAGCGCCGCGGCCGCTGTGCGCACTGCCAGGCGCGTATCAGCGTGCAATATCCGCTGATCGAACTGATGGCGGGCCTGCTGATGGCGAGCGTCATCATCGTGCATGGCGCCACCTGGTCGGCGCTGGCCTGGAGCGGACTGTGCCTGACGTTGCTGGTGTTGGCCATCATCGACCTGCGTACCCAGTTGCTCCCCGATATCATCACGCTGCCTTTGCTTTGGGCCGGCCTGCTCTACCAGCTCTTCTTTCAGCCCTTTATGCTCGAGAATGCCGTCGTCGGTGCCATGGCCGGCTATGTGCTGCTGTGGAGTTTCTACTGGCTATTCAAGTGGCTGACCAAGAAGGAAGGCATGGGTTACGGTGACTTCAAGCTGCTAGCAGCGCTGGGGGCTTGGCTCGGCTGGACGATGCTGCCGATACTACTGATGCTTTCCGCCGGGTTGGGCGCCATCATCGGAGGGCTGTTGCAGCTCTCGCTGCCACGCTTGCGCGGCATGCCGCTACCGTTCGGCCCTTTCCTCGCCCTCGCCGGGTGGGTCGCGGTACTCTTCGGCGCACCACTACGCGCCTGGACCGGACTGTGAGGAATTCGCCATGACCTCCGCCGCCCCCATCATCGGTGTGACCGGTGGCATCGCCTCTGGCAAGTCCACCGTCGCCGCCATGTTCGCCGATCTGGGGATTCCCTGGGTCGATGCCGATCTCGTGGCACGCGATATCGTCGCGCCCGGCGAACCCGCGCTGGACGAAATCGTGGCACGTTACGGAAATTCGCTGCTCGATGGGCACGGCGAGTTGCAACGCCGCGCCTTGCGCGACATTGTCTTCGCCGATGACGGCGAGCGTCAGTGGCTGGAAAGCGTCACACATCCACGCATCCGTCAGCGATTATGCGAGCGTCTCGAGGCGATACGCCAGGGCGCTGCCCCCTATGGACTGCTCGTGTCGCCGCTGCTGTTCGAGACGGATCAAGTCTCGCTGGTCGACCGCCGCCTGGTCATCGATGTTCCCGAAACGCTTCAGGTGGCGCGCACCCAAGCACGCGATGAAGTGAGCGAAACTCAGGCGCATGCTATCCTCGCGGCACAGATGCCCCGCCAAGAGCGGTTGGCGCTTGCCGACGACGTGATCGAGAATCACGGTGACATGACGGCGCTGAAAGCGCAGGTCACCCAGCTTGACGCGCGTTACCGGCAACTATTCGATGGCCCCCATCAGGAGTACTCGCTTTAGCATGACGGAGACATCCCAAGACCGCCCCCTTGAAGTCGCCTGTCCCCAGTGTCGCACCAAGGTCGCCTGGACAACCGACAACCCTTATCGGCCCTTCTGCTCGAAGCGCTGCCGCCTGCTCGATCTCGGCGCCTGGGCCGATGAATCCCACCGCATCGCGGGCGAGCCCGCTATGGACGAAACCGATCTCGACCGCTTGATCGACGACCTGGAGCGCGGGGAACCGCGTCAATAAGGCAGAAACGCCAACGGCCCGCCAAAATGGCGAGCCGTTGGCCAGCGATATCATGCAGTCACGGAGATACGTTCTTTATTTCCAGAGGTCGCGAATCGTTGCGATCCCCTGGGCACCTACCGCACGCGCCTGGTCGACATCGTCTCGCGTAACCCCGCCCAGCGCATAGACCGGCATGCCTGCGGTTTCCACCAGCTGCTGGAAATCGTGCCAGCCGACCGGGGCCGTATCAGGATGGCTAGGCGTCACGCGCACCGGCGAAAAGGTCACGAAATCGCAGCCAATCGCAGCCGCCTGTTCAAGCTGTTGAGGATCATGCGTCGAGGCCCCCAGCCATTTGTCATGGGCAATGGGGCGATGCTTGAGTGCCATCAAGGCACGACTGGGCAGATGGATGCCATCGGCATCGATATCGTCGAGCAGCGCGGGATCGCCGTTGAGAATCAAACGCGCCTCGTACCGCCGACAGAGCACCAGCGCTTGCTCGGCACGCTTTAGATACGCGCTGTCATCCAGCGTCTTGGCGCGCAGTTGCACCAGGCGCACATGATCATCGCGCAAGGCACGCTCGAGCTTGTCGAAAAATACCGTGTCGTCAGCTTCCTCATCACTGATCAGATATTCATGCGGTAGACACACGGCACGCAAGATCGGGTGATTGGCTTCCGGGAACGGGTAATTGATCAGCTCCGACTGTGGCACCCAACGCACCGCCTGACCCTCGCGACCGAAGGGCTCGCCCTCGAATTCATGCACCTGCCAGACATCGAGTAAAATGCGTTTGTCGGCATATTCATGGTGAACGCGAATAAGCGGCTGTGCGCGCAAGATTTCGACGCCCAGTTCCTCGCGGAGTTCACGCTTGAGCGCTTCAAAACCGGTTTCGTAGGGTGCCAACTTACCCCCGGGGAATTCCCATAAGCCACCCTGATCGACGATCGAGGGACGGCGTGCCAGCAGCACATGACCATCCTCGCGAATGATGGCAGCCGCCGCTACGTGTACCCTTCTTTTCACCATGTTGGTCATTTCACCTTGACTGACTGTTCATGATCCGCGAACCGAAGACGGTCCGCTTATCGCTGCTGCCATCCGCACTCGGCTAGCCGTACTTTACGACTCGCGCTCAACTACGGTAGTCGGCATTGATGGAGACATAATCGTGTGACAAGTCCGACGTCCAGACTGTCGCCGCAACATCGCCGCGTCCGAGATGGATACGGATCGTGATCTCGGACTCGGCCATGACCGCGCTTCCCGCCGCCTCGGTATACGACGCCGCACGACCGCCGCGTTCGACGAGCGCTACCTCACCGAGGTCGATCGCGATACGCGACACATCCAGGTCGGGTACCGGCGCACGCCCAACCGCCGCCAGAATGCGCCCCCAGTTGGCGTCGCTGGCATAAAGCGCCGTTTTCACCAATGGCGAATGCGCCACGGTAAAGGCAACGTCCAAGGCTTCCTGCCGAGTCGTTGCCCCTTCGACGTCGAGGGTAACGAACTTGGTCGCGCCCTCGGCATCACGGATGATGGCCTGCGCCAATTCTACCAGCACCTCGGTCAAGACCGCAGCAAAGCACGACTCGTGCTCGGCGGTATCGATGCGAGTAGAGCTTCCGGTGGCAGCCAATGTACAGGCATCGTTGGTCGAGGTATCCGAATCCACGGTGATGCAGTTGAAAGAGTCATCGACGGCACGCCGCAGCAGTGCTTGCAGACGCACGTCGTCGATGGCGGCGTCGGTGAAGACGAAACTCAGCATCGTGGCCATGTCGGGCTTGATCATTCCCGACCCCTTGGCGATACCGTTGATCGTCACCTTCTGACCATCGATCTCGATACACCGTGTGGCACCCTTGGCACGCGTATCCGTCGTCAGAATGCCTTCGGCCGCCGTCTGCCAGCCTTCCGCCGACAACGTGGCAAGTGCCTCCGGCAAGGCATCGCATAACCGCTTCACTGGCAGGGGCTCGCCGATCACCCCGGTGGAGAATGGCAAGACGCTCTGCGCCGCGACTTGTGCCAATTCACCTAATGCCTCGCAGCTCGCCTCGGCATCGCGCATACCCGGCTCACCCGTACCGGCATTGGCGTTACCAGTATTGATCAGCAGATAACGCGGCGTCCCCGTTTCGAGATGGCGCCGCGCCACATGAACGGGCGCCGCGCAAAAGGCATTGCGCGTGAACGTCGCCGCCAGCGTCGTCGCCTCGGGCAGCTCGATCACCACCAAGTCGCGGCGCCCCGACGCCTTGATACCCGCCATCGCGGTCCCTAAGCGAATGCCTTCGATGGCCGGCATCGCCGGAAAATGTGCTTCCCCCACCGCCATGTCGTCTCTCCTCACACCACGTTTGCCATGGCCTCAGCTCAATTTGCCGTGGCAGTGCTTGTATTTCTTGCCTGAGCCGCAAGGGCACTGGTCGTTGCGCCCTACCTTGGGGCCTTCGCGGCGTACCGGCTGACCGTCTTCTCCTTCACTGGCTTCTTCCTCGCCTTCGGCGGTTACCGCCTCGGCCGAGGCCACGGCATCCTCGTGAACCGGCTGACTGACCGCGCGTTCACGCTCCAGCGTGGCACGCCGCTCACGTTCGAGTTCATCGACTTCTTCCTGACGCCGGACCTGCACATGACTCAAGATGCGAATGACATCGTGCTTGATGTTGGCCAGCAGCGCTTGGAAGAGCTCGAAGGCTTCACGCTTGTATTCTTGCTTGGGGTTCTTTTGTGCATACCCACGCAGATGGATACCGCGGCGCAGGTGGTCCATGTGTTGCAGGTGTTCCTTCCAGCGCGTGTCGAGCACCTGCAGCATGACCTGCTTCTCGAAGCGCCGCATCAGCTCCGGACCTACCGCTTCGGTCTTGCTGGCAAAGAGCCCCCGGTGCTGATCGTGCAGGCGTTCACGCAGCAACTCTTCATGGAAGTGCTCGTCCTCCTCGGCCCACTGCACGACCGGCACATCGAGGTTGAACTCTTGCTTGAGGTAATCCTGTAGTCCCGGCAGATCCCATTGCTCGGCCAGGCTCTGTGGCGGCACATAACTGGTGATGGCCTCGGACAAGACCTGCTCACGAATCTCCGCGATATTCGACGAGAGGTCATCGGTGGCGAGCACTTCATCGCGCTGCTCATAGACGACACGACGCTGATCGTTGGAGACGTCGTCGTATTCCAGCAGCTGCTTGCGGATATCGAAATTGCGTCCTTCCACCTTTTTCTGGGCACGCTCGACGGCATTGGAGACCATCTTGTGCTCGATCGCCTCACCGTGCTCCAGTCCCAAAGCATTCATCAACCGTTGAACGCGGTCGGAACCGAACAACCGCATGAGGTTGTCTTCCAGTGAAAGGAAGAACCGCGTCGACCCAGGATCGCCCTGACGACCGGAACGTCCGCGCAGCTGATTGTCGATGCGCCGCGATTCGTGGCGCTCGGAACCAATCACGTGGAGCCCGCCTGCAGCGAGTACGGCATCGTGGCGCTCCTGCCATGCCGCCTTGAGTGCCGCGACTTGTTCTTCGGAAGGGTTGTCGAGGGCCGCCGCTTCGGCTTCCCAATTACCGCCCAGTACGATATCGGTACCGCGCCCGGCCATGTTGGTGGCGATGGTCACCGCACCGGGCTGCCCTGCCTGAGCGATGACTTCCGCCTCACTCTGGTGCTGCTTGGCGTTAAGCACATTGTGCGGTATCTGGTACTGCTGCATCAGTTGGGCGAGGTATTCGGAGGTTTCGATCGACGCCGTGCCCACCAGAATGGGCCGGCCCGCCTCGCGTTGCGTCTTGACGTCGTCGATGATGGCCTCGAATTTCTCCTCACCGCTCATGTAGACCAAGTCATTATGATCCACACGAACCAACGGGCGGTTGGTAGGAATCACCATGACATCCAGCCCGTAGATCTGACGGAACTCGAAGGCCTCGGTATCGGCGGTCCCCGTCATCCCCGACAGCTTCTCGTAGAGACGGAAGTAGTTCTGGAAGGTGGTCGAAGCCAGCGTCTGGCTCTCTTTCTGAATCGTGACCCCTTCCTTGGCTTCGACCGCCTGGTGCAAACCTTCCGACCAGCGGCGTCCCGGCATGCTACGCCCGGTGTGCTCGTCGACAATGACCACTTCATCGTTGTTGACGATGTAATCGACATCGCGGTGGTAAAGATGGCGCGAGCGCAACGCCGAATGCACATGCTGAAGTAGCCCCAGGTTCTGGGCCGAGTAAAGCGAGTCGTCCGCACTCAGAAGCTCTGCCTCTCTCAGCATCCCTTCCAGCTTCTGGTGACCGGTTTCCGTTAGCTCCACCTGTTTTTGCTTCTCATCGAGGATAAAGTCCCCGCTGGTGGGGTCCTCCTCATCACTGCACGCCTCGAGTCCCAAGGAAAGCTGATTGATGCGCCGATAAAGTTCGACGTTCTCTTCTACTGGGCCGGAAATGATCAGCGGTGTACGCGCTTCATCGATGAGGATCGAGTCGACCTCATCGATGATCGCGTAATGCAATGCGCGCTGGACCTTGTCATCCAGCGAAAACGCCATGTTGTCGCGCAGATAGTCGAAGCCGAACTCATTGTTGGTGCCGTAGGTGATATCGCAGGCATAAGCTTCGCGCTTCTCGGGCGATGCCTGACCGGAAAAGATCGTCCCTACGCTTAGGTCGAGAAACTCATAGAGAGGACGCATCCACTCGGCATCGCGGCTCGCCAGGTAGTCGTTGACCGTCACCACGTGCACGCCCTTTCCCGGCAGCGCATTGAGATAAACCGACAGAGTGCCGACGAGGGTCTTGCCCTCGCCGGTTTTCATCTCAGCAATGCGCCCTTCGTGCAGCGTCATCCCGCCGACCATCTGCACGTCGAAGTGACGCATTCCCATCACGCGCTTACTCGCCTCACGCACCACGGCAAAGGCTTCGGGAAGAAGCTTGTCGAGGGATTCGCCCGACTCCAGGCGCTGGCGAAACTCGCTGGTCTTGGCTTTCAGCGCAGCGTCATCGAGGGATTCGAACGTCGGTTCCAGTGCGTTGATGGCCTCAGTGGCCTTGCGCATGCGTTTGACTTCGCGCTCGTTCTTCGAGCCGACAAGCTTGCGTACGAGAGTATTGAGCATGTGAGATCCTGATTTCCAAAAGTGCCGAAAAACGTCATGACGATCACCGTATTGACGCGGTGTCGATGTCGATATCAGGCGATCTTGCGCCCAACATCAAAAAACCAGGCACTATTTGGTGGGCCGCGACGCGAGACGGCGTCCAACCCTACGCTCAAGGCATGACAGCAGCGCTGCGGCAAACGCCACAGGCCCGATGACAACGGCCGACGTCGGGCGCTGGCCAGTAGCCGTGTGCGCCGCGCCACTCGGCGTGATTGAGCTCGAATGGCTTCCGGCGCCATCAGGCAGATCTGCGTCAATCGCTCGGCGATGCGCAGTGCATCGGCGCTCACCAACCCCGCCGGCAATAAACACCCCACCAACAGTCCGGCCAGCCACCATTGCGCACGATGACGCGCGCGAGCGCGACGTGGCGACGTTGGGCTGTGGTCCGTGGTACCGCTCATGCTATCGACGAGCTCCGGCTCATGGTAGATTGCGCAGACATTCTGCTTTCCTTCGCGCGGGCAAGCCCATGAGTATAAAGGCTAAGCGTTTCCGAGCCCAGTCCATGCACCATCTCATCGACGGTTCCGGCGAACTGGGATCGGTGGTGCGCATGGCCAAACTGCTGGAGCGCGCCCAGCAGCACCTGCGTGCCGGACTTCCCGCCGAGGTTGCCAAGCACGTCTATGTCGGCGGCTATCGAGAAGGCGGCTTGACCCTGATTACCGATGGAGCCGTCTGGCTGACGTGGCTTCGTTACGAGCGCCAGCGATTGCTCATGTTGCTGCGCCAACTGCCCGAATTCGAAGCCGTTCTCTCGCTCGACTTCAAGGTCCGTCCGGTGCGTCCGCTCCAGGCGCCTGTTTCCCAGGCACGCACACTTTCTCCCGAGGCCGCGCACCATCTCAAGGTATGCGCGGACGATACCACGGACCCGAAGCTAAAAAAGGCATTGGCACGCCTGGCGTCACATGCTCCTGACGACACCTAATAACACGCATCGCTTCCAAGAAAAAACGCCGACCAGAGCGGTCGGCGTCAAATACAGCATGGCGATACGCTAAGCGCGGCCTCAAGCCAACGCTGGCGCCGCATACGAGATAGGGGCTGTCTGCGTCTCGTCTTCGAAGGTCACGATCTCCCAGGCATCCTGCTGCGCCATCAAGGCGCGGCATAGCTTGTTGTTCAAGCCGTGACCGGATTTGACCCCACGGAACTCACCAATGAGGCTGTGTCCCAGCTGATACAGATCGCCAATGGCATCGAGCACCTTATGCTTGACGAACTCGTCCTCATAACGAAGTCCGCCCTCGTTCACGATGCGGTAATCATCGACGACGATAGCATTATCCAAGCTGCCACCCAGCGCCAGGTTCTGCGCGCGCAGGAATTCCAGGTCACGCATGAAACCGAAGGTCCGCGCTCGCGAGACTTCCTTGACGAAGGAGGTCGTGGAGAAGTCGACGCTCGCCGTCTGTTTCTGGTGCGCGAAGACCGGGTGATCGAAATCGATGGCAAACGCCACCTTGAAGCCATTGTGCGGCAAGAAACGCGCTTCCTTGTCGTCTTCCTCGACCACGATCTCGCGCTTGATACGGATGAACTTCTTGGGCGCGCCCTGCTCGGCGATACCCGCCGACTGAATCAGAAAAACGAACGGGCCAGCACTACCATCCATGATGGGCACTTCCGGGGCACTGAGCTCGACGAAGACATTGTCGATTCCCAAGCCAGCAAATGCCGACATCAAGTGCTCCACTGTCGCCACCTTGACGCCATCACGTGAGAGAGCTGTACACAGCGTGGTGTCGGTCACGTATTCGGCATTGGCGGCAATCTGCACCACTGGATCGAGATCGGTACGTACGAAGACAATGCCAGTATTGACCGGCGCGGGGCGCAACGTCAGGTATACTTTTTCACCTGAGTGCAGGCCCACACCAGTGGCACGGATGGTATTCTTTAATGTACGTTGTCTAATCATGGGCGTAAGCCAAGCTTGGAAATCGTTATGAAACGGCGTTCACTATAACACCGAACAAGCGTTTCAACAAAAAAATGTCGCCTGACCACGCCTATGCGCCCAGCATGTCGCCCGCTCAATCGGCCTGTCGGCGCAGGAACGCCGGGATATCCAGGTAATCGTCGAGTTCTTGCGACTTGCGACGTGATTCCTGCCGAGATTTCGCCGACTCGTCCTGCTCCTTGGCTGCCTGCTGACGCATGACAGTTGGCTGCTGCAGCTTGCGGTAATCGGGCGCTTCGGCACTGCGTGCCGCCGCGACCGTCTCACGCTGCGGCGTAGCGACTGTCGCCTTTTCCTTGAGACCCTCGAGGCCCGCTGCCACCACGGTGACGCGCAACTCGTCGGACAATTCCATGTCGATGGACGTCCCCACCACGATCGTCGCATCCTGGGAAGCGAACTCCTGCACTGTGGCACCGACATCGTTGAACTCGCCGATGGAAAGGTCCGGCCCCGCCGTGATGTTGACCAGGATGCCGCGCGCACCATGCAGATCGATGTCCTCCAACAAGGGGCTGCGAATGGCCTTCTCCGCCGCTTCACGCGCGCGATTTTCACCAGTGGCCGCGCCGGTTCCCATCATCGCCATGCCCATCTCGGACATCACGGTGCGCACATCGGCAAAGTCGACGTTGATGATGCCAGGACTGGTGATCAACTCGGCGATACCCTGTACCGCACCCAGCAGCACATCATTGGCGGCACTGAACGCCGACAGTAGGCTGGCATTCTTGCCGAGCACCGCAAGCAGCTTCTCGTTGGGGATAGTAATCAACGAGTCGACATACTCGGAAAGCGCTTCCATACCCTCTTCGGCAGCCCGCATGCGCTTGGGCCCTTCAAAGGGGAAGGGACGCGTCACGACTGCCACGGTCAAGATGCCCAGCTCCTTGGCGACCTGCGCCACGATCGGCGCGCCGCCGGTGCCGGTTCCCCCGCCCATGCCGGCGGTAATGAAGACCATGTCAGCGCCTTGCAGCAACTCGGCGATCCGTTCCCGGTCTTCCGTCGCCGCTTGACGACCGACCTCGGGGCTGGCACCAGCACCCAGCCCCTTGGTGATTTCGCTGCCGAGCTGAAGAACAGTCTTGGCGGCAACACGTTTGAGCGCCTGAGCGTCGGTATTGGCACAGATGAACTCGACGCCTTCGATATTGCTTTCGACCATGTGGTTGACGGCATTGCCACCGCCACCACCGACGCCAATCACCTTGATAACCGCGCTGCTAGAAGGTGCGTTATCTACCAGTTCGAACATAAGCCCCGTCTCCTGTGACCGCTACCAGTGCGGCCCTCTCAGAAATTTCCTTTAAACCAACTTTTGATCCTTTCCAACCCCGAGCGCTCCTGCCTTTGTCCACGTCGGGTATGAGCCTCTTCTCTACGGGGCTGAGCCGACACGACAGCATTACGTTTGGCATCATTCATACCGTAGAGTAGCAAACCCACTCCCGTCGAATAAATCGGGTTGCGCACGACATCGACGAGGCCGCGAACGTTGTGGGGATAAGCAATGCGCACGGGCATGTGGAAGATTTCTTCAGCCAGCTCGACGACACCCTCCATGCGCGACGTACCACCGGTCAGCACTACACCAGCCGCCACGAGATCCTCGTAACCACTACGCCGCAATTCTTCGCGCACCAATGTAAACAATTCTTCGTAGCGGGGTTCGACCACTTCGGCCAACGCCTGGCGCGAAAGATCACGCGCCGGCCTATCCCCCACGCTGGGAACCTTGATCATTTCGTCACTGCTTGCAAGCTGGGTCAGTGCGCAGGCGTATTTGACCTTGATGTCTTCCGCGTACTGCGTCGGCGTGCGCAACGCCATGGCGATATCGTTGGTCACCTGATCACCCGCAATGGGAATCACCGCCGTATGACGTATGGCCCCTTCGGTAAATACGGCAATATCGGTGGTCCCGCCACCGATATCCACCATGCACACCCCCAGTTCGCGTTCGTCTTCCGTCAATACCGCGTAACTGGAAGCCAACTGCTCCAGAATGATGTCATCGACTTCCAACCCGCAGCGGCGTACGCATTTTTCGATGTTCTGCACGGCATTCAAGGCTGCCGTGACCAGATGGACACGTGCCTCGAGTCGGACACCGGACATCCCCAGGGGTTCGCGGATACCTTCCTGATTATCGATGGCAAATTCCTGAGGCAATACGTGAATAATACGTTGCCCTTCGGAAATGGCACGCGCCCGGGCCGAATCAATGACGCGATCGATATCAGAAGGAGTGACTTCGCGTTCCTTGATAGCCACGACACCGTCGGAATTCATCGAACTGATATGACTACCGGCCACGCCAACATACACCGAGTGAATATCGCAACCTGCCATCAACTCCGCTTCCTCGACGGCGCGCTGAATCGACTGCACTGTCGACTCGATATTGATGACGACCCCTTTTTTCATGCCGCGCGAGGGGTGCGAACCAATGCCTGCGATCTCGATGCTTCCATCATCGGAAGGCTGGCCGACGATAGCGACTACCTTGGACGTTCCGATATCCAGCCCAACCACCATGTTGGAAGCATTGGATTGTCCTGCCATAGGTCGGGGTCACTCCTCGAACTGCACTGGGTTTAAAAGCCATTGAGACACAAAAAACGTGTTGAGCCAATTATAGGAACAAGAAACTTAAAGTCACCACCCAACAGATGAAAACGGCCTCAGAATACGGTGATTTTTGCAAAAAGGGAAACCCCCGACGCCCGGATTTCGTGGCCTGTCGCTGAAAAAGGCAATTGCGACGTTACTCCATCGCCTCTGTTTCGGTTTCGCCATGCCACGCCACCGCAACCCCATTGGGATAGCGTAAATCGATGTAGCGAATTTGCGACGCCTGCGCTCCTAACTGCCGTTGCCAGGCGGCAGTAAAACGCGCTAGTCGAGATTCAAGATCGGTACGCCCCAGCATTACCCACACACCGTCATTCACCTGGAAACGCCATGCCCCACGATCCTCCAGCCGCAACTGTGTGACATGCAAATCCAGCATGTCCAAGCGGCGTAGCAACAAGTCATGATACGCCAGCACCTCGGGCCCACTCCCCTTGGGCCCCGCCAGATCCGGCAAGGACTTGTCCAAGTCATCGACCGGGCCTGGCGAGAAAGGCTCACCATGCGTATTGAGCAGCTTGTCGTCATTCCAGTGCGCTACTGGCACTTGTTCGAAAAGCTTGAAGCGCAAGGCATTGGGCCACTCACGCGAGACTTTCACTTCCGACAGCCAGGCGATTTCGCGAGCCTCGTCACGCACCTGGTCGAGATCGATGGATAGCCAGGTCTCACCGCTGACCAATGGGGCAAGGTTGCGCTGCAAATAGGTCGCCGAAACATAGTGCAGGTCGCCACCGATGGAAACCCGCTCGATGGGCCGGTCGAGCCAGATCCACAGCGCACGCCCGCCGGCACCGAGCAAAACGGCGAATAGAATCAAGCCTAACAAGGCACCGCGCAAACCGGCCTCCTTCATTGCTGCGTCACTCGTCGACCGTGGTGTCGAGGATCCGCAACACCAAGGCATCGAAGTCGAGCCCGGCATGCGCCGCCGCTTGCGGCACCAAACTATGGTCGGTCATGCCCGGCACCGTGTTGACCTCGAGTAGCCAGAAGCGCCCCTGCGCATCGCGCATCACATCGACACGCCCCCAGCCGCTACCGCCGATCACCTCGAACGCGCGGCGACACAGCTCTCCCAGCGCTCGCTCATCGGCGGCCTCGAGCCCACACGGCAGCAAATAACGAGTAGTGTCGGAATGATACTTGGCTTCGTAATCGTAGAAACCGCTGGGCACCTCGACACGAATCGCCGGCAACACCTTGTCGCCGAGTAGCGACACGGTATATTCCTCACCCTGCACGAAACGCTCGGCCATGATGGCATTGTCAAAGCGCGCTGCTTCGGCATGAGCGGCGATCAATTCCTCGCGGGTGTCGACAATGCTGATCCCGATCGTCGAGCCCTCGTGTACCGGTTTGACGATCAACGGCAACCCCAGAGCTTCAATCACCGCGTCCCAGTCCACCTGGCCCTTCAGCATGACGCTTTCCGGCGTGGGCAAGCCATGGGCACGCCAGAACTGTTTGGTGCGTTCCTTGTCCATACCCAGCGCAGAGGCCAGCACGCCGCTACCCGTATAGGGGATATCCAGCAGCTCCAGAGCGCCCTGCAAGGAGCCGTCCTCGCCGTCCCGACCGTGCATGGCGATGAAGACATATTCCGGTGCAAGCGCCTCGAGGCCGCTCAACCCGCCCCCGGCGAAATCGAACCCGCGTGCGTCGACGCCGCTGCGCTTTAGCGATGCAAGGATCGCGCGACCACTGAGCAGCGACACTTCACGCTCGGCGGAACGGCCACCGTATACCACGACGATTCGCCCCAGATGCGGGTGCTTCGAGCCCTTTTTCGTCACGCTGTCATTCATAATTCCATTCCATCCAGATGTAACCGGCAGCCAGCCAGGCGCAACGAAATACCGCCGATGTCACCGGCGCCCTGAGTAATCAGGATGTCGTCGGGGCGCAGCACGTGTGACAACAGCGTTGGCAGTTCCTGCTTGCTTTCGACGAACAATGGATCGACCTGACCCCGTTGACGAATCGAACCGGCCAGTGTCCGGCCCTCCGCGCCTGGAATCGGGGCTTCACCAGCGCTGTAGACATCCAGTAGCAACAGCGTATCCACGCCCGAGAGAACACTCACGAAATCCTCGTACAGATCTCGCGTACGCGAATAGCGATGCGGCTGGTACAGCATGACCAGGCGACGCTCGGGCCAGCCTGCACGCACCGCGTCGATGACCATTTCCACCTCGCGCGGGTGGTGGCCGTAATCATCGACCAGCATGACCTCGCCTTCGGCGGCCGGCGCCGGGAAATGTCCATGCACCTGGAAGCGCCGCCCCACTCCAGCAAAGTTGGCGAGTCCGTGTTGAATGGCGGCGTCATCGACGCCCGCATCGCTGGCTACGGCAATCGCCGCAAGCGCATTGAGGGCGTTGTGACGGCCCGGCATACCCAACTCGATCTCGAGGGGTGCCATGCCCGGCGGACGCTCGGCAGTGAAGTGCACCACGCCACCGCGCTGGACGAAATTGCACAAGCGGTAATCGGCATCCTCGGCGAAACCGTAGGTCACGAACTGGCGCTGGATGCGCGGAATCAGGCCGCGCACGTTGTCATCGTCGAGACACAGCACTGCCAGCCCGTAGAAAGGCAGGTTATGCAAGAACTCGAGGAAGGTATCCTTGAGCCTTGAAAAATCACCCGCGTAGGTTGCCATGTGGTCGGCATCGATATTGGTGACGATCGACACCATCGGCTGCAAGTGCAGGAACGACGCATCCGACTCGTCGGCCTCGGCCACCAAGTAATCGCCCTCGCCCAGGCGTGCGTTGGCGCCGGCACTGGTCAGCTTGCCGCCGATCACGAAGGTCGGATCGAGCCCCCCCTCGCCGAGCAGAGTCGACGTCAAGCTGGTGGTGGTCGTCTTACCATGCGTTCCTGCCACGGCGATGCCATGGCGAAAGCGCATCAGCTCGGCGAGCATTTCCGCACGCCGTACCACGGGAATGCGATGCTCACGCGCCCAACGAATCTCTGGATTCTCGGTGTCGACCGCTGTGGAAACGACCAGAACATCGGCTCCCTGGGCATGTTCATCGACGTGTCCAATGCACACGCGGATGCCGCAATCGCGCAGATGCCGCGTGACCGGCGACTCCCGCAGGTCGCTGCCGCTGACCGTATAGCCCTGATTGGCCAACACTTCAGCGATCCCGCACATGCCAGCGCCGCCGATACCCACGAAATGAATATTATGAATGCGGCGCATGCCCAATCCGGTGCGGTTCGGGCGGGTTGCGCCGGAAACGTTATTCGCTGTCAAAATTAGTCTCCATGCATCCCGCCACCAGGCGCTCGATCGCGTCCAGGCGTGCTTCGGAGCGTGCCGCGATCGCCATGGTGGCCAGGGTCTCGGGTTCGAGAAGTGCCGCCAACGTCTCGGCGAGACTCGCCGCCGACAGTTGTTCCTGTGGCATCAAACGCGCGGCCCCGGCATCGACCAATTGCCGCGCGTTGAGTGTCTGATGATCATCGACGGCATGCGGAAACGGCACCAATATCGAGGGTTTGGCCGCTGCGGCGAGCTCGGCGATTGTCAAAGCCCCAGCGCGGCATACAATCAAGTCCGCCCACTCATAGGCTGCCGCCATGTCGTCGATGAAGTCGCTGACCTCCGCGCTGACGTCCACCTCAGCGTATTCCGCTTGCGTCGTGATTTCCTTGTCGCGCCCCGCTTGATGACGTACGTCGGGGCGACGAGCCGGTGGCAACTCCGCCACGGCCCGGGGCACATTCGTATTCAGTGCCTGCGCGCCCAACGAGCCGCCCAATACCAGCAACCGCAAGGGGCGCGCACGAAGCGTCTCGACATCGCGCGGTGTCTCGCCCAGCGTCGCGATGTCATTGCGCACGGGGTTTCCCACCACCTCCATCTGGCGTGCGCCGAACGCACCTGGAAACGCGGCATAGACGCGATCCGCCAGACGCGCTAGATAACGATTGGTCATTCCAGCCAAGGCGTTTTGTTCATGAATGATCAAACGCCGGCGCATCAACCAGGCGGCCAGCCCGCCAGGGCCACTGGCGAAGCCGCCCAGCCCGACCACCAGTTGCGGGTCGAATGTCGCGATCACTTGACGTGCCTGCCAGATGGCCTTGGCCAGACGCCATGGGGCCAACAGCCAACCGGCGACCCCATTGCCGCGCAGACCAGAGACCTGCACACGGTGCAAGGCAATATCCGCCGCCGGCACCAATTGGTTTTCGATTCCCCGAGGGCTGCCCAACCATTCCACCACGACACCGCGTTCGCGCAGCGCCTTGGCCAGCGATAGCGCGGGCACCACATGACCACCGGTCCCTCCGGCCATGATCAGAACACGGGACACTTGCTGGTGAGGCACTAGCGCTCTCCTCGTTCTTGCTTCTTGGCTTGGCGTGCCGCCTGGGTGGCCCGCGTCTTGGCCCGCAGTTCGGCATCGACGCGAAACAGCAAGGCGACCATGACACAACTGACCGCCAGGCTGGAGCCACCATAACTCAACAACGGCAAGGTCAAGCCCTTGGTCGGCAACATACCGGTGCTGACGGCGATATTGATGAATGCCTGCGCCCCGAACACCAGCGAGATGCCGTAGCACAGGCAGGCGGAAAAGGCCCAGCCTCGCAATTCGGCCTTGCGCCCGATGCGAAACCCACGAAAGATCAGCAGTGCGAAGAGACAGACCACGCCCACGGCCCCGACCAGCCCCAGCTCTTCGGCCAGTACCGCAAACACGAAATCGGTATGCGCCTCGGGCAGATAAAACAGTTTCTGAATGCTATTACCCAAGCCCAGGCCCAGCCAGTGCCCACGCCCGAAGGCGATCAAGGCCTGCGTCAACTGATAGCCGCTGGAGTATTGTTCAGCCCAGGGATTGGCAAAACTGGTAATACGCTCCAGGCGATAGGGCTCGGACACGGCGAGCAAGCCACCGGCGACCACGGCTGCGATCACGACCAGACCAAAACGGCCCAACGGCGCCCCCGCCATCAGCAGCATGCCCATCATGCAACTGCCGATCACCACGATAGCCCCGTAATCCGGTTCGAAGATCAAAAGGGCCACGTACACCCCGAGCACCACGAACGGGCGCAAGAAGGCCCCCCAGTCACGACGCACTTCGGGCAGGTAACGTTGCAAGTAATCGGCGAAGTAAACGATTAGACACAACTTGGCGACTTCCGATGCCTGGATATTGATAATCCCCAGGGAAATCCAGCGTTTGCTACCATTGACCTCGTCACCGACGAACAACACCGCGATAAGCAGCACGATCCCCAACAGCAGCAGCCCCGGCCCCCAGGCGCGCCAGCGCTCGAGCGGTATGCACAACGCCACCAATCCAAGAACGCTCGAGAAGAGCACGAAAATGCCGTGGCGAATGCTGAAATAGTAGGGGTTGCCGGTGAGACTGGTCGCAATCTCCGACGATGCCGAGGTCACCATCACCCAGCCGACCAACAAGAGTGAGACGGTCGTCAACAGCAACCATCCATCGGTGGTTTGTCCTTGGGTGGAGAGTCGTTTTTTCCATCGCGCTAGCATGCCGCCACTCCGTCCTGCTTCAGCCACTGTCGGAAGGCGTCACCGCGTGCCATATAATGGGGAAATTGATCAAGGCTAGCACAGGCAGGCGACAGCAGGACGGCATCGCCGACGTCTGCGATGGCCTGCGCCCGGCGCATGGCGGCCTCGAGGTCGGCAACGCGGGTAACCGGCACCGACCTGGAGATGACACGTTCGAGACGCTGAGCATCGCGCCCGAAAACGACGGCCTCGCGCGCATAGCGCCTCAGCGGCTCGACCAGTGGCATGAAATCTGCCCCCTTGCCGTCACCGCCCGCCAACAGAATCAGGCGGCCCTCGAGGACCGGCCCCACCCCTTCAATCGCCGCCAATGTCGCGCCCACATTGGTGCCTTTGGAGTCGTTGATCCAGCGCACGCCATCGCGTTCGACGACCAACTCGCTCCGATGCGGCAAGCCGGAAAAGCGCTCGAGTACGCGACGCATCGCTGCCAGTGGCAGCCCCAATCGTGTCCCCATCGCCAGCGCCGCCAGGGCATTGGCATGGTTATGTCGCCCGGGCATGCGTACGCTACGCGTCGACATTATCGACGAGGCGCCATGCACGAGCCATGCATCTCCGCCATGCGCATCGATACCCCAATCCTCTCCTGCGGGAGAGCGCGTTGTGAAACGCACTACATCGTCTACCTGGGCATCGGGCCATGTAGCAGCATCGTCGGCGTTGACGACGGCATGACGCGCGCCGCGAAAAATGCGCCGCTTCGCCGACTGGTAACCATGCATGTCGCCGTGACGATCCAGGTGGTCTTCGCACAAATTGAGAAAAGCCACCGTCTCGGCGCCCAGCCAAGCAGTGGTTTCCAGTTGGAAGCTGGAGAGTTCGAGCACGAACAACTCGGCGTCCGGAACCTCGGTAAGCAAGTCGAGCGCCGGTGTCCCAAGGTTTCCCCCGACTGCGACGCGCCGGCCCGATTCCCTTGCCATCTCACCGAGCAGCGTAGTCACCGTCGACTTGGCATTGGAGCCAGTGATCGCTGCTATCGGGGCGCGACACGCACGCACGAAAAGTGTGATTTCACCGACCACATACGGGCCTTCGCCCTTGGCATTCAGGTGCTCGACAAGCCCCTGCGTACGCAAATCGACTCCCGGGCTGACCACGATTTCATGCGCCTCGCGCATATCCAGCGCTTGTAGCGGACCGCACACCACTTCGACGTCGGGATAGACGTCTCTAAAGGCATCTAGGCCAGGGGGCGCCTCACGCGTATCGGCGATCATGAAGGGCACCCCCTGACGGGTCAGATGCCGCGCGATCGCCTGGCCGGAGATACCTAGCCCGATGATCAGCGTATAGGCAGCAGGCACCTTGGTCATGTCAGCGAATCTTCAACGTGGCTAGCCCCATCAAGACCAGCACGACCGTGATGATCCAGAAACGCACGATCACTCGAGGCTCGGGCCACCCCTTGAGTTCGAAATGGTGGTGCAACGGCGCCATACGGAAGATGCGTCGCCCCGTCAGCTTATAGGATCCCACCTGCAGCATGACCGAGACCGTCTCCATCACGAAAACGCCACCCATGATGAACAGCACGATTTCCTGGCGCACGATGACAGCGACCACGCCCAATGCCGCGCCCAGAGCCAGTGCCCCGACATCGCCCATGAACACTTGAGCGGGATAGGTGTTGAACCACAAAAATCCCAGGCCGGCCCCCGCAATCGTCCCGCAGAACACGGCCAACTCTCCGGCACCCGGTATCAAGGGAATATGCAGATATTGTGCGAAGACGGTATTGCCGCTCGCATAGGCGAAGATCGCCAACCCCATGGCCACGAGCACCGTGGGCATGATCGCCAAGCCGTCGAGGCCGTCGGTGAGGTTGACCGCATTGGAACTGCCGACGATGACGAAATAGGTCAAGACGATGTAGAAAAGGCCCAGCGGTACCACGACGTCCTTGAACAGGGGCACGATCAAGCTGATTTCGACAGGGCTAGCGGCCGTCAAGTAAAGCACTGACGCCGCACCGAGCCCAATGGCCGATTGCCAGAAATACTTCCAGCGTGCCGGTAAGCCACGCGGGTTCTTCTCTACGACCTTGCGATAATCATCGACCCAACCGATGGCACCGAAACCCAGCGTCACGGCCAGCACCAACCAGACATAGTGATTGGTGAGATCCCCCCACAACAGGGTGCTGATAGCAATGGCAATGAGGATCATCGCGCCGCCCATGGTCGGCGTACCGGCCTTGGACAGATGCGACTGCGGCCCATCGTCGCGCACTGCCTGACCAATCTGGCGCTCGACAAGACGCCGAATGACCTGTGGTCCCAACCACAGGCACAGCATGAGGGCAGTCAGCGTCCCCAGGATCACGCGCAGGGTCAGATAGTTGAAAACATTGAAGGCGCTTTGAAAGTTCGCCAAAAAGTCAGCCAGGAAAAGCAGCATGAGTCGCGTTCACCTTGATGCATCCGTGCGCAGCTCGGCAATCAAGCGTTCCATGCCGGCGCTGCGCGATCCCTTGACCAGCACACTGGCCCCGGAAGGGAGATGGTCGTGGGCGTAACGCACGAGCGTCGCCCAATCATCGAAATGACACGCCGAATCGCCGAATGCCGCCACCGCAGGGCGGGCATCGGCACCGAACGTGCCGAGAAAGTCGATCTTCAGTTCTCGTGCCGCATGGCCCAGCTCGGCATGCAAACGTTCGCTGTCGCGGCCGAGCTCCCCCATGGCGCCCAGGAAGCACCAGCGGGGCGCAGGCATACCGCCCAGCACCGTCAAGGCGGCGCGAACCGCACCGGGATTGGCGTTGTAGGTATCGTCCAGCAAGCGCGAGCCGCGCACACCAGGCACGCATGTCATGCGCCCCGGTATTGCCTGGCAGGCTTCGAGCCCAGCGACGATATCCTCGCCCGAAACGCTCAGTGCCCATGCCGCTGCCGCGCTGGCCAGCGCATTGAGCACATTATGGCGTCCTAGCAGGGCCAAGTGGACCCGACCCAGCGGGTCACCATCCACGGATAGCGTGAAAGCATAACGCCCGGCGTCGTCACAGGCCAGCGCCACGGCATGCACACGCGCCGTGGACTCGAGCCCAAAATCGAGCACCTCGGCCTCGCCTGCCAGTTCGCGCCACAGCGGATAAAACCGATCATCGCGATTGAGCACCGCCGTGCCCGAGGGCGGTAATCCCTGCAGGATTTCCGCCTTGGCCTGAGCGATCTGCCCGAGCCCCCCGAACTCGCCGATATGCGCGCCCGTGACGTTAGTGATCACAGCCACATCGGGGGACGCCAGAGCCGTCGTCCAGGCGATTTCTCCCAGATGGTTGGCCCCCACCTCGATGACCGCGCGGCGATACGCCGGCGACAACGCCAGCAACGTCTGCGGCACGCCGATATCATTATTAAGATTGGCACGCGTGGACAGGGTCGGCTGCGAACGTGACAGGATCGACGCCAACATTTCCTTGACCGTCGTCTTGCCGCTGTTACCGGTGACCGCCACCAATTCGCCCGACCAGGTGCGCCGTCGAACGCGCCCCAGCATACCCAGCGCCAGGCGCGTGTCGGCGACTTCGATCTGGGGCAAGGGGGTCGCCACGGCCCGTGATACGATCGCTCCCGCCGCTCCCTTGGTGCGCGCCTCTTCCAAGAAATCATGGCCATCGAAGCGCTCACCGACCAAGGCCAAGAACACATCCCCCGGCGCGACCCGACGCGTATCGCTTACCACCTGGACCACTTCGGCGTCCACCTCGGGGGGGGAGACACCTAACCAATTGGCGATCTGGTGCAGCGTCATCGCGCTCATGCCTCGTGCTCCCGGCGACGCTCGAGCGCGGCTTGCGCGACCTCGACATCGCTGAACGGATAGCGCCGTCCGTCGATGTCTTGATAAGTCTCATGCCCCTTTCCGGCGATCAGCACGATGTCGTCAGCACCGGCTCTCTGCAAGGTACGCTCGATTGCCGCACCGCGCCCGGCCACGCATTCCGTGCGGGCCTGGCCGTCAGGCGAGAGTCCCGCCACGATCTCGTCACGAATCGCCGCCGCCGGCTCGCTACGTGGATTGTCGTCGGTGACCACCAAGCAGTCGGCCAGCGCCTCAGCGGCTTGCGCCATCAGCGGTCGCTTGCCGCGATCTCGGTCGCCGCCACACCCGAACACACACCATAGCTTAGCCCCTTCCTTGGCGGGCACATGCGCGCGTAACGCATCGAGTGCATTGCGCAATGCCTCCGATGTATGCGCATAGTCGATCACCACCGTGGGTGCGCCATCGGCAACTAGCCGCTGCATGCGCCCCGGCACCGGCGCGAGTTGCGTGGCAGCGTCGAACAGCGTCACCAAATCGCTTCCTAGGCCATACAGCGTCGTCATCGCCAGGAGGACGTTGTCGAGGTTGAAGCGCCCCAACAGCGACAACTCCAATTCACGCTCGCCCTCCGGCGTCGCGATCAAGGCACGCTGCCCGAGCGCATGCGGAAACCAATCAATGACCCGCAAGGTCGTGGCTTCGTCGCACCCCGTAGCGAGCACGCGTACGCCCTTGGGGAGGCCAGCGAGCATCAATGGTGCCAAGCGATCATCGCCATTGACCACCGCCAACGACAGTTCACGATGCTTGAATAGGCGTGCCTTGGCCGCTGCGTAGGCGGCCATGCTGCCGTGATAATCAAGATGATCGCGACTGATATTGGTGAATACCGCCGCCTGGAACCGGCACCCTGTCACGCGCCGTTGCTCGAGCGCGTGCGACGAGACCTCCATGGCGACGCGCTCGATGCCCTGCGCGCCAAGACGCCCCAATGACGCCTGCAGTGCTAGCGGCCCCGGCGTCGTCAACGCGGCGGACTCAAGTCGCCCGGGGCGTCCGATCCCCAGGGTGCCAATCACCGCCGTCGCCGTACCCAGCGCCTCCGACAATGCAGCAATATAATGCGTGACCGAACTCTTGCCATTGGTGCCAGTCACGCCTATCAGGGTCTGTGTCTCGGGGACCGTGAACAGGTAACGCCCGAGTTCGCCAAGGCGTCCACTCAGGCCCGGCAAACCAAGCACGCGTACATCCTGCAAAGGTGTACCTTCCGGCATTGAGTCCGTATCGCAAAGCACTGCATCCACGCCGGCTGCCAACGCCTGACCGATGAAAGCACGCCCATCGACTTGTACCCCCGGCACGGCCACGAACAAGACTCCAGGTCCCGCGTCACGACTATCGAGAGTGATCGCACAGGTGGATGAGGACGGACGCCAGCCATCGAGCAACGCAGGCGTAGCGTGCGATGGCCAGAGTAACGCCAGAGCATCCGTCAAACGTTGCGTACCGATTTCCATCACTCGGATATCTCCTGTTGATCGGGGGGTACATCGAGAAGACGCAACGCCTTGCCCACCACACGGCCAAAGACCGGCGCCGCCACCAGACCACCGTAATAGGCATCCCCCTTGGGATGGTCGATCATCACGACAGTAACGATACGTGGATCGGAGACCGGCGCGATACCCGCAAACAAGGCTCGATAAGCTTTCTGCTGATACCCACCATCGGTCACCTTGCGCACCGTGCCGGTCTTGCCCGCGATGCGGTATCCCTCGACCATTGCGCGCGAACCACCGGCATTGGGCTGAACGATTTTCTCCATCATTCTCAGCAGCTCATGCGCGATCTTCGGTGACATGACTTGCTTACCGAGCTGGGGAGAGTTGCGTTTCAGCAAGGAGGGCCGGAGACGGCGCCCATCATTGGCGATCGCGGTGTAGGCACTGGCAAGCTGCAGGGGCGTCAATGAAATACCATAACCGTAGGCCATGGCAGCCTGTGCACTGCGTGAAAGGCCAAACAGCGACGGCAGACTACCGCTACCCTCCCCAGGAAAGCCGGTTCCTGGTGCTTGGCCCAGCCCCAACTCTCGGTACTGGTTCCAGATGGTGTCCTTGTCCAGCTTCAAGGCGATATGCGACATCCCGATATTGGACGAATGCAACAGAATCCCACCGGGCGTGAGTTTGCCGTAATTACGAAAGTCGCTGATCGTGTACCCATCGATGACCATCCACCCCGGGGAGGTATCGATCACCGTATCGGGATCGACCTTGTCCGTCGCCAACGCCGCCGACATCGCCAACGGCTTCATCACCGACCCCGGTTCGATAGCATCGGTGATCGCCTGGTTGCGCAGACCGGCAACATCGATGGATGCTCGGTTATTGGGGTTATAGGAAGGCAAGTTAGCCATCGCCAACACTTCACCGCTACGCGCATCCATCATGACCAACGAACCGCCATCGGCATTACGTTTATCGACCGCTTTCTTCAGCTCACGATAGGCCATGTACTGCAAACGCAGGTCGATCGACAATGTCAGATCTCCCCCCGGCTTGGCATCCTTGAGCAAGTGCAGGTCGCGCACCAGACGGCCCTTGCGATCCTTGAGTACACGCCGCTTGCCGGGCTGCCCCGAGAGGTACTCGTTATACGCCAACTCTAGGCCTTCTTGACCCTGATCATCGATATTGGTCACACCGACAAGTTGTGCGGTCACTTCGCCCGAGGGGTAATAACGCTTGTATTCATCCTTTGAATAGACCCCCGGCATATCGAGTGCAAGCGCTGGCTGCGCTGCCTCCGGTGTCATGCGCCGTCGCAGATACATGAACTCATGGTCGGAATAGCGCTCGACACGCGCCTCGAGCGTAGCGGGTTCCATATTCAAGGCACGCGCGAGCGTCGCCAACTGAATCGGGTCGGAAGGCAGTTCCTGGGGGTTGGCCCACAGCGTGACCACCGGCGTGGAAATCGCCAGCGGGTCTCCATTGCGATCGGTGATCATCCCGCGATGTGCCTTGATCGGCTCGACCCGCAGCGTGCGTGCATCACCTTGATTCTGCAGAAAATCGCGATCAATCACGTTGAGGTAGGCGATACGCCCCACCAGCGCGCCCAAGGCAATGACAATGAGCGTAACCATGAAAAGATAACGACCACGCCCTGCCGGCCCAGTGTTCGGTGAACGACGCGCCGAGTTCGATTGACGCTCCCGACTCATGGGCGAATCACCTCAACGTCATTGACATCGGGCACATGCATTTCCAAACGCTGGGTGGCGATTTTCTCGACACGCCCCGGAGCCGACCAGGTGCTCTCCTCGAGAAGCAGCCGCCCCCAGACGGTCTGCAAGCTATCGCGCTCGTTTTCCAATTTCTGAAAGCGTGCGTACTGCACGCGTGTTTGATGTGTGCTGGCAATAGAAGCCAACGCGCTGACCAGTGTCATCAAAACCAGCATAAACAAGATAACGTGTCGCCAACGCAGACGACCCGCGAACGGCCAGTTTGCCTTGGGCGCGGTATTGCGTCCTTGAGCCGCCATCACCAACCTCAGCCGAGTTTCCGAGCCACGCGCATCACGGCGCTGCGTGCACGAGGATTATGAGCCACCTCGTGCTCCCCTGGACGACTCGCTTTACCAACCATGGCCAGGCGTCGATTCAATTGCGTATCGCGAACTGGGAAGTCACGTGGTAAGTGCGTATCGCCACGGGCTTGATCACGAATGAAGCGCTTGACCAACCGATCCTCCAGGGAATGGAAACTGATCACCACGAGACGCCCCCCCGGTGACAATGCCTCGAGGGCGGCAGCGAGCGCGGCCTCTAGCTGTTCGAGTTCAGCGTTGACATGAATGCGTATCGCCTGAAACACCCGCGTCGCGGGGTGTTTGCCTTTTTCCCAAGCGGGATGCGCAGCCTTGACGATTTCCGCCAGGTCCTCAGTGCGCGTAATCGAGCGCTCGGCACGGCGTGCAATGATCGCTTTGGCAATACGCCGCGCGAAACGTTCCTCGCCATAACGCTTGAAAACATCGATCATTTCGCGCTCGCCGACGCGCGCCAACCAGTCGGCGGCACTTTCCCCTTGAGTAGGGTCCATGCGCATGTCGAGCGGCCCATCGCGCAAGAAACTAAAGCCACGCAAGGGATCGTCAAGCTGCGGCGATGAGACACCGACATCTAGCAGCACGCCCGCCAAGCGACCGTGCAGCTCATGGTCATGGGCAATAGCGCCCAATTCGGCGAAACGACCGTATTGCAGGGAAAAGCGCGGATCGTCCAGCTTGGCGCCCTCGGCCAGCGCCGCCGGATCCCGGTCGATGGCCAGCAAGCGCCCCTGTGGCGATAGCCGCTCGAGGATAACGCGGGAATGCCCACCGCGACCGAAGGTACCGTCCAGATAGTTGCCATCGGGATCGGTGATCAGTGCGTCCACCGCACCGTCTAGCAACACGCTCGCGTGTCGGTAGTCAGTCACTCGATCACCGACAGCATGCTGCGTATCGGAAAGAGTGTCCTTCTCGGGATTGTCACGATGCTGCATGAATCACTCGGGCGTTGGGGCCTGCCGCCGCTGTTTCGGGCCGCCCGAAGGCAGACGTCGCGGCATGACGCGAACAGACCCGGAGATCTGGAATTCGAATGGGAGCCAGCCTATAAGCCGGGTTCTGTCGAGGACAGCCATTCCTCTAGGGGTCGCGTCACCGCGACCCTCAAGCAACCTACCCGAACCCAGCGCGGGCCGCGCCTTTGGGTTCCTATTTGGTCTTGCTCCGAGTGGGGTTTACCTTGCCACGCACTGTTACCAGGCGCGCGGTGCGCTCTTACCGCACCCTTTCACCCTTACCGGCGGGCCAAAGCCCGCTTAGGCGGTCTACTCTCTGCTGCACTTTCCGTCGGCTCACGCCGCCCAGGGGTTACCTGGCACCCTGCCCTATGGAGCCCGGACTTTCCTCCCCCGCGCAATGCACGGCGGCGACTGTCTGGCCGACTCCCAAGCGGCAAAGAATAACAGCCCCTCGTAGGCCCCTCAAGCGCGCGAACCACACATGGGCATATTGTTACGCATCGCCGTCCTTGAGGGCTTGAGCACATTGATACCAATATTTCTTGCGCCCCCCGAGCCGGCCGGCCACGACCGTCGCCGCCGCTTTGACACCAACCCCTTCGGCAAGCATTGCCGCGAGCCAAGCCTCGCCTTCGGCCAAGGCTTGCGTTTCGTCATCTTGGGGCTCGGCGCCCGCCACCATGACCACGAACTCGCCACGCGCCTGGTTAGGATCCTCCTGCATCCACAGCAACAACGTCGCGGCATCCGCATCGAGAAAGGTTTCGAACGTCTTGGTCAATTCACGCGCCAGGACCACGCGACGCGTGCCGAATAGCGTTGCGATATCTTGCAGTGTCGCCTGAATGCGATGCGGCGACTCGTAATAGACCAAGGTTTCTTCGCGCTCTAGCGCATCCATCAGGCGTTGGCGACGCGGTCCGCCCTTGGCAGGCAAGAACCCTCCAAAGAGGAAACGGTTCGTGGCTAACCCCGCTCCTGACAGCGCCGTGATCAAGGCACAGGCTCCCGGCACCGGAACGACACGATGACCACTAGCGCGCAATTCACGTACGACCACAAAACCGGGATCAGAGATCAACGGTGTTCCCGCATCACTAATCAATGCCACGCGCTGCCCTGCGTCCAGCGCCTTGTGCAATGTTTCCACGCGCGCCTGCTCGTTATGCTCATGCAGTGAGATCATTGGTTTGTCGATACCCAAGTGCCGCAGCAAGCGCGCACTATGTCGAGTATCCTCGGCGGCTATCCAATCCACCTCGCCAAGCACGTGAGCCGCCCTGGAACTCAAGTCTTCGAGATTCCCAATCGGCGTCGCGACCACGTACAATACCCCTTCACATCCTTCGCTCATTCGTTAACATCCCGGTTGCGACGCCTATAATGGAAAACTTGCGTCGTGTCGCTAGCGTCCGCATCAGATCCCGCTTGCGCCAGACAACGTCCGGAAAAGGGAACTGTCCGAGCTATACCGCCAAAAAGGAATGACACCATGCCCATATCACTGCGCAGCTTACTCGGGCTCGCCCTGCTCGTCTCAATCCTTGCCGGGTGTGCCGGTGGGCCTGTAAGCAGCGGAACGCAGCGCCCAGCACAAGGCCCTAGCGCCGGTGCGTTACTCGACAAGGCAAGCGACCAATCCGCTACGCAGGCAGCGCAGAGCAGGCTCCAAGCGGCTCACATCCTATCACGACAAGGCAACGACGAGCAGGCGCTGGACGTGGCTCGAAAAATTGACACTTCACGCTTGAGCCGTGAGGCACGCATTGACTGGGCACTACTGACCTCTGATCTGAGCCTACGCAAAAAAGATGGCCGCAGTGCGCTGGCGGCCACGCAGACACTCGACGATATCGGCAACATTCCACGCGACGCACAGCAAACATTGCGTCATCGTCGCGGCCTGGCGCTGACATTGGTGGGCAATTCCCGTGCAGCGGCGGCGACTCTGATCGACCTGCAACGAGATGGCGCGCCTTTCGAGCTCAATGACGACATCTGGACGCCGCTTTCACGCCTTAGCGTCAATGCGCTCGACGACATGGCCGATGATGCCGACTCACTCACCCGAGGCTGGGTCGAGCTGGCCCGCTTATATCGCCAGAGCGGAGGCAACATCTCGCGCCTCACCGACTCACTTGGGGAGTGGCGTGCACGTTACTCGAACCACCCCGCCGCACGCCAACTTCCCGGCAACCTATCGGCGCTGCGCGAACTGCGTGGTCGCGAGGTCAAGCGTATCGCGATCTTTCTGCCCGAGTCGGGCCCATTGACCAATGTTGCCAACGCCATCAAGACCGGCATCCAGGCACGCAATAGTGCAGCACTCAATCAGGGCGAGCGGACTCCACAATTAACGTATTACGATAGCAGCGCAGGAAGCCTCGAGGCACTTTACGCACAAGCCACCATGGATGGCGCCCAGGTAGTACTCGGCCCCCTCGACAAAAAGCTCGTATCACGACTCGAGCAACGCGACGAGGTCCCCCTGCCGACGTTGGCGCTGAACTACGGCAAGCATCCACGTAACTTGGCTACTAACCTTTTTCAATACGGCCTGTCTGCCGAGGACGAAGCACGCCAGATCGCTACGCGCGCGCGCATGGATGGGCACACGGAGGCTGCCGCGCTGGTACCCGATAACGAGTGGGGAGCACGTGTTCTTCAGGCATTTGAAAAAAACTGGAAAGACCACCAGGGCAAACTCGAAAGCGTGGTTCATTACGACCCCAAGGGCCCCGTCAGCGATGCGGTAAAACGCTTGCTGGATGCTGGCAAGAATGGCGCCCACAACGAAGATATTGACATGCTTTTCCTGCTGGCACTCCCCCGCTATGCACGTCAAGTCCCACCCATGCTGGAATATTATTACGCTGGCGACCTTCCCATCTATGCCACGTCGCAGGTCTATAGCGGCCAACCGCAACCCCGAACCGATCACGATCTCAACGATGTCATGTTCGTCGACATTCCCTGGTTGATTCCGGATGCCTCCATGGGCGGAGAAAAAGCCCTTCCATTTTATGCTACCTATCGCAAGCTCGATGCCCGCAGCAACCCGAACATCCTCAAGCTCAACGCTATGGGCGTCGACGCTTATGAACTGGCGCGCCGCTTGCCGCTGATACAAGCACTGCCTTCGATGGAAGTCTTCGGTGCCACGGGCACGCTGCAGACACGCGACGACGGCCGGATCAAACGCGATCTCCCCTGGGCACAGTTCCAGGCGGGCATCCCCGCGCCGCTACTGAGGAGTGTTTCTGTCCCGGATATCGGCGATGTCACGCTCGACCCATGACCCCCGGCGTCGCGGCCTCGACATGGAGCGCCGCACCGCCGATTGGCTAATCTCGCATGGCTTGCACCTGGTGGATACAAACCAGCACGCCAGGCGCGGCGAGATCGACCTCATCATGCGCGACGGCGAGATTCTGGTGTTCATCGAGGTCAGGCACCGCACCCATACCAGCCATGGTCACCCCCTCGAGACCGTAACCGTCGCCAAGCAGCGCCGCCTGGTCAGCGCTGCACGTTTTTATCTCCATCGCAACGGGCTATCATGTGCGTGTCGTTTCGACGTCGTAGGCGTCACCGGCACGCCACCCAACGTGTCGTTCGAGTGGATTCGTTCGGCATTCGACGCCTTTTGACCCAAGCAAGGCCTCTATCCATGGACTTCCAATCACGCATACTCGGCCATTTCAACGCCAGCATCGACGCCAAGACCTACGCCAGTGAGGTTCTGCCGCCTTTCATCGAGGTCGCCAGCCAGATGATGGTTCAGTGTCTCGTCAGCGAAGGGAAGATTCTCGCCTGTGGCAATGGCGGCAGCGCCGGCGACAGCCAGCATTTTTCTTCCGAGTTGCTCAACCGCTTCGAGCGTGAACGCCCGAGCCTACCCGCCTTGGCGCTGACCACCGATACATCGACACTCACTTCGATTGCCAATGACTACAGTTACAACGAGATCTTTTCCAAGCAGATCCGCGCATTAGGGCAGCCCGGCGATATCCTGCTGGCGATTTCAACCAGCGGTAATTCCGCGAATGTAGTACAAGCCATTCAGGCTGCTCACGACCGCGATATGCAGATTATCGCGCTTACAGGGCGTGATGGCGGCGACATGGCATCACTTCTCGGTCAGGACGACTGCGAAATCCGCGTCCCCTCGACGTCTACGGCCCGCATACAGGAAGTACACTTGCTTGCTATACACTGTTTATGCGATCTCATCGATCAACAGCTGTTCGGCAGCATCGAATAAGGAATTCGTCATGACACGTCAAGCCTTTCTCCCCCTCATCCTCGGCATCGCCCTGGCACTGGCCGGCTGCGCCTCTCCCGCCACTGACAACCAAGGCGGGGAAAACTACGGCAAGCGTACTCCTGGCATGCAGGTGGAAGACGAAAACATACAGGACAAGATCGCCGAAAACCTAGTGCGTAATGACGCACGCTTTCGCGACGCACATATCAATATCGACAGCTACAACGGCATGGTGCTCCTCACCGGCCAAGTAGCAAGCGATGAACTAAAGAAAAAAGCTGGCAATATCGCGGAACAGGTAAGGAGAGTACGCCTGGTTCACAATGAGCTGCAAGTTGCTGCCAACTCGCCGCTTGGTCAGCGCATGACAGACCTTTGGCTCACTGGGCGCGTCAAGGCAAACCTGGCTACCGACGAACGCATCGACGGCAGCCGGATTCGTGTGATCACCGAAAACAGCACGACCTATCTGATGGGCATGGTGACGCATCGAGAAGCAGACATCGTGACCAATATCGCGTCACAGGTAGGCGGGATTCAACGCATCGTCAGAGTCTTCGAGTACCTCGATTAAAGGCAGGGAGCCTAGCAGGGCCCAAGGGCCCTGCGGTTTCACTTCACCACACGCAGTGACGGCCGACCCTTGCCACGCGGAGCGTCTTCGTCCTCGCTCCCGGCTTCGCCGGCCTCTTCCTCGCTACTTGTCTCCACGCTTTCCAGAGCAGGACGCTCTTCGCCTGTCTCCTGAGCGGCATCGTCATGCGCCTCGGTTTCCGGCATGACCGGCTCATGACCAAAGACCATACCCACACCATTCTCGCGTGCGTATAGCGCAATCAGTGCCTCCATGGGCACGATGACCTGCATCGGCTGACCGGAGAAGCGCGCCCCAAAGGTCACAGCAGCATTCTCGATATACAAGTCACGCACCGCAGAAGGCGCGATATTGAGTACGATCTGCCCATTTTGCACATACTGCCGGGGCACGTTCACACCTTCACGCTCGGCATCGACAACGATATAAGGTGTATGTTCGTTGTCCAGCAGCCACTCATAGAGTGCACGGGCCAGATACGGGCGACTGGAAAGCATAAACGACTTCCTCTTTCGGTTCGCAACGACGATTCATCAGCGTTACTCGCATGGGCAGCAACACTAAGTGCGCATTTCCTTTTCTGCCTCCAGCAAAGATGCTTTGAAGGCATCACGGCTGAAGAGGCGCTCCATGTAGCTCATCAACGGCTTGACTTGCTTTTCCGGCAGCTCGACGCCCAGCGACGGTAGCCGCCAGAGAATCGGAGCGATGCAGCAATCAACCAGCGAAAACTCGTCGCTCATGAAAAATGGCATATCTTCGAAAATCGGTGAAATGCCCGTAATGCTTTCACGCAATTCCTTGCGGGCCTTCTCGGCCTCTTTCTTGCTGCCCTGTTGGATCGTTTCGACCAACGGGCACCACTCGCGTTCGATACGGTGCATCCACAAGCGACTCTGGGCACGCGCCACAGGATAGACCGGCAACAGCGGTGGATGCGGAAAGCGCTCGTCCAGGTACTCCATCATCACCTTGGACTCGTAAAGCACGAGATCACGATCCAGCAGGGTCGGCACGCTATTGTACGGGTTGAGATCGGCAAGCTCTTCGGGGTGATTATCATCATTGACCTCGATAAAATCGACGGCCACCCCCTTTTCCGCCAACACGATACGAACGCGATGGCTATAATGATCATCGCTACCGGAATAAAAGGTCATCGACGACCGCTTGGCCACTACACCCATGAAACATTCCTCGCTTCAGTTCGAACCCGGATGATAACACGTTAATCGGGGGCACGAATGCCACCCATCGAGCGTCGGGTGGATAGATAGGCTCGCCCACCCCCTACCAGCGAAGCACTATCGAGCGCGCCAAGCAAAAAGGCCCGGACAGTAAGCCCGGGCCTTTGAGCATTGCGCACCGACAGGTGCGAAACGCTGCGTCTTAACGCTTGGAGAACTGCGGACGGCGACGCGCCTTGCGCAGGCCGATCTTCTTACGCTCGACCTGGCGAGCGTCGCGCGTCACGTAGCCTGCATCGCGCAACGGACGGCGGAAGTCTTCGTTGTAGGCGAGCAAGGCACGCGTAATACCGTGACGAATCGCACCCGCTTGCGCAGAGCCACCGCCACCGCTCACGGTGACATAAACGTCGAACTGCCCCGTGGTTTCAGTCAACTCGAACGGCTGACGGACGACCATCTCACCGGTGACACGACCGAAATAGTCGTGTAACTCACGGTTGTTGACGGCGATTTTGCCGGTGCCCGGCTTCAAAAACACCCGAGCTGTGGAAGTCTTGCGGCGCCCGGTACCGTAATACTGCTGTGTCATGGCGAAGAATCCCTTAGAGGTTCAGTTCAAGCGGCTGCTGCGCGGCGTGCGGATGCTCGGCACCAGCATACACCTTGAGCTTGGAATACATGGCGCGGCCCAGTGGACCTTTCGGCAGCATGCCCTTGACTGCAGTTTCGATGACGCGCTCAGGCGCATGATCGATCAACTTCTCGAAGGACATGGAGCGCAGACCGCCCGGATACCCGGTATGACGGTAGTAATTCTTGGCTTGCGCCTTGTTGCCGGTCACCCGCACCTTTTCGGCGTTGACGACGACGATGTAATCGCCGGTATCGACGTGCGGGGTATATTCCGGCTTATGCTTACCGCGCAAGCGGCGAGCGATTTCGGTGGCCAGGCGGCCGAGCGTCTTGTCAGTCGCATCGACGACATACCAGTCGCGTGTGACGGACTGTGGCTTAGCACTGAACGTCTTCATGGGTGAATCACCAATTGCTTGTGTGGACGTCACGCGTATAAGGGCGTGATCAGCCAATCCCTATTTTTCTTGGTTGCCGCGTCCCGCAGACGGACAACGTTAGAGCGAGCGCGCATTGTACATGACGTTTCCGTGGCCATAAAGCACGATTTCGTGCGTTATGGCAACTCTCACGGCTTGTGCGGCAATGCCAGATACTCTTTGGATTGCATTTCCTGCAAGCGAGACAGTGTGCGCTCGAACTCGAACTCTAGCTGACCATGAGTGTAAAGCGACTCGATAGCGACCTCGGCGGAAAGCAATAGCTTGACCCCGCGATCGTAGAACTCGTCGACCAGATTGATGAAGCGCCGCGCCAGGTCTTCCGTCGCGCCGCTCATCTGGGGCACATTGGAGATGAGCACAGTATGGAATTCCCGTGACAACTCGATGTAGTCGTTCTGACTGCGAGGACCATCGCACAGCGTCTCGAACTCGAACCATACGACATCTTCATGCAGGCGACGAGGCTGCAGGACACGATGATTGACGTCGATCTCGGCATCCTTCTCGCCTTCAGCGCCCGCAATGGCATGAAAGCTTTCGCCCAGCGCACGGTCGGCGCCCTCACCCAGAGGGTGATAGAAGATTTTCACTTGCTCCAGCGCCCGCAAGCGGTAATCAATGCCCGAATCGACATTGACTACCTCGCAGTGACGCTTGAGAAGGTCGATAGCGGGAATGAAACGTGCACGCTGCAGACCGTCTTTGTAGAGGTCGTCGGGCACGATATTGGAGGTCGTGACCAGCACCACTCCGTGGGCAAACAGTGCCTCGAGCAGATTGGCGAGGATCATCGCATCGGTAATGTCTTTGACGAAGAACTCATCGAGACAAATCACCCTGGCCTCGGAGGCGAACTTGGCCGCGATCAGCGTCAGCGGGTTTTTCTCTCCCTTGTAATGCGTCAGCTCATTGTGCACACGCTGCATGAAGCGATGAAAATGCGTGCGCATCTTGTCTGCAAACGGCAAGGTCTCGTAAAAAGTATCTACCAAGTATGTCTTGCCACGCCCCACCCCCCCCCAGAAATACAATCCCAGAATCGCTGGCGGGGCTTCGAAGGGAGAAGGCGCGGATTGCTTGCCAAACAGCTTGGCGACCTTGGACTTGAGGCCATCGCCACTTGCTGATGGAGCCTTCGACGATGGGTGCGGCGCGTTCACCAGTTCATCATAGAGTCGCTGCAAGTGCTTGACGGCTTCTTCCTGGCCGGGATCATATTGAAAATCGTCGCGCTGCAAATCCTGGCGATATTTTTCCAAGGGCGTACGTGCGCCCACGGACGGCGGCATGGTGGCACTCATGGGGTCGAAATACACCTCGACTGAACGATTAAAGCTGACATTATACGCGTCATCACGACGCTTGCATGGGCTCACGCTGTATGGCGCCGACTTTTGGGGTTTGACCCGCTGCGCCAGGACATCGATATAATGGCTCTAGCTCGATATGCCAACGCATTGCATACCGCATGCCCCGTGACGACCAAGGAGAGCATTGTGAACGAGAGCAACATTGACTGGATTCTGGCCATCGCGTGCTTTCTGGCGGGCATCGGTATCGGTGCCCTCGGCTACCATCTGCTGAATGCCAACGTGGCTCGCAATCAGAAGGTGCGACAACGCCTGGCAGAAGCGGAACTGGAGCTCAGCCAAGTGAAGGATGCACTGAACGACCATTTCGCCAAGGCCTCCGATCTGGTCACCAGCATTCAGCGCCAGAGCCATGAGCTGGAGCAGCAACTAACGCAAGGTGCAGACCGTCTCGTCGACGACCTGCAGCTCAAGCGCCGCTTAAACCCACGCCAGGCAGACGGGGCTCAGGAGGATGAAACCGACCCACCCCAGATGCCACGCGATTATGCCGAAGGAGCACAGGGCACGCTTGCGGAAAACTATGGCCTGGAGCCACGCAAGCAGCGTGCCACCGAAGAAGAGGCGCCTCCCCGCTACTGACATGCTATCAAGCGTCTTCTCTTCTTGATGCCCGCCTCGCTACAAAGCACCGGCGCCGACCGCTTTCCCGTGGTCGGCGCTTTTTAGTTTCGGGAGCGTTCAGGCAGGATTGTCGATATCTACGAAACGATGCGTAATATCGAAACGCGACGCCAGCCAATCCCCCAGGGCCCGAACCCCATCGCGCTCGGTGGCGTGATGGCCGGCCGCTACATAGCTGACGCCCATCTCGCGCGCCATATGAGTAGTGCGCTCGGAAATTTCTCCCGAGATAAAGGCATCGACACCCGCCTCGGCCGCCAGCGGCAGCATATCCTGCGCCCCACCCGTGCACCATGCGATGCGCTCGATCGGCCGAGCATGCCCCGCGACGACCAGCGGAACACGCCCCAGCTGCCGCTCGACATGCCCCGCAAACGCAGCATGATCCATCGGCGATGGCATATTCCCATACCACAAGAGCCCCCGCCCGAGCGCACCGTCGAGACAGCCTAACGGCGTGAGGTCGAGCCGCGTGGCGAGCTGCGCGTTGTTGCCTAACCTCGCATGTGCATCCAGCGGCAAATGATACGCCAACAAGTTGATGTCATGCGTCATCAACGTCGCCAAGCGGCGACGCTTCATACCAGTGACCGCCACTGGCTCGTTTTTCCAGAAATAGCCATGATGAACGAGTACCAGATCGGCGCCCCAGGCCACGGCTTCATCGAGCAGCGCCTGGCTGGCGGTGACGCCACTCATCACGCGCGTCACCGTCTCACACCCTTCCACTTGCAGGCCATTGAGGGTGTAGTCCTTGAAGTCGCCGCATTGCAATTCGGCCTCAATCGCGGCAATCAATTCTTGTCGAGCACTCATGCGCGGCTCCAGACAGGATAGGGATGCAATGTTACACTCGGCACCATTGTAACGGCTGCTCCACGGGGCAGCGACTGCCCGTTCGCCGACAAGGAACCGTACATGCGTCGCTCACTGATGTCGCTCGTCTGGCCCATCATCAGTGGCATCCTGCTCGCCATCGTGCTGCTCAACGCCTTCCCCCAGCTGCTGGGCGAGCGCACCGCCGACGATGCCGCCACGCCCATCCCCGACACTAGCGCCGTACGTGCCATCGCCGAGCACACCGATACCGCCGAACACGCGCCGAAGGTCATCGAAGCGGCGCCCTTGAATCGGTCCCAAGGACCGACGAGCTACGCCACCGCAGTGGATAAAGCCGCCCCCGCCGTCGTCAATATTTATTCATCTCGCATCATAGAACGTAGCAACCACCCGATGATGTCCGACCCCTTCTTCGAGCAATTCTTCGGCAAGGACATGCCACAACGTCAACGTATGCTATCCAGCCTAGGCTCTGGCGTCATCGTCAGTCCCAAAGGATACGTACTCACCAATAACCACGTCATTCGCAACGCCGATGAGATACAGGTTGCTCTGCGTGACGGCCGGGAGACCCTTGCCAAAGTCGTCGGCACCGACCCTGAAAGCGACCTCGCCGTCCTCAAGATTCCTACCGACGACTTGCCCGTCATCAAGCTCAGCAACTCCGAAAAAGTGGCGATTGGCGATGTCGCCCTAGCGATAGGCAACCCCTTCGGCATGGGCCAGACCGTCACCATGGGGATCATCAGCGCCACCGGGCGTGACCATCTCGGACTGAATGCCTATGAAGACTTCATCCAAACGGATGCCGCGATCAACCCCGGCAATTCCGGCGGCGCTCTGGTCAATGCCAAGGGCGCTCTAGTCGGCATTAATACCGCCATCTTCTCGCGCTCAGGAGGCTCGCAAGGCATCGGCTTCGCCATCCCCGCCAATCTTGCCCACAAGGTACTCAACCAAATTGTCGCGCACGGGCGTGTCATTCGCGGCTGGCTGGGCATCGATGTACAAGCGATGACACCGACACTAGCCGCCTCATTCGGCCTTAAAGCACTCAAAGGCGTGGCCATCGTAAGCGTCGTACCTGGGGGTCCTGGCGACAAGGCCGACCTGAAACCCGGTGACATCCTCCTCTCTCTCAATGGCAAGACCATCGTCGACGCTCGCGAGGCTATGGCCGATATTGCCGAAATTTCGCCCGGCACCAAGCTTCCCATCACGATCGTGCGCAACGGGAAAAAACAACAAGTCACGCTCACCGTGGGAGAACGTCCTAAGCCTACGCAGACACAGACGCAACCCACATCATCCGATAAAAGCGCATCATCCGATAAAAGCGCATCATCCGAGACAAAATAGCCCCACCGGCGATGTGCCGACGGGGCATGAACGCGAAAGCGCAGGTCAAAGCACTCGCTCAGATCTAATTCAAGCGACTCTCCGCCGAGCGCGCATGCGCCGTCAACGACTCTCCGCGCGCCAGCACCGACGCCGTGCGCCCCAATGTGGCCGCGCCTTGCGCCGAGCAATGAATCAGCGATGAGCGCTTCTGGAAGTCGTAAACACCCAAGGGAGAGGAAAAACGCGCAGTGCCCGAGGTCGGCAAGACATGATTGGGGCCGGCGCAGTAATCGCCCAAAGCTTCCGCCGTATAGCGGCCCATGAAAATGGCGCCGGCGTGACGCACGCCCTCCGCCATCGCCTCGGGATCGCCAACCGATAGCTCGAGGTGTTCCGGGGCGATACGGTTGATGATCGTCAGCGCTTCGTCGCGATCACGACACTCGATCAAGGCCCCGCGTGACGCCAGCGACTCACGGATGATCGCCTCACGCTCCATGGTAGGTAGCAAGCGTTCGATAGCGTCATAAACCGCATCCAGATGAGTCGCGTGCCAACCCAAGAGAATCGCTTGAGCATTTTCGTCGTGCTCGGCTTGCGAAAACAGATCCAGGGCCAGCCATTCGGGATCGGTCTCGCCATCGGTCACGACCAGAATCTCGGAAGGTCCGGCGATCATGTCGATGCCAACCTGGCCGAAAACCGCACGCTTGGCCGTAGCCACGTAGATATTACCCGGCCCGACCACCTTGTCTACGCGCGGAATGCTCTGAGTGCCATACGCCAAGGCCGCCACGGCCTGAGCGCCTCCCACGGTAAAGACGCGGTCGATGCCCGCCAGATGCGCCGCCGCCAGCACAAGGTCATTGAGTACGCCGTCCGGCGTGGGCACCACCATGATGATTTCGCGCACACCGGCGACATGCGCGGGAATCGCATTCATCAGCACCGAGGACGGATACGCCGCCTTACCGCCCGGCACATAGATACCGGCACGGTCCAACGGCGTGACTTTCTGACCCAGCACACTGCCATCCGCCTCGGTGTACTGCCAGGATTCGGGCTTCTGGCGCTGGTGATAGAGACGAATGCGCTCGGCAGCGTGCGCCAGTGCTTCACGCTGCGCGTCCGGCAAACTCTCGTAGGCCTCGCGCAGCCGCTCCGCACCTAGCGTCAATTCGCTCATGTCGCGCGCCTGCATGCGATCCAGGCGATTGGTGTACTCGACCAACGCGGCATCGCCTCGCGAGCGCACTGCCCCGATGATTTCTTCGACGCGCTCGGCTACCTGCTTGTCGGAGACGCCTTCCCACGCCAGCAGCGCGTCCAGACGTGTATCGAACTCGGCTTGCGTGGTGCTCAGACGCGCCACACTCACGGCATTGTCAGTCATTTTGCCCTCTCGTATTCTTACGCTGGCGTCTCGCCACGCCGCGCCGCAACCGCATGCCCCAGACGCTCGATCAACGGCTTGAGACGATCATGCTTCATAGTCATCGAGGCCTTGTTGACCACCAGACGCGAACTAACCTCGTCGATCAACTCTCGTGGCTCCATGCCATTGGCGCGCAACGTGTTGCCAGTATCGACGATATCAACGATCTCGTCGGCCAGGTTCATCAAGGGAGCCAGCTCCATGGCCCCGTAAAGCTTGATCACCTCGGCCTGAATTCCCTGGCGGGCGTAATAATGACGCGCCACATTGACGAACTTGGTAGCCACCCGCCGCCGCGCATGCCTGGGTTGCGCCCCGACAACACCAGCGGTCATCAACTTGCAACGCGATATCTCCAGATCCAGAGGCTCATACAATCCCTCGGCCCCGTGCTCGAGCAACGTATCCTTGCCCGCCACCCCGACATCGGCAGCACCAAGCTGAACGTACGTGGGCACATCAACCGCACGGATCACTACCAGTTTGACATCGGGCAGGTTAGTATCGAACAGCAACTTGCGGCTCTTGCCGAAGTCGTCTGCCGGCTCGATGCCTGCATCGGCCAACAGCGGAAGCGTTTCTTCCAGTATACGCCCTTTGGACAGGGCCAGAATCAATTGCTTTGACATGATGTTGGCACGTCTATTGAACTTGGCGTTCCGCGATGGCGGAACGCGAGAATGAAGCCACCGCTCAACCGGGCACGCGACGAATCTTGGCACCAAGCAGTTGCAGCTTCTCCTCGATGCACTCGTAACCACGATCGATATGGTAGATACGATCCACCTGCGTTTCGCCATCCGCCATCATCGCCGCAACGACCAAGCTCGCCGACGCTCGCAAGTCAGTGGCCATCACCGGCGCGCCGGAGAGGCGCTCGACGCCAGTAATCACCGCAGTGTTACCTTCCAGTGCGATCTGCGCACCCATGCGATTGAGCTCCTGCACGTGCATGAAGCGATTCTCGAAGATCGTTTCGACCACTGTTCCCGAGCCTTCGGCGACGCAATTGAGTGCGACGAACTGGGCTTGCATGTCGGTGGGAAACGCCGGATAAGGAGCAGTGCGCACATTAACGGCCTGCGGACGCCGCCCACGCATGTCGACTTCCAGCCAATCGTCGCCGACCTCTACGCGAGCGCCGGCCTCCTCGAGCTTGGCGAGCACGGCTTCCAATGTATCGGCGCGGGTATGGCGCACCCTGACGCGGCCACTGGTCGCTGCGGCCGCCACCAGGAAGGTGCCCGTTTCGATGCGATCCGGCATGACATCGTAATGACATCCGTGCAGGCGCGGTACGCCCTCGATCACGATCGTGTCCGAGCCGTGGCCGCGGATCTTGGCGCCCATGGCGATCAGGCACTCAGCGAGATCCACCACTTCCGGTTCGCGGGCCGCATTCTCGAGCACCGTGGTGCCCTCAGCCAGCGTCGCGGCCATCAGCAGGTTTTCGGTTCCCGTCACGGTTACGGTATCGAAGAAGATCGTGGCGCCCTTCAGGCGTCCCGAACACCGCGCCTGCACGTAGCCGCCATCAACATGAATCTCGGCGCCCATGGCCTCGAGACCGCGCAGGTGCAGGTCGACCGGACGCGAACCGATCGCGCACCCTCCCGGCAAGGACACATCGGCCGTACCAAAGTGCGCCAGCAAAGGACCGAGCACAAGGATCGAAGCCCGCATCTTCTTCACCAGCTCGTAAGGCGCATGGCAATGCGTCACCTGAGAGCCATCGAGCTGGATACTCATCTTGTCGCCCATCACCGGCTCGACGCCCATGCGTCCAAGCAGCTCGAGCGTGGTGGTAATATCCTGTAGATGCGGCAGGTTGCCAATAGTCACCGGCTCGTCCGCCAACAGGGTCGCCGCCAGAATCGGCAAGGCGGAGTTCTTCGCACCGCTCGCCCAGACTTCGCCGTCGAGCGGCCCATTACCGGTAATGATCAATTTGTCCATGGAATTCCGTGCTTAGACGCCCACGTTTTCAGGGGCTGTCTCCCACTGAGACGGGGTATAGGTCTTGATGCTAATGGCGTGCAAGGCACCACTGGCGATCTCGTCGGACAACGCCGAATAGATCATCTGCTGACGCTTGACGGGCGACAGGCCGTCAAAAACGTCGCCGACGGCGACCACCTGAAAATTGCAGCCTTCACCTTGAATATGAAACTGGCAATCGTCGATACGTGATTCGAGTAGGGCCTTGACGTCGCTGGGTTGCATAAGGCGTTGGCTCCTGTTCTACGGCACGGCACGCGTAAGATGCGCGGTGCGTTAGTAAGTCGGGATTTCGAACAGGCATGATAAAGAAAACGGACGCCGTTGGCGACGCCGCTTTGTGCACTGAAACTGAATAGGCACGTCCACGCCTGTCATGACGTTTCGGAAAGCACCCGTGCCTCGTCACTGGGAAGCAGAGGATCCAACCCCGCCATGGCCGTCAACCGCGCCAAGGGATGCGACAAGGCCACATGCACGATGTGCACGTCATGCGCCTGCGCGCAACGCAGCCACTCGAGGAGGACGCTGAGCACGGCACTGCTGGCACAGCTCACGCCAGTCAGATCGAACTCGATCTCGGCATCGCGCGACAAGCCTTGTAACCACTCCCGGCCTTTAGCCGCCAGCGAGGCGGCGCTATCGAAGTCCGCCTCGCCGTCGACTTTCAGAATACGCTCATCGCGCACTTCGAGCCGAGCATCATCACCCTCGAACAAGACATTCATTGGTTGTCATCGCCGCCTTTTTCGAGCTTCTCGGTGGCCACGCTCGGCGTCCAGCCCTCGATGACCGCATCAATGTCACGATTATTGTCACGCATGGCCTGGTCGAACTGATTGCGGAACGTCAACCCCAAATTGATGCCATTCACGATGACATTGATCACGCTCCACTCTCCCTCGCGTTTGTGCAACGTGTATTCCACCGGATACACCTCGCCATTAGTGGATACCACCTCCATCTCTACACTCGCCTGATTCTCATAACGTCGCTCATCGCTGCCTTCAAGGACACGGATGTCTCGATAGTCGAACGTCACAAGCCCTTGGGCATACGTATCTATGAGGGTTTCACGGAACACATCCACGAAGCGCGAGCGTTGCTCGGGCGTTGCAATACGGAAGTAACGCCCCATCACGCTAGCGGCGATATAGTGAAAATCGGCGACATCGTCGAGGCTCTCGTCGACCAGCGACTCGAGCTCTTCTTCGTGCTTGGCGTAATAATCCTTACGTCCTTCCAGCTTTTTCATTAACGCAGCAACGTTATCTTCGATCAGCTGCTGCGGATCTTGCTGGGCCTGCGCCGTCAGCGTAACGCACCAAAAGCATGCCAATAGCAATGTACAAAGATGCTTGAAACGCAGGGCCACGAATTGCCTTGATGCCATCATTTGAAATCTCCTTGGCTCAATTGCCTGACATGTTCGACACGAACTGTTGAATCAATTCTTCCAGCACCAGCGCCTGCTGTGTATCGCGAATGGTGTCGCCATCCTCGAGCATTTCGGGGGCGCCCCCTACGCTCAGGCCGACATACTGCTCACCGAGCAAGCCGGAGGTCAGAATCGCTGCCGTGCTATCGCGCGGGATCTTGCCCTCGAGACTCTCATCGACCTCCATGGTGACCTGGGCATCGAGCCATTTGGTGTCGAGCGTGATATCACTGACCCGCCCGACGGTCACGCCCGCCATGGCCACCCTAGAGCCCGACTTGAGCCCACCTATGTTGGAAAAATTGGCCTGCAGGGTGAACGTATCTTGCGGCATGCCAAAGCTGAGGCCGCTGACTCGCAAGCCGAGAAAGACCATGCCCAGAATGCCGGCCAGGACGAACAGTCCCACGCCGAACTCCATCATCTTGCTGCGCTTCATCCAAGTTCTCCAAACATCAGCGCGGTCAGCACGAAATCGAGTCCGAGCACCGCCAGGGAGGAATAGACCACCGTACGGGTCGTGGCCCGCGAGATACCTTCCGACGTGGGGATCAAATCATAGCCCTGAAACACCGCGATCCAGGTGACCACGAGGCCAAACACCACACTCTTGAGCATGCCGTTGAGAATATCGTCGACGAACGCGACATTGCTCTGCATGTTGCTCCAATAGGAGCCGTCAAACACGCCTAACCACTGGACGCCGACCAGATAACCGCCCCATATGCCCACTACACTGAAGCCCACGGTCAACAGCGGCATCGAGACAAATCCCGCCCATAGGCGCGGTGCCACGATACGCCGCAGCGGATCAACCCCGATCATTTCCATGCTGGTCAATTGCTCGGTCGCTTTCATAAGCCCGATCTCGGCCGTCAGCGCCGAACCGGCACGCCCCGCAAACAACAGAGCCGTTACCACCGGCCCCAGCTCACGCAACAGCGACAGTGCCACCATTTGTCCGAGCGCATCCTCCGCACCGAAGCCGACCAGAATCGTGAACCCCTGCAAGCCCAGCACCATGCCGATGAAAAGCCCCGACACCAGCACGATCGCCAGCGACATGACGCCGATGAAATGCATTTGTCGCAGCCACAGGTGCCATCCCTCGCGCGATGGAACGGCCAGCACCGACTGCGCCAAAAACACCGCCGCCCGGCCCAACGCACTCAACGCCTCGAGCGTTCCCCGGCCGAGCGACATAATAGACCGGATCATGGACCCTCTCCTCTGGTGGCCAGAATATCGCGATAAAAATCGGGCGCCGGATAATGAAACGGCACCGGGCCATCGGGCTCGCCATGCACGAATTGCTTGACGCGCGCGTCGCGATTGACGTCCAGCGTCTGCGGCGTGCCATGCGCCATGACCTGGCCGTCGGCGATGATATACACGTAATCCGCGATGGATAGCGTCTCTTTGATATCATGCGACACGATGACTGCCGTCAGCCCCAAGGCTTGATTGACCGTCTTGATCAGCTCTACCAGCACGCCCTTAGAAATCGGGTCCTGGCCCACGAACGGCTCGTCGTAAAGCACCAATTCGGGATCGAGCGCCACGGCGCGCGCCAGCGCCACCCGCCTGGCCATACCACCGGAAAGCTCCGCCGGCGACAGATTGCGCGCCCCGCGCAAGCCCACCGCCTGCAGCTTCATCAGCACGATATCCCGCACCATGGTTTCCGGCAGGTCGGTATGCACGCGCAGCGGAAACGCCACATTCTCGAAAACGTTCAAATCCGAAAAAAGCGCGCCACTTTGGAACAACATACCCATGCGCCGCCGCATGCGAAACAACGCACGGCGGGACAGGCGATGCACATCCTCACCGGCGATGCACACACGCCCGGCATCCGGCACCAACTGACCACCGATCAACTTGAGCAGCGTGGTCTTGCCCGTACCACTGGGGCCCATGACCGCAGTAATCTTGCCTTTAGGAATACTCAGGTCGACGCCACGAAAGATGTCATTCTCACCCCGCGAGAAATGCAACCCCTCGACATCGACCAGGGTCGTGTCAGTCACGTAAGGCTCATCCACGTCTCGATAATTATCGAACATCGTATCCTAACTCTGGCGATCACCGCCAGCCTCGCCTTGCAACACTCTCGCCGAGTGCGTTTAATGAGCGCCCCAATTCGCTCGCTGCTCTCCCGAGATCGGCGAAGCTTGAGCCCAAGGCCGCGAAGGGCAACAATCACCATCATGAACACTGTTACCGAGCAAGATTATCGAGCCAGCGCGCGACGCACGCTGACACTCGAATCACAAGCCATCGCGGCATTGATCGACCGCCTCGACGAGGGCTTCGACCATGCCTGCCGGCTATTTCTGAACTGCGAAGGGCGCGTCGTCGTCACCGGCATGGGCAAATCCGGGCATGTCGCCCGCAAGATCGCCGCAACCCTGGCCAGCACCGGTACACCGTCCTTTTTCGTCCATCCCGGCGAGGCCAGCCACGGCGACATGGGCATGATCACACCCCGTGACGTCGTCCTGGCCCTCTCCAACTCGGGCGAAACCGCCGAAGTCACGGCACTGCTACCACTTCTCAAGCGCATGGGAACTCCTCTAGTCAGCATGACCGGGCGCCCTGGCTCGAGCCTGGCACGCCACGCCGAAGCGCACCTGGACACCGCCGTGGCCCGCGAGGCCTGCCCGCTTGACCTCGCGCCGACTACCTCGACGACCGCCGCGCTAGCCATGGGCGATGCCTTGGCAGTGGCGTTGCTCGAAGCACGCGGTTTCACCGCAGAAGATTTTGCCCTGTCGCATCCCGGCGGTAGCCTAGGGCGACGCCTGCTGCTCAGGGTCGAAGACCTCATGCATCACGGCGAGCGCCTGCCCCGCGTCGCGCTGGGCAGTCCACTACGCGACGCCTTGCTGGAAATCACCCGCCAGGGCCTAGGCTTCACCTGCGTAATCGATGAGGCCGGTCATCTGGCCGGTATCTACACCGATGGTGACCTGCGGCGCACTCTCGACCGCCATGATGACCTGCGCAGCTTGTGTGTCGATGACGTCATGACCCATGGCGGTAAAACCATCCGGCCGGAGCTGCTCGCCGCCGAGGCCGTCAAGATCATGGAAGATAACCGCATCACGGCACTCGCCGTGGTCGACGACGAAGGCCGCCCGGTCGGGGCGCTGCATATGCACGACCTACTGGCCAGCGGCGTCATTTGAGGAACCCCTATGACGCATTCCGCCGACTGGCGTGCCAAGGCACGAGGCATCCGCTTACTGGCGCTGGACGTGGATGGTGTACTCACCGATGGCACGCTGCACTTTCAAAGCGATGGTCAGGAAACCAAGTGTTTCAACATTCTCGACGGCCTCGGCATCAAGCTGCTGCAGCAAAGCGGCGTCGTCGTCGCGTTGATCACCGGGCGCGAATCGTCCATGGTCAGCCGACGGGCCGAGGCACTGGATATCGCCTATGTCCAGCAAGGGCGGGAGGATAAACTGGTGGCACTTCAAGCCCTATGTGAACAGCTCGCTCTACCGATGAAGTCAGTCGCCTACTGCGGCGACGACTTGCCGGACCTGGCCGCTATTCGCGCCGCAGGGCTCGGCCTGAGCGTGAGCAATGCACCGGACTATGTGCGCGAGTACGCCGACTGGATTCCGTCGCGCCCGGGTGGCCAAGGCGCGGTACGCGAAATCTGTGATGCTTTGCTGAGCTGCCAGGGACACTGGGACGCCAGTCTGGCACCGTACCTTGACGATCTAGAGTGAACATCACCATGCCGACTTTCTTGTCTTCTCGTAAATGGACGCGCATCGCACTGTTGCTGATCCTCGTCATACTCGGCATCGGTTTGGCTATCGTCGAACAACGTAACACTTCTTCGCCCGGCCCCGTCCCCAGCGACTCCGCCGGTGAGCCGGATTATTACCTCGAGGGCGTCATCATGACGCGCTTCAACGAGCAAGGTATTGCCCACCAGACGCTTAAATCGCCGCGTCTCGTGCACACTCCCGCCGACGATGTCATTCGCGCCACTTCACCGAAAGCTACAATACGTGACGAGGCAGGCCGTCAATGGAATATCTCGGGCGATAAGGGACGCCTCGGGCCGCAACGCGACCTGCTCACCCTGACCGGCCATGCCCAGCTCGTACAGCCCGAGCAGGGCTGGCGTCTCAACACCGACGTGCTGCATTACAAGTCCAGCACTGGCCACGCCTGGAGTGACACCGAGGCCGTGTTGCGGCAGCATGAGCAACGCGTGCGCGGCAATCGCTTCGATGCCTGGATCGACACTGATCAAGCGCGTCTGAGCGGTGATGTGCGAGGTCACCACCCACAGCTTGCCGAGGACGAATCATGATGACACGACCATTGAAGACGGCACTGGCCTGCGCCGCACTGGGACTCGCCAGTCACACGGCGCTCGCACTGGAAAGCGATGCCAGCCAGCCCATCGAGATCGCCGCTGACCAACTGGATCTCGACGACAAGGCTGGCACTGCTGTCTACACCGGCGATGTCGATATGCAACAAGGCAGCATGCAATTGACAGCCGCACGCGTAGAAATTCAACGCAACGCGCAGGGCGAGGTTTCCACGGTCACCGCCCATGGTAGCGATGGCGAACGCGCCTATCTCGAACAAAAACCCGCTCCCGACGAACCCGTGGCCAAAGGCTGGGGCGATACTGTGATTTATCATGCCGCTGAGCGGCGTGTGGAGCTCATTGATCATGCCGAACTTCACCAGGCCGGGGATACCTTCAATGGCGCCTATGTCGAATATTTTCTCGACCGCCAAGAGGTACACGCCCGCTCCGACAATGACGGTAAGGGCGATCAACGCGTACGCATGACGCTGACGCCCCGCGACAGCGAGTGATATATCCGTGACTCCTTCATCCAAGCCAGGCAGGATCCGACACCCATGAAGACCCTGAGCGCCGCCAACCTCGCCAAGAGCTACAAGGGCCGCCGCGTGGTGCATGACATCAGCCTGACCATACGCCAGGGCAGCATCGTCGGTCTGCTCGGCCCCAATGGCGCCGGCAAGACCACCTCGTTCTACATGATTGTCGGACTGGTCGGTGCCGACGCCGGCAGCGTGCATATCGACGAGCGCAACCTGTCCCACGCAGCCATGCACGAACGCGCCCGCGCCGGCATCGGCTATCTTCCCCAAGAGGCATCGATCTTTCGCAAGCTCTCGGTCGCCGACAACATCATGGCGATTCTCGAAACACGCCGTGATCTCGACAAGGCCGCGCGCAAAGCGCAGCTCGAACGCCTCCTCGAGGAGTTCCATGTCACCCACATCCGCGACAACCCCGGCATGAGCCTGTCCGGAGGGGAGCGCCGTCGCGTCGAGATCGCCCGCGCCCTGGCCACCGAACCCGCTTTCATCTTGCTCGACGAACCCTTTGCCGGGGTTGATCCGATTTCCGTCGGCGAGATAAAGAGCATCATTCGCCAACTCCGCGATCGTGATATTGGCATCTTGATCACCGACCACAACGTCCGCGAAACCCTGGATATCTGTGATAACGCCTATATCGTCGGCGACGGACAGATCATCGCCGAGGGGCATGCCGACGCCATCCTCGCCAACCAGAAAGTACGCGACGTCTATCTCGGCCATGAGTTCCGACTGTAAGCGCAAGCTACTGGAACCGGCCTGCGCTTATATAAATGGCACGATTGTTGCTTCCGTTCTTGCAAGTGACGTCGTCGCGGGATAACGTACGGGCACCGTTTCAGGAAGCGACGACCGATTCTCCATGTCCATGAAACCTACGCTGCAGCTTCGCGTCGGCACCCAGCTGACGATGACGCCTCAATTACAGCAAGCCATCCAGCTCTTGCAACTCTCGACGCTGGACTTGCGCCAGGAGATTCAGCAAGCGCTCGACTCCAACCCCATGCTGGAACTCGAAGAGAACTTCGACGAACGCGAGGTCAGCGAATCCCAGCAGGAGGATGACTGGACGGACGACATCCCTGAGAGCCTGTCGCTGGATAGCGAATGGAGCGACACCTATCAAGATGCCGGCTCCTCGCTGACGGGCGGAGGCGGTAGTAGCGAGGAAGGACCCGACATAGAGCGCAATACAGCGCATACCAGCCTGCATGACCACCTGGCTTGGCAACTCGCCATGGCCGACATGACACCGCAAGACCGCGATATCGCCGAGAGCCTGATCGATGCCGTGGGTGCCGACGGCTACCTCACCCTCTCTCTCGACGAACTGGTCGAGGGCCTTCGCGGCCAAGGCCTTTCCGGGCTCAAGACCAGCGATGTCGAACACGTCATGATGCGCGTGCAGCAGTTCGATCCCACCGGTGTCGGTGCCCGCGATCTGCGCGAGTGCCTATTGTTGCAGCTCGGCACCCTACCCGAGGACATGCCGCTACTGACCCAGGCCAAACGCCTGGTACGCCAGTTCCTCGAGGCACTGGCCAGCAACGATCGCAAGTTGCTCAAGCGGCGCCTGCGCCTCGACGAGGAGGAACTCGATCATGTCATCGCGTTGGTGCGCACGCTCGATCCACGGCCCGGCCTCGCCTTCGAGGACAGCAGCAACGACTATGTCATCCCCGACCTGATCGCACGCCGCGTTCGACAGGACTGGCGCATCGAGCTCAATCCCGAGGCGCTCCCCCGGGTACGCATCCAGCCGGATTACGCCGCGCTCATCAAGCGCGCTGACAAGAGCGATGACAACACCTTTCTCAAGCAACATCTGCAGGAAGCCAAATGGTTGCTCAAGAGCCTCTCGAGCCGTAACGACACCTTGCTGCGCGTGGGACGGGAGATCATGGCGCGCCAGCTCGACTTCCTGGAACACGGCGAGGAAGCAATGAAACCACTGATCCTGGCCGATATCGCCAACGCAGTGGATATGCACGAATCGACCATCTCCCGCGTGACCACGCAGAAATTCATTCATACCCCACGTGGCGTCCTGGAGCTTAAATACTTCTTTTCCAGCCACGTCGGCGGTCAAGGCGAAACCGATGCTCATTCCAGCACGGCAATCCGCGCGCGGCTGAAAAAATTGATCGGTGACGAGCCGCCACGCAAGCCTCTATCCGACAGCAAGCTCGTCGACCTGCTGGCCCAGGACGGGATTCAGGTCGCACGACGCACCGTCGCCAAGTACCGTGAAGCAATGGGCATTCCTTCTTCCAGTGAGCGCAAACGACTCGCCTGATGGCGGGCGAGTTGCACGCACTTACCACGCTGCGTAGACTCGCCGCGACCTTTGTCAGCCAACGCCCGCTCAGGGCTATGCAGCGCTCTAAAAAGGGTTACAATCGAAGAGCCAACCGATGGAATAGGAGCGTGCCATGCAAGCCAATATCACCGGTCATCACATCGAACTGACCGATGCTCTACGCGACTACGTCAATGAAAAGCTCGCGCGTCTGGAACGCCATTACGACAACATCACTACCGTCCAAGTCACGTTATCCATCGAGAAAGAACGTCACTTGGCCGCATGCACGCTTCATGCCGCGGGTGCGGATCTTCACGCCGATGCTCAAAGCGACGACATGTATGCCGCTATCGACGCCTTAACCGACAAACTCGATCGCCAACTCGTCAAACACAAGGAAAAGGTGCAGGCACGCGCTCAGGGCGCCGGTGCCCGTTAATCCGCCATGACATTGGAAAGCATCCTACCCCCCGAGCGTGCACTCTTCGGCGTCGCCGGGGGGAGCAAAAAGCGTGTGCTGGAGTTTTTCAGCACCTTCATCGCACAGAACGCACCCAGCCTCGACAGCCAGGAAGTCTTCGGGCGTCTTATCGGTCGAGAACGGCTAGGCAGCACGGGCATCGGCAATGGTGTCGCCATTCCGCATGCGCGCAACCCGCACTGCAAGGAGCCGATCGCCGGCTTTCTCCGCCTGCAGGAGCCCATCGACTTCGATGCCACCGATGGCGATCCCGTCGATTTGATATTCGTCCTGCTGGTGCCGGAAGAAGCCGACGATGCACACTTGTCGTTGCTCGCCCAGGTCGCCGCCATCATGAACGATAGCGCCATCCGCACCCGGCTACGCCAGGCGCAGACCCAACGGCAGCTCTACGACACTCTGATCGAAGCCATCCGACAGCACGATACCAGCGCAAACTGACACCCGCGTAAACTAATACTTGCGCAATACAAGGGGCGCCCATGCAGCTCGTGATCATCAGCGGCCGTTCTGGCTCCGGCAAATCGATTGCCCTGCAGGCACTCGAGGATCTCGGTTACTACGCGATCGACAACTTGCCGGCCAGTCTCATGGCACCTCTGATCGATGAACTGCGTGAAGGTCCGCCGTCGCGCACGCACATCGCGGTCAGTATCGACGCACGCAATCTTCCCGACGCCCTACGACGCTTTCCAGTGCTGCTGGAAGAGATTCGCGCCCGAGGCATCCAGTGCCAAGTCGTCTATCTGACCGCCGATTCGCGCATATTGCTGGAGCGATACTCAGCAACGCGCCGTCGTCACCCGCTGACGCGTACCAGTGAAATGACCCTTGCCGAGGCCATCGAGCAGGAGCAGGCGTATCTCTCGTCAATTCGCGACATCGCCGATCTGGTCATCGACACCTCCAATCTCTCGGTCCATGAGTTGCGGGGCCGTATCGCCGAGCAGGTGGCCCGTCACAGCGGCCGACATCTAACATTGACGTTCGAATCATTCGGCTACAAACGCGGCGTCCCGCTGGATGCGGACATGGTCTTCGATGCCCGCTGCTTGCCCAATCCCTACTGGGACCCTCAGTTGCGCGGTTTCGATGGGCGTGATTCGCAAATCGTCGCGTTTCTCGAAGCCTATCCCGACGTCGGCGCGATGCTCGACGACATCCGCCAATGGCTGGAACGTTGGCTGCCCGCCTATGTGGCCACCAATCGCAGCTACTTGACCGTCGCCATCGGCTGCACCGGCGGCCAGCATCGTTCGGTCTATCTGGTCGAAGGGCTCGCTCGGCATTTCGCGACGCAAATGAATGGGGTGCGCCTGCGCCATCGCGAACTAGGGGTACAAGCGGCGTTGCCGGAGAATGGCGATGCCGCAACGTAAGCTGCAACTCATCAACAAGCGTGGCCTCCACGCACGTGCCGCCACCAAGCTAGTGCAGTGCTGCCAGTCTTACACGTCGCGTGTACACGTTTTCCATGGCCAACGTGAAGCAGACGCCGCCAATATCATGTCGCTGCTCATGCTGGCGGCCCCCTGCGGGACCGAGCTCGACATTCAAGCAGAGGGCGACGATGCCGAGGAAGTACTCGAGGCCCTCACCGCCTTGTTCGAGTCACGCTTCGAGGAAGATGCCTGATTAGCGAACAGTGTTCGTGCCAGCCCGAAGCGATGTTAACATAGCACCCTCGCCTTAGAATCGACAAAGGATGCCGATTCCTCATGAGCCCCAATCATAAGCAACTGCAACCTCGTCTGGATCGGCTCAGCGACGCCCTGGAAAGCGGTGCGCTGGAACAGGCGCGCCGCATGCTCAATCGCGGCCTGGCCCCGGTCGATGTCGCTCATCTGCTCGAGTCGACACCGCCACGTGAGCGCAATGTCCTCTGGGAACTGGTCGAGCCCGACCTGCAAGGCGAGGTACTGCAATATCTGGGCGACGATATCCAGAGCGAGTTCCTGAGCCGCATGGATGCCGAGCAGCTCGTCTCGGCGACTGAAGGGCTCGACGTCGATGACCTCGCCGACTTGCTACAACGCTTGCCCAACACGGTCATTCACGAAGTCCTGCAAGCCATGGAGGCGCAGGAGCGCCAGCGCATCGAGACCGTGCTGTCCTATCCCGAGGACACCGCGGGCGGCTTGATGAACACCGACACCATCACCATTCGTCCGGATATTACTCTGGACGTGGTACTGCGTTATCTACGCCGACACGAGAAACTGCCCGACTCTACCGACACACTGCTCGTCGTCACTCGTCGCGATGAACTGATCGGCACACTACCGCTCAATTTGCTGTTGGTGTCCGACCCCTCGATTTTGGTCCGCGAAGTCATGAACACCGATTTTGCCTCAGTGCAGGCCACGGCCGCGGATACTGATGTCGCCAGCCTGTTCGAGAAATTCGACCTGATCTCGGCGCCGGTGGTGAGCACCGACGGCGCCCTGCTGGGCCGCATCACCATCGACGACGTCGTCGACGTCATTCGCGAGGACGCCGAGCACCAGGTCATGAGCATGGCCGGCCTCGACGAGGACGAGGACACCTTCGCGCCGGCGTGGCGCACCGGGCGTCGGCGTGCCGTATGGCTAGGAATCAATCTGATCGCGGCAACCATCGTGTCGTTCGCTATCGGCCTCTTCGAATCGACCATCCAGCAAATCACCGCACTGGCCGTGTTGATGCCCATCGTCTCCAGCATGGGGGGTATCGCCGGGTCGCAGACGCTGACGGTGCTGATTCGTGGGATCGCCCTGGGACACGTCGGTGGCGCTAACGTGCAGTGGCTGCTTGTCCGCGAAATGCTCTCGGGGATGATGAACGGTGTGCTATGGGCCGTGATCGTGGCGCTGGTTGCTATCGTGCGCTTCGACGACTACAAACTCGGCGGTATCATCGCCTTGGCGATGGTCATCAACCTGACCGTCGCCGCGCTGGCCGGCACCGTGATTCCCGTGCTACTCAAACGCCTGAAGATCGATCCGGCCCTCTCGGGCGGTGTGTTACTGACGACCATCACCGATGTCGTCGGCTTCGTCGCATTTCTGGGACTGGCCGCCGCATTTTATTGAGGCACGACGAGCGCCGCGCCATCACATGAGACAATTCACGACGCGGCGCCGAGACCCCGCGTCGCCAAGCGCTTTACTCGCCCGCCACCGTCATGTCATCGATCAACCAGCTCCCGGTATGCACACTGCCTCGCGTATCGGTATCGCTGCCCACGCCTTGGAGATTGGCGAACATATCGCGCAGGTTGCCGGCGATGGTGAACTCCTCGACGGGGTGCTGAATCTTGCCGTCCTCGACCCAGAACCCCGATGCACCACGCGAATAATCGCCAGTCACGCCATTGACGCCCTGCCCCATCAATTCGGTCACGAGTACGCCACGCCCCATCCGCGCAAGCAATTCATCCCGCGAGGCCAAGGGCGCGTCGATACGCAGGTTGCGCGCTCCGCCAGCATTGCCGGTCGTGGTCATCCCCAGGCGTCGCGCACTGTACGTCGAGAGCATGTAACTCGCCAGACGCCCCTGGTCGATGAACACATTATCGCGCGTAGCGACACCGTCATTATCGAAGGCCGTGCTCGCCATGGCACCATATTCGCGTGGCTGCTCGCGCAGGGAAAACCATTCGGGGAAGACAGTCTCTCCCAGGCGGTCACACAGGAACGATGCCTCACGATACAGGGCACCCCCAGCGATGGCGCCCATGAAACTGCCCACCAGCCCACCGGCAAGCTCGGGCGCAAAAAGCACCGGCATCCGCCCCGTCGCCGGTGAGGTGGCCCCCAACCGGGCCAGAGTCTTCTCGGCAGCACGCCGTCCCACTGACTCGGGCGACTGCAAGTCCGCCGGATTGCGCACCGAGGTATAGTCGTAATCGCGCTGCATGTCCGCCCCTTGACCTGCGATCAGCATGCACGACAACGAATGGTGACTCCCCCGCTGGCTACCCAGGAACCCATGGCTATTACCGTAGACGCGCACGCCTTCACCACTCGACAGATTCGCCCCCTCGGAATTGACGATACCTTCGACTCCACGACCCGCAGACTCGCAGGCAAGCGCTAGCTCAATAGCGTCATCGGTGCTCAACGGCCAGGGGTGATGAACGCCAAGATCGGGCAATTCCGTCGCCATCAGCGCCGCGTCGGCCAAACCAGAAGCCGGATCCTCTGCGGTATAGCGCGCAATATCCAGCGCTTTCTCGACCACCGCACGCAGAGATTCATCGCTGGCGTCGGACGTCGACACACTGCCTTTGCGCTGCCCGACATAGACGGTCACCGCAATCCCCTGATCACGCGATAATTCGACGTTTTCCACGTCACCCAGGCGTACACCGACCTCGATTCCCTGGTCCACGCTGGCGCCCACCTCACACGCATCGGCGCCCAAGCGCTTGGCCAATTCCAAGGCCTGCGCGACGCGCACCTCCAAGCGTGCTTGCTGCTCTACGGCATCGAAGGCCTGGCTCATGGTCTACTCCTGTACTCATAAGGCCCGAGACACTGCTCAAGGGCTCGGTAGGATTGTCGAGGAAGCCTGATATACTGCACAGTCACCCCCGAAGCATATTGGTAATGCAATGTCGATCGACCTCCCTGACCCGCAAGACGAAGAAGCAGGACGTCCCAGCAAAACCCAGCGCAAGAACGAAATGAAAGCCTTGCAGGCACTGGGCGAACGCATCATCGCCATGAGCGATGCCGAACGCGCGCGCCTGCCGCTCTCCGACGACATGCGCTTCGCGGTCGAGGAAACCTCGCGCATCCGCTCCCACGAAGGCCGTCGTCGCCACATGCAATATGTGGGCAAGGTCATGCGCCGCGAAGACCTTGCGGCCATCCAGGCCACCTTCGACGCCATCGAGCAAGAGAGCTTACACCGCGATAACGCCTTTCATCGTCTCGAGCGCTGGCGCGATCGGCTCATCGAGGACGACAGCACCGATGCGCTGGAGGCCTTCATCGCTGAACATCCCGAGGTCGATCGTCAGACGCTGCGGCAACTCATCCGCAACGCCAAGAGCGAGCGTCAGCGCGAAAAACCGCCGACGAGCGCCCGCAAATTGTTCAAACTGATTCGCGACACTGCTGGCCTCTAAGCCAAAAGACACGGCTTCGCCGCTCGAAGCTCGAAGCTCGAAGCTCGAAGCTCGAAGCTCGAAGCTCGAAGCCAGGAATTTTCTTCCAGCTTCCCGCCGCGTAGCGGCGCTCTTCCCGCTTCGAGCTTTATGACTGTGTTCCGCCTACAGTGAGCTCGTCGATCTTGAGTGTCGGCTGGCCCACACCGACCGGCACGCCCTGGCCCTCCTTGCCGCAGACACCCACGCCGGTATCCAGATCGAGGTCGTGCCCAATCATCGAGACCTGCTGCATCACCTCCGGTCCGTTGCCGATCAAGGTCGCGCCCTTGACCGGCGCGGTGATCTTGCCGTCCTCGATCAAATAGGCCTCGGAGGCAGAGAACACGAAACGTCCTGAGGTGATATCGACCTGGCCGCCGCCGAAGCTCACCGCATAGATGCCCCGCTTGACGCTCTTGACGATGTCCTCGGGATCATCCTGGCCGGCCAGCATGCAGGTATTGGTCATGCGCGGCATGGTGACGTGTGCATAGGACTCGCGACGCGCGTTACCGGTCGGCGCCATACCCATCAAGCGCGCATTGAGCTTGTCCTGCATGTACCCCTTCAGGATGCCGTCCTCGATAAGCGTGTTGCGCTGACTCGGCGTACCTTCGTCATCCACGCTCAGCGAGCCACGCCGGTCGGCCAAGGTGCCGTCGTCGATGACCGTGACGCCCGGCGCGGCCACGCGTTCGCCGATACGCCCCGCGAAGGCCGAACTGCCCTTGCGGTTGAAGTCTCCTTCAAGGCCATGCCCCACCGCTTCGTGAAGCAGGATGCCAGGCCAGCCATTGCCCAGTACCACTGGCATCTGTCCAGCCGGCGCGTCGACGGCCTCCAAGTTGACCATCGCCTGACGAACCGCTTCCTTGGCGAAGCGTTCCGACACGTTCTCGTCACGCAACCGCGCCATCGAATAGCGCCCGCCGCCACCGGCACTGCCACGCTCGCGACGCCCGTCGCGCATGGCGATGACACTGACGTTGAACCGCACCAAGGGGCGAATATCGGCTGCAAGCGTGCCATCGCTGGCGCGCACCATCACCACTTCATAGACGCCGGACAGCGAGGCACTGACCTGCGTAATACACGGGTCGGCGGCGCGAGCCACGCGATCTGCCGTCTTGAGCATGGCGATTTTGTCCTCGGCGGAAAGCCCTGCCAGAGGATCTACATCGGCGTAGCGGCGCGTGGGCATGGCAGCCTGCACCGCCTGTGGCGGCAAGCGCTGGCCGCTCCGCGCGATACCCGACGCGATACGCCCGGTATCGGCCAGCGCCTCGGCGCTGATTTGGTTAGAGTAAGCGAAGCCGGTCTTTTCTCCGGTCAGAGTACGCACGCCGACACCACCGTCGATGTTATACCCGGCTTCCTTGACCTCGCCGTCCTCGAGTATCCAGCTTTCCTGCCAGCTACGTTGAAAGTACAAGTCAGCATAGTCGATGCCCGGTCCCATGGCGTGCGCCAAGCCGGTATCCAGCGCCGATAGGTCGAGACCACCCGGCGCGAGGAGCAAAGAGGTCGCCTGATTCAAGGCGCTGTCGTTGAGTGCGTTCATCGGGCGCTTTCCAGTGTCAGTTGCGGCGACGACCATGGGCCGTGCACGCGGTAATGTATCTGCGTTGCCTTATCGAGCCAGCCACCGAAGAGTTTGTCGGCAAGGTACAACCCCACCCCCACCTGCGGCGCGCCGACGAGTACAGCCGCCAGCGGTAAATTCTGGCTCACCGGCACGGTGATACTCAGTCGTTGATTGAGTGTACGCTGCACGAGATCGGCCTCGCCTTGCAAGGTGAAATGGGTGGCCGAACCGTCGATTTCAACCGGCCCTCGAGTCACGAGCTTGCCATCGAACAACGTTGCTTCGCCCTTGACGCTATTGAAGGCCGTCCCCTCCTGGGTGATATCGGAAAAGTCCAGCGTCAGGCGGCGAAAGATATTGTCTAGATTGAGCAGTCCCACCAGCTTGGCCGGGGCCGACTTGATCTGCCGGAAACGACCGTTGGTCAATGCCAGCGATACGCTGCCTTGCGCGCGCTCAACGGCAAATTGCCATGGCGCACCAGGCCATGCCAAACGCGCTTCTATATTGACACTTTCGCTGTTGACTACTTCTGGCTGCCCCAGGCGCGCAAGTGCTTCACCCAGGTTACGCCCTTTCAACGTCATCCGCGCGCGGGTGAGGCTGCCTCGTTGCCCGGCCTCTTCCCAAGTTAACTCGCCACTCGCTGCCACCCCATTGATCACCAGCGACAACGGCTTGATGCTCAAGCGCCGCGATGATGTCTGCCAGTCGGCATCGAGTGGACCGAAAGTTTGTCCGTCACGACGTATCTCGGCGACATGCAAACGTCCATCCGGCCAGCTCTTCACGCCATCCGGCAAGGCCACGGGGTCCGGCGGCGTGGCGATTTCATCACTGAGCGTTACCTTGCCATCACCCTTGGAATCATCTTCGGTGGGCCACAGAGTGTTGAGATCAAGATACGTGAGGTCGATATCGACCGGCCGCTCGGCGCCCGGCCGCCACAACGCGGTACCCGCCGCGACGGGCCCTGCCAGCGCCAACTGCCATCCCTTTACGAGCGGCGTGATAGTGGCTTGCAAGGCACCTCGACATTGATTTCCAAAGACGACACAGGGCGTCGAAATAGCGATACGCCGCAGGCCACTTGCGACACCCTCGCTTTCACTACTCGCTGCATCGTCCGGCTCACCTGCCGATTGCGTGGTGACCGGCCGCTTGAGATCGCGTTCACGTAGCAGCGATACCCACTGCTGCGGGTCAAGGCGTGACGGCTGCCAGTCCACCGTCCAGCCATCTTGCTGCGGCCACTGCGGAGCTTGTGGCCAGTCTTCCAGCCAGACCTGGCCCTGCAAACGTTCGTCTCGCGTACGCCAACGGGCCCGCCCCCAATTCGACAGTTCGATCCGTCCGCTTCCCGAAGCCACATCGGCAGTGATCTCCAATGCCCCTTTGGCATTGAACGACTTGCCGAAGGGAGCCGGCAGATGCAGTGCCAGCCCCTGGAGATCACTGGTGACACGCACGCTTGCGTTGTTCTCTTCATCAAACGTCACGCGAGCGCGGTAGGGGAGCATGCCTTCGGCAAACGCAGGCTGTGGCGCCAGGCCGGCCCAAGCCCAAAGCCCCTCGGCACTGGCTCGTCCGGTGAACGTGAGACCATCACCGCCTACATCCAGCTTGCCATGGAGAGGCCCTCCCAGCGCGCGCGCCTTCACCTCACCGGTCAGCAGATCCTGATCCTTGTGATGACGATAATGCAGATCACCCTGAACGTCCGTTAGCGGAAGACGCAGCATATCGATATACAATCGCGAGGCATCGACACGTCCTCGAATGTCGGCCGTCATCATCTCGGGAATCGCCAGCGGTACCGTCAAGTCAAGATCGGCCTCGACGTGGCCTTCACTACGCCAATCGGCAAAGGTATCGCCAAGACCTTCCAGCGGCGCCGCCGCAAGATAATCCAACAACGACTGGCTCGTCCCCGTCACCGACCCGCGAATACCCAGCGTATTACCCACCATCAGGACCCGCGCATCATGTGTCTCCAAGCCCATGCTCGTGGCATGCTTCACATCGGCGACAAGGCTCTGGTTATCGATGGATAGATGACCCGCGACGTTCTCCAGCACGGGCCATTCAGTATCATAAGGTAACCGGCCCTGCTCGACATCCAGCTCCAGTTGCAGATGATCATCGGGGTTGACGAACAACTGGCCTTCGGGTGCCTCGCGTTCGGTCAGCGTCTGCGATAGCGACAGATGGCCCTGGGGCACACGTCCATCGACCTGCGAAAGCCAATCGAGCAGTTCTTCGTCCAGGGTCTGGGTGGGCAACCAATCGAGTAGCGGCGTATCGACCGCATCGACATCGGAAAATGCCAGGTCGAGATCGAGATGCCCCGGTACGTCCTCGGCCACTGGCAGGTGGACCGCAAAGGAGCCCTTCACATCAGCTCCACGCCAGGTAGCTTGCAACGCCTTGCCCTTGATGTCGAAGGCGTCGTCGTCACGTTGCCACTCAACATGCCCGCTTGCGGCCTGCACTTCGATCGGCTGGGCATAGACATCAGGAAAGGCAAGCGTCATGCCCGACTCATGGCGAAAACGCACACGGCCCGAGGCGTTGTCGGTGGTCACCCAGGCACTGAACGGCCCTCCACCAGGGATGCCGTCCCAGGCCGATACCCGAGCCCCCGTCAGTGCCGTACGTGAAAACCAACGACCCGCGTGCTGCCCAACCTCGAGGCCTGCAACCCGCCCCCGTGGTGCCATGTGCTCGAGCATTCGGGTATGTTCATCGGATAAGGGCAGCATGCCGCCCCACACAGCCAACGCATCAAGGGCAAAGTCACTGCTGCGCAGCCACCAGTCGTCGCCGTCGATGCGTGCCTGCACACGCTCGGGCAAGGGCAACCCTTTGCGGTCGTTGCCATCACGCTTGGCGGACAAGCCATTGGCCCAGATGTCCCAGACGCCATCGTCGTCGCGCAACGCCTGAGCACGCATGCCGATATCCTCGAACACCAACGGCGCCCCCTCGCGCCGCGTGATGACCAGCTTGGGTAGCGACAGGCGCAGGCGCACATCCTCGAGACGCGCATCGCGCCAGCGGGCCCAGAGCCGAGCGTCGCCTTCTACTGTCTTCAAGGTGTAGCGTTGCTGAGCAGTCAACACCCGCCCCAACGCTCGCAGCCCTTCGGCGTTGACATCAACTTGCAAGGCGGCATTGAAGGCGCCCAATCCACGGCGTCCGGGCAGCACCTCGAGCACCGCACTCAGGGTGGTATCCGGTTGGCCATCGATATGCATCTGTCCTTCGAGGTGGGCCTGCGAGTCACCGCCCGCCATCAGCATGCGCGGCGCCACGAGCGTGACATTGTCTTGCCGTCCATGCAGGACCACGCGCACGTCATGAATGGCGACACGTTGACGCAGAAGAGCACCGACCCAGCGATCGATATCGGCGAGGCGCAAGCGACCCGGCGACGCGATCTGATCGGGCACTTCCGCCGAAGGCCAGCCCCATCCGCCTTCCGCATTCTGGTAAAGATGAAGCGTTGCGCGTTCGACATCGGCCCTTTCGAAAACGGGATAGCCTACGCGCAGTGATGCCAGAGTATCGAGACGTGCATAGGCCTTCTGGAGACTCAACAAAGGCGGCGCTTGAGGTGACTTGGCACGCAGCGTCATGCCCGAAAGTGTCACCGACGGATTCCAGCCATGCCAATCGGCCCCCAGATGCTGCAACTCGGCACCGGCGCTGAAACGCTCGGCGAGCAGCGCTTCGATATCGTCGCGAAAGGCATCGGCCTGCGTCGCCAGGCCACGCAGCACCAGCAACACCAGCGCGATAATGCCCAATACCACCGCTACGACGGTGAGCGTCCAACGCCATCCTCTTCGCAACGCGTTCATGGGCTCACATCAGCACGATGTCGTACTGCTCCTGGGAATAATGGGCTTCGACCTGGAAGCGAATCGTCTTGCCGATAAAGACTTCCAGGTCCGCCACTGCCGTCGATTCTTCGTCGAGCAGTCGATCGACTACTCCCTGAGAAGCCAGCACCATGTAGGTTTCCGGGCTGTAAGCACGCTCCTCGCGCAGGATTTCCCGAAATATTTCGTAGCACACGGTCTCCGCTGTCTTGAGCGTTCCGCGTCCCTGGCAGGTCAAGCAGGGCTCGCATAGGGTCTGCTCTAGGCTTTCGCGAGTACGCTTGCGCGTGACCTGTACCAACCCCAACTCGGTCACACCGGTCAGCTTGTTCTTGGCGTGGTCGCGCTCCAGCGCCTTCTCGAGGACACGCAACACTTGGCGCTGATGCTCGACTTCTTCCATGTCGATGAAATCGATGATGATAATGCCGCCCAGATTGCGCAACCGCAGCTGTCGCGCAATCGCGGTGGCCGCCTCGAGATTGGTCTTGAAAATAGTCTCCTCGAGGTTGCGATGCCCGACATAGCCCCCTGTATTGACGTCGATAGTGGTCATCGCCTCGGTCTGGTCGATGACCAGATACCCCCCCGATTTGAGCTGCACCTTGCGCCCCAGCGCCTTCTGGATTTCGTCTTCGACGCTATAAAGATCGAACAGCGGACGCTCACCGGGATAGTACTCGATGCACGACTCGACATCGGGCATGAATTCCTTGGCGAATTCCTTGAGCTTGACGTAATTCTCGCGGGAATCGATCCGCACGCGTTCGATATCGGCACGCATCACATCACGCAACGTACGGATGAATAAGGGCAGGTCGTCGTAAAGAAGAGCCGGTGGCACAGCACTGTGCCGACGTTCATCGACTTTGCGCCAGAGTCGCAACAGAAAATGAATATCGGCAGCCAGCTCTTCCTGGCCCACGCCCTCTGCGGCCGTGCGAATGATCACACCTCCCGGCGTCTTGTCACTCATTTCCGCCTGGGAGGCTTCGATCAGCGTCCTGAGTCGCTCGCGTTCGCTTTCGTCTTCGATACGCTGGGAAACGCCGGTATGCGGGGAGTCGGGCATATACACCAAGTAGCGCGACGGGACCGACAGATGCGTGGTCAAACGCGCCCCTTTCGAACCGATAGGATCCTTGGTGACCTGGACGACCAGCGGCTGCCCTTCCTGGAGCAAATGTGAAATCGTGACGTGCTCATCAATGGTCGCGTTGGGCGCAACGACTTCGTTGACATGAATGAAAGCCGCACGCTCGAGGCCGATATCCACGAAGGCGGCCTGCATGCCCGGCAACACCCGCACCACCTTGCCCTTATATATATTGCCTACGATGCCACGCCGACGACTGCGTTCGATGAAGGCTTCCTGCAAGACACCGTTTTCGACCACGGCGACACGCGTCTCCATGGGCGTCAAATTAATCAGTACCTCGCCGCTCATGCGTTGCCCCTAACCAGATTATCTGTCGGCATTATGGCACAGCCAGACGCTCGCCCCACAGCGAGACACCTTGGCGCGTCAATAACTTGGCAGTCTCGAAAAGAGGCAATCCGACCACCGCAGAATGACTGCCCACGATGCGCTCGACGAAGATCGCCGCCAACCCTTGAATGGCATAGGCGCCGGCCTTGTCGATGGGCTCGCCACTACGCCAATACGCGTCGATCTCATGTGGCAACAACTCACGCAATGTCACCTGCGTCGTCACGTAGGTCGACAGCATGCCATTGGGCCCGGTCACCGCAATGCCCGTCATCACTTCGTGCGTGGTGCCTGACAGCGCCGTGAGCATGGCGACGGCATCCTCGCGATCACGTGGCTTGCCCAGGACACGCTGGTCCAGCACCACTGCCGTATCCGACCCCAATGTAGGTAACGATGCCCCCACCGCCCCAGCCTGCGCCTTGTCTCTCGCCAGGCGCTCCACATAAGCGGCAGGCAACTCCCCTGCATGCGGCGTTTCATCGACATCGGCCGGCGCCACCTCGACGGCGACACCGATAGAGGTCAACAAATCCCGGCGCCGTGGCGAGGTCGACGCCAGGCGCAACGACGCTTCCCCGGATGGGGGCATATGCGTTTCCTCATGGTTTGAATGGCAGACACGACACGCGGCGAGACAGCAGGGTTAAACGATTCTCAAGCTTCGCCGCAGTACTTGCATCATGGTAAACAACCAGGGCCACAGGGCTGCGCCTACGAGCGCGGGCAGCAAGAACGCCAGATGGATCGACACCGGACCGAAGATCGTGCGCAGCCATTGCTCGATCAGTTGAATCAAGCCCAGCAAGACGAACAGCAAGACCGCCTGTTGCCAGATCGAATAGGCACGCAGGCGCTGATAGAGCAGCAGACACAGGTACGTGAGAAGCGACAATGTCAAAGCATTCTGCCCCAAGGGCGCTCCTTCGATCAGGTCCAGCAGCAAGCCGAGCACGAACCCGTGGAAGACACCGACACGTTGAGGTGCAGCGATGCACCAATAGGCCAACGCCAGGCCCAGCCAACTGGGACGCCACATCAACCATGCATCGGGTAGCGGCATGACCTGCAGACACAGGCTCACCAACAGAGTGATCCAGATCATGAGAAGCCCTGGCAAGCGCATCATGGCCGTGACTCCTCAAGGGCGCCGGGCATCTCTACCGCCCCACCATTCGCTACGCTCAACGCCGCCTCGATAGCGAGTTCGCTGGTGACAGCTGCCGCTGCTGGCGCAGGAAAAAGTAACAAGAAATGTCGCGAGCGTTCGAGCTGCGCAAGAGGCCGCGCCACGACATCGGCAAAAGAATGCTGGTCGTCCCTATCAACCTGCGTCACTTCCGCAACGGGATAGCCTTCGGGAAAACGCCCTCCAAGGCCCGAGGTCGTGAGCAGATCGCCTTGCTTGATATCGGCGGTGGCCGGCACATTGAGAACACTCAGCGCATCGATCTTGCCAGTGCCCTGAACTATGAAACGCTGGCCACTGCGATTGACTTGGACCGGCACGGCATGATTAGCGTCACTCACCATCAGCACACGACTGGTATACGCGGAGACGGCAATTACCTGCCCAACCAAGCCCGAAGCATCCATGACAGGTTGCCCGACATAAACGCCATCCCGGCGCCCCCGCCCTATCACCATCTGCTGGGTGAACGGGTCGGAATCCAGCGACAATAAATCAGCGGTGATATAGGGCACCTCATCGCGTGGTGCAGCGTTCAGCAGTTCCCGTAGGCGCACGTTTTCCGCCGTCAGATTCGCCATGCGCTGCACGCGATGCGACAGTGTCAGCAACTGCTGGCGCAAGCGCTGATTCTCTTCCACCAAAGCACGCTGATCCGAAAAGACCAGCGCCGCCCAGGACAACCCCTCGCTAGGCAGGCTTACCGCCCATTGCACGGGCGCCACCACGGTACTTAGTTGCGCGCGCACATCGTCCATGAAAGACAGGCGATGATCCGCGAACATCAAGGTAAAGGCGGCAACCGCACATAACAGCATGCGGTAACTGGGCACCGGGCCATGCGAAAACAGAGGTTTGATAAGCCTTCCTCCGCGGACAGGGCGCAGCACTCACTACGCCCCATACGCCCCTGAAGCCACTCGCAAATCGCGGCGGCTTCCAGGCAAGCGCATAGGTGCAAGTAAAGCGAGCACCCGAGGCATCATTCGCTGGACAGCAACTCGAAGGTCCGCTGATCGATCATTTCCAATGCTTTACCGCCGCCGCGCGCCACGCACGTCAACGAGTCCTCGGCGACGATGACCGGCAGCCCTGTTTCCTCGGCGATCAACTTGTCAATATCACGCAACAGCGCGCCACCGCCGGTCAGCACCAAGCCTCGCTCGGCAATGTCCGACGCCAGCTCGGGAGGCGATTGTTCCAGGGCACTCTTGACTGCCGCGACGATAGACGACAGCGGATCCTGCAAGGCATCGAGAATCTCGTGCGAGTTCAGCGTGAAGCTGCGCGGAATGCCCTCAGCCAGATTGCGGCCGCGCACATCGATTTCACGCAACTCACCCCCCGGATAGGCGCACCCGATTTCTTCCTTGATACGCTCGGCGGTCGCCTCGCCGATGAGGCTGCCATAATGGCGACGAACATAGGCCGTGATCGCCTCATCAAAGCGATCGCCGCCCACTCGAATCGATTCGGAATACACCACGCCATTGAGCGAGATGATCGCGATCTCGGAGGTCCCTCCACCGATATCGACGACCATCGACCCCGTCGCTTCCTCGACCGGCAGACCGGCGCCAATGGCTGCTGCCATGGGCTCTTCAATGAGGAAGACCTCACGTGCGCCGGCGCCTTCCGCGGATTCCTTGATAGCGCGCCGTTCGACCTGGGTCGACATGCACGGCACACAGACCAGAACCCGCGGGCTCGGCGTCAAGAAAGTACTTTGATGCACCTTGCGAATGAAGTGCTGGAGCATCTGCTCGGTGACGGTAAAGTCAGCGATGACGCCGTCCTTCATGGGACGGATCGCAGTAATATTGCCAGGGGTACGACCCAGCATACGCTTGGCATCGATCCCCACGGACGCGACGCTGCGCATATTGCCAGACTGGCGGATGGCCACGACCGACGGCTCGTCCAGCACGATACCGCGACCGCGTACATAAATCAGTGTGTTGGCGGTACCCAAGTCGATCGATAGATCGCTCGAGAAAAGCCCCCGTAAACGTTTAAACATGGAAGTCTTTCACCTAGTCCAGACCGGAACCCTGTGCGGACGCAAACGGTATCATCGCGGGGGTGGCGCGGCAAGCAAAGGCCTGTCAGCGCGCGCCAGATATGGTAGATTCTGGGGTTATTCCGGCGTAAGACCTTCATTGACGCGGCGATGACATGCGCCGCGCGGCATCTATCAAAGGTAACCCGATATGGCGATCGAACATGCAGACGTGCTCCGCGCTGCCCACCTGGCCCGCGTCGGCTTGAGCGAGGATGAGGCGACCGGTTACGTCGATGACTTGAGCCGCATTCTGGAGATGGTCGATCAGCTTCAAGCCGTCGACACCCGAGGCGTCACCCCATTAGCGCATCCGCTGGACGCCACTCAGCGCCTACGCCCCGACGAAGTGACCGAACATAGTCAGCGCGAGCGCTTTCAGGCCTGCGCCCCGGCCACCGAGGACGGTCTTTATCTCGTCCCGCGCGTTGTCGAGTGAAGTTTCCTCGTCAGGATTCGAACCAGGAGTCATATTCTTCCATGCATGACAAGACCCTCACGGAGCTTGCCGACGGCCTTGAAGCGGGCGAGTTCTCCAGCCGTGAGCTGTGCCAAGCGGCACTTGAACGCATCGAGCATCTCGATGGCGAGCTCAACAGCTTCATCACCGTGACCAGCGAACAGGCATTGGCCAATGCCGACGCCGCCGACGCCGCTCGCAAGGCCGGTGATGCCGGCCCGCTCGCCGGCCTGCCGCTGGCCCTCAAGGACATCTTCTGCACCCAGGGCGTGCGCACCAGTTGCGGCTCGAAGATGCTCGACGACTTCGTCTCGCCCTACGATGCCACGCTGGTCGAAAAACTGCGCCAGGCCGGCGCCGTCAACATCGGCAAGACCAATATGGACGAGTTCGCCATGGGCTCGTCCAATGAGAACAGCTTCTATGGGCCGGTCAAGAACCCATGGGACCTGAGCGCCGTGCCCGGCGGTTCCTCGGGCGGTAGCGCGGCCGCCGTCGCCGCAGGACTTGTGCCCGCCGCGCTGGGAACCGATACCGGCGGCTCGATCCGCCAACCGGCGGCCTTTTGCGGCATCACGGGTCTAAAGCCCACCTACGGTCGGGTCTCGCGCTATGGCATGGTGGCCTATGCCTCGAGCCTCGACCAGGGCGGGCCGCTAGCGCGCACCGCCGCCGATTGCGCCCTGCTGCTCGAAACGATCGCCGGCCACGACGTTCGCGATTCCACCAGCGTGGCACGCGTCGTACCCAACTACACCGCCGAGCTCGATACCTCGCTTTCCGGCCTCAAGATCGGCTTGCCCAAGGAGTACTTCGGCGACGGCCTCGATCCCGAGGTCGAAACCGCGGTGCGCGAGGCGATCAAGGTCTATGAATCGCTAGGCGCCAAGGTATGCGAGGTCAGCCTGCCGCATACACATCTGGCGATCCCCGCTTACTACGTCATCGCCCCGGCGGAAGCCTCTTCCAACCTCTCGCGCTATGACGGCGTGCGCTTCGGCCACCGCTGCGATGATCCGACGGATCTCGAAGACCTGTATAAGCGCACACGCGCCGAAGGCTTCGGCGAAGAAGTCAAGCGGCGCATTCTGATCGGCACGCATACGCTCTCCGAAGGGTTCTTCGATGCCTACTACCTCAAGGCACAACAGGTGCGTCGCCTGATCCGTCAGGACTTCCTCGACGCTTTCGACGAGGTTGACGTGCTGATGGGCCCGACCGCACCGACGCCCGCCTTCGACCTCGGCGCGCAGAAAGATCCGGTGTCCATGTATCTGCAGGATATCTACACCATCGCCGTCAACCTGGCCGGTATTCCGGGTATCAGCGTTCCCGCCGGCTTTGCCGGTAACCGTCCGGTAGGCCTCCAGGTACTGGCCCCACACTTCGCCGAAGCCCAATTGCTCGGCGTAGCGCACCAGTTCCAGCAAGCCACCGACTGGCACCTCAAGCGTCCGGCATTCGGCAAGGAGACGGCATGATGCAGTGGGAAACCGTGATCGGGCTCGAGGTTCACGTTCAGCTCGCCACTCAATCCAAGATATTCTCCGGCGCATCCACCGCCTTCGGCGCCGAGCCCAACACGCAGGCCTGCGCCGTCGACCTCGGCATGCCCGGCGTGCTACCGGTGCTCAATGAAAACGCCGTGGCCATGGCGGTGAAATTCGGCCTCGCCATTGATGCCGAGATTCCTGAGACCTCGCTGTTCGAGCGCAAGAACTACTTCTATCCGGACCTGCCCAAGGGGTATCAGACCAGCCAAATGGCGCAGCCCATCGTCGGTCCCGGTAATGTCGAAATCACCCTCGATGACGGGTCAGTGCGCACGATTCGCATTCATCACGCCCATCTTGAGGAAGACGCCGGCAAGTCGCTCCACGAGGACTATCACGGCATGACCGGCATCGACCTCAACCGCGCCGGCACGCCGCTTCTGGAGATCGTTTCCGAACCCGACATGCGTTCGGCCAAGGAGGCAGTCGCCTATATCAAGGCGCTGCATGCCATCGTCACCTATCTCGGCATCTCCGACGGCAACATGGCGGAAGGCTCGATGCGCTGTGACGTCAACGTCTCGGTGCGCCCCAAAGGCCAGGCGGCATTCGGCACACGTGCGGAAATCAAGAACGTCAACTCGTTTCGTTTCGTCGAGAAGGCCATCGCCTTCGAGGTCGAGCGCCAGATAGAACTCATCGAGGACGGCGGCAAGGTTCTTCAAGAAACCCGGCTGTTCGACCCCGAACGTGACGAGACACGTGGCATGCGTACCAAAGAGGAAGCCAACGACTACCGCTACTTCCCCTGCCCCGACTTGCTGCCGGTCACCCTCGACAGTGCCTATGTCGACCACCAGCGCGCACGCATGCCCGAGTTGCCCAGCGAAAAGCGTCACCGCTTTGAAAACCAGCTAGGTCTTTCCGCCTACGATGCCGGCGTGCTGGCTTCAAGCCGCGCCATGGCCGAATACTTCGAAGCCGTCAAAGAAACTTGTGACGATGCCAAGCAAGCCGCCAACTGGGTACAAGGCGAACTATCCGCCAACCTCAACCGCGAAAACCTGGAAATCGGCGACAGCCCGGTCACGGCCGAACAGCTCGGCGGCCTTATTCAGCGCGTGATGGACGACACCATCAGTGGCAAAGCCGCCAAGCAAGTCTTCCAGGCACTCTGGGACGGTGAGGCGAACAGCGCCGATGCCATCATCGACGCACGCGGCCTCAAGCAGGTCACCGACACCGGCGCCATCGAAGGCATGATCGACCAGGTCATCGCCGACAGCCCGGTTCAGGTCGCCCAGTACCGCGAAGCCGATGAAGCCAAACGCGGCAAGATGATCGGCTACTTCGTCGGCCAGGTCATGAAAGCCTCGCGCGGCACCGCCAATCCGCAACAGGTCAACAGCCTGCTCAAGCAGAAGTTGGATGACACCTGACAGCATCCTGTCGGCCTTACCCCAGCCACCAGGACAGCAACAACAGTAGCAACAGCACGCCGGCCACGACTTTCCATAGCGTGGCCGGTTGTTGCCATGGCTGGCGGGCCTCGGGATCGTCGCGGCGCTTGGGCGTGCGTAGATGGGAGGCAAACTCGCCCAGGCGCCGAAACCGCAGCGCACGCTGGGGATCGAGCGCACGCCGCAGGGCGCTATCGAGCTCGGCATCGATGGCAGGATTGTAGCGGCGTGCACTGGTGTAACTCATGCGTTCGAGATCGGTATGGCTGCGTAACTCGTTGGGGGCCAACGCATAGGGCTGATGCCCGGTCAGCAACCAGTAGATGGTCGAGGCCAACCCATACTGGTCGCTACGCCGCCCTACCTCAGTGTCCAGCGCATATTCCGGCGCGCTGTGCTCATTCAACCCGACCTGACGCGCCAGTTCACGCGCACCTTGCTGGCTATCGCTTTCGCGCAGGTGGCAAGCGCCGAAATCCGTCAGCACCAGTTGGCCATGCGAATCGACCATCAGGTTATCGGGATGAATGTTCTGATGCAGCACATCGCGACGATGCAGGGCCTGCACTGCCTTGACCAATTGCCGCGCCAAATCCAGACGCGCCCCGAGACTGGCCTGAGGATGGCGCAACGCCCAGTCGCTGAGCGATTCACCCTTGATGTAATCGATAAGGTAATACTGGTAACGGCGCGGTCGGGCCGGATCCACGACCTTGGGCACGAACGGTGAATTGACGCGCTGCACCACCCACTGCTGAAGCGCGAAATGTTCCTGATAGGCGTTGCGCAGCGACAGCTCAGGGCTGGGCGCCTTCATCACCATCTCGTGCTCGTTGCGCACATCGTGCACGCGATAGACGCGTGACCTGGCCGTACGCGACAACACCTCCTGCACCTCGAGCCCATCGAGACGCTCACCCGGCGTCAATTCGGGGGGTACCGGCAAGTCACCATACAACGTCATGGGATGCTCGGGCTCGACCTCCTCGGGCAGCCGGTCGATACGTACCAGTTGGAAGCAGAACTGATCGCCGCCGTAACCGCGCTCCTGCGCCCGGGCCAGCGCCGCTTCGGCCAGACGCTCGCAGGCCGCATCGAGATCGCTGACATCGGCACGGATCAGTTGCACGAAATCCGAAGGCAGCAGAGTGCCGCGCACGGCTTGGGTGGTAAACAAGAAAAGATCGCCCTGCTTGAGCGAGTCCGTCACGTAATCGATGTCGAGACTGCCATCCATACCCATCGCGCGCGATGGGTAGCGGTAGCCGCCCAGATCGGTGACGTGGTCGCGAGACATTTGCTCGAATTCAGCGCCACGCAGGCGGAACACCAAGGTGTCCCCCATATGAAAGAGATGCACCTCACGATGCCGGAACACCATGGCCGATAGCGAGCAGATATAACTGCCACCTTCGATGTAAGCGCTTTGGCTATAACTCCAGCCATTCAGGGCACGCAGCACACGATGCGCCGATGTCTTGACGTCCCAATGCTCCGGCGTCGAGTAGTAATCGGCGAGAAAGCCCCGTACGCTCAGGTCTCCGGCCTGCTTGGCGATGGCGTTACGCCAGGTGGAATCACTGATCAGGGCGCAGGCGCCCTTGGCGGACAATTGCGAACCGCCGGGTATCTGCACCGACATCGAACTGCGATGGCGACGCCGATCCGGTGCCACGAATGCCTGACCGAAGCTGATAGAAAGGCTGCTTTCCGTCAACGTGCGTCTCCTTGTCGATGATGATGAGACGGATAATTCCCGCGTTCTCGGAGCATGACAACGCAAGACGACGATTGCATGATGTCATTTACGTCCCACGTCGGTTGGTAAACGCTGGACGCTACTCGTATAATTTCTCGGATTTTCTTCCGCTGGTGTTCAACCTGCAAACCGCAAGGACTCGACGATGAGTTTCAACAACATTCCCGCAGGCAAGGATCTTCCCAACGACGTCTACGTGGCGATCGAGATCCCGGCCAATCACGCACCGATCAAGTACGAGATCGACAAGGACATGGACGCGCTGGTCGTCGACCGCTTCATGGCCACGCCGATGTTCTACCCGGCCAACTACGGTTTCATCAACAACACCCTGGCCGACGACGGCGATCCGCTCGACGCACTGGTCGTCACGCCGTATCCGGTTCAACCCGGGAGCGTGATTCGTGCGCGCCCGGTCGGCGTACTCAACATGTCCGACGAAGCCGGCGAAGACGCCAAGCTGGTCTGCGTTCCGCACTCCAAACTGAGCGCTCTGTATGACGACGTGCAGGAAGTCACCGACTTGCCTGAGCTGCTGCGCCAACAGATCGCGCATTTCTTCGAGAACTACAAGGATCTCGAGAAGGGCAAATGGGTGAAGATCGACTCCTGGGATGGCGCCGACGCCGCTCGCAAGGCGATCGAGAAGGCTGCCGACGCTTACACCAAAGCCTGAAGCGCTCGCTGCCAGCCCAACACCCCGCGCCGGAGATACCGTGCGGGGTGTTTTTTTGAGGCTTATTGCGACCCGAGATCGCTGCGTATCTCTTGGATCAGTTGCGATGCCCGCAGCGTGTAGTTGGCCATCATCAGCGAGTGATTGGCGAAAATGCCAAAGCCGCTACCATTGAGCACCACCGGACTCCAGACGCGTGCCTGCGAGGCTTCAAGCTCGTCGATCAGCCGATCATATGCCTTGCCGACCCCGGCCGCCTCGATGGTCGGTGCAAAGTCACGCTTGGCCGCCTTGAGCAGGTGCATCAAGGCCCAGGTGTTCCCGCGCGCTTCGAAGAAGACGTTGTCGACGCGCCACCACGGGGTGCTCTCGCTATCCTCGCCTGTGTCGATATCGACGCTGTGGCGCTCGGCGCCCCCCACGCTTGCCGCTAGATGCTGCGTCTGCTGGTCGAGCCGAGCTTGCACGCGTCCTAGCCAAGCGGACAACGCTGACGCATCCTGCGAGAAGCTCGCTTGCTGTTCACGTAGACGCCCCAAATAATCGCGCAGCGCCTCGCGCGCCTCTTGGTAACGCCCTTCGGCGGACGGAAAGCGCCAGGCATCGCTACGCGTTTCCAAGGCATCGACAACTTGTTGCAGATGGTCGTTATCGCTGTCGGTAATGGCACCTTTGAGGGACGCGCTCATAGCCCGCACTTGCCCGAGCACGCCATATTCCCAGCTCGGCATGTTATCCAGCCACAGTCCAGGCGGGGCGATATCGTTGCGCAAATAGCCACCGGGCTTGTCGAGCAAGCTGCCGAGTAACGTCAGCGTAGTGGCGGTCACCGTCTCGCCGGGATGTGGCGCGTTCGACGCCGCCTCGGCAGCAGACGGCTGCGCGGCACCGCGCTGTATGCCCACGGCATCATCGACACTGAAGTCGTCGGGCCGCTGGCTCCACCAGATACCCAGCGCCACGCAAACCGCAAGGTAGATGACCAGCAAGGCAACCAGGGGCTTCCAGATCCAGCCATACTGGGGCGATTCCAGAACATTGCGCTGGTGACGCTCACGCTTGCGAAAAAGAGCCATAAGACGTCCTTGTGATGAAGTTGAGAGCCATGACTTCCATCCTACCACGCAGTCGCATCTTTGCCGCCGCAATAGGTGCATGATCGAATATCATCATCCTTCGGGAGCAAAAAAGTCACTGCATGCATTGCAAACTAGACAGCTCGTCCGTTTTTGGGCAAACTTCGCCCACGCTAACGATATATGGCACCTGCGGCGGCATCTTGCGTGATCGTGCCGTGATCTAAGCCAATCCTGAACAGGTTAACAGCGTCGATCTGGACTCATGACATGGCGAATCTTCTCGTACTCAACGGCCCTAACCTCAACCTGCTCGGTACACGCGAGCCAGGCGTTTACGGCACCACTACCCTCGAAGATATCCGCCTGCGTCTGACCCAACGCGCGTTGGATGCCGGCCATCGACTCGACTGGCTGCAATCCAACGCCGAACACTTACTGGTCGAACGTGTGCACTCGGCGCGTGACGACGGGACCGACTTCATCCTGATCAACCCCGCCGCCTTTACGCATACCAGCGTTGCCCTGCGCGACGCGCTCACGGGTGTCGCCATTCCTTTCATCGAGCTGCATCTTTCAAACGTGCATGCGCGCGAGCCGTTTCGCGCGCACTCGTATTTTTCGGATGTCGCTCGCGGCGTCATTGCCGGATTCGGCGCCGACAGTTATGAGCTTGCCCTGGAAGCCGCACTCCGCCAGCTCGGCTGACCGCATCGCTCCGATGGCAAGCCACGCCACCTCACATTTACATTGATCGAGACAGGCTTATGGATATTCGCAAGGTCAAAAAACTCATCGAACTCCTGGAAGAGTCCAACATCAGCGAAATCGAAATCCAGGAAGGCGAGGAGTCCGTACGCATTAGCCGCCACACCGGTGGTTTTAGCGCACCGCCCGCAGCTCAGGCCCCCGCTCCCGCCGCAGCACCCGCCCCCGCCGCACCGAGCGCAGTGGCCGCTCCGGAGGTCGAAGCAGCACCCGCAGGACCCAGCGGACACCCGGTGACCTCCCCCATGGTCGGCACTTTTTACCGCTCGCCGGCACCGGGCGCCAAACCATTCGTGGAAGTTGGTCAGAGCGTCAAGAAAGGCGAGACCGTGTGCATCGTCGAAGCCATGAAGATGATGAACCAGATCGAGGCCGATCAGGATGGCGTGATCGAAGCCATCATGGTCGAAGACGGCGAGCCGGTCGAATTCGACCAGCCGATGGTCATCATCTCTTGAAGTCGTTTGCGATCATCCTTGACGGTCGATCGCGAACCGCTTCCGAGCTTACATAGAGACGGACGACACTATGTTGGACAAGGTACTCATTGCCAATCGTGGCGAGATCGCCCTTCGCGTACTGCGCGCCTGCAAGGAGTTGGGCATCAAGACCGTGGCGGTCCATTCCAAGGCCGACCGTGAACTCATGCACGTGCGCCTGGCCGACGAAGCCGTTTGCATCGGGCCCGCCTCCTCCGCACAGTCTTATCTGAATATCCCTGCGCTGATCAGTGCCGCCGAGGTCACCGACTCCAGCGCTATCCATCCCGGCTATGGCTTTCTCTCCGAGAACGCCAACTTCGCCGAGCAGGTCGAGCGTTCGGGGTTCGTGTTCGTCGGCCCACGTGCCGAAACTATCCGCATGATGGGCGACAAGGTCAGCGCCATTTCGGCGATGAAAGAGGCAGGCGTACCCACCGTACCCGGCTCCGACGGCCCACTGCCCGAGGATAACGACGCAGCCATTCTAGCTACCGCCGAACGCATCGGTTACCCGGTCATCATCAAGGCGGCCGCCGGCGGTGGCGGACGCGGCATGCGTGTGGTGCACAGCGAAGGCAGCCTGCTCTCCTCGGTCAGTGTGACGCGCAACGAGGCCAATTCGGCATTCGGCGACGGCACACTGTACATGGAGAAGTTTCTCGAGAATCCGCGTCACGTCGAGGTTCAGGTGCTGGCCGATGGCCAGGGCAACGCCATCCACCTCTACGATCGCGACTGCTCCCTGCAGCGGCGCCACCAGAAGGTGTTGGAAGAAGCCCCCGCCCCCCAGCTCGATCCCGAGGCCCGTGCGAATGTGCTCAAGGCCTGCGTCGATGCCTGCATCGAGATCAACTATCGCGGCGCAGGGACCTTCGAGTTCTTGTACGAAAATGGACAGTTCTTCTTCATCGAGATGAACACGCGCGTTCAGGTCGAACACCCGGTCTCCGAAATGGTCACTGGCGTGGACATCGTCAAGGAACAACTGCGTATCGCGTCCGGTCATCCGTTGTCCATCTCTCAGGAAGACGTTCAACTCAACGGTCATTCCTTCGAGTGCCGGATTAACGCCGAAGACTCGCGCACCTTCATGCCTTCGCCCGGCAAGATCGATCTCTACCACGCGCCGGGTGGCCTGGGTGTGCGCATGGATTCGCATATTTACACCGGCTATAGCGTGCCCCCGCACTACGATTCGCTGCTCGGTAAGCTGATCACCTGGGGGGCGAGTCGCGAGACCGCGCTGACGCGCATGCGCAATGCCCTCGACGAACTGCTGGTCGAAGGCATCAAGACCAACATCGACCTACAGAAGGATCTGGTCCGCGACAGCGCGTTCCAGCAAGGCGGGGTAAACATTCACTACCTCGAGAAGAAGCTTGGCCTGACCTGATCAGCCCACGCGACTCGACACGGGGCGGCCTTGGCCGTCCCGTTTGCGTTGATGCCCAAGGAGGCCCCATGACCTGGTTGCAACTCAAGGCGCACATCGCCCCGCAGCATGCCGAAATCCTGGAAGAACTGTTGCTGGCCGAAGGCGCCCAGGCCATCACCCTTCAGGATGCTTACGACGATCCCGTCTTCGAGCCCGCAAGCGGCACCACACCACTGTGGGATGAGACAGTGCTGACCGGTCTCTACGACGACCTGGAGGACATCGAGCCAATGCTCGACCGCGTCCGCCAGCAGTGGGCCGCCGAAATGGCCGACGAACCCTGCCCCGAAATCGATTACGAGCTGCTCGCTGACCGCGACTGGGAACGCGAGTGGATGGACGATTTCGCTCCGCTCAAGATGGGCGAACGGCTATGGGTAGTCCCCAGTTGGCACGCCGCCCCCGAGCCCAATGCCGTCAATCTTCTGCTCGACCCGGGCCTGGCCTTCGGCACCGGGACGCATCCCACCACCGCGCTGTGCCTTGGCTGGCTCGACGGCCTCGATCTCGACGCGAGCAAGGTGCTCGATTTCGGTTGTGGCTCCGGTATTCTGGCCATCGCCGCGCTCAAGCTGGGAGCCGAGCACGCCACGGGCACCGATATCGACCCACAGGCGCTGCAAGCGAGCCGTGAAAACGCCCAGCGCAATGCCATCGCCGATGAACGTTTGTCGCTTTGCTATCCGGAACGACTCCCGGCACAACGCTACGAGGTCGTAGTCGCCAATATTCTCTCCGGCCCGCTGATCGAGCTGGCGCCAACCCTTTGCGAGTATCTCGCCCCTGGCGGCCGCCTCGCTTTGTCGGGGATTCTCGCGGGACAAGCAGAAGACGTCATGGAGGCCTATCGTGCTCAGGGAATCCTCCTGGACGCCCCCTGTGAACGTGAAGGCTGGGTGCGTATCACTGGTGTCGCCACCTCATGAAGAAACACCGCGCCAGGGTCGACGAAACGCCCCTTCAAGAACGTCGCCCCGGCGGCTATCATAGACGGCTTTAACCACCTAGACCTCTTGTGATGCCGACCCACGTCCCATCGCCGGCGACGCCGTTGCCGTGCATCGGCCCTTATACATTGCCCAACCGGGCGATTCTCGCGCCCATGGCGGGCGTGACCGACCGCCCGTTTCGGCAGTTGTGCCGAGAGCTCGGCGCAGGCTTGGTCGTCTCGGAAATGGTCACCGCCGACGCGCGCCTGTGGCATACACGCAAGTCGCGCCAGCGCCTCGACCATACCGGTGAACCCGGCCCGCGCGATATACAAATCGCCGGTGGCGACCCAGAAATGCTCGCCGAGGCCGCGCGTCTCAATGTCGCGCACGGCGCCGAGATCATCGATATCAACATGGGATGCCCCGCCAAGAAAGTATGCAACAAGGCCGCCGGCTCCGCGTTGCTGCGCGATGAGCGCTTGGTCGCGGCAATTCTCGAGGCGGTCGTCGCCGCCGTAGACGTGCCGGTGACATTGAAGATTCGTACCGGCTGGTGCGCGGAGTCGCGCAACGGCATACGCGTGGCACAGTTGGCCGAGGCCGCCGGCATCCAGGCACTCGCGGTGCATGGCCGTACCCGCGAGCAGCGTTACCGCGGCGACGCCGAATACGACACCATCGCTGCTATCAAGCAAGCGGTGTCGCTGCCGATATTCGCCAATGGCGATATCAACAGCGCCGAGAAAGCCGCCCATGTCCTCGACTACACTAAAGCCGACGCGGTCATGATCGGACGCGGCGCCCAAGGCAATCCGTGGATCTTTCGCGAGATCGAACACTACTTACGTACCGGTGACCACTTGGCGCGCCCGACGCCCACAGAGATTGCCACCGTGATGCACCATCATCTCGAGGCACTGCATGCCTTTTACGGTGAACACATGGGGGTGCGTATCGCACGCAAGCATATGGGCTGGTATCTCGCCACTCGCCCACAAGCGGCGGCATTGCGCGCACGCTTCAACATTCTGGAACAGCCCTCGGCCCAACACCGCTTCGTGGATGCGCTCACCTACGATGCCCCGGCGTTGGCCTCAAATGGAAGCAATGCAGCATGACCAGCAGGCAAGCATTTCCCATCGATCAGAATACGTTCGATGCCACCTCCACGGCATCGCCAGCGCACCAGCAAACCCTGCGTGAGTCGGTCGAGCTCGCCATGCAGCGCTACTTCGGCCACCTGGACGGCGAAACGGTCAGCGACCTCTATGCCATGGTGCTGACCGAAGTCGAAGTCCCCTTGCTGGAGGCCGTGATGCGCTATGCCGACGGCAACCAGACACGTGCCGCCGACATGCTGGGCCTCAATCGCGGCACTCTGCGCAAGAAGCTCAAACAGTACGACCTGATCTGAGTCCGAACCGATCTGACAGGGGCGCCCTCGCCAGGCGCCCTTAACGTTTCACGCTACAGTCTGGCGTCATTCGTCCCTCATCTTTCAAGAGTGGAGCCTCATGGCCGATCACACCGCATCCTCGTCTCCCCAGCCCGTGCGTCGCGCATTGATCAGCGTGTCCGATAAGTCCGGCATCGTCGATTTCGCCCGCGAACTCAGCACGCACGGCGTCGCCCTGCTTTCCACCGGCGGCACCTTTCGCCTGCTCAACGAACACGGCATCCCGGTCACGGAAGTCTCGCAACACACCGGCTTCCCGGAAATCATGGATGGTCGCGTCAAGACACTGCACCCCAAGATTCACGGCGGCATTCTCGGCCGTCGTGGGCAGGACGATGAGGTGATGGCCGAGCATGGCATCGACGCCATCGATATGGTCGTAGTCAATCTCTACCCCTTCGCCGAGACCATCGCACGTGACGGTTGCACGCTGGAAGAGGCCATCGAGAACATCGACATCGGCGGCCCCACCATGATCCGCGCCTGCGCCAAGAACCACGCGCACACCAGCGTCGTGGTCAATGCGTCCGACTACGACCGCGTGCTCGATGACCTACGCACACATGGCGGCGTCGGCGCACCGCTGCGTTTCGACCTGGCGGTCAAGGCCTTTGAGCATACCGCCGGTTACGACGGTGCCATCGCCAACTATCTGGGCACCCTGGTGGAAGGTGGCGAGGCGAACTTCCCGCGCACTTATAACGTACAGTTCCAGAAAAAACAGGCGATGCGCTACGGTGAAAACCCGCATCAACAGGCGGCCTTCTACGCCGAATCAGACGCCACCGAAGCCAGCGTAACGACGGCAAAGCAGCGTCAGGGCAAGGCATTGTCGTTCAATAACGTCGCCGATACCGACGCCGCCTTCGAGTGCGTCAAGGCCTTCAGCGAGACCGCCTGCGTCATCGTCAAGCATGCCAACCCTTGCGGCGTCGCCGTTGCCGACACGCCGCTCGCGGCCTATAAGAGCGCGTTCGCTACCGACCCCACCAGCGCCTTCGGCGGTATCATCGCCTTCAACCGCCCGCTGGACGCCGATACGGCAAGTGCCATCGTCGACCGCCAGTTCGTGGAAGTCATCATCGCGCCGGGCATCGACGATGCCGCCGCCGAGATCGTCGCCGGGAAGAAAAACGTGCGCTTGCTCGATGTCAGCGAGCACTGGCCCAGTCAGCCGCGACGCGCCCATGACCTCAAACGTGTCACTGGTGGGCTCCTGGTTCAGGACCGCGATCAGGGCATGGTCGGATCGAATGAGTTGCGCACCGTCACTGAACGCGCTCCCAGTGAGCAGGAACTAAGCGATCTCGAATTCGCCTGGAAGGTCGCCAAGTTCGTCAAATCCAACGCCATCGTTTACGCCAAGCACGGCCAGACCATCGGCGTGGGTGCCGGGCAGATGAGCCGCGTCTACTCAGCCAAGATCGCTGGCATCAAGGCCGCCGATGAAAGCCTGGAAGTGCCCGGTTCGGTGATGGCATCAGATGCTTTCTTCCCCTTTCGCGATGGCATCGATGCCGCCGCTGAAGCCGGCATCACTGCCGTCATCCAGCCTGGCGGCTCGATGCGTGACCAAGAAGTGATCGATGCCGCCAACGAAGCCGGCATCGCCATGGTCTTCACCGGCATGCGCCACTTCAGGCACTGACGCTCGAAGCCAGCCTGAGCGACGCCGAAAGCAAAAACCCCCTGCCGGATCATCCGACAGGGGGCTTTTCTTCATGCTTCCAGGCGCGCAGCGCCGCTCTTCAAGCATCGAGCTCCGGGCGAAGCCCGATCAGCCCAGGTCCATGCACAGATACTTGGTTTCCATGTATTCGGCGAGACCGTACTTGGAGCCTTCACGCCCCAGCCCCGAGGCCTTGGTGCCTCCGAACGGTGCGCTGGCGTTAGAGATCAACCCCGTATTGATGCCGACCATGCCGTACTCCAGCGCTTCGGCCACGCGCCATACACGGCTCAGGTCGTTGGCATAGAAGTAAGATGCCAGCCCAAAGCGCGTGTCATTGGCCATCTGCACGGCGTCTTCCTCGTCGTCGAATGGAATCACCGCCGCCAACGGCCCGAAAGTTTCCTCATGCGCGACCTTCATATCGGCATTGGCATGGCTCACCAGTGTCGGCGTGAAGAAACGCCCACCCAGAGGGTGCGTGTGCCCACCCAACAACAGCTCGGCGCCCTTGTCGATGGCATCCTGGATATGCTCGGAGACCTTGGTGACGGCATCATCGTCAATCAACGGGCCGATATTCACGCCCTCTTCGGTGCCCGGGCCGACATGCAATTCGCTGTTCATGGCAGCCGCCAGCTTTTCACTGAAGGCATTGATCACGCTGGACTGCACCAAAAAGCGGTTAGTGCACACGCAAGTCTGGCCAGCGTTGCGGAACTTGCTGGCCATCGCTCCCTCGACGGCGGCATCGAGATCGGCGTCCTCGAAGACCAGAAACGGCGCATTGCCGCCTAGTTCCAGCGACACCTTCTGGATATGCTCAGCGGCACCGGCCATCAATTGGCTGCCCACCTCGGTCGAGCCGGTAAAGGTGATCTTGCGCACCACGGGCGATTCGGTCATCGCCTTGGCGATCTCGCTGGCACGGCCCGGCACCACGTTGAACACGCCGCGCGGCACGCCGGCTTGTTCGGCCAACGCCGCCAGCGCGGTCGCGGAAAACGGCGTCTGGCTGGCGGGCTTGATGACGATCGGGCAGCCTGCCGCCAACGCCGCAGCCGCCTTGCGGGTGATCATCGACGACGGGAAATTCCACGGCGTGATCGCCCCGACGACACCGACCGGTTGCTTGAGCACCACGATGCGCTGGTTGGACTTGGCTGCGGGAATGGTGTCGCCGTAGACGCGCCGCGCTTCCTCGGCGAACCAGCGCAGGAAGCTCGCCGCATAGACGATCTCGCCAGCCGCCTCCTTGAGAGGCTTGCCCTGCTCGGCGGTCATGATCGCCGCCAGTTGGTCCTGATGCTCGAGCATCAGGTCGTACCATTTCATCAGAGTATCTGCACGCTCCTGGGCAGTCAGCCCCCGCCACGCCGGCCAGGCCGACTCGGCGGCTTCGATGGCACGCTCGGTCTCGGCACGCCCCAGTTTGGGCATGCGCCCCACGATCTCACCGGTGGCCGGATCGTCAACCTCGATCTGCTCGCCGCTGTCCGCTGCCACCCAATTGCCATCGATATAGGCAAAGGGACGAAACAGCGAGTTCTCCTGAAGGGACTCCATGGCGTTCTCCTTCCTGACAATGAGGGCGACGCTGGCCGTCGCCGTGAATTCATCTTATGCCGAGTCTCTTGATGCCACCAAACGCAGCGCGCAATGACATGACATTCACCCCACCCCCCAGATAAAGAGACTCAGCACCGCGATGGCGATGGCGGCCCCGCACAGCGCCTGCCCTCTGTAACGCGACGGCGAACGCCGTACCTGCCGGATCCCGAGCACTGCCAGTAGCACCGCCAGCGCATCGACGATGCAGCATATAAGACGCCAACAGCGGCGCGACGGTGACGAGCACCAGCGCCAGCACCGCCCAAGGAGACAATAAGGAGGATTTGACCTGCCCCTGATCGTCACGCCTTTGCCGCGCAGTGCGCTGAGGGACGGGCGCATCGAACACCTGCTCGGCGCGGCCGGCATCGCCATCGAAGCGTAGCCGACTGCCTTCCCTGGGAAGGCCCCGACCACGCCACTCGGTCAATGTGAACGTATAACGATATCCATCGTCGCCGACGATCACGCCGCGCTGGGCCGCATCGTCGAAGCTTTCCAGCTTACCCTTCACGACGTGACTCCCGACCAGGTTCCGATGGCATGGTCATATCACCTCAGTCTAGTCGCGAGTCCGATAGCGTCACCGACACGGAGTCGGAAAAACGCAGCGCGAAGGGCTTATCGATTTCCACCTGCGCCGTGAGGACCTGCTCGTAACTCATGATGATATCCAGGACTTCGCGGGTCATGCGCTCCAGCAAGAGGAAGCGGTTATCCTCGACATAGCCGATGATGTGCTTGGTGATCGTACGATAATTGAGCGCCTGCTCGATATGATCGAACTTGACCGCACGCTCGGCCCGATAACGAATGGTGGCATTGATCACCACATCTTGGCGGTTCTGGATTTCCTCGTCCTTGATACCGATATGGGTACGTAGGCGCAGATTCTTGATGCTAATCGTCGCCAGATCGTGATCGAGGTGCTGATCGTTCAGGGCATGTAAAGCCATGCGGCATTTCTCCTAAAGTGCGAAACGCGCGTCACACGCGGCGGTGATCGACGCTTCGCTCAGCCATGCACCAGCGTCAAGAATTCCTGACGTGTGTTCAGGTTGTTGCGGAAGGCGCCCAGCATCACGGAGGTCTTCATGCACGAATTCTGTTTTTCGACCCCACGCATCATCATGCACATGTGCTGCGCCTCGACGATCACTCCCACGCCACGCGCCTCGGTCACCTCCTGCACGGCCTCGGCGATCTGGCGTGTCAGGTTTTCCTGGATCTGCATGCGTCGTGCATACATGTCGACGATACGCGCAAACTTGGAGAGCCCCAGCACTTTGCCCTTGGGCAGATACGCGATATGACACTTGCCGATGAATGGCAACAAATGATGCTCGCACATCGAATAGAGCTCGATGTCCTTGATCAGCACCATTTCGTCGGTCTGCGATTCGAACACCGCGCCGTTGACCAACGACTCGAGCGTCTGCCCATAGCCCTGATTGAGGAACTGCATGGCCTTGGCGGCTCGTATGGGCGTATCGCGTAGCCCTTCCCGGTCGGGATCCTCGCCCAAGCCGGCGATGATGTCGCGGTAATGCGTTGCGAGTTCTTCTGTCATTTAAGTGCCTTTAAGTGCCTTCGTCATGACGCCCGACCGGGCATACGTTACAAAATGAATACAACCACCGGAAGTTTGCCACATGGGCAAAGCGCGACGCACGCGCGATTCGTGTCGACGTCGGCGACACTACATTTGCCGACGCCGCTCCTGGTCTTCTAGGTGACAAAGTCACGCCAACCAGCGCGGATTTTCCAGCGCCAGGCGCTGCTGCTCGAGAATACGGATGTGCTGATCCCAATAGCCTTCACTGGCCACCCACGGGAAGGCCCGGGGAAACGCCGGATCTTCCCAGCGATCGACCAACCAGGCGCTATGGCGCATCAAGCGCATCGTGCGCAGCGGCTCGATCCAGCGCAGTTGGCGCCGGTCGAACTCGACATGCTGTTCGTAGCCCTCTATCACTTCGGATAGCTGCATCTGCCATTCATCGGCTTCAGGCGCCGTCAATAACATCCACAAATCCTGAACCGCCGGCGCCATACAGCAATCATCGAAGTCGACCAGCGCAAAATCTTCATCGCGCCCCAGAATGTTGCCCAGATGACAGTCGCCATGTACGCGCTGCAAGGCCGTCTCCGGCCAGCGCTGTTCGACCAGTAACGTCTGCAGACGCTCGGCAATACGGGCATACGCCTGACGTTGTCGGCGACTCAGCCAATCGCTCGCTAGCACGCGCTCACAACTCGCTTGGCTGATCGCCATCGGCTCCTGAACCGGTCGCGCCTGGAAGGAACCGCGCCGCGCCACGGCATGCACCTGGCCAATCAAGTCACCGAGGGCAAAGAGGTGTGCGGGATTTTCGAGCTCCGGCGCCTGCCCCGAGACATGCGGAAACAGCGCGAATTTGAATCCATAGGCATGGTGGAGCGTCTCACCGTCATCGTCACGCCAAGGCGGCGCGCCGGGCACACCCGCAGCCTCGAGTTCATCGAGAAAGGTATGCTCCTCGCGGATCTGCGCCTCGCTCCAACGCTCGGGACGATAGAACTTGGCCACCCAACGGCGGCGATCGTCGTCGCTCAACAGGAACACACGATTTTCATAACTATTGAGCGCAAACGGCTCGCCCGGCAACCAAAAACCCAGCGACTCGACGGCATCGACCACATGGGCGGGCGACAAACTTTCGAACGGGTGCTTCGGGGCGGTCATGGCGTGTCCTATTGGAGATGCTCCTTCATGCTATCAGATTCCTCGCGGCGTTCGCGTCATCGCCCAGGCCTCGACATGCTGCGCACCCGCCCCTCGGCAGGCATCGGCTAATGCCGAGAGCGTGCTGCCGGTGGTCATTACGTCGTCGACGAGCGCTACGTGAGCCGGCAAGCCAGGCAGAACGCGAAAAGCCCCACGCACATTGCCGCGACGTGCACGGCGTGTCAGCCCACGCTGGGTCGGCGTGTCACGCTCACGCCAGGCACGCCGATATGGCACGCCCAATTGACGCGAGAGCTCACGCGTCAGCCAGACGCTGTGATCGAAGCCACGCTCACGCCGCCGTTGCGGATGCGTCGGCACCGCCACGAGTGCCTCGGGTAACACACCTTCGCGACTACGCGCGAAGAGCGTCGCCAGCAAGATACCCGCACGCGGTTGCGCGCCGAACTTGAAGCGCTGAAGCAACGCTTGCGAGGCATCTTCATAACGCAGCGGCGCCCGCGCCACATCGAAAGACGGCGCATGACGCAGGCAGTGGCCGCAAAGCTCGGCGGGGCGCGCCAACGGCTCGGCACAGCGCATGCAGGCCACGCGGTTCCAGGGCAACGCCTCGAAACATGCCTCGCACCACGGCGACGCCGGCGGCGCCATGCCCATGCAAAAGGCACAATGGCCCGGCAGCCCTACGCGCACCGCCAAGTCAACCAGCCTCTTCATCTTGGCTGACAAATACCAAGCGTTTTTCACTATCATCATGATTGGCTAGTTCTTTTTTGAAGTTCGCAGGGCTACACAGCCCTGGTCGACAGGAAAAGACTAGCATGCCTATCACGCGTCGCACGCGGCGCTCGATGCAGACCAGCATCACCGTGACCGACACCCACCGACGCGTTCAATATCGCCTCAGACCCAGTGGCGATTGACTTCCCCCACTGCATACGTAGAATATCGCTCGACCTGCCAGGCTGCGGATGTGGTGGAATTGGTAGACACGCTAGATTTAGGTTCTAGTGCCGAAAGGCGTGGGAGTTCGAGTCTCCCCATCCGCACCATATCACCTGATCTCCTCACGATGCTTTTAAAGCCGCATTCTGCGGGCTTTTCTTTGACCTGACTTAACTCTCCGAACCCGATCCACAGTTCCTCACCGTGTACACCGACATGTACACTGAGAGTTCTGATGTACACGGAATGCGTTAGTGAGCGCTAATGAAACGATCTTCGATTAAGCGGCGACCACTGGCGAAGACACCCGCTGACTACTAAACCTATGAATGCATGATCCACACGATGGAGGAACGCATACATGGATTTGTACACGGTTGAATTCAAACTGCCGGGTGAGGATGAGCTGCGAAGCGAAGAGATCGAAGCAGAGAGTGAAGCCGAGGCACGCACGATCATCGATCGCCATCATAAACCATCTGAGATCGTCAGCGTAAAAGCTGACAGCGCTTGATTACTCGGGATGGCTGGACAATTGCCTACCATGAAATGCACTTGTCAGTGATGCATTTTAAGAGAGAGCCCCCGAGGACGATCAGGGGCTCTCAATCAGCATGAGCCCATGTGTCTGAATGAATTCAGCACTTCCCTGGCGGCTGGTTATCCTTCCTAGACGTGAATATTCTGACAAATTTCGAATGCAATAAACTTAACCTACATTAACTAAGGGATCACGCACGCCCTCATCGGCGGATAATTGCCTGTTTCCCAAGCCAACCGAAGATTCCTAGTACATAACGGTGTACGTAAAGAATTTACTGGTGCCGTATCGACCGTCGAAACGAAGACAAAAAAACGCCGGCTGACAATCAACCGGCAAGTCGCCATGTACTGCATGGCGAGATACATACGCCAGCCTTTTCAGACCGGTTGGAGGCGGATGATTTTCCACCTCTGGAGACACATGAGACCTGCGTCTTCCTTGGCGATTCGGATCACATGAGCCTGCGAGGCGAGATCCGCCTCCTTCCTTGGCTGCCGGCCACCAGCCAGCGCAATCGCGCAATTCCCTTGGCAGCGTCCCAGTGACCGATGATCGCTTGAATCACCTCTATCTTAGACGTCAGATCGGGCTTGGAAAAGCTTTGTACAATAGTCGGCGTAAGCACTTACTCAGCCTCGCGACGCCAATTCTTCGCTGTCTGCTGCACTGAGACGACTTCTCGTAGGTGCCGCAATGGCGAAGAACCGCACGATCACGGCGGTCGAGGCCGGGCGCGTCAGGCAAGAGATCGCCACGAATACCGGCAGATTGATCAGCAGCCCCCAGAAGCCTGCATGTACGCCCAGCGGATTACGCCACACCAGCGTAAACAGCAGTGTGACGATGAACCCCACCACGATACCGCTCAACACGCCCAGTTTAGAGGCACGGGTCCAGAAGAACATGCCAATAAATGCAGGCAACACCTGGGTGGCGAAGCCCAGCCCCACGAGCAATATCATCACCAGATTGCTGGGTTCGGCGATGGCCACCGGCGCGACGATCAGCGCCATGATCGGTAGGAGCAGGCCTCGTGCCAGCTTGCCGGCGCCGGCATCGGAAAGCTTGAAGGCCGGCTGAGCGATGTCCTTGGCATAGGACAGCGCCACCGAATGCAAGAAGGGTTCGCAGGACGACATCGAGGCGGCCAGCGTGCCCGCGCCCAGCAAGCCCACCAGCCAGACCGGCATCTGTTGCATGGCAAGCTCCAGAGCCACGGTATCTGCGCGCGCCAGCTCGGGCAGGCTATAAATGCCGATGAAGCCCACCACCACCATGGGCAAGATGACCACATAATAACTAGGCAGCCAGGTCGCGCTACGGCGAATGGTGTGCGCCGATGACGCACTCATCCACTGCGTCCACACCGGCGGCATGAACGATAGCATCGAGACAATGATCGACGTCGTCCAGAAGGCGAAACTCATGTCTCCCTGCGCGCCCGGCAAGGTCAGAAAGGCAGGATCACGCTCACGCAGAGCGGTAAAGATATCGCCGAACCAGAGACCGCCGCCGAAACGCTGCGACGCCCAAAGCCCAATCGCCCACGCCACCGCCAGCATCAGCACACCCTGGAAAGCGTTGGTAATGCCGATCGCGCGTTGGCCGCTGGCATAGAGATAAAGGGCGATACAACTCAAGACCACCAGCACCCCCACCCAGATCGGCAAACGCCCACCGCTCATGACGTGCAGGATATACGCCGCCCCGATGGTCTGCAGTACCGCATAGGCCAATGACGCAATCGACATCACCGCTGCCGCCAGAGCGCCCAATAGCGGACTTTCATAGCGATCGGCAATGGCTGCACCCTGCGTGACATGACCGAAATGCCGACCGAAGGCCCACACCTTGGGACCGAAATACCAAGCCACCAGCGCCAGATAGGATAGGTAGATCACCACGTAGAACACCGCAACGCCCTTGGTGTAGGCCCAGCCCGGCGCGCCCATGAAGGTGTAAGCGCTCACGCTGCCTGCGGCGATCAGCAGATAGAGCGTGACCGGCCCCATACTGCGACCGGCGACGCCCCACTCTTCCAGCGAATTCATCGAGCGCCCTGTCCGGGCGCGCAAGCCAAGAAAGATCGCCACGCCCAGATAGGCGAGCGTCATGACAATCGGCACACTACTCGTCATCGCAAGAACGCTCCACTAACCGATTGCCGATAGCCATAACGCCGCAACAGGCGAACACGATGACGTACGCCCATACCGCGATCAGCGGCAAACCGAGCACCACCCAAGCCCGGTTGAACCAGCCGATCACAGGCCAGATGCCCGCCGCGATCAGTACGATGAACGCCAGGGTTAAGCCCCAGCCACGGCCCGTGGTCGGCCGCACGATATAATGCTTCATGGAGGTTCCACTCAGGAAAGATGATCTATTTTGCCGAGGCATATGCCTTACAATGGCGAAAAGCGCTCATGGTAGCGCATTCATTCGCTCGTGAGGATCGGTCATGCCGACGTGTGCTTCATGCGCTGGGCAACGTCAATAGACGAGGCATGGCATGACGCCTACCGTTTCTTATGCTCTCTTTCCCAGCGACAAGGATGTCCTCAATGAAATTTTCCCTGGCCGACTTGCGTAATGCACTCAGCGGCACGGCGAGTGCCGGTTATATTGCCAAGGGTATAATCTATATCACCATCGGCTGGCTTTCGTTGCTCACCACACTCGGCCTGGGTGGTCAAAAAGCCGGTACGGCAGAGGTCATTCGCACCATCGCGTTATGGCCGTTCGGAACGCTGCTGATCATTCTCCTGGGGCTCGGCCTGGTGGCCTATGTTCTCTGGCGACTCGCCCAAGCCTGGTGGGATCTGGAGCACAAGGGCAACCACTGGAAGGGGCGTCTCCAACGCTTGGGCTTTGCGATCAGCGGCATCTTGTATGCCGCTCTGGCCTGGCAATGCGCCACCCTGATCACGCTTTCCCTAGCCAGTGGTGACGGTAGTGCCTCACCGCACGCCCTCGCGTTACTCGACTATCCGGGCGGCTTGTTCGTGCTATTCGGCATCGGGATCGCCTTCATTGGCGTGGGATTACATCAGTTGCAACGTGCCTGGAATCGCCAATACCGCCGCAACTGGCACATAGATGAAATGCCCAATGGGCCCCTACCCATCCTCGAAGGCATCGCGCGACTGGGACTCGCAGCACGCGGCCTCGTGTTCGGGATCATCGGTATCTCCTTGTGCGTGGCCGCCATCGAAGTCGAGCCCGAAAAGATTCGCCGCCTGGGTGGGGCTCTCGACACGCTCGCCGAGCAACCCTATGGTAGTTGGCTGCTCGGCGGTGTCTCATTGGGCCTAATGGCTTATGGCCTTTACTGCTTCATCAATGCGGGATACCGGCGCACGCGCACCCCGCGCCTGTGAGCGAGCATGACGCTTAGCCCATCAAAAGCGCACCGCCGGCAGCCGCGATGGCGGCGCCGAGGCCGCGTAGCCAACGGTTGTCACGACGCGATAGCCACTCGCCCAGCACACGCCCCGCCAAGGTGATGGCCACACTGGTCAAAACGAAGCCCAGCGCGTAAAGCAGCGCGGAGGCGCCCGGCGCTAGTTCACTGCCATGCGCATGGCCATGCATCAGGATGAACGCGAACACCAGCACGCCCCCCAGCGCACTCGGCAGACGCACCAGAGTAGCCAACAACACCCCGGCCAGCAGTACGCTCGAGGCGATGCCGAATTCGACGCCCATCAGCGGCATGCCCATCCAGGCCAAACTGGCGCCCGCCAGCATGCCCAGCGCGACCAACAGCGGCATGGCACGGCGTAATGCTCCCGCCTGACGGCAGCTCCAAAGCCCGATGGCCGCCATCGCCAGCAGGTGATCGAGCCCGGTCAAGGGATGTGTCAGGCCAGCCATGAAACTGCCGGCATGCGAATGCGGCATATGCCCTGGGTGCGCCAATGCGGAACCGGCGAACAACAAGGCCAAGGGAGACAACGCCAGGATCAGATGGCGCATGTGACGGCGAGACAAGGACATGAATATTCTCCTTTATAGTCAGTGATAACCAAATAGTCAGTGATAACCAGCGTGTCTTAGGGGCTCGGCGCTACATCGGCGGCTGCCTGACCCGCATGCTGCGGCCGACGCTCGGGCAGCATGCCGCGCTCGAGGATGAAGCGGATCACCTCCTCGACCCCCACCCCGTCGTACAGATTGGCGAACACGAAGGGGCGTTCGCCGCGCATCTTGCGCGCATCTCGGTCCATGATCTCCAGCGAGGCATGCACTTGCTCGGCGATATCGATCTTGTTGATGATCAGCAGATCCGACTTGGTGATCCCCGGCCCACCTTTGCGCGGAATCTTGTCCCCGGCGGAAACGTCGATGACGTAGATCGTCAGGTCGGAAAGTTCGGGGCTGAACGTCGCCGAGAGGTTGTCACCACCGGATTCGACCATCACCAACTCGAGGCCGGGATGACGCGACTGCAGTTCGTCGATGGCCGCCAAATTCATCGAGGCATCCTCGCGGATCGCCGTATGCGGACAGCCCCCGGTTTCCACCCCCAGAATGCGATCGGACGCCAAGGCATCGTGCTTGAGCAGGAAGTCGGCATCCTCGCGGGTATAGATGTCATTGGTGACCACGGCGATGTCGTAATGATCGCGCAGCGCCAGGCACAATTGCTTCAAAAGCGCGGTCTTGCCGGACCCCACCGGACCACCGACCCCGACGCGTAGACAATGTGTCATATCCTTTCTCCTCAACTTCTAAACAGTCGTGAATACTGGGTTTCGTGCAACGCGCTGGCCAACGCCAGGCCGGGCAATGCCGGCCCCAGCTCGTCGTCATCCAGCGCGATGGCCGTCGCCACCGCGTCGGCCAGATGGGGGCGCAGCTTCTCGACAAGACGCTGCGCGCTCGTCTGTCCCAACGGCAATGCCTTGCAGGCCACCGTCAATTGGTTCTCCAACCAGGCCCAGGCAAACCCCAGCACGGCGTCCTCACAACTTACGCCGCGCACGCGTGCCGCCAGGGCGAAGGCCACCACGTAACCCGGCGTATCGGGCAGAGCCGGCGTCTCGGGTACTTGCTCGAGGCTATGCAGCAGCCGCACCAGAGTGCCGCCCAAGCGCTGTTCTTCCTCGAGCAACTCATGGGTTTCACGATTGGCCTGTAGCCAGGTGTTCCAGTAGGCCAGCGCCTCGTCGTCGCCTTGCGCCCAAGCGTGGTAGGCGCGTGCCAGAACCGGCAACTCGCAGCGCGTCAGGCCATCGTCCAGCACGCCGGCGATCCACTCGCCAAGGCTCGCTTCGTCCTCTACCCAGCCAAGTTCCAACGCACTCTCGAGACCCTGTGACCAGGCGAAGGCGCCGATCGGCAACGCTGGGCTGACGAGCTGCAACAATCCCGCCAACGCCAACGGGTCTTGGCCCGCTTGCCGTTCAGTGGACATGGGCGTGCTCATGGTCATGCGTATGATGATGAGCTTCCCCAGCGGCGTAGGCACCGGGCTCGGGATCGAACGGCGCGGCGTGATGCTTCAGCGTCGCGCCCAGCCGCTCGGCCAACGCCTCGAGGACATGATCCGGCGGAAAGCGCACCCAACCACCGTGGTCATCTTCACCGATGGCTAGTTGCACATGCCGGTTACCCAAGTGATAGGCAAGCCGCGCCAAGGGTAGCCCCGAGGCGGTGCGCGCGGTCACCACGGGCTCCTCGGCGGCGCGCACACGCACGATCTCGCCGTTTTCCGCCCGCAAGCCGTCGCCATCACGCAGCACCGGCCCCCGGTCGAGAAATAGCCCCAACTCGCGGCCGCCGTCGCTTACCGCCTTGAGACGCCCGCGCATGCGCTGCTCGAACGGCAGCGTCAAGGTGTCGCCGGCCTGCTCCACCGTGACCGGTCCCAGGCGTTCATTTAGTTTCAGCATCTGTATCGCCTCGTTGAAATTACCTGCGGCTGACCCGGGAGCAGGTCGTCGCGAGGGCGCTGTAAATACGTCCCTGTACGCTACTTTTGCCATCCATGGCAAAAGACCCTCGCGACGACCTGCCCCCGGCGCCGCGCGCCTTGGTCTTCGTCCCCGTCACTCAGAAAAGGTGATAGCGCTGAGCCAGCGGCAATTCCGTCGCCGGCTCGCAGGTCAACAGTTCACCGTCGGCATGGACCTCATACGTCTGCGGGTCGACCTCGAGCTTGGGGCAGGCGTCGTTGAGCTTCATGTCCGACTTGCGTACCTGCCGCACGTCCTTGCACGCCGCCAGTTCGCTATGCAGTCCCAAACGGGCCTTGATGCCTGCGTCAAGCGCGGCTTGGCTGACGAAGCTCAGGCGCGTCTGACTCGCCGCCCGACCCAGTGCACCGAACATGGTCCGGTAGTGAACCGGCTGTGGAGTCGGAATCGACGCATTGGGATCGCCCATCGGCGCGGCGGCGATCATGCCGCCCTTGAGGATCAATGCCGGCTTTACGCCGAAGAACGCCGGGTCCCAGAGCACCAGGTCGGCCATCTTGCCGACCTCCACCGAGCCCACCTCATGGGCAATACCGTGGGTGATCGCCGGGTTGATCGTGTACTTGGCGATGTAGCGCTTGGCGCGATAGTTGTCGGCACCGCGCTCACGGTCCTCGGGCAGCAAACCGCGCTGCACCTTCATCTTGTGGGCCGTCTGCCAGGTACGGCAGACCACCTCGCCGACCCGGCCCATGGCCTGGGAGTCGGAAGCAATCATCGAGATCACGCCCAGATCGTGAAGGATGTCTTCGGCGGCGATGGTCTCGCGGCGGATGCGTGAGTCGGCGAAGGCCACATCCTCGGGGATATTGGGATCGAGGTGGTGACACACCATCAGCATGTCGAGATGCTCGTCGATGGTATTGACGGTGTAAGGTCGTGTGGGATTGGTCGACGACGGCAACACGTAGTCCCTGGAACAGGCGGTGATGATGTCCGGCGCGTGGCCGCCGCCGGCGCCTTCGGTGTGGTAGGTGTGGATGCAGCGTTCCTTGAACGCCGCCAGGGTATCCTCGACGAAGCCCGACTCGTTGAGCGTGTCGGTGTGGATGGCGATCTGCACGTCGTACTTCTCGGCCACGCTCAGGCAGTTGTCGATGGACGCCGGCGTGGTGCCCCAGTCCTCGTGCAGCTTGAGCCCCATGGCGCCGGCCTCGAGCTGCGCTTCCAGCGCCTCGGGCAAGCTGGCGTTGCCCTTGCCGAGAAAGCCGATGTTCATCGGCATGTCATCGACGGCCTGCAGCATCTTGCCTAGGTGCCAGTCGCCCGGCGTGCAGGTGGTGGCGTTGGTGCCGGTGGCCGGGCCGGTACCGCCACCCAGCATGGTGGTGAGCCCGCTCATCAACGCTTCTTCCACCAGTTGGGGGCATACGAAGTGGATATGCGCGTCCAAGCCGCCCGCCGTCAGGATCTTACCCTCGCCGGCAATGATCTCGGTGCCCGGGCCGATGACGATCTCGACATCCGGCTGAGTGTCGGGGTTGCCGGCCTTGCCGATGGCCGCAATGCGGCCATGCTTGAGGCCGACATCGGCCTTGACGATGCCCCACCAGTCGAGGATCAAGGCGTTGGTGATCACGGTGTCCATGACGGCGGCGTCGCTGCGCTGGCTCTGGCCCATGCCGTCGCGAATCACCTTGCCACCGCCGAACTTGACCTCGTCGCCGTAATGGGTGTGATCCTGCTCGACCTCGATCCACAGTTCGGTATCGCCCAGGCGCACGCGGTCGCCGGTGGTTGGCCCGTACATGTCGGCATAGGACTGGCGACTGATCTTGTTAACCGATTTCATGACTTTTCTCCCGCGCCGGATTGCTCGAGGCTGCCCATCACATCGCCGTGGAAGCCGTAGATGTATCGGCGCCCCGCATAGGGGATCAACGTCACCTTACGGGTCTGGCCGGGTTCGAAGCGGATCGCCGTGCCCGCCGCCACATCGAGGCGGTAGCCGCGCGTTTTGTCACGGTCGAAGATGAGCGCTGGGTTAGCCTCGGCAAAGTGATAGTGAGAACCGATCTGAACCGGCCGGTCACCGGTATTGGCGACCTCGACACTGATCCGCTCGCGCCCCGCGCACAGCTCGATGTCGCCTGCTTGCAACTGATATTCACCGGGAATCATCGAGAACTCCTTACACAATGGGCGAATGCACCGTGACCAGTTTGGTGCCGTCCGGAAACGTCGCTTCGACCTGCACCTCGTCGACCATCTCCGCCACGCCTTCCATCACATCGTCACGCGTCAGGATCTCGCGGCCGTAGCCCATCAACTCGGCGACGCTCTTGCCATCGCGTGCGCCTTCGAGAATCTCGAAGCTGATCAACGCCACCGCCTCGGGATAATTCAGCTTCAAGCCGCGGTCGCGGCGTCGCTCGGCAAGCTGCGCGGCGGAAAACAACAGCAGCTTGTCCTTGTCTCTCGGGGTCAGTTCCATATCGGCAACTCTCTCTTCATGTATTCGGGCTTCGGGCTTCGGGCTTCGGGCTTCGGGCTTCGGGCTTCGGGCTTCGGGCTTCGGCAGCATTCTAGCTCGCAGCTCGTTGCCCGCAGCTCGTGGCCGGCACGAAGTGCCGCTACGTCATC
>Ga0209300_1000009_pt1 | contig 167564 bp, 144 predicted proteins | sample Shrwel_input2_RT_FD_187535 | JGI IMG/M metagenome (GOLD analysis project Ga0209300, IMG submission 187535) | Subsurface microbial communities from deep shales in Ohio, USA - Utica-3 well 1 S input2 RT (SPAdes) (version 2) ... | reverse complement strand
ACCATCGGTTACGGACTGCCGGACTTCGCAGAGGAACTCAACTACGGAGTCGATCTATCAACCATCTGAGGGTGGTATCAGATTGATGGGGTGAAGGTGCCCCATCAACCATTAAATCCGTATACCCCGTCCCGACAAGGAGTGCCCCATGCCGACCCGACAACGCCCGTGGCTGGGCCATCTCGCCGCCCTGCTGGCCGGCGTGCTCAGCACCCTCACCTTCGCCCCCTTTCATCTCTGGTGGCTCGGCCCGGTCGCCGTCGGCCTGGTCTATGCCGGCTTTCACGACCTGACACCCCGCCAGGCCGCACTGCGCGGCTGGTGCTACGGGTTCGCCCTGTTCGCCTCGGGCACCTCGTGGATCTACGTCTCGATCCATGACTACGGCTACACCGGCGTGGCGCTGGCGGTCTTCCTGACGGCACTCTTCGCCGTGACCCTGGCGCTGTTCTACGCCGTCCCCTTCTGGCTCTACCGCCACGTGACCGGACGCCGCCTGGCCTGCCTGAGCTTCGCCGGGCTGTGGGTCGCCAGTGAAGTGCTGCGCACCTACCTGTTCACCGGCTTTCCCTGGCTGCTGCTCGGCAGCGCCCATGTCGACTCGCCGCTGGCCCCGCTGGCCCCGGTCGGCGGCGTCTTCCTGCTGTCGCTGATCACCGCCCTGACCGGCACGCTGGGCGTGGAGCTGCTGCGCCGGCGCTGGTGGACCCTGGCCCCGCTCGTCGCCCTGTGGGGCGCGCCGCTGCTGCTGCCCACGCAGTGGACGACGGCCTCGGGCCAGCCGGTGACGGTCGCCCTGCTGCAGGGTGACCTGCCCCAGCTGATGAAGTGGAGCGCCGAGGGCCAGCGCAACGCCGCCAACACCTACGCGCGGCTGACCCGGGAGGTGGCCGATGACGCCGAGCTGATCGTCTGGCCGGAAACCGCCCTGCCGATGTTCGAGCGTCAGGCCCGACCCTTCCTCGAGCGCCTGCAGACGACACTGCCTCCGGACAGCGCCCTGCTGACCGGCATCGTCGAGCGCGACGACGGCGGCTACTACAATGCGGTGATCGGGCTGGGAAACACCCAGGGGGTTTATCGCAAGGAGCACCTGGTGCCGTTCGGCGAGTACCTGCCGCTGGAGGGCCTGCTGCGCGGCATCATCGCCTTCTTCGACCTGCCCATGTCGGACTTCTCGGCCGGCGCCGGCGACCAGCCGCCCCTGCACGCCGCGGGGCTCGCCATCGGCACGGCGATCTGCTACGAGATCATCTATCCGGATCTGGTCGCCCGCCGTGCCCGCGACGCCGACGTGCTGCTCACGGTATCCAACGATACCTGGTTCGGCGGCTCGATCGGGCCGCTCCAGCACGTGCAGATGGCGCGCCTGCGGGCGCTGGAGAACGGCCGCTACGTGCTGCGCGCCACCAGCAACGGGGTGACCGCGATCATCGACCCGCAAGGCCGGATCGTGAAACGCGCGCCGCAGTTCGAGACCGCCACGGTCACCGGCACGGTGCAGGGGATGCAGGGCGAGACGCCGTTCACCCGCACCGGCAGCTGGCCCGCCTGGCTGCTGGCCGGCCTGCTGTGGTTGCCCGGGCTCGAGCGCCCGGGCCGCCGGCGCGCCGCGGCCGCCCGCCCCTCATGACGGGCAGCCGCCGTGGCGTCAGGAGGCGGCGGTGGGCGTCTCGTCGCTGGGCGAACGCGTGAAGTAGCGGTGCCCGCAGGCGTGGCAGGGCTCCAGGCGGGTCACCGACTCCAGCACCACGGTCTCGCCGCAGTGCACGCAGGCCATGCGCCCGGGGGCGGCCAGTTCGCCCTCGACGTAATCGGCCCGCGCCGCCTCGAGATCGTCCTCGAAGCGCTCGCGCTCCACCACGCTGCGATCGGCGATGGAGAACAGCGCATCGGTCACCTTGCGTGACAGCACGTCCAGGTCGATCCCCAGCCAGCTGGCCACGCCGGCGCCGCCGGCCGCCAGATAGCGGCGCAGGTCCTTGAGGTCGCGCTCCACCCAGGCCCGCAGCAGCGCCATCTCGTCCTTGGTGAACGTCTCGACCTCGGCCTCGAACTCCACCGCCTCGTCGAGCTCCTTCTGCAGCGTGTCCCAGGACAGGTCATCGGCCCCGTCGCGCAGCCGCTCGAGCACCCGTTCGTAGGCCGCATTCAGGCGCCGGTCGTGCTGCTGGTCGTCACTCATAGTGCTGTTTCTCCTCGCTGGGTATCGATAGCGGGGCGGTCCGGCAGCCGGCGGGCCTCGCCCGGCCGGCCCCTACCTGCCACGTCACGTCTAGGGTATCCTTGGGCCACCACGACGATTTTCACACCTGCCCCGCCACCTTTCCAATACAGTGTACGGCAGGGTGTAGTCTCCGGCACGCGTCACGCTCCCCGCCCGGGTCGAGCCGAGCGCGCCGATGAACCGAAGCCCCAACGCAAGGTGCACCACGCAGACGATGGACACTCAGTATCAGCCTCACGCCACCGAGTCAGCCGCCCAGCAGTACTGGGAAAAGAACGAATGCTTCAAGGCCGTGGAAGACGCCAGTCGCGAGAAGTTCTACTGCCTGTCGATGTTCCCCTACCCCAGCGGCAAGCTGCACATGGGGCATGTGCGCAACTACACCATCGGCGACGTGGTCTCGCGCTACCAGCGCATGCAGGGCAGGAACGTCCTGCAGCCCATGGGCTGGGACGCCTTCGGCATGCCAGCGGAAAACGCCGCCATCAAGAACCGGGTGCCGCCGGGCGACTGGACCTACCAGAACATCGACTACATGCGCCGCCAGCTCAAGGCGCTGGGCTTCGCCTACGACTGGAGCCGCGAGTTCGCCACCTGCGACGTCGACTACTACCGCTGGGAGCAGTGGTTCTTCACCAAGCTGGTCGAGAAGGGCCTGGTCTACAAGAAGATGGCCACGGTCAACTGGGACCCGGTCGACAACACCGTGCTGGCCAACGAGCAGGTGATCGACGGCCGCGGCTGGCGCAGCGGTGCCCTGGTCGAGCGCAAGGAAATCCCGCTGTGGTTCCTCAAGATCACCGACTACGCCGAGGAACTGCTCGCCGATCTCGAGCATGTCGACTGGCCCGAGCAGGTCAAGACCATGCAGCGCAACTGGATCGGCAAGTCGCGCGGCGTGGAGCTGACCTTCGACGTGGCCGGGCGTGACGCGCCGCTGGAGGTCTACACCACCCGTCCCGACACCCTGATGGGCGTGACCTACGTGGCCGTCGCCGCCGGTCACCCGCTGGCTCGCCAGGCCGCCGAGGGCGACCCGGACATGGCCGCCTTCCTGGAGGAGTGCGCCCGCGGCGGCACCTCCGAGGCCGACCTGGCGACCATGGAAAAGCGCGGCCGCGACACCGGCTACAAGGCGATCCACCCGCTCACCGGCCGCGAGGTGCCCGTCTTTGTGGCCAACTTCGTGCTCATGGAATACGGCACCGGCGCGGTGATGGCGGTGCCCGGCCACGACCAGCGCGACTGGGAGTTCGCCACCAGGTACGGCCTGCCCATCGAGGCGGTGATCGCCGACGCCGACGGCAACACTCCGGATCTCTCCGAAGGGGCGTACGCCGAGCACGGCCGCCTGATCAACTCCGGCGAGTTCGACGGGCTGGACTTCGACGGCGCCTTCCGGGCGATCGCCCTGCGTCTCGAGGCCGAGGGCCGCGGCGAGGTCAGGACCAACTTCCGCCTGCGCGACTGGGGCGTGGCCCGCCAGCGCTACTGGGGCGCGCCGATCCCCGTCAAGTACGGTCCCGAGGGCGAGACGGTGCCGCTCACCGACGACGAGCTGCCGGTCGCCCTGCCCATGGAAGTGGAAGTCGACGCCACCGGCTCGCCGCTCAAGAAGATGCCCGCCTTCTTTGATCTGGGCGACGGCTGGACCCGCGAGACCGACACCTTCGACACCTTCATGGAGTCGAGCTGGTACTACGCGCGTTTCGCCTGCGCCGACAACCCCGAGGCCATGCTCGACGAGCGCGCCGACTACTGGCTGCCGGTGGATCTCTACATCGGCGGCATCGAGCACGCCATCCTGCACCTGCTCTATGCGCGCTTCTTCCACAAGCTGATGCGCGACTTCGGCCTGGTCAACAGTGACGAGCCCTTCCAGCGCCTGCTCACCCAGGGCATGGTGATCGCCGAGACCTTCTATCGCGAGCTGTCGGACGGCGGCAAGGACTGGTTCAACCCCGCCGATGTCGACGTCCAGCGCGACGACAAGGGCCGCCCGGTCAGCGCCGTCTACCGTGGCGACGGCCAGCCGGTGGCGATGGGCGGCATCGAGAAGATGTCCAAGTCGAAGAACAACGGCGTCGACCCGCAGGCGATGATCGACCGCTTCGGGGCCGATACCGTGCGGCTGTTCATGATGTTCGCCGCGCCCCCCGAGCAGTCGCTGGAGTGGTCCGACGCCGGCGTCGAGGGGGCGCAGCGCTTCCTCAAGCGGCTGTGGAAGCTGGTCGCCGACCACGTCAACGCCGGAACCCCGGCGGCACTCGACGTCGCCGCGCTCGACGACGCCCAGAAGGCGCTGCGTCGCAAGACCCACGAGACCATCGCCAAGGCCAGCGACGACATCGGCCGGCGCACCACCTTCAATACCGCCATCGCCGCGGTGATGGAGCTGACCAACGCCCTGGGCCGCTTCCAGAACGAGAGCGGCGCCGACAGCCCGCAGGGCCTGGCGGTGACCCGCGAGGCCGTGGAAGCCTGCGTGCTGCTGCTCGCCCCGATCACCCCGCATGCCTGCCATGCGCTCTGGGAGGCGCTGGGTCATGCCGAGCCGGCGATCGACGCCCGCTGGCCCGCCGTCGACGAGAGCGCCCTGGTCAAGGACAGCGTCGAGCTGGCCGTGCAGGTCAACGGCAAGCTGCGCGCGCGCATCGAGGTCGCCCCGGACGCCGCCAGGGACGCCGTCGAGGCCGAGGCCATGGCCAGCGAGAACGTCCAGCGCCATATCGAGGGCAAGACGGTGCGCAAGGTGATCGTCGTCCCCGGCAAGCTGGTCAATATCGTCGCCAACTGACAGCCCACGGTCGCAAGGAGGCCCGGATGAAGCGTCGCACCTTCCTGAATCGCGCCCTGCGCACGAGCGCGGCGCTGGTGGCGGCCGGCACGCTGGCCGGCTGCGGCTTCCAGCTGCGCGGGCAGGGGCGCAACCTGGCCGGGCTCGACAGCCTGGCCCTGGACACCCCGCCGGGCCCGCTGGGCAACGCGGTTCGCCAGGCGCTCGAGGGCGCGGGCGTGGCGGTGCGCGAGCAGGCGCCGTGGCGGCTCAACCTGGGCGCGGAGCAGCTCGACGAGGTCGAGCTGACGACCAACAACGCCGGCAGCCGGGCGATCGAGCTGCAGCTCGGCGTGCCCTTCTCGGTCCAGCGCCAGCGGGACGACGCCTATCGCATCGAGCGCCAGACCCTGACGGTGTCGACCACCTACCAGGCCGGCACCAGCGACCTGCTGGCGCGCGACGATCGCCGCCAGCAGGCCGTGCAGTCGCTGCGCCAGGAGGCGGCACGCCGCCTGATCGACCGCCTGCAGAGCCTCGCCGACACGCCATGAAGGTCTTCCCCGACAAGCTGCCCGAGGCGCTGGCCAAGCGCCTGCCGCCGGTGGTGATCGTCGCCGGTGACGAGCCGCTGCTGCACCGCGATGCCTGCGACACCGTGCGTCGGGTCGCCCGTGAGCAAGGCATCGAGGAGCGCGAGGTCCTGCACGTCGAGAACGGCTTCCAGTGGGGGCGGCTCACCGAATCCGCCGCCAGCCTGTCGCTGTTCGCCAGCCGCAAGCTGATCGAACTGCGCCTGGGCGACCAGGCACCCGGCCAGGAAGGTGGCAAGACGCTGGAAGCCTATGCCGCCCAGGCCAAAGGCAGCGACAATGTCCTGCTGCTCACCGCGGGCCGGCTCGACCGGCGCCAGCAGCAGAGCAAGTGGTTCAAGGCGCTCGATGCCCTGGGGCTGTTCGTGCCGGTGTGGCCGGTGGACCATTCCCGCCTGGGCTTCTGGCTGCGCGACCGCGCCGCCCTGCACGGCCTGCAGCTCGACAGGGACGCCGCCCGCCTGCTCGGCGAACGCATCGAGGGCAACCTGCTGGCCGCCGACCAGGAGCTGCAGAAGCTCGCCCTGCTGTACCCGCCCGGCGCCCGGCTGGATGCCGGCGCCATCGCCGGCGGTGTCGAGGACAACGCCCGTTACGACGTCTTCACGCTGACCGATGCCTGCCTGCGCGGCGAACGCGAGCGCGCGGTACGCATCGTCAGCGGCCTGCGCGGCGAGGGCATCGAGGCGCCGGTGGTACTGTGGGCGCTGACCCGCGAGATGCGCACCCTGCTCTCCCTGCACCAGCATCTCGACCAGGGCCAGAGCCTCGAGCATGCCTGCAAGGCGCAGCGGCCGATGATTCCCGAGAAGCGCCGCCCCAACTACCAGCAGGCCCTGCAGCGCCTGCCCCATCGCCGGCTGCACAAGCTGCTGCTGTTCGCCCAGCGCATCGACCAGGCGATCAAGGGCGGCCTGCCGCTGCCCGTCTGGGACGCGCTCAACGACCTCGCCCTGACGCTCGCCGGGGGCCGCGGCCTGCTCGCCGAACTGCCCCAGGCCTATCGCCGTGCCTGACCTGCATTCCTGAACACGCTTCGGCGTTGCCCCTGCCCGCCGGGCCTCGCGCCCGGCGGGCGTTCCACTTTCACGTCACTGTCCTGAATCATGTCCCTATCCGAATCCCGACGAACCGTTCCCTTTCTCGCCGCCCTGCTGCCCTTCGCGGTGATGATCGCCACCATGATGACGACGATCCTCGTCTTCGACGGCAGCCCCCACCTGCCCCTGCTCATCGGCGCCGTGATCGCCGGGCTGGTCGCCTGGCGCTACGGCCACACCTGGAAGCACATTGAGGGCTACATCTACGAGGGCATCACCAAGGTCCTGCCGGCGGTGGTAATCCTGATGCTGGTCGGCCTGCTGATCAGTTCCTGGGTCGCCGGCGGCGTGGTCGGCACCATGATCTACTACGGACTGGAGTACCTGTCGCCCGCCTACTTCCTGCCCACGCTGATGCTGATCTGTGCGGTCAGCACGCTGATGATGGGCAGCTCCTGGTCGACCATCGGCACCCTGGGCGTGGCCGGCATGGCCGCCGGCGTGAGCATGGGGCTGCCGCCGGCGGCGCTGGCCGGCGCCATCGTCTCCGGGGCGTTCTTCGGCGACAAGATGTCGCCGCTGTCCGATACCACCATCCTCGCCTCGGGCATCGCCGGCACGGAGATCTTCGCCCACATCCGCCACATGCTCTACACCACGGTGCCCGGGCTGATCATCGCCCTGGGGGTGTTCACGGCCATGGCCGGCGGCCATCAGGGCGCCGAGCTCGACCAGGCGATCGCCGGCGTGATCACCCACCTGCGGGCCGACGGCGTGATCTCGCCCTGGCTGTTCCTGATTCCGCTGGCGGTCCCGGCACTGGCGCTCGCCCGCGTGCCGGCGGTCCCCACTCTGATCGTCGGCATCGTGCTGGGCAGCCTGGCCTACCTGTTCGTGCAGGGCGGCGACGTGGCCTCGCTGTTCCACCTGCTGCAGAGCGGCTATGTCGCCGACACCGGCAACGCCGGCGTCGACAAGCTGCTCAGCCAGGGCGGGCTGGACGCGATGATGTACACCATCTCGCTGGCGGTCATCGCCATGATCTTCGGCGGTATCATGGAGCGCACCGGCATGCTCAATGCCCTGGTCGGGGGCGTCGTCGCGCTGGCCAGAAGCGGTCGCGCGCTGTGCGCCGTCACCGTCGGCTCGTCCTTTCTGACCAACGTGGTCACCGCCGAGCAGTACATCTCGATCATCATTCCGGGCCGGCTGTATGCCGGGGCCTTCCGTGACAAGGGGCTGCACCCCAAGAACCTGTCCCGCGCGCTGGAGGACGGCGGTACCGTCACCTCGGCGCTGGTACCCTGGAGCACCGACGCGATCTTCGTCTACAGCGCCCTCGGTGTCAGTGCCTGGAGCTATGCCCCCTACGCGGTGCTCAACTACAGCGTGCCGCTGATCTCCATCGCCATGGCACTGGCCGGCTTTGCCATCGTGTCCAGCCGATCCTCGGAAGCCACATCACCGCAGGCCGACTGACCTCCCCTCCGCCCCCGTGCCGACACGGGGGCGTTTCACCGGCTTCCCTGCCTGTTTTCCCGCTTTCTCGCCCAGCCAGGCGCTTCAGGCCGGCCGTTCCGACCTCGACGCTTTATTTATCCCGCCCGCATCGCGCCCCACGACGGCGGCAAAAGCGCACCACAACGGCGAATCACGATCATCAATAATCTGAATTTTGATTACTCATCCATTGACAGAAAAAATTGCTATACCCCTCTGTTAAGCTAACGCGGTTTCGACGCAAAGCCGGGTTATCATCCCTGCTGGACGCTTTTCGGCGGCGTCGGCGATCTGCGTCGACGCCGACCATCCATGACGTCCACGCGAATGGAGGAGACATCGCTTGGAACTGTTTCGCTACGTTCTCGACAACGCCGGGCTGCTGGGGCAACTGACCCTGGAGCACATCAGCCTGGTCGGCGTTGCCGTGGGAATCGCCACCCTGACCGGAGTGCCCATCGGCATCGCCATCACCAAGAACGAACGCCTGGCCAGGGGCGTGCTGTATCTGGCCTCGATCATCGTCACGATCCCCTCGATCGCGCTGTTCGGGGTCATGATTCCGCTGCTGTCGATCTTCGGTTACGGCATCGGCTACGTGCCGGCGGTGATCGCCGTGCTGCTCTACTCGCAGCTACCGATCATTCGCAACACCTACACCGCGATCAACAACGTCAATCCCGCGCTGCGCGAGGCCGCCCGCGGCATCGGCATGAGCCAGAACCAGCGGCTGCGCATGGTGGAAATTCCGCTGGCGGTACCGGTAATCATGGCCGGCGTGCGCACCGCCGTGGTGCTGAACATCGGCGTGATGGCCATCGCCGCCTACATCGGCGCCGGCGGCCTGGGCACGCTGATCAGCCGCGGTATCTCGCAGTCCGATCCGCGCCAGCTGATCGTCGGCGCGGTGGCCGTGAGCCTGCTGGCCATCATCGTCGACTACGCCCTGCTGGCGCTGCAGAAGCGCCTCACGCCGCGTGGCATGGAGCGTGACGTCGCCGCCGCCTGAATGCGCCAACCCGATTTCGACAAGGTTTTTCCATGATACGACTCGACAACCTGACCAAGGTCTTCGATACCCCCAAGGGGGCCGTCGTCGCCGCCGACCACATCAACATGGAAGTGCCTCGGGGCGAGATCTGCATCCTTCTCGGCCCCTCCGGCTGCGGCAAGACCACCACCCTGAAGATGATCAACCGCATCATCCGGGCCACGTCGGGCAAGGTGTTTCTCGATGGCGAGGACACCACCGGCATGAATACCCAGGACCTGCGTCGCAGCATCGGTTACGTGATCCAGCAGATCGGCCTGTTCCCCAACATGACCATCGAGGAGAACATCACGGTGGTGCCGCGCCTGCTAGGCTGGGATCGGACCGCCTACAAGAAGCGGGCCCGCGAGCTGATGGACATGATCGCCATGGATGCCGAGGCCTTCCTCAAGCGCTACCCCAGCGAGCTGTCCGGCGGCCAGCAGCAGCGCATCGGCGTCGCCCGGGCGCTGGCCGCGGATCCGCCCGTGATGCTGATGGACGAGCCGTTCGGCGCCATCGACCCGATCAACCGGGCGGTGATCCAGGACGAGTTCCTGAAGATGCAGGCGGAACTCAAGAAGACCATCATGTTCGTCAGCCACGACATCGACGAGGCGATCAAGATGGGCGATCGCATCGCGATTTTCCGCGAGGGCAAGCTGGTCCAGTACTCCGCACCCGACGACCTGCTCTCCGCGCCGCGCAACGGCTTCGTCGAGTCGTTCCTCGGCGAGGATCGCGCGCTCAAGCGCCTCAACCTGGTCAAGGTGCGCGAGGTGTTCTCCGACGAGATGGGCTCGGTCAAGCCGGACGACACCCTGGAGACCGCCCTGAGCCGCATCGACGACTTCGGCTACCAGAACGCGATCCTGATGGTCAACGACCGTGGCGAGCCCGCCGGCATGATCACCCGCTCGGTCGCCCGCACTACCCGCGGCTACTGCCGGGACCATTACCAGACCGCCCCGCCGGTGGCCCAGCTCGACGACGACCTGCGCAAGGTCGCCTCGCTGATGTTCGCCAACGACACCACCTGGCTGCCCTGCGTCGATGCGCGCGGTCGGGTCTGCGGGCACATCACGCAGCGTGCGATGACCCATCACCTGGGTTCCCGCTACCGTTCGCGGCCGGAGGACAGCGCCCCGTTGCGTTCGCAACCCGAGACCAAGGAGTAACGGCATGCCGATTCGCTCGCTGAAAAGCGCCGGGCGCTGGGTACTCGCCATCCTGCTCTTCGCGGCCGGGGTCTGGGCCCAGCGCAGCGGCGTCATCGAGGATTTCCTCTATTACCTGCCCGATGTGCGCTATCTGGCGGTCCAGCACCTGTTCCTGACCGCCGTGTCGGGCAGCCTGGCCATCGCCATCGCCGTGCCGCTGGGCATCGTGCTCTCGCGGCCGAGCATGGCGCGCTTCGCGGAATCGCTGATGCAGGTCCTCAACGTCGGTACCACCATCCCCACCCTGGCGGTGCTGGCGCTGTCGATGAGCTTTCTGGGCATCGGCACGGTACCGGCCGTGTTCGGGCTGACCGTGGCGACCCTGCTGCCGATCACCCGCAACACCTACGTCGGCCTGAAGGGCGTGTCGCCGGCGCTGATGGAAGCCGCGGCCGGGCTGGGCATGTCGCCGGCGCAGCGGCTGTTCCGGGTCGAGCTGCCCAACGCCCTGTACGTGATCTTCGCCGGTATCCGCACCGCGCTGGCCATCAACGTGGGTACCGTGCCGCTGGCCTTTCTGATCGGCGCCGGCGGGCTCGGGGAACTGATCTTCACCGGCATCGACCTCTACGACACGGTGATGATGCTGGCCGGGGCCATTCCCACCGCGCTGCTCGCGGTGATCGTGGACGCACTGGTGGCCACCATCGCCTTCCTCGTCGTGCCGCGCGGCGTCAATCCGTCACGAGCCTGAACGGCTCCCACACTGCAAGTCACACAACAAGTGCAAGGAGAAACAAGCCCATGATTCGCACACTGACCGCAACCCTCGCCGGCCTGATCCTGAGCGCCGGCATCGCCGCCAACGCCCAGGCCGAGGAAATCGTCGTCGGCGGCAAGAACTTCACCGAGCAGCAGATTCTCACCAGCATGACCACCCAGTACCTCAAGGGGCTGGGCTACGATGTCGACAAGCGTGCCGGCATGGGCTCCGCGGTGCTGCGCCAGGCCCAGGAAAACGGCCAGATCGACCTCTACTGGGAGTACACCGGCACCTCGCTGATCAACTACAACGACAAGTCCGCCAAGGGCCTCTCCGCCGAGGAGACCTATCAGAAGGTCAAGGAGCTCGACGCCAAGAAGGGGCTGGTGTGGCTCGAGCCGTCGAACGCCAACAACACCTACGCCCTGGCCATGCGCGAGAAGGATGCCGAGAAGCGCGGCATCGCCACCATTTCCGACCTGGCCAAGGCCGTCAACGACGGCGAGAAGCTGACCTTCGCCTCCAACGCCGAGTTCTACGCCCGCGAGGACGGCCTGCGCCCGCTGCAGCAGGCCTACGGCTTCCGTTTCGGACGCCCCAACGTCAAGCGCATGGACTCCGGCCTGACCTACCCGGCCCTGCGTGACGGCCAGGTCGACGTCTCGCTGGTCTTCGCCACCGACGGCCGCATCCCGGCCTTCAACTTCCGGGTGCTGGAAGACGACAAGAACTTCTTCCCGGCCTACTCGCTGACCCCGGTGGTACGCCAGGAAACGCTCGAGGCCAATCCCAAGCTCGACGAGCAGATGGCCAGGCTCTCCAGCCTGCTCGACGACGACACCATGGCCTCGCTGAACGCCAGCGTCGACGTCGACAAGAAGAGCATCGAGAACGTCGCCCAGGGCTTCCTCGAGACGCACGATCTGCTGTAAAACACGTCCGGCAGCAACGGCATGGCCGCCTTCGGGCGGCCATGTGCCTTTTCGGACACGGGAGATCGCATGCACTATCAGGACACGCTCAAGGTCGGCGCGGCCCAGATCAACACCGAGCTCGGCGACGTGGACGCCAACCTGGCCCACCATCACGACCTCATCGCCCAGGCACACCGGCAAGCGCTGGAGCTGCTGGTCTTTCCCGAGCTCTCGCTGACCGGCTACAGCCTGGGCCCGCGGGTGATCGACGTGGCGTTCCCACGGGAGGACCCACGGCTCGCCCGCCTCGCCGAGGCCGCCGGCGAGATGCAGGTCGTCGTCGGCTTCGTCGAGGAAGCCAGCCCCGGCGAATACTACAACGCCCTGGCGATCCTCCAGCACGGCCGCGTCACCGCGGTGCATCGCAAGCTGAACCTGCCCACCTACGGCGGGCTGGAAGAAGGCAAGTGGTTCGCCCACGGCGAGTCGCTGACCCACACCACGATTCGCCCCGGCTGGACCGCCACGCCGCTGATCTGCGCCGACCTGTGGAACCCGGCGCTGGTCCACGCCGCCCTGCTGGCCCGCCCCACGGTGCTCTGCGCGCCGATCAACTCCGCCTCGGGCATCGTCAGCGAGTCCTTCTCCAACGAGGACAACTGGGTACTCAACGTACGCTTCTACGCCATGACCTACGGCACGCCGGTGATCATGGCCAACCGCTACGGCGCGGAAGGCGACAGTCATTTCTGGGGCGGCTCGCGCATTCTGGGGCCCCGCGGCGAGTTGCTGTCCGCCGCCGACGCGGGCGAGCAGCTGATCGTCGCCGAGATTTCACGCACCGCCATCGCCCGCGCGCGCTTCGAACTGCCCACGCTGCGCGATGCCGACACGCCGCTGGTCCGTCAACTGATGGACGGCTACCGCTGACCCGCGATTCGGGATACTGCCCACCATGACCACCGCCGCGCCGCTCGACTGGATTCACGCCTTCGACCCGGAAGCCCTGCCCGACGCGCATTACGCCCAGGCCAGGCGTTGCCTGCTGGACCTGCTCGGCGTCGCCGCCGGCGCCACGCGCACCCCGCTGGCCGCGATCGCCGAACGCTTCGTCACCGCCCAGCACGGCGGCAAGCGCCCGCTGCTGTTCGCCCGGGGCCGAGCCTCGGCGACGGGGGTGGCGCTCCACGGGGGCTGGCTGATCGACGCGCTGGATGCCCACGATGGCCAGGTGCTCACCAAGGGCCATGCCGGGGTCGCCCTGCTGTCGGGGCTGCTGGCCCTGCCCGAGGTGGAATCGCTCAGCGGCAGGGCGCTGCTGGGCTGGCTGGCCCTGGGCTACGAAGTGGCGACCCGGGCCGGCATCGCCCTGCATGCCACGGCGGGTGACTACCACACCTCCGGCGCCTGGAACGCCCTGGGGGTCGCCGCCGTGGCCTCGCGACTGCTGGGTCAGGATAGTGCCACGCTCGGCGAGGCGCTGGGCATCGCCGAGTTCTACGGTCCGCGCAGCCAGATGATGCGCTGCATCGATCACCCCACCATGCTCAAGGACGGCTCCGGCTGGGGGGCGATGACCGGCATCAGTGCCGCCCTGCTCGCCGGGGACGGCTTCACCGGCGCGCCGGCGGTGACGCTTCAGGCAGACGATGTGGCATCACTGTGGGGGGACCTCGGCCGGCGCTGGTACCTGTTCGAGCAGTACGTCAAGGCCTACCCGGTGTGTCGCTGGGCGCAGCCGGCCGTGGAGGCCGTACTCGGGCTGGGCGCCGTCGAGCCTTCCGCCATCGAGCGCATCGAGATTCGCACCTTCCACGAGGCACGGCGACTGCACACGCCCCACCCGGCCAACACCGAACAGGCCCAGTACAGCCTGCCCTGGTCGGTGGCCTGCGCCGCCTGCTTCGGCACCGTGGATGTGCACGGCATCACCGCGGCGCTCGAGTCACCGCGCGTCCACGACCTGGCTTCACGGGTACATATCGAGGAAAGTGACACCTTCAACGCCCGCTTCCCCGCCGAGCGCTGGGCCAGCGCGCGTCTGCTGCTGAACGATGGCCGGGTGCTGGAGAGCGAGCCGTGCGAGGCCCGCGGCAATCCCACCAACCCGCTCGACGAGGCGGAACTCACCGCCAAGTTTCATGCACTCGCCGACCCGGTACTCGGCGAACGGCGGGCGCGGACCCTTCACGAGACGGTCGATACGCTGGAATCACGCCCCGCCTCGGACCTGCTGGCCCTGCTGGGCGCGCCCTGACCAACGTCAGGGCGGCCCGCCAGTCCGATTTCAGAGCTGGATACCCAGCAGCTGGGCGCCGTAGCCCCACAGCAGCACGGTGACACCCAGCAGCGCCTCGAGCACCAGTACCCCGATGCCCAGCGTGGAGCCGGTGACGATGAAGCCCTCCTCGCGGCTGATGTCGAGGAAGGTGGGGATGCCGACGTAGAGCAGGTAGGCGCTATAGCAGAGCCCGACGATCACGGCGAGCGCGCACAGCCAGACCAGCGGATAGAGGGCCACCACGCCGCCGAGGAACATCGGCGTGGCGACATAGCCGGCGAAGATGATACAGCGCCGCCGGCTCGGCCGGTTGGGGTAGCGACGCGCCAGCCAGTGGATGACCACCCCCATGAACCCCACGGCGATGAGTATCGCCAGATAGAAGGCGATCCCCGCGGAAAAGGCATCCAGGTAGTTGAGCTGGATGGTGTGGCCACCGCCGAAGTCCCAGCCCACCTGGGTGGTGCCTATGAACGCGCAGATCACGGGGACCAGCGCCATGATCAGCACGTGGTGCCCGTAGAGATGGGTGATGGTCTCGCGTTCGTCGTGAATCTGCCGCCACTCGCGGCTGGGATGGGACAGCAGTCCCCACACATGAGTGAGCATGCCACACCTCCTCGATTGCCATTGAACGTTCCATCGCTGGAGCCTCATATTCAGCGTAGTCGACGCCCCCCCGTCCTTTGCCAGTATAGTCAGCCTTTTGGCGCACAAGCGGGGTGGCAAACGCCCGCTCGACGACGCCGGCCGGCGGGCCACGAGACACGGCAAGAGGCCGATTTGGCAGGCCCAAACGAGACACGGCGCCTCCGAAAGGAAGGCGCCGTGTGCGCTTATAGCAATGGCAGGTAAAGCGGTTCAATCGCGACGGTACGTACCGACCAACCGACTCATGCCGAGGATGTGCGGTTCCAGCTTGTTGAGCAGCTCCGGCTGCGTCAGCCCCTCGGGCAGCCCGGTAAGGGTATCCAGCGCCAGCACCCAGAAATAGTACTGGTGCACCCCGTGGCCTTCCGGCGGCATGGGGCCGCCGTAACCGATGGCCCCGCCATCGTTGACGCCGGCCGTACCCAGCTTGGTGCCCTCCTCCAGCGAGGTGACATCCGCCGGCAGGTTGTAGAGCAGCCAATGCACGTAGCCATAGCTACCATCCTTGACCAGCGGCGCATCCGGATCGTGGCAGATCACCGCGAAGCCTTTGGTTCCTGCCGGCGCATCCTTCCAGTTCAGGGCCGGGGACAGATCCTCGCCTTCCGCCGAATGGCGCCTGGGCATCGCCCCATTCGGCGCGAAGGCGGGGCTTTCAACGTGCATACTGGACGGAGCAAAGGGCATGGATTTCCTCCCGTAGAACGTGGTGAAACGATGAGCCGAGTGACACCATCGCGTCGGCTGATCTCTGGAAGATGGTGGCGACAGTGGAGGATTCAACCCATCAAGCGACCGATTACCACCACTCGGTACCATAAACCTTGGCACCTACCCTCCTTTCATAACGCGCTGTTATGTTAAAAACTTTGGCGCTCGGCCACCTTTGCGAGTAGAACTTTATAATCCACCTGTTCAGTCACATTAACTACTGTACCATTAACCATCGTAATCCCGAGGTCATGACGGTCAATTGAGTTCATCGGCTCGTAATCAGCACCAAGGTCTGCTTTCCAGAGCCAGTTAACATCAACCCAATGCTCAATTTCTTCATATTCACCAAAATCGTGCCCTAGGTACGGAGTAACGACAGCCCCAATAGCAATAATTCGATTTTGATTGTGGTAAAGGCACACTAGGTCACCTTTACTGATTTTATCAATTTCTGGCGCCCGGTCATAAAATGCCGCCGCCTTATTCTGGCGCAACATATACTTAAAAGCGTTCGGGTTACCATTTTTCTCTTTCGTATTGGTATTCACTAGCCAAGTTTTCATTCGTTTCCTTACCTTTATTCATTAAATGAAATTAAATTTTGAACATAACGCCTGGTTAGCAGCCACGTCCACAACGCCCACCTAGGCATTCAACCAACTGGCAGTGCTTCCCAGTTATTTATATATTTTTCAACATCCTTAACTTTAAGCAAGCTTCCTCTGAAGCGTTTCGGCTTTCCACCTTCAATCCAGTTCCATTCGAGTGCACCTCTGATTATTTCGGAACCATCTTCCCTGTATGACTGGATATCTCTAAGAACTTTTTGCCACTGCTCATTATTGAGGATATAGAACGTGGGAGCTTCAACCCTATATATGTCAACGAAGACAATATATTGATTGTCCTGATATATACCTTTTACTGCCGGCCATACACTCTTCTTTTTAGCCTTGACTGATATTTCATACTCAACACCAGATGCTTCATCTGTAACCAATAGGTCAGTTGTAGGATAATTGCTCGACCGATCATTTAAATTTGATACGGTTAGGCCTGTCTTTGACTCGACCAAATGACTGACAAAATCTTCACAAATTCGTCCAAACTCAGATTTACTCATAGATACCTTGACATCCGATAATGCCTAACGCTCGCGGTATGCGCGCCCATGGAATGGAGCCAAAGGCGCAATGTAATGGGCGTCGCCGTGCCTTCACTTGTTATAGGGCTGGTTAAAATAGCAGATCACCATACCCAGAAAGCACTGCACCTGAGAAAACGATTATAAAAGTTAACCACAACGACACATACACGAGCGGCCTGAACCGTCTTTGCTTATAAATCTCTATGGTAAGCTGTGCCGGATGAATAACACTTGCCAGTTTATGAAGCCTCGCAATAAATAGAGATTCTCCCACTACCGCCAAAACTGGAACGATAGACCCAATGCGCTGCAAACGCTCTCCTAAAGGCTCCGATGTATAGCCAAACGCTACAAACCAAGCGACGATGGCTGCAGAAAGCACAACAAAGATCAGCCAAGAAACAAAATAGACCCAGATCTTTCGCACATCGGAAGAAAGGGCGGTACGAGTCGCCTCTGGAAATGTTTCACACACCTCGCGCAAAGGTTTTGAATAGTCTTCTTCTACGGTTCCCAATGAAAATTCACCTCTATCATAGCCTCACAGACTCTTGCTCTATAACGCCAGTGGTAATGGGCGCCAACAGAGCGCAGCGTAGTTGGCGTCCCGTTGACCACATTGTTAGTACTGCTGAACCGAATCACTGCTTCTCGGCAAACAGATCCAAATTGTTCAGGCAACGCTTCACTCGCTCGTCACATTCGCCCTGACTCACATCTGTGGTGATAGAGGCGATGTAATCCGTTGTCCCGGAGATATCTGGGGAAACTCAATTTTTGCGTTTAAGTCGTCGAAATAGTCGGGGAGCTCTTTCCGGAATAGCTCCATCCGACGCTCGATCTCTTCGGGCGAGAGCTCATCCCGTAGCGGATCAGGTCGCGTTGGACCATCGTAGCTGTAGTAAGGCTTGTACTGATATACCGCCATCAAATCTTCCCTATTTATGTGCTAACAGGTATTAGATAGCGCGCTCGAATAACAACTTGAACTAGCACGCACATTCAAGATTCTTATCCTGCATATCCAACCCTTTGTTTTTCAAAGACTATGCACTTGATCTCGCGACATAGTACCAATAACCACGCTTGCCACATTTTCCGTCATATTGGCCTCGGGCCGACATCCACCCTTCTCTACTGGCTCGATATCGCTTCCCCCACGCTACCGCCAGGCGAAGCACTGAACGCTCCACCGTCTGGGTCATCAGGTTGTATCGGCAACTTCTAAAAAACTTAACCTATCGCGAATCAGCGTCGAGTGACATGGCGTTACACGAAAGACGTACACACAAGAACGCCCGCGCCGTCTGGCGGCGCGGGCGTGGTTTCAGCCGGAGGGGAGGCTTACGAGGGGAAGTTGAACTGCGCGCTTTCCTGGGTGCTCCGCTTGGGCCAGCGCTGGGAGATGGCCTTGCGGCGGGTGTAGAAGCGCACGGCGTCGGGGCCGTAGGCGTGCAGGTCGCCGAACAGCGAGTCCTTCCAGCCGCCGAAGCTGTGGAAGGCGACCGGCACCGGCAGCGGCACGTTGATGCCGACCATGCCGACTTCGATGGCGTCGGCGAAGCGGCGCCCGGCCTCGCCGTCGCGGGTGAACACGCAGGTGCCGTTGCCGTACTGGTGGGCGTTGATCAGGGCGATAGCCTCGTCGAAGCTCTCGACACGCACCACGCACAGCACCGGGCCGAAGATCTCGTCGCGGTAGATGCTCATGTCCGTCGTGACACGGTCGAACAGCGTGGCGCCGAGGAAGTATCCCGGCGAGCCGTCCACCAGCGGATGCTCGCGGCCGTCGACCACCAGCTCGGCACCAGCGGCGGCGCCCTGCTCGATGTAGCCGGCGACCTTGTCGCGCTGGCCGGCGTTGATCAGCGCGCCCATGTCGAGGCCCTTCTCGGTGCCCGCGCCGATCTTGAGTTCGCGGGCCTGAGGCGCCAGACGCTCGATCAGGGCGTCGGCGGTGGCATCACCCACGCACACGGCCACGGAGATCGCCATGCAGCGCTCGCCGGCACTGCCGAACGCCGCACCGATCAGCGTGTTGGCGGCGTTGTCGAGGTCGGCGTCGGGCAGGACCACGGCATGGTTCTTGGCGCCGCCGAGGGCCTGCACGCGCTTGCCCTGCCGGGTGCCGCCCTCGTAGATCTTGCGCGCCACGGGGGTGGAGCCGACGAACGACAGCGCCCGCACCTCGGGCGCCTCGATCAGCGCCTCGACGGCCTCGCGGTCACCGTGGACGACGCTGAACAGCCCGCGGGGCAGCCCGGCCTCGTCGAGCAGCTCGGCCATCTTCACGGCGGCCGAGGGCGCCTGTTCGGAGGGCTTCAGGATGAAGGCGTTGCCGCAGGCCAGCGCCATCGGGTACATCCACAGCGGCACCATGGCCGGGAAGTTGAACGGCGTGATGCCGGCGACGACACCCAGCGGCTGATGGTTGGACCAGGTGTCGATGGCCGGCCCGGCGTTGTGGGAGTACTCACCCTTGAGGAGTTCCGGCACGCCACAGGCGTACTCGACGTTCTCGATGCCGCGCTTGAGTTCGCCCATGGCGTCCTCGAGCACCTTGCCGTGCTCCTCGCTGATCAGCGCGCAGATCTCGTCGGCGTCGCGTTCGAGCAGGGTCTTGAAGCGATACATCACCTGAGCGCGCTTGGCCGGCGGCATGTCGCGCCAGGCGGGCTGGGCCTCGCGGGCGGCGTCGATGGCGCGCTGCACGGTGGCGGTGTCGGCCATCGACAGGCGGCGTACCGGCTCGGCGGTGGCCGGGTTGATCACGTCGATGGTGCGCTGGCCCGCCAGGCGCTCGCCGGCGATCCAGTGGTATACGTCTGTCATAGCGTCTCTTTTCTCGCGAATATGGTCGTCAGTCAGGGGTAGGGGCCTGGAACACCTTTCATAACCGGAGAACGGGATGGGCTTTCCCGGGGGCAAGCCTTCGCGAGGGCGCTGTAAACCCTTCCATGGGCGCTACCTTTGCTATCTGACCGCCATGGATGGCGGAAATGCCGGAATGGAAAGGAACACTTTCCGGCCATGGCAAAGGACCCTCGCTTCGCCTTGCCCCCGGCGCCCATCGTTCATTCCGAGCGTTTGGAAAGAATCTCTTAAAGCTCTCTTCCAAGCAGGGCTTCATCGAACGGATAGCGCGAGAGCTTTTCGATGCCGGTCTCGGTGACCAGCACTTCCTCCTCGAGCTTGACCCCGTCGGCGGCGCCGACCTCGCCGATGTAGCTCTCCACCGAGACCACCATGCCCGGCTCGAGGATGCCGTCCTTGGAGAAGCGGTCGAAGTCCATGTGGTGGGCGACCAGCGGCGTCTCGCCGTGCATGCCCACGCCATGGATGATCGACGGGTAGCGACGGTCGAGGAAGCGCTCGGGAATCTTCCAGGCGCGCTCGGCGATCTCGCGATAGCTCATGCCCGGCTTGAGGATCGCCATGTTGTGGTGGACCTGATCAAAGGCCATCCGGTAGAGGCTCTGCTGGTAGCCGGTGGGCCGGCCGGGGCCGACGTGGAAGGTCCGCGAGAAGTCGGAATAGTAGCCGTGGCAGCCGATGGTATCGGTATCCAGCGCCACCAGCTCCCCGGCACGGATCACCCGGCTGCTGGCCTCGTTGAACCAGGGGTTGGTGCGCGGACCCGACGACAGCAGGCGCGTTTCGATGAACTCGCCGCCCTGCTCGATCACGTTGCCGTAGAGAATGGCGAACAGCTGGTTCTCGGTGATACCCGGCTTGATCGCCGCTTCCACCTCGGCCACGGCGGCTTCGCTGCCGGCCATCGACTGGGCCAGGCAGGCGACCTCCTCGGGGGTCTTGATGCGCCGGCAGTGCAGGGTGTCCTGCATGCAGTCGAACACCTCGAGCCCCTGGGCCTCCAGCGAGCGCGCCAGGTTCAGCGCGCAGCGATCCAGGCCGACCTTCCGGTTGCCCTTGCCGTGCGCCTCGATCAGCTCGGCGATCTCGACGCCGAACGGGTCGGCGGAGAGGTTGTCGCGCTGGTTGACCGCCGACCACACCACCTTGGAGGTACGCGACTCATCGATGGTCTCGAGCCAGGTCGAGACGTGGGCGCTGCCGGGATATTCGAAGAGGATCACCGGCCCTTCCAGCGGCACGTAGATGTAGCGCGTGGAGTTGCGCAGGAAGTAGCCGAACATGTTGCGCGAGCCGGTAGCGTAGCGCTGGTTATAGGGGTCGAACAGCACCACGGCGGCGTAGCCCTGCTCGGCCATCATGGCGCGCAGGCGCTCGAGACGTCCGGCACGCAGCTGCTTGGGATCGAAGGCTGTGGGGATGCTGTCGCCGTTGGCCATCGGCGCGGAGGGGATGACCGGAATGCTGTCCGGTTCGCTGTCGGTCAGACGATCGGATTCGATGGTATTCATGAAAGAGTCCTTGCTGGGCCCGGCGTCTCGTGACGCCGGGCCATGACGTGACGGAAGTTCAGTCGGCGAGGCTGTCGCTGCGCCGGGTACGGCCTTCGCCGAGCATGCGTTCGTGAACCGGCGCCATGCGTCCGAAGATGCGCTGGGCGCGTTCCGGCTGGCCGATGAAGCCCGGCTCCTTGGCGTAGGCGAAGATCACCGTGTGCCGCTCGCGGTCGCCTTTCACCGGGGTCACCCGGTGCAGTGAATAGCGGCCGAAGAAGATCTGCAGATCGCCCGGTTTCAGGTCGAGCGACTTCAGGCGGCTGCGGTCACCGTCGAGTACTTCCTGCACGCCCTCGAAGTTCTCGCCCTCGGGGCTGCGGATGCCGGGCGCGTACTCGAAGCGGCCGCCGCCTTCCGACTGGCGGGTCATCATGGTGACGATGAACTCGTTGGTGTCGTAGTGCCACGGGTGCTGGCAGCCCTCGCGCAGCACGTTGACCACCAGGTCGGCGAGCGGGTCGGCATACTGGTGGATCTCGTCGACGCCCACCACGGTGGCGATGAAGCGCTGGAAATCCGGGTGGCGGTAGATCTGGCGGATGATCGTCGAGTCATCGATGCGATCGCCGGCGACGAAGCCGTTGGTGCGATCGTCGAAGCGGTTGCGCGGATGCGAATCCGGCAGGCTCGGGTCGCCCGACGAGTTGTAGGGATTGGTCTCGTTCTGGTTGTAGTGCGCCTCCGGAGACAGGCGCTCCGTCTCGCGCTCGAGACGCGCCAGCGCCTCTTCCGGCACGAACCGCTCGAGGACGACGCAGCCATCCTCGGCAAGCTGCCGGCGGCAGGCATCGATCAGCGCCTGGCCGGCGTCGCCCGAGAGCTGGGTGATGGGGTAACGCTGAAGATCGACGATGCCCTGCAGGGCCGACGTGGTGTCCCCGGCTGCGGCGGCGTTGGCGTGCATGCGGTAAGCTCCTCTGGCCTTCGATAACGCCTGGACAGCCTAGAGCCGCCGACTCCATAATAAAAATGAATGATTAAGATAAGATTGATTTGGGAGCCTTATAGACCATGGATACCGACTTGCTGCGATCCTTCGTGACCGTGGCGGAATGCGAGGGGTTCAGTGCGGCGGGAAAGATCCTCTGCCGCACCCAGTCGGCGGTGAGTCTGCAGATCAAGCGCCTGGAAGACCGGATGGGCGAGAGCCTGTTCGAGCGGACCAGCCGCAGCGTGCTGCTGACCCCGGCCGGCGGGCGATTGCTGCCCTATGCGCGCCAGATGCTCAAGCTGGAGGACGAGGCCAGGCGCATGATGGGCGCCGACCGGCAGGGCGAGACGATCCGTCTGGGGATTTCCGAGGAGCAGGCCGGCGCCTACCTGCCCGAGCTGCTGCCGACCTTCGCCCGGGAGCACCCCGAGGTACGCCTCGAGCTCGTCTGCGACATCAGCGCCAGCCTGATCGAGCGCTTTCAGGAAGGGCTGCTCGACGTGGTGCTCGCAGTGCGCCACGGCCCCACGCATACCGGGGAGCTGCTGGGCCGGGAGCCGATGGTCTGGGCGGTGGCCGACTCCGTCGATCTGGCGGAGTGGACGCACCTGCCACTGGCCCTCAATCCGGAAGGCTGCATCTTCCGGGCCCATGCCTTCGCCGCCCTGGGGCGGGCATCGCGCAGCTGGGACGTGCGCTACACCAGCCCCTCGCCCACCGGCGTCAACGTGGCGGTGCAGTCCGGGCTGGCGCTGACCGTGAAGACGCCGCGCAGCGTGCCGGCCGGCTGCCGTATCGTCGACGCCGGCGAGGGCCTGCCCGAGCTCGGCCATGTGGAGATAGAAATTCACCGCAGCCCCGGGCAGATGGGCGAAGCCTTCGACGCCTTCTGCACCGCGCTGAGCCGCACGGTCACCGAGACCGAGAGCGTGGAAAGCGCCGAGATCCTCGGCGAGTCGAGTGCGGCCTGTGCCGCCCTGCCCGGCACGGCAAGTACCGCACGCCGGTGATCGGCCGGCGATCCCGTCAGCCGTCGCCCGCCAGCCGGGGAATCCCGGTCTCCGCGGCCCGTTCCAGATAGATCCGCAGCCAGGGGGTGAACGCCTGCGGATTCGCGGCCACCTCCTGCCTGAGGGCCGCCACATCGACCCAGCGGCATTCGGCGACCTCCGCGGGGTCCGGGGCGAGCGTCGCCGCCGGGTCCCAGTCCGCCGCAAAGACCTGCACATGCTCGTGCTCGATCAGCCCGCCGCCCACCTCGGCCCGGTAGTCGAGACGGCCGGCAGGCGCCAGCACCAGCACCAGCCCCAGCTCCTCCTCGAGCCGGCGCGCGGCACAGGCCTCGACGGTTTCGCCCCAGTCGGGATGCGAGCAGCAGGCGTTGGCCCACTGCCCGGGCGAGTGATACTTGCCCGCGGCACGCCGCTGCAGCAGCGTCTCGCGCCCGCGAAAGACGAACACCGAGATCGCCAGATGGCGGGTGCCCCGGCGGTGCGCCTCGAGCTTGCCGATGGGGCGAACGCACCCCAGGTCATCGAGGGCGGTAATGCGACGGTCGCTCACGAACTCTCTCCCGTTGGAACCCGGCGAGTATACCCGATGGCCCCGCCCCGGATCGCTGGATGACACGAACCGAGAGCGCTAGGCTCCAGAATACCGACAGGAGACTCCCCATGCGTCACGACATCCGCTGCAAGCGTATCTATGCCGAGGCCGCCGATGACGACGGTGCCCGGGTGCTGGTCGACCGCCTGTGGCCCCGCGGCAAGCGCCGCGACACCCTGGCGCTGACGCAGTGGTACCGGGATGCCTCGCCCTCCCCGGTGCTGCGTCGCCAGAAGCATCGCGGCGAGATCGACGACGACACCTTCGCCGGTCGCTATCGCGACGAGATCGACCGCGACCCGGACTGCCTGCTGCCGTTGATGCGCCTGGCCCGCCAGGGTCGCCTGACGCTGCTGAGCGCGGCCCGCGACCTGGAACACTCCCATATACCGGTGCTGCGCCAGGCGGTGCTGGACGCCCTGGACGCCGAGGATCGCGACTGCGAGGACCTGCCGGCCTCCTCGCCCTGCTACGCCACCTACGACGCACAGCACGACTGACCCCCGGCCTACACGGCTCCACCCAAAAAAGACGGCGCCGAAATCGGCGCCGTCGTCATTTCACGCCATGGCGTCTCGGGGCTCAGCCGATGCGCTCGAACACCGTGGCCACGCCCTGGCCCATGCCGATGCACATGGTCGCCAGGCCCAGCGAGGTGTCCTGCTGACGCATCACGTTGAGCAGGGTGGTGCAGATGCGCGCCCCGGAGCAGCCCAGCGGATGACCGAGTGCGATGGCCCCGCCGTGCAGATTGACGGCGTCATCGAGGCGGTCGATCAGCTTGAGATCCTTGAGCACCGGCAACGACTGGGCCGCGAAGGCCTCGTTGAGTTCCACGGTCTGGATGTCGTCGATCGTCAGGCCCGCCGCCTTGAGCGCCTTGTGGGTGGCCGGCACGGGGCCGTAGCCCATGATCGAGGCATCGCAGCCCGCCACGCCGGTGGAGCGCACGCGCGCCAGCGGTTCGACCCCCAGCGCCTGCGCCCGCTCGTAGCTCATCACCGCCAGCGCCGAGGCGCCCACCGACAGCGCCGAGGACGTACCGGCGGTCACCGTACCGTTGCGCGGGTCGAACGCCGGCTTGAGCTTGGCCATGTCATCCAGGTTGGCGTCGGCGCGCACCACCTCGTCATGCTGGACCCGGCAGCGCCGCCCCTGGGCGTCGTGCCCCTCGACGCCGATGATCTCGTTGTCGAAGTAGCCCTTCTCGTTGGCGAGCAGCGCCCGCTGGTGGGAGCGCACCCCGAAGCGATCCTGCTCCTCCCGGCTGATGCCGTGCATCTTGCCCAGCAGCTCGGCGGTCAGGCCCATCATCATCGCCGCCTTGGCGACATGCCGGCTGGCCCCGGGGTTGATGTCGACGCCGTGCATCATCGACACGTGCTCCATGTGCTCGACGCCGCCGATGATGTAGAAATCGCCCATGCCCGCCCGGATGTTGGCGGCGGCGATATGCAGGGCGCTCATCGAGGAGCCGCAGAGACGGTTGATGGTCTGACCCGGCACCGTGCGCGGCATGTCGGTAAGAATCGCCGCGTTGCGGGCGATGTTGTAGCCCTGTTCCAGGGTCTGGTTGACGCAGCCCCAGATCACGTCGTCCACGGCGGCCGGGTCGAGCCGGTCGTTGCGGTCGAACAGGGCCTGCATCACCTCGGCGGACAGGGTCTCCGCCCGGACGTTACGGAAGGCGCCGTGCTTGGCCTTGGCCATGGCGGTGCGAACGGCATCGACCACCACGATATCGCGAGGGTTCAAGGACATGATGACAACTCTCCTGAAAGTGGTGGTTCAGCGGGCAGCGGATTCGCCGGCGGCCGGGTAGAAACGTTCGCCATTGGCGGCCATCTCGCGCAGCCGCTCGGTGGGGCGATACAGCGCGCCGTGCTCCTCGGCGAGACGATCGGCCAGCACCACGAAGGCCTCCAGGCCCATGACGTCGATGTAGCGCAGCGCCCCGCCACGGAACGGCGGGAAACCGATGCCGTAGATCAGCGCCGTGTCGGCCTCGGCGGGCGTGCCGACGATGCCGTCCTCCAGACAGCGCACCGTCTCCAGGCACAGCGGCACCATCAGGTGCGCGATGACGGTCTCGTCATCCAGCTCGCGGGTGGTCTGCGCGCTCTCGGCGACCCGGGCGCGCGCCTCGTCGTCGCGGACCTTGCGCGGCTTGCCCTTGCGGTCCTCCTCGTAGCGATAGAAGCCACGTGAGTTCTTCTGACCGAGGCGGCCGTCGTCGACCAGCCGCGCGACGATGGACTCGCCCTGCTGACCCATGCGATCGGGGAAGCCCTCGGCGAGGACGTCGGCGGCATGGCGGGCGGTATCGAGCCCCACCACATCCAGCAGGTAGGCCGGCCCCATCGGCCAGCCGAAGCCTTCCATCACCTTGTCGACGTGCTCGTAGTCGGCGCCCTGCTTGAGCAGACGTTCGAAGCCGCCGAAGTAGGGGAACAGCACCCGGTTGACCAGAAAGCCCGGGCAGTCGTTGACCACGATCGGCGTCTTGCCCATGCGCCGGGCATAGGCCACCGTGGCGGCCACCGCCTCATCGCCGGTGTGCTCGCCGCGGATTACCTCGACCAGCGGCATGCGGTGCACCGGGTTGAAGAAGTGCATGCCGCAGAATTTCTCGGGACGCTTCAGGGCCTTCGCCAGACGCGAGATGGAAATGGTGGAGGTGTTGCTGGCCAGGATCGTGTCCTCGCCGACTGCCGCCTCGACCTCGCTGAGCACGGCCGTCTTCACGTCGGGGTTCTCGACCACCGCCTCGACCACCAGGTCCACCGTGCCGAAATCGCCGTAGGAGAGCGTCGGCCGGATGCCGGTGAGGCGTTCCGCCATGGTCGCCGTGTTCAGCTTGCCGCGCTCGACCTGCTTGACGAACAGCTTGCGGGCTTCCTTGAGCCCCAGCTGAATCGCTTCCTCGCGGATGTCCCTCATCAGGATCGGCACGCCCTTCGACGCGCTCTGGTAGGCGATGCCGCCCCCCATGATCCCCGCGCCCAGCACCGCGGTGTGGTTCAGTTCGGGCGCCTGCTTCTCATAGGCGCCGGCCTTCTTCTTGACCTGCTGGTCGTTGAGGAACAGGCCCACCAGGTTGTAGCAGACATCGGTCAGCGCCAGCTTGGCGAACGCCTTGGCCTCGATGGCCTGGGCGCGCTCCCGGGATTCGCCGGCGCCCTTCTGGACCACCTTGACGGCCTCGACCGGCGCCGGATAGTGCCGTCCGGCCTTGCCGGCCACATAGCCCTTGGCCGTCTCGAAGGCCATCATCTGCTCGACGCCGTTGAGCCCGAGCGGGCCGGTCTTCATCGCCCGCCGCGCCTTGTGGTCGAGTTCGCCGCGATTGGCACGCTGCAGGATATCGCGGGCGGCTTCCAGCAACTCCTCGGCAGGCAGCACGGCATCCACCGCGCCGATGCGCAGTGCCTCGGCGGCCTTGTTCTGGGTACCGCCGGCGATCCACTCGATGGCATTGTCGGCACCCACCAGACGCGGCAGCCGCACGCATCCACCCCAGCCCGGCAGGATGCCCAGCCGGGTCTCGGGCAGGCCGACCTCGGCGCGCTCCGCCATGACCCGGAAGTCGGTGGTCAGGGTGACCTCGAAGCCACCGCCGAGCGCCAGGCCGTTGATCGCCGAGACGGTCGGAAACGGCAGGTCTTCCAGCCGGTTGAACAGCGCATGCACGGTCTGGTTCATCTCGACCAGATAGTCCTCGCCCTTGGCGAACAGGCCGTGAAACTCGGTGATGTCGGCGCCGACGATGAAGGCCGACTTGGCGCTGGCCAGGATCAACCCGGTCAGGTTCGGCGCCGCCTCGATGGCACCGACGGCGTCCTGCAGCTCGCCGATCACCCGGCTGGAAAGGGTGTTGACCGACTCGCCCTCCCGATCGAACGTCAGGGTGGCGATGCCGTCGCCATCCGTCGTCACCGATAACGCACTGCCTTGATAAAGCATGGACCGATCTCCGCGGTTGGAAGGAAATGCATTCATACAAGCGTTTGAATACGTCCTAGCTTGGAGTACCCGCCACCACCCCGTCAAGCCTCGGCCGTGATGACGGCGCGAGCGTCGCCATCGGGCGACTCCCGACGCCTGGCCACACCTGCTAGGATGCGCGCCTCATGCATGATGACCCGAACACGCCGACCCCGCCATGAACCCAGCCGCGCCCTCACGTCTACTGCGCCTGCACCAGTTCACCGAACAGGCGGTGCGTCACCTGCGCCCCTATGCCTGGCTCTGGCCACCCATCGCCTTTCTGATCGGCGCGCTGAGTTTCTTTCTGGTCGATCGGCAGCAGTCCCTGGGAGCCTTCCTGGCGCTGGGACTGCTGCTGGCCTGGGTGCTGCTGCTGTCGGAAAGCCTCATCGGCCGGCTGCTGGCACGCCGAGGCTACCCGACCCTGCCCCGCGGCGTGACCACCTTTATCGCGCAGATGATTCATCAGGAGACATTGTTCTTCACCCTGCCCTTCCTGCTGGCCACCACGGTGTGGCGCAGTGGTCAGGCCCTGTTCACCCTCGCCATGGTCGGCTGCGGGGTGCTGTCGATCCTCGACCCGCTCTACTTTCGTCTCGCCGAGCGCCACCGCTGGCTGTATTTCGCCTTTCACGCCCTGTGTGTCTTTCTAGTGATCCTGGTGACGCTGCCCATCATGCTGCACCTGACCACCGGGGAAACGCTGCTGCTCGCCGTGCTGGCCACCATGGTGTTCAGCCTGCCGAGTCTGGTGCACCTGCTGCAGCCGCGCGGCCTGCTGCGCTGGCTGGCGATGCTGGGGCTGGCCATGCTGCTGGGCGCCGGCGCCTGGGCCGGACGTGCCTGGATCCCGCCGGCGACCCTGTGGATCACCGGCAGCGCCCTGTCTCCCGGTTTCGATGCCGGGCAGCGCCGCCCCGTGGAGTCCATGGCGCTGACCGAAGCCAACCTGCAGCAACGCGGGCTTTACGCCTACACCGCCATTCGCGCCCCGCGCGGGCTCCGCGAGAAGGTCTACCATGTCTGGCGTCATGAGGGAGAGATCATCGACCGCATTCCGCTGATCATTCACGGCGGCCGTGACGGGGGGTATCGCGCCTGGACCCACAAGCAGCACTTTCCCGAGGCGTCCGCCGGCCACTGGCGGATCGACGTGATGACCGCCACCGGGCAGCGCCTGGGGGTCATTCGCTTCTCGGTCGCCGAGGAGGCGCGCCGGGCCGACCGGGCCGACGGCCGTATCCGCTCCCCGGCAGGCGTGCCGGGGCTCGACCTGCGCCAGCTGATTCCCGGCGCGGACTGACACTGAATCGCTCCGGGGGGTTGCATTACCCGGCAGTACCCGGAAAATCAAGCATGAAATTAGCCTGCGAAACGACAACTCCAATGCCTGAAACTATCGGATTCAAGCTCACACGCCTGCCGCGCCTCTGGCGCGCCATTCTCGACGAACGGCTGGCGCCGCTGGATTTGACCCAGACGCGCTGGGTGACGCTCTACCATCTCTGGCAGATGGGTGACGGCCAGCCGCAGTGCGACCTGGCCCGCGCCATCGGCGTCGAGGCGCCCTCGCTGGTGCGCACGCTCGACCAGCTGGCCGAACAGGGGCTGGTCGAGCGCCGCCCGTCTCCCGAGGACCGCCGCACCAAGCAAGTCTTTCTCACGCAGCAGGCCACGCCGCTGCTGGAGCAGATCGACACCATCGTCACCCAGGCGCGTACCGAGATGCTGGCCGGCATCGCCCAGCAGGACCTGGAAGTCCTCGACGAACTGCTGACTCGCGTCGAAAGCAATGCCCTGCGCCTGCAGACCCGCAAGCCGGGCAGCGACGACTGCTGACACCCGCGCGGCCCGCCTCCCGGGGCCGCCGCTCTAGCACGGCGCGCCGGGCGGCCCCCGGCGCGCCTCATTGCCGGCCAGGGCATCACGCAGCGTGCCCAGCCGTGCATCGAGTGCCTCGAACGCCGTCGCCGTCTGCGATTCCCGCCACCACAGCCACAGGAAGTCGCGGGTCGACTCCAGCACCAGGGCATCCCCGGGCAGCTGCACCAGCACCGCCTCCAGCGCCACACGTTGCTCCTGCGTGAGCGGCCGCAGTGGCTCGATCCGCCAGCGCCAGCCCTCGGCGCACGGCTTGAGCGCCTCGCTGGCGTGGGAGTCCCGCACGGCGACACAGCGCGGCCCGGGAGTCGTCTGCGGATAGCGCCAGCGATAGGCGACCAGCCCCCCTTCCGGCTGGTGCAGCGGCGGCTTGCCGAAATGCACCGACACGCCCGCCTCGCGCGCCGCTTCGCGCAGCCCCACGAGGCGCCGCTCGCGCGGCGAGGGACGCAGCCACACCACCGGCGACAGCATCGCCAGCAGCGCCAGTCCCAGGACCAGCCAGAAGGTCATCGAAATCTCCTAAAACGTTGATATGGGTCGTTGTGAAGCACAAAACGACGCCGTAGAGTGAAGTCGACCATTCGTCGACAAGGGAGGGCTTCCCATGAGCAATGAATACCATCACGTCCTGGTGGCGGTGGACCTCACCAAGGATTCCCACAGGGTTCTCGAGCGCGCCATTCCCATCGCGCGCCGCAACAACGCCAAGCTGTCGGTGATTCACACCCTGGAGCCGCTGGGCTTCGCCTACGGCGGCGACATCCCCATGGACCTGACCAGCATCCAGGATCAGCTCGACGAGCACGCCAAGAGCCGCCTGGCCGAGGTCGCCGACCCCCATGACGTCCCCCGCGAGGATCAGCATGTGGTGGTGGGCATGCCGGACACCGAAATCCATCGCTTCTCCAAGGAGAACGAGGTCGACCTGATCGTGGTCGGCTCCCACGGCCGTCACGGCTTCGCGCTGCTGCTGGGCTCCACTTCCACCGGCGTTCTGCACGGCGCCGAGTGCGATGTGCTGGCCGTGCGCGTCGGCAAGGAAGGCGAGGATACCGAAGAGTGATCCTCGGGCCCCGGCGGCAGCCGCCGGGGCCGCCTCAGGATTCGCCGTCGGCCATCGCCTCGAGTTCCATCCAGCGTTCCATCGCCGCATCGAGTTCCGCCTGCTTGGCGGTCATCGCCTCCAGCGTCGCGGTCACCGCGGTCGCCTCCTGCTGATAGAACCCCGGGTCCCCCACCTTGGCTTCGAAGTCGGCAATGTCCGCTTCTAGCGCCTCGATGGTGGCCGGCAGCGCATCCAGCTCCCGTTGCAGCTTGTAGGACAGCTTGGCCGGGCGCCTTGCGGGGCGAGCGGGCGTCTCGGGTGCAGCGGCTTCGGTGGAAGGTACCGCCGCACTGGCGGGCCCGGCCGTACGTCGGGCGGTGTCGAAGACCCAGGGTGCCGGCGGCAACTTGCCGCCCTGGCGGATCCAGTCACTGTAGCCGCCGACATAGGCCTTGACCCGGCCGTCGCCCTCGAAGGCCAGCACGTCGGTCACCACGTTGTCCATGAATTCCCGGTCGTGGGAGACCAGCAGCAGCGTGCCCGGGAAGTCGAGCAGCAGTTCCTCGAGCAGCTCCAGGGTCTCGACGTCGAGGTCGTTGGTCGGCTCGTCGAGCACCAGCACGTTGGCCGGCTGGGTGAACAGCTTGGCCAGCAGCAGCCGGTTGGACTCGCCGCCCGACAGCGCCTTGACCGGCTGGCGAGCGCGCTCGGGGGTGAACAGGAAGTCCTGCAGGTAGCTGATGACGTGGCGATCCTTGCCGCCGATCGTCACCCGATCGCGCCCCTGGGCGACGTTGTCGTAGACGCTCTTCTCGAGTTCGAGGCCGGCGCGCAGCTGGTCGAAGTACGCCACCTGCAGGTTGGTGCCCAGGCGTACCTGCCCCTCGGTGGGCTCGAGCTCGCCGAGCAGGATCTTGAGCAGCGTCGTCTTGCCGGCGCCGTTGCGCCCGATCAGCCCCACCCGGTCGCCGCGCTGGATCTCCAGGTTCAGGTCACGGATGATCCAGTCATCGCCATAGCGCTGGCTGACGCCGGTCAGCTCGACGACCCGCTTGCCGCTGCGCTCGCCGGTGTCGACGCGGATCGTCGCCCGTCCCTGACGCTCGCGCCGCTCGGCGCGCTCCTGGCGCATCGCCTGAAGCGCGCGCACGCGCCCCTCGTTGCGGGTCCGGCGGGCCTTGATCCCCTGGCGGATCCAGGCTTCCTCCTGGGCCAGCTTCTTGTCGAATTCGGCGTTCTCGCGCGCCTCGACCTCCAGCTCGTGGGTCTTCTGCGCCTGATAGCGCGCATAGTCGCCCGGGTAGCGCCCCAGCCGCCCGCGATCGAGCTCGAGAATGGCGGTGGCCAGGCGCGACAGGAAGGCCCGGTCGTGGGTGATGAACAGCACGGCGCCCGGGAAGGCAGCCATCTGTTCCTCGAGCCAGGTGATGGTGTCCAGGTCGAGGTGGTTGGTGGGCTCGTCGAGCAGCAGCAGGTCGGGTTCGGCGACCAGCGCCCGGGCCAGCGCCACGCGCCGACGCCAGCCACCCGAGAGCTCGGACATGGGCGCGTCCTCGGGCAGGCCCAGGCGCGTCAGCACGGTGTCGATGCGCTGATGGAACGACCAGCCGTCGATCGACTCGAGCTCGGTCTGCAGCTGCGCCAGGCGTGCCATGTCCGGCTCGGCCGACTGCACCAGGTGATGGTACTCGGCCAGCAACGCCCCGGCCCGGGGCAGCCCCTGGGCCACCACATCGAAGATCGTCTCGCCGCTGGCCGCGGGCAGGTCCTGGGCCAGCACGCCGACGCGCAGCCCGGGAGCTCGCCAGACCTGGCCGTCATCGGGAAGAATCTCGCCGCTGATCAGCTTGAGCAGGGTCGACTTGCCGGTGCCGTTGCGGCCGACCAGCGCCAGACGCTCGCCCTTTTCCAGGACCAGGTCGGCGCCGTCGAGCAGCACATGCGGCCCGTAGGCCAGATGCAACTGTTCCAGACGTAGCAGTGTCACGCACTACCTCACTTCGGGGGATGTCAGAAACGCCCAGTGTAACGCACCCGGCCCCCGCTGTGGCGGGACCGGCCATCGCGTTACAATGCGCGCCACAGTGACTCAAGGAGCGGCGCATGCCCGACACGCCCGATACCCGCGACGATTCTCCCCTGCCGGAAGCGCTGCGCTTTCAGGCCCCGGCCCCGCTGGTGGACATCGGCGCCAACCTCACCCACGACAGCTTCGCCCGCGACCGCGAGGCGGTGATCGCGCGCGCCCGGGCGGCCGGCGTCGAGACGCTGATCGTCACCGGCACCGACCTGCGCCACGCCCGCCAGGCGATCGAGCTCGCCGAGCATCACGCCGGGCTGTATGCCACCGCCGGCATTCACCCCCATGAAGCCAGCCAGTGGAATACCGAGCTGGCCGCGGGCTTCGCCGAGCTGCATCGGCATCCGGCGGTGGTCGCCGTGGGCGAATGCGGCCTCGACTTCAACCGCAACGTCTCGACCCCCGCCGAGCAGGAGCGCGCCTTCGAGGCCCAGCTCGCCCTGGCCGCCGAGAACGGACTGCCGCTGTTTCTTCACGAACGCGATGCCGGGCGGCGCATGCTCGAGATGCTCAGCGCCTGGCGCGACGACATCCGCGATGCGGTGGTGCACTGCTTCACCGGCGAGCGCGAGGTGCTGCACGGCTACCTGGATCTCGACCTGCATGTGGGGCTGACCGGCTGGCTGTGCGACGAGCGGCGCGGCCATCACCTGCGCGAGCTGCTCGCCGACATCCCGCTGAACCGGCTGATGGTCGAGACCGACTGCCCCTACCTGCTGCCGCGCAACCTGCCGGCCAGGCCCCGGGCGCGCCGCCACGAACCGGCGCTGCTGCCGTGGATCGTCGCGGAGATCGCCCGCTGGCGCGGCGACGCGGCGCTGACGGTCGCCCGCAAGACCACCGCCACCGCCCGCCGTTTCTTTCAGCTCGAGGAGACCGCCCGATGAGCGACTTTCCCGGCTTCATCGCCGTCGAGACCGGCGAGGAAGACGCCCTGCCGCTGGCCATCGCCTGGGCACTGCCCGACGGCCAGATCAAGCACACCCTGATTCAGCCCGACGACGACTGGCTCGGCGAGGAGCTGGCCGCGCTCGGCGACTACAGCCTGGACGAGCTGCGCACCTTCGGCGTCAGCCCCCTCGACGTGCTCAAGGAGCTCGAGGGCGACCACTTCAGCACCACGCTCTACACCACGGGCATCAGCGACGACGAGGCGGCGCTGTCACGGATTTTCGACACCTTCGGCGTCGATCCCTTCGTGGAGCTGGCGCCGGTGGCGAGTCTCTACCCCGACCTGCAACCGGGCGAATGGGAGCGGGCGCGCAATGACCTGTTCGGTGAACTCGGCCTCGAGCCGCTGCGCGCCGACCATGAGGTGCAGGTCATGCTCTACCTGCACCAACGCCTAATCGACAGCGTCTCGTGACCGCCAGCCGGGCTACCACCAGTGGTGCGGATAGCGGCGGTGCCGTGCCAGATTGTTGACCAGCACGGCGACGCCCAGCATCAGCAGACAGCCCGCCCCGACGGGCACGAAGGCGTACTGCCAGGTCAGGGCATGCAGCGCGTCGGAGCCGATCACCGCGATCAGCGCCGTGGCCCCGCCGGGCGGGTGCAGGGTGTGGGTGAGCTGCATCACCAGGATCGCGGTGGACACCGCCACCGCGCCGGCCAGCCAGGTGTCGCCCAGCCACTGCCAGCAGGCGACGCCGATCAGCGCGGAAAGGACATTGCCGCCCAGCACGTTGCGCGGCTGGGCCAGCGGGCTCTCGGGGGCGGCATAGAGCAGGACCGAGGTGGCACCGAACGAGCCGATCATCAGCAGCGGCTGTGCCGAAATCGAGTGTTCGCTGATCGCCCCCACCCCCGCCATGCCCAGGAAGGCGCCCAGCCAGGACCACAGCGCATCGCGCCACGGCGGACGCGACCGGACGACCGGCGCGCCACGCATCTTTCCCAGGTAGTATCGAACCATGCGGCTTTCGCTCCCTCGACGTGACAAAGCGCGCTATCTTGCCAAGCCGGGAGCATTCCCGGGAAATATCATTCGGTCATGGTGTTAGACCAACGTCTGACCGAGTCTCCCGGTCATGCCGGCACCCCCTCGAGCACCTCGCGACCGGCGGCGATGGCCGTCGCCAGATCGGCGCCCTGCCCGTAGCGGGATTCCAGCGCCGCCCGGAAGCTCGCCGCGCGCCGCGCCAGCCCCTGTGACTCGTAGCGTGCCGCACGTGCCTCGACCCGCGCCCGGAAGGCGTCGCGGTCCACCGCCACGTCCCCGAGGTTGTCGACGCTGACGTGAAAGCGGCGCCGGCAGGCCCGGGTGAACAGCAGCTCGAGCGCCTGGGGCGCCACCTCCACGGCCTCGAAGGCCGCCTGCTGACGGGCATCGCGGCCGTCGGGCAGGTACCAGTAGCCATAGTCCTCCAGGCGCCGGCGGTGCTCGCCGGCGATGCACCAGTGACTGATCTCGTGCAGGGCGCTGGCGAAGAAGCCCCGCGCGAAGATCACCCGATGCCAGGCACACTCGGCATCGGCGGGCAGATAGAGGGGCTCGTCGCCACCGCGGATCAACCGGGTCCGGAAGGGCTCGGCGAACAGGCCGTCGAACAGGGCGATGAGGTCCGCGACGGCGTGGGGGTGCAGGGGTTGGTCGCTCATGGCGGCGCATTATACGGCGCCCGGCGCGGCGCGAAAATGCGCGCCGCGCGGGCAGACATCCCGGCGCCGCTTGCCTAGACTGGCGGATTCGTTCCACCGACTCTTGCCCGGAGACAGGCTCGACATGGCACACCCGGCCCGGCATGCCCGCCGGCAATCCGCGCTTCAGGAGTCCCGCGACCTGCTGCGGCTGGCGCTGCCGATCTGCGGCGCCCAGCTGGCCCAGTCGGGCATGAGCGTGGCCGACGTGATCATGGCCGGCCGGGCCAGTGCCCGCGACCTGGCGGCGGTGTCGGTGGGCGCCAGCCTGTGGTTGCCGCTGATGCTGTTCATGACCGGCACGTTGATGGGCCTGACCCCGATCGTCGCCCAGCTGGTCGGCGCCGGCCGCCTGCCGGCGATTCGCGCGCCCGTGCACCAGACCCTGTGGCTGGCGCTGGTATCCGGCGTGCTGGCCAGTCTGGCTCTGGTGTTCGGCGTCGCGCCGGTGTTCACCCTGCTGGGCGTGCCCGAGGGGGTGGCGACCCTGTCCGCCGACTACCTGCGCATGGTCGCCATCGGCATGCCCGGCGTGGCGCTCTACCAGGCCCTGCGCGCCTTCGCCGACGGCATGAATCACACCCGGCCGACACTCTGGATCAGCCTGGCGGGCCTGGCCGCCAACATCCCCAGCAACTACGTGCTGATCTACGGCGGCGCCGGCATCGAGGCCGTGCTCGGCGGCGCCACCCCCGGCTGGCTGTCCGGCCTACCCGCACTCGGTGCCCGGGGATGCGGGCTGGCCACGGCCATCGCCATGTGGACGATGTGCCTGACCATGCTCGTCTGTACGCGCCGCAGCCGGGTGCTCGCCCCGGTACGCCTGTGGCAGACCCTGTGCCTGCCGGCGCGCCGCCCGCTGGCCGAGCTGCTCCGGGTCGGCCTGCCGATCGGCGTGGCGATCTTCGTCGAGGTCACGCTGTTCACCCTGATCGCGCTGCTGGTCGCCCGCCTCGGCGAGGTCACGGTGGCCGCGCACCAGGTCGCGCTCAACTACACCTCGATCCTGTTCATGCTGCCGTTGTCGCTGGCCATGGCGCTGACGGTGCGCGTCGGCAATACCCTGGGACGCGGCGCGCCCGAGCGCGCCCGCTTCGTCGCCCTCGTCGGCCTGGGCGTCGGCGTCCTCGCGGCGCTGGTCAACGACCTGCTGATGTGGCTGACCGCCGGCCCCGTGGTCGCGCTCTACAGCCCGAATCCCGAGGTGCAGTCGCTGGCCCTGACGCTGATCGGCCTGGCGCTGCTCTATCAGGTGTCGGACTGCCTGCAGGTGACGCTGGCCGGGGCGCTGCGCGGCTACAAGGACACCCGCATCATCATGGCCATCACCCTCGTCGCCTACTGGCTGGTGGGGCTGGGCGGCGGCTGGCTGCTGGCCACCGGGGCCTGGCCGGGGCTCGTGCCGCTGGGCGTGCAGGGCTACTGGCTGGGCCTGATCGCCGGACTCAGCGTCGCCGCCGTGCTGCTGGGCTGGCGCCTGCACGTCATCAGCCGCCTGCCTCGCCGGGCCGAAGCGCATGACACTTGATCGCCGTCCGCTCGCCTGCCTGCTGTTCGGCCTGGCCCTCCTGAGCCTGAGCGGCTGCGGCGACCCGGCCGCCGAACAGCGCCTGGCCGCCTGGCAGGATGCCATCACACAGGCGCTGGATCTCCCCTCGCCGAGCAAGACCTCGCCGCCCAATATCGGCGCCTTTCCCGAGCGCGACGCGCGCCTGTTTCCCGTCGCGGAGACGCGCGAGGGCCTGCTGGACGTCTACGCTCTGCGCCGCTGCGACATCGTCAAGCTGGTCGCCCGACGCAACAGCCAGCTGGGCAAGGTGGCGCCCGCCAGCCAGCGCTGGCTCTACGAGCTGACCCTCTGGCGACGCCTGCAGGCCTGCTGGAACGGCCCGGCCGCGCAGGCACTCGCCGCCGAGGACCGCCAGCGGCTCGGCCACCTGCTCGAACGCAAGACCCGCCAGCTCCCGCGCGTGAGCTGGAACGCCCTGTTCGATGCCGAGGAATGGATCAGCACCTTCTCGCGCGCCAGCTCGCCGCTGCCGCCCGACGCCGACCCGGGGCGCGCCCTGGCCGCACTGGATTACCTGCGCCGGATGGTGGTGCACCAGTTCGATCCCCGCTGGACGCCCACCTCGGCCGACCTGGAAGGGCATCTCAAGGCCCTGCGGCAGGCGCCCTTCACCGCCGAGGTCCTGCGCGCCCTGCTGCTGGCCACGCAACGTCTCGAGGATCTGGACCGGCAGCTGGCAGGGGCCGCCTGCTCCCCGGACAATGCCGCCGCCCTGAACGCGGCGCTGGCCTCACCGGCGGTCCGGCGCGGACAGGCCTATCTGGCCCGGCTGGCCGAACAGGGCAGGCGCTGGCTGACGGCGGTGAATGCCCTGCTCGATGCCTATCCGCTGGCCCGGCCGGCCGTCACCCGCTATCGCCGGCAGTGGCTGTCGCTCGACGCCCCCGCCGCTCCCTGGCCGCGGTTTCGCGTCGCCCTGACCCGTCACGCGGCGCGGATCGCCAGCCTGCGCCGGGACTGCGCCACGCCGGGCGCTTCCGGCGCGTCGACGGCCGACGGGGCTTAACTTTCGACGTCGGGCTGTGCTAATAGTGAAGCGTGGCCCAGGCCGACACATTGCCGCTGAGGAGGGTAGCCATGGGTATCCCGACGTCCCCCCGTTCCGCCCAGGTCATCGACCTGGACACCGCCCGTCATCGGCTGAGGGCCAGACGCCGCCTGATCCGCCTGGCGCCGGAGCTGGATGGCCTGGAAATGGTCTATCATCTGGCCTCGGACCCGGACACCCTGTACGGGATGCCGATTCTTGCCTGGGGGCTGCGCGAGGATGGCGAAGTGGTGGGCATGGTGCCCTGGATGGAGGCCCTGACTCCCTGCCACGAACTCGACGATCCCGAGCACGGCCATTTCGTCGGCTATCGCGATCCGGAAACCGAGGACGTCTTCCTCTCCGCACCCGAGCACAAGGTGCTCGAACTCGAGCATGCCGCCGCCTACTTCGATTACGAGGACAGCGCGGAAACTACCCTGCTCCAGCAGCTGCCCGAAACGCTGGGCACGCATGCGCTGTGCCTCGACGACAGCCAGGCAAGCTGGCAGCTCAAGCTGGTGTTCGGCTGGCGGCTCTACAGCAACGGCGAGGTCGAGGCGCTGCTGGTCGACGAGAGCCGCGTGGAATCGACGCCCGTGGTGGCCGGCGATGCCTGCCTGTACGCCGGCCACAGCCGCCACGCGGTGGTGTACTTCTTCCAGCGGGCGATCGCCAACCGCATCCGCCAGGAGGACCCGGACACGCTGGAGGCGCTGGCCTGCATGGTCGGCCAGGACGGGTAGTCAGGCCCGCCTCATCCCCCCAGCCGAATGAAGTAGAGGTAGGTCTCGCCGCCGGTGTCCTGCGTTACCAGCTCGTGCCCGAGGAAATTGCAGAACTTGGGAATGTCGCGGGTGGTCGCCGGGTCGGTGGCGACCACCTTGAGGACCTCGCCGGGCTGCATGTCACGCACCTTGTTGTGCATCAGCATGACCGGCTCGGGGCAGTAGAGCCCGCTGGTGTCGAGCTCGGCATCGAAATCGGGTGTTGCGTCCATCACTCCTCCATAGCGAACGACCGGGAACCCCGGCGGGTCAGTCCAGCCTGACATGCACCGTGACTTCCTCGCGGTCATGATAGAGCTGCTTGCAGGCGATCTCGGCCTGCACGCCGGCCCGTTCCAGCGACGCGGCCAGGCGCGACAGGCAGCGCTCCACCTCGGCCCAGCGCTGCTTCATCGGCAGCTTGAGATTGAACACCGCCTCGTGGCACCAGCGCCGGATCAGCCAGCGTTCCACCATATCGATCACCCGCATGGGCTTGTCGACGATATCACAGACCAGCCAGTCGAGCCGGTACGGCGGCTCCCAGGTGAAGCCGTCCTCGCGGAGATGCTCGACCAGGCCGGTGGCCATCAGATGGCGATCCATCGGCCCGTTATCGATGGCATAGGTGTGCATCCCGCGCCGCACCAGCTGATAGGTCCAGCCGCCCGGCGCCGCCCCCAGATCGGCCGCCTGCATGCCCTCGTGCAGACGCTCCGGCCATTCATCGCGCGGCACGAAGACGTGCCAGGCCTCCTCGAGTTTCAGGGTCGAGCGGCTGGGCGCCTCCCGCGGGAAACGCAGGCGCCGGATGCCGCCGGGCTGCTCGCTGCGGTTGCCGGGAAAGCTCATCGCCACCTGGACCCGGTCACCGGCACTCCAGAACAGGTGCAGGCGCCGCCCCTGGGCCTTGCGGCGCAACGCGCCCCGCTTGCGCAGAGCGGCCTCGAGCGGGCGCTGCAGGGCCTTGGCCAACCCGGCCAGCGCCTTGGCCTCGTTGCTATCGGGGGTTTCCTGCCACAGCGACTCGAAGCTCCAGCCGCTGGCCATCACCTGCTCGATGATCGGCGTCAGGCGATCCTCGCGGGACAGCGCCTCGAGCACCGGCAGCGCCACCAGCGACTGGCGTGCAAACACCAGCGCCTCCAGCGGCAACTGGCGATGCAGGGCGTTGGCCGGCTCTTCGTCGAGCGTCACGAAGCGCACCTGGGCACCGCCCGGCTCGGCGACGGGATAACCCGCCCAGCCCAGGGCGGCGGCCTTGTCCTGAATCTCGGCACTCAGGTCCCGCTCGAAGCCGGCCCGGCAGTAGAAGAGCAGCTCGCGAGGCACGAGTTGCGCGGATTGTGTCATGTCATCTCCCCTGAAAGGCCCAGCAGTCTAGCGAGCCGCCCGGGCAGCGACAAGCCGCCCCTCGTGCCACTGGAACGGCTGGCGTACACTGGCGGCTTTTGCGCCACGAAACCCGGTCCCATGCTCGACAATATTCGTATCGTCCTCGTCCAGACCTTCCATCCCGGCAACATCGGCCAGGCGGCCCGCGCCATGAAGACCATGGGCCTGACGCAGCTGACGCTGGTCAACCCGCGTGCCTTCCCCGACGACGAGGCGACACGTCTCGCCGCCGGGGCCGACGACGTGGTGGCCGCGGCGCGGGTCGTCGACAGCCTGGAAGCGGCGGTCGGCGACTGCGTGCAGGTCATCGGCGCCAGCGCCCGGCTGCGCAGCCTGCCGCTGCCCCACTACGACGAGCCCGATGCCATGGCCGGCGAGGTCATCGCGCACGCCGCCCAGGGGCCGGTGGCGCTGGTCTTCGGGCGCGAGCGCTTCGGCCTGACCAACGACGAGATCCGCCACTGCACGCATCAGGTCAGCATCCCCGCCAACCCCGACTACGGCGTGCTCAACCTGTCCCAGGCCGTGCAGGTGCTGGCCTACGACGTCTATCGCGCCTGGCGGCGACAGGCGGGCCGCACGGCGCCGCAGCCCGGCCGCGGCCCTCTGCCCGACCAGGCGCAGCTGCAGCACTTCCACGCTCACCTCGAGCGGGTCATGAATGCCAGCGGCTTTCTCAACCAGCCCCATGCCCGCACCAGCGAGCACCTGCATGCCCTGTTCGCCCGAGCCCAGCCCAGCCGCAAGGAGCTCTCGCTGCTGCGCGGCCTGCTGAGCGCCCTGGAGTCGCACCTGCCCGAGTCCCGCTGAGCGGCGCCGATCCACCCGCGCCCCAGAAACAAAAACCGCGGCCCGAGGGCCGCGGTTTCGATCAGCACGCCGGAATGGCGTCAGACGCTCAGTCCTGACCCATCTGCTGCTTGATCAGGTCGCCGATGGTGGTCGGGCCACCGGTCTCGACTTCCTGCTCGCGCAGACGGCTCATGTTGCGGCGGGTGTCCGCCTGGTCCTTGGCCTTGACCGACAGGTTGATCGCGCGGTTCTTGCGATCCACACCGACGATCCGGGCTTCGACGCTGTCGCCTTCGTTGAGCACGTTGCGTGCATCCTCGACGCGATCGGCGCTGATCTCGGAAGCCTTGAGGATACCGATGACATCGGTTGCCAGCTCGACGTGAGCTTCCTTGGCGTCGACCTCGACGACACGACCGGTGACGATCGAGCCCTTGTCGTTGACGGCCAGGAACTCGGAAACCGGATCGGTCTCGAGCTGCTTGATGCCCAGCGAGATGCGCTCACGCTCCGGGTCGATGGACAGGATGACGGCTTCCGCCTCGTCGCCCTTCTTGAACTGGCGAACGGCTTCCTCGCCGGTCTCGGACCAGGAGATGTCGGACAGGTGAACCAGACCGTCGATGCCGCCTTCCAGACCGATGAAGATACCGAAGTCGGTGATCGACTTGATGGTGCCGGAAACGCGGTCGCCCTTGTTGTAGCGCGCGTTGAAGTCTTCCCACGGGTTGGTGGTGCACTGCTTGATACCCAGGGAGATACGACGACGCTCCTCGTCGATATCCAGCACCATGACCTGAACGTCGTCACCGACCTGAACAACCTTGGACGGATGGATGTTCTTGTTGGTCCAGTCCATTTCGGAGACGTGAACCAGACCCTCGACACCCTCTTCCAGCTCGGCGAAGCAGCCGTAGTCGGTGAGGTTGGTGACGCGGGCGTTGACCTTGGTGCCTTCCGGGTAACGATCCTTGATGTTGACCCAGGGATCTTCGCCCAGCTGCTTGAGGCCCAGCGAGACGCGATTGCGTTCGCGGTCGAACTTCAGCACCTTGACGTTGATCTCGTCGCCCACGGCCACGATCTCGGACGGATGCTTGATGCGCTTCCACGCCATGTCGGTGATGTGCAGCAGGCCATCGACGCCACCCAGGTCGACGAACGCACCGTAGTCGGTGAGGTTCTTGACGATACCCTGGATCTGCTGACCTTCCTGGAGGGTCGCCAGCAGCGCTTCACGCTCGGCGCTGTTCTCGGCTTCGAGAACGGCACGACGGGAAACGACAACGTTGTTGCGCTTCGGGTCGAGCTTGATGACCTTGAAGTCGAGTTCCTTGTTTTCCAGGTGCGTGGTGTCGCGCACCGGACGGACGTCGACCAGGGAACCCGGCAGGAAGGCACGGATGGAGGACACGTCGACCGTGAAACCGCCCTTGACCTTGCCGTTGATCACGCCCTTGACGATCTCGTCCTTCTCGAAGGCCGCTTCCAGCTCTTTCCACGCTTCGGCGCGCTTGGCCTTCTCGCGGGACAGGCGGGTCTCGCCGAAACCGTCCTCGACGGCTTCCAGTGCGACCTTGACTTCGTCGCCGACGCCGATGGTCAGCTCGCCGTTCTCGTCGCGGAACTGGGCGGCGGGGATCTGCCCTTCGGATTTCAGACCGGCGTTGACGGTGATCCAGTCACCCTCGATGTCCACCACGGTCGCCATGACGATGGCACCGGGTTCCATGTTGATGTCTTGAAGTGACTGTTCGAACAGTTCAGCAAAGCTTTCGCTCATGAGCATCCTACGTGATCAACGTTGATGGCGGTTTTCGCCCTCTCCGCACCACCAGCGAGTGCGGGCCTTCTCTACATATCCCCGGGGACGTTGGCGCTGGTTCGACCTGGTCCGGCTCTCGGCATCAATCTCAGGTTGCCGGGCCACGTCATCACGTCGGGCCGGGGGCGCCGGAAGCGTTATCGCATCGGGACTCGTCAAAGCTGGGACATGAGGCCCCGGTCTTCAATCAGCCGCAGAATGTGATCCACCACATCCGGTATCGTCAGCTCGGTGGTGTCCAGCTCGACGGCGTCGTGCGCCGGTCTCAGCGGGGCCACACTGCGCTGCATGTCGCGCGCGTCCCGAGCCTGAATCTCTTCCAAAAGACTCGATAGACTAGCATCCACACCCGCGTCCTGCAACTGACGGTAGCGCCGTCGTGCCCGCTCCTCGGCGGAGGCGGTGAGGAAGATCTTGAGCGGTGCCTCGGGGAAGACCACCGTGCCCATGTCGCGTCCGTCGGCCACCAGCCCCGGCGCCTGGCGGAACTCGCGCTGGCGCGCCAGCAGGGCCTCGCGCACCGCGGGCACCGAAGCCACGCGCGAGGCGTTCTCGCCCATGGCCTCGGTGCGGATCGCCCGGGTGACATCCTCGCTCTCGAGCAGCACCCGGGCCTCGCCCGCCTCGGCGAGAAAGGCCACGTCCAGGCCGCCCGCCAGCCGCGCCAACCCGGCGGCGTCGTCGAGCGCCACCCCGTGCTTGAGCGCGGCCTGCGCGGTCAGCCGGTACAGGGCGCCGGAATCCAGCAGGTGCCAGCCCAGGCGCTCGGCGACCAGTCGGCTCACCGTGCCCTTGCCGGCCCCGCCGGGCCCGTCGATGGCCAGCACCGCCACCGGAGACCCACCTGCCGTCATGACGCCTCCTCGTCGAGCGTCAGGCCGACCCGGCGTACCAGGTCGACGAAGCCGGGGAAGGACGTCGCGACATTCTTGCAGTCGTCGATGACGATCGGCTCGCGGGCCCGCAGCGCGGCGATGGCGAAGGCCATGGCGATGCGGTGGTCGCCGAGGCTGTCGATGCGCCCGCCGCCGCAGCTCGCGCCCTCGTCGCCCTGCCCTTCACGGCGACCGACGATGTCGATGCCGTCCTCGTGCAGGGTGTTGTCGACCCCCAGCACGGCAAGGCCGTCGGCCATGGCCGCCAGCCGGTCGGATTCCTTGACCCGCAGCTCGGCGGCTCCGCGCAGCCGGGTCACGCCCTCGGCGTTGGCGGCGGCGATGAACAGCGCCGGAAACTCGTCGATGGCCAGCGGCACCTGGTCCTCGGGAATGGTGATGCCCTTGAGCGGAGTGTAACGCACACGAAGGTCGGCCACCGGTTCGCCGCCCACCTCGTGCTCGTTGTCGATGCGGATATCCGCGCCCATCGCCTGGAGGATGTTGATCACGCCGATCCGCGTCGGGTTGATGCCGACATGCTCGAGGGTCAGGTCGGCGCCCGGGGTGATCGCCGCCGCCACCAGGAAGAAGGCCGCCGAGGAGATGTCGGCGGGCACATCGATCGGCGCCGCCGTCAGCCGGCCGCCACCCTCGAGCCAGGCCAGGTCGCCGTCGCGGTGCACCGAATAGCCGAATCCGCTGAGCATGCGCTCGGTGTGGTCGCGGGTCGGCGCCGGCTCGCGCACCCGCGTGGTGCCCTCGGCATAGAGCCCGGCCAGCAGCAGGCACGACTTCACCTGGGCGCTGGCCATCGGCATGTCGTAGTCGATGCCCTTCAGGCGCTGCCCGCCACGGATCGTCAGCGGCGGCCGGCCGCCCTCGGCGGTCTCGATCACCGCGCCCATCTCGCGCAGTGGATCGGCGACCCGCCCCATCGGGCGCCTGGTCAACGACTCGTCGCCGGTCAGTTCGGTGTCGAAGGTCTGGCCGGCCAGCAGCCCGGCGAACAACCGCATGGCGGTCCCCGCGTTGCCCACGTAGAGCGGCCCGGCAGGCGCCTTCAAGCCATGCAGACCGACGCCGTGAATGGTCACCCGGCCCTGATGCGGCCCCTCGATGGCCACGCCCATCTCGCGGAAGGCCTGCAGGGTGGCCAGGCTGTCCTCGCCTTCCAGGAAGCCCGAGACCTCGGTGACCCCGTCGGCGAGTGCGCCGAGCATGATCGAGCGGTGCGAGATCGACTTGTCCCCGGGCACTCGGATCGTGCCACGGACGCCGCCGCCGGGGCTGACCCGGTAACGGATATTGCGTTGTTCCATCGCCTGATATCTCGTCTTGTTCAATAGCGTGTCGAAATAGTGTCGGGCATGGCTGGCCCGGTCCAGCGTCGCCAGCATGGCATCGTCGTCGCCCGTGACGATCGCCCGTCGCAGGCGGGCCACACCCGCCTCGAAATCGTCCAGCGCGGCGATCACCGCGTCCTTGTTGGCGGTGAAGATGTCCCGCCACATCACCGGGTCGCTGCCGGCGATGCGCGTGAAGTCGCGAAAGCCGCCCGCCGCGTAGCGGAAGATCTCGAGGCGCTCGTCCTGGCGCGCCAGGGTGTCGACCAGCGAGAAGGCCAGCAGGTGCGGCAGATGGCTGGTGCGCGCCAGCACCTGGTCATGGCGCTCGATCGCCATGTCCACCACCTCGGCGCCGCAGGCCTGCCACATGGCCCGCACCTGCGCCAGGGCCGCGGGATCGCTGTCCGCCTCGGGCGTCAGGATCACCTTGTGGCGGCGATAGAGATCGGGGTTGGCGGCCGCCACGCCGCTCTTCTCGGACCCGGCGATCGGGTGCCCCGGAATGAAGCGCGCCGGCAGCGCACCGAACACCCGCTCGGCGGCGGCGCGGATCGCCAGCTTGGTGCTGCCCACGTCGGTGATCACCTGACCGTCGAGCAGCGGCGCCAGGCGTGCCAGCACCGACTCCATCGCCAGCACCGGCACGGCCAGCACGACGAGCTGGCTGTCGGCGACCCAGTCCGCCAGCTCGGTGCCGCCGGCATCGATCACCCCGAGCGCCAGTCCGCGGGCGATCTCGTCCGGGTCCCGGTCACAGGCCACGACACGGCCGGCAAAGCCGCCGGCCTTGAGCGCCGCGGCCAGCGAGCCGCCGATCATCCCCAGCCCGACGATCAGTACCCGGGGCGCCTGCGCGTCCGTCATCTACAGCACACCCTGCGGATAGGAGCCCAGCACCTTCATTTCCGCCGAGCGCAGGCTGACCTCATCGAGCACCGCGGCCACTTCCGGCTGGTCGACATGCCCCTTGAAGTCGATGAAGAACACGTAGTTCCACACCCCGGAGCGGGATGGCCGGGTCTCCAGCCGCGTCAGGTCGATCTGGTGACGATGGAACGGCTCGAGCAGGTCGTGCAGCGCGCCGGGCTGGTTGCGCATCGCCACCACCAGCGAGGTCTTGTCGTCGCCGCACATCGGCACCGACTCGTGGCCGATGATCAGAAAGCGCGTTGAGTTGTCGGGACGGTCCTCGATCTTCTCGGCGATCTTCTCCAGCTCGTAGAGCTTGGCGGCCATGTCGCCGGCGATCGCCGCGCTGTGCCATTCGCTCTTGATCAGCCGCGCCGCCTCGGCGTTGGAGGACACCGGCACCCGCTCGGCATGCGGGTAGTGGGCATCGAGCCACTTGCGGCACTGGGCGAACGACTGCGGGTGCGAGTAGATCCGCGAGATCTTGTCGCGGCGCGTGGTGCTCGCCACCAGCAGGTGATGGTGGATGCGCAGCACCACCTCGCCGCAGATGTGCATCGACGAGTCCATGAAGGAGTCGAGGGTATGGTTGACCACCCCCTCGGTGGAGTTCTCCACCGGCACCACGCCGTAGTTGACGGCACCGGCCTCGACCTCGCGGAACACCTCGTCGATCGCCGCCATCGGCAGGCTCACGGCGCTCTCGCCGAAGTGCTTGAGGGCCGCCTGCTGGGTGAAGGTGCCCTCGGGACCGAGATAGGCCACCTTGACCGGCTGCTCCAGCGCCAGGCAGGCCGACATGATCTCGCGGAACAGCCGCCCCACCTCCTCGGCGTCCAGCGGCCCCTGGTTGAGCGCCATGATGCGGCGCAGCACCTGGGACTCGCGCTCCGGCCGGTAGAACACCGCCCCGGCATCCTCGGCCAGCTTGACCCGCGCCACCTGCTGGGCACACTCGGCTCGCTCGCTGATCAGGCGCAGGATCTCGCCGTCGATCTGGTCGATGCGTTGGCGCAGTTCATCGAGATTGATCGGTATGTCGCTCATGTGCTCCCCCGCACTCAACCGTGACGCCGTTCGAAGTCGGCCATGAAGTCCACCAGCGCATCCACCGCCGCCTCGGGCACGGCGTTGTAGAGACTGGCCCGCATGCCGCCGACGCTGCGATGCCCCTTGAGGTTGAGCAGCCCCGCTGTCTCGGCCTCGCGCAGGAAGTCGCCGTTGAGCGCATCATCGGCCAGCACGAACGGCACGTTCATCCGCGAGCGATTGCGCGGTGCGATCGGATTGCTGTAGAAGCCGCTGGCGTCGATGGCGCCGTAGAGCGTCTCGGCCTTGCGCGCATTGATGGCATCCATCGCCGCCAGGCCGCCGATGTCCTGCTTGAGCCACTCGAACACCAGGCCCGCCAGGTACCAGGCGTAGGTCGGCGGCGTGTTGTACATCGAGCCGTGCTCCGCCATGACCCGGTAGTTGAACATGGTCGGGGTATCGGGCCGTGCGCGGTCGAGCAGGTCGTCGCGCACGATGACCAGCGTCAGCCCGGCCGGGCCGATGTTCTTCTGGGCGCCGGCGTAGATGACCCCGAAGCGCGAGACATCCAGCGGCGCCGAGAGGATCGACGAGGACATGTCGCAGACCAGCGGCACCTCGACCTCGGGGATGTAGTCGAAGGCCAGGCCGCCGATGGTCTCGTTGTCGGTGTAGTGCAGGTAGGCGGCGTCCGATGACAGCGCGATGGCCTCGGGGCGCGGCACCTCGCGCAGGCCGTTGTCCTCGCTCGACGCGGCGATGTGCGCGCCGGCGACGTGACGAGCCTCGGCGATCGCCTTCTTGCCCCAGATGCCGGTATACAGGTAATTGGGCGTGCCGCCGTTCCCCAGCAGGTTGTAGGGCACCATGGCGAACTGCGAGGAGGCCCCGCCCTGCAGGAACAGCACCCGGTAGTTGTCGGGAATCGCCAGCAGCTCGCGCAGGGTGGCCTCGGCGGCCTCGGCGATCGCCGTGAAGTCGGCGCTGCGATGGCTCATCTCCATCACCGACAGGCCGCGACCGTGATAGTCGAGCAGCTCTTCCTGGGCGCGTTGCAGAACCGGGGTCGGCAGCGCGGCCGGCCCGGCACAGAAGTTGTAAAGGCGTGTCATCAGCGTTGCGTCTCACAAGTCCGTGAAAGGCGACCGCCGTGATCGCGGCGGTCGCGGGGGATCAGGCGCTCACTCGGCGTCATCCGGGGTGCCCGGCGCGGCCGCGTCGGGTGCGGTTTCATCGCCTGACTCGGCCGCACCGTCCTCGGCAATCTCGTCGACGCCCTCCTCCTCGTCGTCGCTGGGCTCGTCGACGCGTACCGTCTTGACCAGCGACTCGGCCTCGCCCAGACGAATCAGCATCACGCCCTGGGTGTTGCGCGAGGTCACCGAGACTTCCTCGACCCGGGTACGCACCAGGGTGCCGCGATCGGTGATCAGCATCATCTCGTCGCTGCCGTGCACCTGGATGGCCGAGACCAGGTCGCCGTTGCGGTTGCTGGTCTGCATGGCGATGACCCCCTGGCCGCCGCGACCGCGCAGCGGAAACTCCTCCAGCCGGGTGCGCTTGCCGTAGCCGTGCTCGGAGGCGGTGAGGATATAGGCCTGCTCCGCTTCGGGCGCCGCCGCGGCATCGCCGGCACCCGTGTCTTCGGCAGCGGCCTCCTCGCTGTCGACCCGGGTCGAACGCGGAATGATCAGGCTGATCACCTCGGCGTCGTCGGCCAGGCGCATGCCACGCACGCCGCGGGCGGTGCGCCCCATGGCCCGCACGTCGCCCTCGTCGAAGCGGATCGCCTTGCCGTTGGAGGACAGCAGCATGACGTGATCCGAGCCGCCGGTGATGGACGCGCCGACCAGGCGATCGCCCTCGTCGAGGTCGATGGCGATCAGGCCGACGCTGCGCGGCCGCGAGAACTGCTCGAGCGAGGTGCGCTTGACGGTGCCCCGGGCGGTGGCGAAGAAGATGTAGCTGTCCTCGCGGTACTCGCGCACCGGGAGCATGGCGTTGATCGCCTCGTCGTCGTCCAGCGGCAGCAGGTTGACCAGCGGCTTGCCCCGCGAGCCGCGGCTGGCGGCGGGAATCTCGTAGACCTTCAGCCAGTAGACCTTGCCCTTGTTGGAGAACAGCAGCACGGTGTCGTGGGTCGAGGCCACCAGCAGGTGCTCGATGACGTCCTCGTTCTTCATGCTGGTCGCCGACTTGCCGCGGCCGCCGCGGCGCTGGGCCCGGTAGTCGCTGATCGGCTGGCTCTTGGCATAGCCCGAGCGCGAGATGGTGACCACCATGTCCTCTTCGCTGATCAGGTCCTCGATGGTCAGGTCGAGCCGGCTGGTCTGGATCTCGGTCTTGCGCGCATCGCCGTACTGGTCGCGCACGGCGCTCAGCTCCTCGCGAATCACCTCCAGCAGGCGATCCGCGGAGGCCAGGATGGCGGACAGCTCGGCGATCCGCTCGAGAATGCCCGAGTATTCGTTGAGCAGCTTCTCGGTCTCGAGCCCGGTCAGGCGATGCAGGCGCAACTCGAGGATCGCCTGGGCCTGGGCCGGCGACAGGCGATACTCGCTGCGATCGACGGACAGCCCGAAGCCTTCCTCCAGCGCCTCGGGGCGACAGGACTCGGCCCCCGCGCGGGACAGCATGTCGAGCACCTGCCCCGGCCGCCAGGAGCGCTCGATCAGCTTGTCCTTGGCCTCGGCCGCCGACGGCGACGCCTTGATCAGCTCGATCACCTTGTCGATGTTGGAAATCGCGACCGTCAGGCCCTCGAGGATATGGCCCCGCTCGCGGGCCTTCTTGAGCTCGAACAGCGTGCGCCGGGTGACCACCTCGCGGCGGTGGCGCACGAAGGCCTCGAGCATCTCCTTGAGGTTGAGCGTCTTGGGCTGGCCGTTGTCCAGCGCAACCATGTTGATGCCGAACACCGTCTCGAGCTGGGTGTGGGCGAACAGGTTGTTGACCACCACCTCGCCGGATTCGCCGCGCTTGACCTCGATCACCACGCGCAGGCCTTCCTTGTCGGACTCGTCGCGCAGTTCGGCGATCCCCTCGATGCGCTTGTCCTTGACCAGCTCGGCGATCTTCTCGATCAGCCGCGCCTTGTTGACCTGATAGGGCAGCTCGGTGATGACGATGTGGTCGCGACCGCTCTTGTCGTCATGCTCGATGGTGTGGCGCGCCCGCACGTAGATGCGCCCGCGCCCGGTGCGATAGGCGTCGAGGATGCCGGCCCGGCCGTTGATGATGCCGCTGGTGGGGAAATCGGGGCCGGGGATGTACTCCATCAGGTCGTCGACCGAGAGCGTGTAGTCGTCGATCAGGGCCAGGCAGCCGTCGATCACCTCGGTCATGTTGTGGGGCGGAATGTTGGTGGCCATGCCCACCGCGATGCCCGAGCCGCCGTTGACTAGCAGGTTCGGCACGCGGGTCGGCAGCACGTCGGGGATGCGCTCGGTGCCGTCGTAGTTGTCGACCCAGTCGACGGTGTCCTTCTCCAGGTCGGCGAGCAGCTCGTGGGAGAGCCGCGCCATGCGCACCTCGGTGTAACGCATCGCCGCCGCGCTGTCGCCGTCGATCGAGCCGAAGTTGCCCTGACCGTCGACCAGCACGTAGCGCATCGAGAAGTCCTGGGCCATGCGCACGATGGTGTCGTAGACCGCGCTGTCGCCGTGGGGGTGGTACTTACCGATGACATCGCCGACGACACGGGCGGACTTCTTGTACGGCTTGTTCCAGTCGTTGCCCAGCTCGTGCATGGCATACAGCACACGCCGGTGAACGGGCTTGAGCCCGTCGCGCACGTCAGGCAGCGCACGGCCGATGATCACGCTCATCGCGTAATCGAGATACGACTGCTTGAGCTCGTCCTCGATATTGACTGGCAGAATCTCTCTGGCGATGTCACCCATGTGTCGTCAAATCCTTTGCACTGCGACTGATGAACGCTGGCCGAACAGCCAGCAAGCGGTCCCCGTGACCCGACAGACCGCGGAGCCCCCGGCGAGCCGATGGACGCCGATGATCGGGCGATTATACCATCCGCCCGGCGGTTAAGCAGCGGCGGATCAGGCGCGATCGGCCGCCGGGCTCAGCACGTAGGGCGTCAGGGTGTCGCGCAGTTCGCCCTCGATGGCCATGGCGCGCCCGGTATGGGTGTCGAGCAGCACGAAGGTGAAGTCGGCGTCGGCGATGCGCTTGCCGTCGGCGACGCGATTGATCTCCTGATGGATGATCGCGCTGCGGTGATTGAGCCCGGCCAGCGAGGTGAGCACCTCGAGCTCGTCATGGATCACCGCGGCCCGGCGGTAGTTGATGTTGAGGTTGACCGCCACGGCCGCCAGCCCCCGGTTGAACAGCTCGGCGAGGTCGAACTGCTGCTCGAAATACGCCCAGCGCCCCTCCTCGAGGAATTCCAGGTAGCGCGCATTGTTGACATGGGCATACCCGTCGAGATGAAAGCCGCGCACGCGAAGGGTCGAGCGAGCGATACGGTTATCCATGAGTCGGCAATCCTTGAGCATCAAACAATGAGAAATGATCCCGATTCTAGTCAGCCCCACCCCGGGTAACAAACGGTAGTTTGAAACTGCCGGCCGGCGGCGTCCGCGATCGGCGTCGCCACGCGACGACTGGTACCCGCCAGGTCAATTCGCCATAATGTGTCTCCTTTGCAACGGGACGACGCCATGTGGTTCAAGCACTTGCACCTGTATCGCCTGCACGACGCGCCGTCGCTGACCGCCGATGAACTGCTGGCGGCCCTCGATGAGCAGGCCTTTCGCCCGCTCGGCGAGAGCGAAGCCAAACGCCTGGGCTGGCAGGCGCCGGCCGGCCAGGGGGGATCCCGCCGCCTGCATGAACTCCAGGGGCAGCGCCTTCTGACCGTGGCCCGCCAGGAGCGCCTGCTGCCCGCCTCGGTGGTGCGCGAGGCCGTCGAGAGCCGCGCTGCCGAGCGCGAGGCCGCCGAGGGCCGGCCGCTGCGCCGTCCGGAAAAGCAGGCGCTCAAGGAGCAGGTCTACGAGGAGTTCCTGCCGCGCGCCTTCGTGCGCACCCAGCGCATCGACCTGTGGTGGGACACCCGCAACGCCCTGATCGGCGTCAACGCCTCGAGCCGGGCCCGCGCCGAGGATGCCCTCGACCTGCTGCGCCAGACGCTGGGCTCGCTCAAGGTCACGCCGCTGGCCACGAAGGTGACGCCGACCCGCGCGATGACCGAATGGCTCTCGCAGCCCAGCGCCCGGCCCGCCGGGCTGGAACTCGGCGACCAGGTGGAGCTCAAGTCGACCACCGGCGACGACAGCGTGCTGCGCGGCCGCCAGGTCGACCTGGACGGCGACGACATCCAGACCGCGCTGGACAGCGGCCGCCAGGCCACCCGCCTGGCCTTCACCATCCAGGATGCCGTGTCGCTGGTGCTGCACGACGACCTGGCGCTGAAGTCGCTGCGCTTCGCCGACGCGGTCCTCGACGAAGCCGCCGAGAACGAGACCGGCGACGACCCGGAACTGCGCCTGGAAACCGACTTCCTGCTGATGAGCCAGGTCCTGGCCCGCTCCATCGAACAACTCATCGACTGGCTGGGCGGCGAAGCCTCCCCGGCCGCACCGACACCATGACACAACTGCTTTCCCCCGACGCCTTCGAAAAGATTCGCCCCTACCACGACGACGAGGTGGCCGGCGTTCTCGACCGCCTGGCCCACGACCGGGAGTTCCTCGACGCCATCACCCGCTACCGGCTGCCCCGCCTGTCGCGCCATGCGCCCTGGCTGGCCCGCCGGCTGGCCGCCTTCGCCCTGCAGCGGCAGATGCGCGGCGTGGCCAGCGTCGCCGACTTCCAGTCCCACATCGCCGCCTACATGCGCCGCATGCTGGCCACCACCACCGACGCCTTCACCGTCGAGGGCATCGACAAGCTGGACCCCGAGCGGGCCTACCTGTTCATCGGCAACCACCGCGACATCGCCCTCGACCCGGCCTTCGTCAACTACGCGCTCTACCAGGCCGGGCGCAACACCGTGCGCATCGCCATCGGCGACAACCTGCTGCAGAAGCCCTTCGTCACCGACCTGATGCGCCTCAACAAGAGCTTCATCGTGCCGCGCAGCGCCAAGGGCAAGCGCGCCATGCTCGCCGCCTACCAGACCCTGTCGAGCTACATTCGCCACTCGATCACCGTCGACAACCACCCGGTCTGGCTGGCCCAGCGCGAGGGCCGCGCCAAGGACGGCATCGACCGCGCCGACGCCGCCATCGTCAAGATGCTGACCATGGCTCGCCGGCAGGAAGACAAGCAGGCCGACTTCGCCGAGGCGATCCGCGAACTGCGCCTGGTGCCGGTGTCAATCAGCTACGAGTACGACCCCTGCGACCTGCAGAAGGCCCGCGAGCTGCACGCAGTGCACACCGAAGGCCGCTACGAGAAGGTCGAGTTCGAGGATATCCGCTCCATCGTCGCCGGCATCACCGGCTACAAGGGACGCATCAAGCTGACCTTCGGCACCCCGCTGGAAGGCGGCTTTGCCACCCCCGACGCGGTGGCCGAGGAGATCGACCGCCAGGTGCTGGCGGGCTACCACCTGTTCCCCAGCCACCACCTGGCGCTCGAGGCCAGCGGTCTGGCCCCGGACCTCGTCGACCTGAGCGAGGTCACCGCGGCCGACCGCCAGCGCTTCGAGGCCCGCCTGGCGACAGTGCCGGAGCACCTGCGGGCGTGGTGGCTGGCGCAGTACGCCAACCCGGTGCTCAATCGCGCCGGCAGAATCGAGGCGGAATAGCGCCGGGCTGCGGGCTGCGGGCTGCGGGCTGCGGGCTGCGGGCTGCGGGCTGCGGGCTGCGGGCTGCGGGCTGCGGCAGATTTTAGCTCGTAGCTCGCCGCCCGCGACTCGCCGCTTATTTCCGCCAGAACATCGGCGTCAACAGCACCAGCACCGTCAGGATCTCCAGCCGCCCCATCAGCATGCCCACACACAGCAGCCACTTCGCCGCGTCGGGCAGCGTGGAGAAGTTGCCCGCCGGGCCGATGATCTCGCCCAGCCCCGGGCCGACGTTGGCCACCGCGGTGGCCGCCCCCGACAGCGCCGTGACCAGGTCGAGCCCCAGCATCGACAGCCCCAGCGCCAGCCCGGCCACGGTCAGGAAGAAGAAGAAGGAAAACGCCACCACGCCACGCCCGATCTCATCGCTGAGGATGCTGTCGTTGTAGCGCTGGGCGAACACCCCGTTGCTGTGAATCAGGAAACGCAGCTGGTTGCGCAGCATCAGCAGCGCAATCTGGAAGCGGAAGATCTTCATGCCGCCGCTGGTGGAACCGCTGCAGCCGCCGACGAACGTCAGGTAGAAGAACGCCACGATTGCCAGCGCGCCCCACTGGGTGTAATCGTCGGACGCGTACCCGGTGGTGGTCACCACCGAGACGACATTGAACGTCACCTGGCTCAGCGACTCGAAGACCGGCAGCCCACCGAGCACGCGATAGGCGGTCAGCACGCCGATCGCCAGCGCCAGCAGCACCAGCATGCCGCGCACCTGCTGGTCGCGCCACAGCACGCCCGGCGTGCCGCGCATCGCGCGGATGTAGAGCACGAACGGCAAGGCGCCGCTGAGCATGAACAGCGAGCCCAGCCACAGCAGCACCGGCTGGTGGGCATAGGCGCTGAAGGAGGCGTCGGAATTGGCGAAGCCGCCGGTGGACAGCGAGGTCATCGCCAGCACCACCGCATCCAGCGGCAGCATGCCCGCCAGCCAGTAGCACAGGGTGGCCAGTGCCGTCAGGCCCAGGTAGATGCTCATGGTGGCCTTGGCGATGCCGTCGGTGCGCGGCATCACCTTGTCGGACCAGTCCGAGGACTCGGTATGGAACAGCCGCATGCCGCCGACCTTGAGGAACGGCAGAATGGCGATCGCCATGACGATGATGCCGATGCCGCCCAGCCACTGCATCATGCCCCGCCACAGCTTGAGCCCGTCGGAGAGGCGCTCGATGCCCACCAGGATGGTCGACCCCGTGGTGGTGATCGCCGACACAGACTCGAAGACGGCATCGGTGAACGACAGCTGCGGCGCCCCCAGCACCAGCGGCAGGCTGGCGAAGCCGCTCACCGTCAGCCAGCTCAGGGTGGTCAGAACGAACATCTGGCGCGGCTTGAGGGCGATGGGCACATGGCGGGTCAGCAGCAGCACGCTTGCCACCGTCGCCAGCACGATCGCCATCGACAGCGCGAAGGCGTGGGCATCCGGGTCCCCCTCGGCCAGCAGCACCAGCCACGGCAGGATCATGAAGGCGGCCAGCACCAGCCACAGCACGGCCAGTACCTTGAAGACCGGTGCCCACGAGCTGAGCGACAGCCGCGGCATCACGAGTGAAGCCATTGCGTTCGTTCCCTTGCGTCCCTGTATGCGGGCGAGGACTATAACGTACAACTGAACTCGCTTCCCGGAAAACACCGCATGACACAAGCCTTTACTCGCGCCGAAGAGACCCGTCTCGCCCATCGCGTCACCATCATCGGCGCCGTCCTGGACACCCTGCTGGGCATCGCCAAGATCCTCGTCGGGCTCGCCGTGGGCTCCGCCGCGCTGGTCGCCGACGGCATCCACTCCTTCTCCGACCTGCTCACCGACGTCTTCGTGGTCGTCGCCACCCACTTCGGCCGCCAGGAGCCCGATCACAACCACCCCTACGGCCACGGCCGCATCGAGACCCTCGGCACCCTGCTGCTGGGCAGCGTGCTGCTGTTCGTCGCCGGCGGCATCGCCTGGGCCAGCCTCAGCCGGCTGCTGGCCGGCACCCCGGTGCCCCCGGCCGGCCCCTGGGCCATCGGCCTGGCGGTGGTCGCCCTGCTCGGCAAGGAGTGGATCTTCCGCTATACCCTGAAGGCGGCACGGCGCATCCGTTCGCGCCTGCTCGAGGCCAACGCCTGGCATTCACGCAGCGATGCCCTGTCCACGGTGGCGGTGCTGGTCGGCCTGATCGGCAGCGAGCTGGGCGCCGGCTGGCTGGACGCGGTCGCCGCGGTGGTGGTCGGCCTGCTGGTGGGCAAGATCGGCGTCGAGCTGCTCTGGGAGGCGGGCCGCGAGCTGGTCGACACCGCCCTGCCCGAGGCGGACCAGCGGCGCATGCGCGAGCTGGCCATGGCGGTGCCCGGCGTGCGCGACGTGCACCAGCTGCGCACCCGTACCGTCGCCGAGCAGGTGCTGCTCGACCTGCACCTGGTGGTGGCGCCGCGGCTGACCGTCTCCGAGGCCCACGAGATCGGCAACCAGGTCTGCCGCGAGCTCTACGCCGCCTTTCCGCGCCTGGAGGACATCACCTTCCACGTCGACCCCGAGGACGACTCCCACGACGCCCGCCCCGACGCTGACGACGGCCTGCCGCTGCGCGCCGACGTGGAGGACGCCCTGGAACAGGCCTGGGGGCGGCTGGACTGCTGGCAGTCCCGCGTGGCGCTGGACCTGCACTACCTGGACAACCGCATCGACGTCTCGCTGTATATCGACGAGAGCCTCGCGCCCCACGACCTGAACCACCAGGCCGAGCGCCTGCGCCATGCCGGCGAGACCCTGCCCTGGCTGGGCCAGCTGCGCGTGTGGCGCGGGCCGGGACGCGCCTGAGCCTGCGGCCACTCACGCCGGCCTGACGCATCGCCCGGCTCGTGGTATCGTTCGCGGTAATGCCAATCGTCGACGGGGAGACAACCGACATGGCCAGCTCGGAAATGCAGAAAGTCCGTGTCATCAACGAACTGCGGGATTTCATCAAGAAGCTGCTGCAGGACCCGGCGATCCTCGAGCAGTCGCTCGCCGTGGCCCGCCAGCGCCTGGATCAGGACAGCGGCCCGGCGGCCCTGGCGCAGATCGCCAACGAGATCAGCGATACCACCAGCATCCATATCCCGGACGATCCGGACGCCTATTCGGAAGCGGACAAGCTGTTTCTGGAGTTGCTGAAGGAAGTGGTGAGTGAGGAGAAGGCGCTCTATTGAAGCATCATATCCTGGATTCAGGCATTAAAAGAGCCCGCAAATAGCGGGCTTTATAAATTCCTATATTTTCCCTAACTACAGACTATCGACAGCAGTACAAGAAGAAGGCGCATACTGCTGCTTTACGGTCGTGTTGCATGTCCAACTGGCAGACCCGCCAGCGCCACTGCTGTTATTACTCATCGTAAGCTGCAGCTTTTTTCCAGCAATCTCTGAACTAATATCATTATTACTTGCAGCCTTCATAGTTGCAGTAATTGTACAAGCACTTGAAGAACCGCCCGTCGCCACCTGAGCAACATAGCTACCCTTATAATCAGTGGGCTTACCAATCCCTCCCACAGTTTTACTATCGGTGCCGTCAGTATTGGCTGGGCAAGATCCATTAGTCGCATAATACTCAAGAACATCGGTTTTCAAACCAGCCGTCAAACTTACGGCTTCTGTCATCTGGGATCTTGCCACATAATTCTGATACTGCGGAATTGCGACCGCCGCCAGAATCCCGACAATCGCCACCACGATCATCAGCTCGATCAGCGTAAAACCGCCCTGCCCCCGGGCCGTCCGGGTCATTGCCTTCGTCATTTTTCCAGCTCCCTCGAATTCCATGCGTAACCGTGTCGATCCGTTGCCGACGCCACCCGACGCTATCACAGCCCGGTCGGCCTCGTGGACCCTTGAGCGTCAACGCGGCATGAGGCGGCTGCCCCGCTCACCTTGACAATTGTCATGCGCACGGTGGCAGGCCTGCACCACCGGCGTTGAAATAGACTACATTATTTTACACCAGAAACGCCCTGCCGAGAGTACCGTATTTCATGGCGGCACGGGTCGGCATCCTGGCTGATCGGTGCCCCACGCAGGAACGCGACCGCAACGAGAGGCAGAACGCCCGACGCCATGTCTTCCTACCAGCCCCCCTATGCCCCCGACACCGATGACACGCCGCCGGCACCGACGGACGATGCGCCGGCGCCCGGCTCTCCCCTGGCCCGCGCATCGGCGGGGCATTCGGACGGGCTGCGCGGCCTGTCCCGGCGGCTGATCGCCGAGGGGCTGGTCAACGAGGCGGCGATGCACCGGGCGGAGGAAGAAGCGCGGGCCAGCGAGACCTCGCTGCTCAAGCACATCATCGACACCGGCCTGGTCACCGCCCGCGACGCCACCCAGGCGGCCGCCCGCGAGTACGGCCTGCCGGTGGTCGACCTCAACGCCCTGCGCCGCGACCGCTTCCCGCCGTCGCGGGGCATGCCGGAAAACGTCCTGCGCCGGCATCACATCCTGCCGCTGATGCGGGTCGAGCACCGTCTCACCGTGGCGGTGCCCTTCCCCTCTACCCTGGCCGCCCTGGACGAGCTGCAGTTCGCCACCGGGCTGTCGGTGGACGGCGTGCTGGCCCCCATCGACCAGCTCGAGCCCGCCGTCGAGAACTACCTGGCCCAGGGCAACGCCGACAGCATGCTCGAGGCGCTGGACGATGCCACCGGCCTCGACGAGCTCGAGGCCGAGGCGATTCCGCTCGACGAGGAGCCCACCCTCGACGCCAGCACCGCCGGCGACGATGCCCCGGTGGTCAGGTACGTCAACAAGATCCTGCTCGACGCCATCCGCCGCGGCGCCTCGGACATCCACTTCGAGCCCTACGAGAGCACCTACCGGATTCGCTATCGCATCGACGGCATGCTGCTCGAGGTCGCCCAGCCGCCCTTCAACCTGCGTACGCGCATCGCCGCGCGCCTGAAGATCATGGCGCGGCTGGACATCTCCGAGCGCCGGCTGCCCCAGGACGGCGCCATCAAGCTGCGCCTGTCGCGCAACCGCTCGATCGACTTCCGCGTCAACTCGCTGCCCACCGTCTACGGCGAGAAGATCGTCCTGCGCCTGCTGGACCCCACCTCGGCGAAGCTGGGCATCGACGCCCTGGGCTTCACGCCCGAGCAGCGGGCGATGTACGAGAGCGCGCTGGCCGCCCCCCAGGGCATGATCCTGGTCACCGGTCCCACCGGCAGCGGCAAGACGGTGACGCTCTACACCGGGCTCAACCAGCTCAACACCGCCGAGCGCAACATCTCCACCGCCGAGGACCCGGTCGAGATCAAGCTGCCGGGGGTCAACCAGGTCAACGTGCTGCCGCGGATCGGCCTGGACTTCGCCACCGCCCTGCGCGCCTTCCTGCGCCAGGACCCGGACGTGATCATGGTCGGCGAGATCCGCGACCTGGAAACCGCGGAGGTCGCCGTCAAGGCTGCGCAGACCGGCCACCTGGTGCTGTCGACGCTGCACACCAACTCCGCCGCCGAGACCCTGACCCGGCTGCGCAACATGGGGCTGGCCCCCTACAATATCGCCAGCTCGGTCTCGCTGATCATCGCCCAGCGGCTGGCCCGCAAGCTCTGCCGCCACTGCCGCGAGCCCGCGGACATTCCCCGGCAGGTGCTGATCGAGGCCGGCTTCACCGAGGACGAGATCGCCGGCGCCCGGCTCTATCGGCCGGTGGGCTGCCAGCAGTGCACGCTGGGCTACAGTGGCCGGATCGGGATCTACGAGGTGGTCCCGGTCGACGACGAGATCGACCGCCTGATCCTGGCCGAGGCCAGCGCCATGGACATCGCCGCCGTCGCTCGCCGGCAGGGTTACCCGGACCTGCGGCACAGTGGCCTGCGCAAGGTGCTCGACGGCACCACCAGCCTCGAGGAGATCAGCCGCGTCACCAAGGATTGACAGACAGGAATTGAAAAACAGTCCCCGCAGAGGGATGACGAACGGCCGCCACGGCGGCCCTGACGGTACGCAACGCAAGTCGTCCCCCGGGACGCAGGGAACCAGCCATGGCCACGACAACGACGTACGGCTCTCGCCGTGACAAATCGCGCAAGGGACGCAAGCCGCACGAGCGCACCCCCCTCTACCGGTGGCGCTGGACCGGCAAGAACAACAAGGGCAAGAAGGTCGACGGCGAACTGGTCGCCGGCCATCGCGGCGAGGTCGAACGCGAACTGGCCCGACAGGGCATCATCGTCAAGACCATCCGCCGCAAGAGCAGTCTGTTCGGCGGCGTGGGGCGCATCAAGCCGCGGGACGTGATGCTCTTCTCGCGCCAGATGGCGACCATGATCCGCGCCGGCGTGCCGGTGCTGCAGGCGTTCAGCGTGGTCATCGAAAGCCTCAAGAACCCGGCGATGCGCAACCTGGTGCAGAAGCTGGCCGACGACGTGGCGGCCGGCTCGAGCTTCTCGGACGCGCTGCGCCAGTACCCGCGCCATTTCGACCGCCTGTTCACCAACATGGTGGAGGCCGGCGAGCAGTCCGGGTCGCTGGACCGCATGCTCGACCGGGTCGCCACCTACCAGGAGAAGGTCGAGTCCCTCAAGGCCCGGGTGCGCAAGGCGCTCTACTATCCCACGGCGGTCATCGCCGTGGGCATCGGCGTCACCGCCCTGCTGCTGATCAAGGTGGTGCCCCAGTTCGAGAGCCTGTTCCGCGGCTTCGGCGCCGAGCTGCCGGCGATGACCCGCATGACCATTTCGCTGTCCGAGCTGGCCCAGACGTACTGGCTGCCCGGGCTGGGCGCCCTGCTGGGGGCGGGCGTCATCGCGCGGCTGGCCGCCCGGCGCTCGCCGGCCTTCGCCTACCGGCTGCACGCGCTGGCGCTGCGCCTGCCGGTGGTCGGCGACATCCTCGACAAGTCCGCCGTGGCGCGTTTCTCGCGCACCCTGGCGACCACCTTCGCCGCCGGCGTGCCGCTGGTGGAGTCGCTGGAGACCGCCGCCGGCGCGACCGGCAACCAGGTCTACGAGCGCGCCGTGCTGCGCATCCGCGACGACGTCTCCAACGGCCAGCAGCTGCACTTCGCCATGCGCAACACCCGCCGCTTCCCGACCATGGCGGTGCAGATGGTCAGCATCGGCGAGGAAGCCGGCTCGGTGGACACCATGCTCAACAAGGTGGCCGACTTCTACGAGGAAGAGGTCGACAACAAGGTCGACGCCCTGACCTCGCTGCTCGAACCCTTCATCATCGTGGTGCTGGGGGTGCTGGTCGGCGGACTGGTGGTGTCGATGTACTTGCCGATCTTCGAGCTGGGCAACGCGATCTAGGCAACGGTGCTACTGCGCTCGACGATACGGCGTTGACCTTCATCTCGGCACACTCATTTAGCGCTGCTAAACTCGCGCTGCCTCGATGAAGGTCGCCTTGTCTCGTCGTCGCTCGTGACGCACCTCGGCTGCTGCCATGCCAGAAAAGCGCGGCTGTGGTACCGTCTGGCGCCGATGCCCGCCGACGATTAGAAGGAGTCCCCCTTGCCCGCCGATTTTTCGCCCCTGCTGTTGTGGCCGCTGGTCGCGGTGCTGGGCCTGTGCCTGGGGTCGTTCGTCAACGTGGTGATCGCGCGCCTGCCGCCGATGCTGATGCGCCAGTGGCACGAGGAGGCCTGCGCGGCCCTGGATCGCGACCCCGACCCGGAGGTGGCGAAACTGCCGCCCCTCAACCTGTGGCGCCCGGGCTCGCACTGCCCGCGCTGCGGAACCGCCATCGCCTGGCACGACAACATTCCGCTGCTGGGCTATCTCAAGCGGCGCGGGCGCTGCGCCCACTGCCGGCTGCCGATCAGCCTGCGTTACCCGCTGGTGGAGCTGGCCGGGGGGGCGCTGGCCGTGGCCGTGGCGGCGATTCACGGGGTCGACCCGGCCGGGCTGGCCCTGCTGGGCGCCTGCCTGACCCTGCTCGCGCTGGCGGTGATCGACCTGCGCACCCAGCTGTTGCCGGACGTGCTGACCCTGCCGCTGCTGTGGGCGGGGCTGCTCTACCAGCTGCTGTTCCAGCCGCTGATGCTCGGCGATGCGGTGCTCGGCGCCATGTTCGGCTACGGCGTTCTCTGGCTCTTCTACTGGGGCTTCAAGCTGATCACCGGCAAGGAAGGCATGGGCTACGGCGACTTCAAGCTGCTCGCCGCGCTGGGTGCCTGGCTGGGTTGGCAGGCCCTGCCGCTGCTGCTGATCCTGTCCGCCGGAGCGGGGGCGGTGGTCGGCATCCTCGCCCAGCTCGCCGTGCCGCGGCTGCGCGGCCAGCCGATGCCGTTCGGCCCGTTCCTGGCGCTGGCCGGCTGGATCGCCCTGCTCTTCGGTGCCCCGCTGCTGGCCGCCTATCAGGCGTTGCTGCTGACGTGATATCCCTTTCCGCCTTCAAAGGGTGTTTACAGGAGGTCCACGACATGACTCCGCCACTGACCATCGGCGTGACCGGCGGCATCGGCGCCGGCAAGAGCGCCGTGGCCAACGCCTTCGCCGCCCTCGGCATTCCCTGGGTGGACGCCGACCACGTGGCCCGCGAGATCGTCGAGCCCGGCGAGCCGGCGCTGGCCGAGATCGCCGAGCACTTCGGCCCCGAGGTACTCGACGCCGAAGGGCGCCTCGACCGTCGGGCCCTGCGCGCCATCGTGTTCGACGCGCCCGACGAGCGTGCCTGGCTGGAGTCCGTGACCCATCCGCGGATCCGCGAACGCCTGCTGACGCATCTGGAACGCCTGCGGGCCGGCGGCGCGCCCTACCACCTGCTGGTCTCGCCGCTGCTGTTCGAGTCCGGCCAGGCGCGCCTCGCCGACCGCTGCCTGGTGGTGGACGTGCCGGAAACCGTGCAGGTCGCCCGCACCACCGCCCGCGACGACGTGGACGAGGCCCAGGCCCGCGCCGTCATCGCCGCGCAGATGCCACGCGACGAGCGTCTGGCCAGGGCCGACGATGTCATCGACAATCAGGGGGATCACGAGGCACTCGCGCGCCGGGTGGCGGAACTCGACGCCCGCTACCGGGCGCTGGCCGCCGCCTCTTCAACCGACGAAGGATCATCATGAGCGACGACACCCGCAACCCGACCCGACAACGCCCGCTGGAAGTCGCCTGCCCGCAGTGCCGAACCCTGGTGGTGTGGTCGGCCGACAACCCCTACCGGCCATTCTGCTCCAAGCGCTGCCGGCTGCTCGACCTCGGCGCCTGGGCCGACGAATCCCACCGCATCGCCGGCGAACCGGCCATGGACGAAGCCGACCTCGATGCGCTGATCGACCGCCTGGAGCGCGGCGGCGATAACCGCTGAGCCTGTAGTCCTCGCTTCGATTCAGGAAGCGCTGAATAAATCGCCGAGCGGAGTGCAGCGCAAGGCGCACGGAGCACAGGAACCGGAGCCTATGGGGTATAGGTGAGGATTCCGAGCACCGCGCAACGAAGCGATGCACCCGCGCAGGCATTTAGTCAGTGTTTCCTCAGATCACGAACAGATCCATGAACTCATGCACCGGCGTGGCCTCCAGCTGCGCCTGGTCCTTGCACAGGCCGAAGATCCGCTCGCAGCGCCCGGCCGGGAAGCGCGTGGCCAGGTTGGCCTGGAACTTGGCCTCGAGCAGCGGGATGCCCTCCGCGCGGCGGCGGCGATGGCCCACCGGATACTCCACTTCCACCTTGTCGGTCTTGCTGCCGTCGCTGAAGAACACCTGTACCGCGTTGGCGATGGAGCGCTTGTCGGCCTCCAGGTACTCGCGGGTATAGCGCGGGTCCTCCTCGATCACCATCTTGCCGCGCAGCTCGTCGATGATCGGGTGCGCCTCGTGGAAGGCGTCCTCGTAGTGCTCGGCGGTCAGCGACCCGAACGCCAGCGGCACCGCGGTCATGTACTGCAGGCAGTGGTCGCGGTCGGCGGGGTTCGCAAGGTGCCCTTCCTTGGAGATGATGCGAATCGCCGACTCGTGGGTGGTGATGACAATCTTGTCGATCTCGTCGAGCCGGTCCCTGACCTCGGGATGCAGCCGCACCGCCGCCTCGCAGGCGGTCTGGGAGTGGAACTCGGCGGGGAAGGAGATCTTGAACAGGATGTTCTCCATCACGTAGGTGCCGTAGTCCTGGGGCAGGTTGAAGCGGCGCTGGTCCTCCGGCTTGAGCGCCTGGTCCTTGTTGGTCTTGGAGAACAGCACGTCGTAGAAGCCCCACTGCGGCGCGGACAGCACCCCGGGAATGCCCATCTCGCCGCGCAGGGCGATGTCGGCCAGGCGCACCGCCCGCGAGGTGGCGTCCCCCGCCGCCCAGGACTTGCGCGAGCCGGCGTTGGGCGCGTGACGGTAGGTGCGCAGGCTCTGGCCGTCGACGAAGGCATGCGACAGCGCCGAGAGCAGCTGTTCACGATCGGCGCCCATCAGCTTGGCGACCACCGCGGTGGAGGCCACCTTGACCAGCACCACGTGGTCCAGCCCCACGCGGTTGAAGGAGTTCTCCAGCGCCAGCACGCCCTGGATCTCGTGGGCCATGATCATCGCCTCGAGCACCTCGCGCATGGTCAGCGGCGCCTTGCCGCGGGCGACACGCTGCTGCGAGAGGTGATCGGCGACGGCGAGGATGCCGCCCAGATTGTCGGAGGGGTGGCCCCACTCGGCGGCCAGCCAGGTGTCATTGTAGTCCAGCCAGCGGATGATCGCGCCGATGTCCCAGGCGGCCTTGGCCGGGTCGAGGCGAAACGAGGTACCCGGCACGCGGGCGCCGTGCGGCACCACCGTGCCCTCGACGAGCGGGCCCAGGTGCTTGGTGCACTCGGGAAAGCGCAGGGCCAGCAGGCCGCAGCCCAGGGTATCCATCAGGCAGTTGCGGGCGGTGTCCAGGGCTTCAGTGCTGTCGATGCGGTAGCCGAGCACGTAATCGGCGATCTGCTGGAGTTCGGCGTCGTAATCCGGACGCTGATTCTGTTCAACGTTGGCGCTCATCGTGGTTCCTTGGTGTAGAAGGCTCTAAGCTCGAAATCAGATTATCGGCGCTGCTCGATCGGCAACCACTCCTGCTTCTCCGGCCCGGTGCTCTTTATGCGCGCCCGACCCCGCGCGCCACACCGGGCCGGAAGGCTTACCGGCGCTGTTCAATCGGCAGCCATTCCTGCTTCTCCGGCCCGGTGTAGTCGGCACTCGGGCGAATGATGCGGTTGTTCTCGCGCTGCTCGAAGACGTGCGCGCACCAGCCGGTCAGCCGCGAACAGACGAAGATCGGCGTGAACAGCTTGGTGGGAATGCCCATGAAGTGATAGGCGCTGGCGTGGAAGAAGTCGGCGTTGCAGAACAGCTTCTTCTCGCGCCACATGACGGCCTCGACCCGTTCGGAAACCGGGTACAGCCGGGTGTCGCCGACGTCCTCGGCCAGCCGCTGCGACCAGTGCTTGATGATGGCATTGCGCGGGTCGGACTCGCGGTAGATGGCGTGCCCGAAGCCCATGATCTTCTCCTTGCGCTCGAGCATGCCGAGGATCTCGCGCTCGGCCTCGTCGGGGCTCTGCCAGTCCTCGATCATCGCCATGGCCGCCTCGTTGGCACCGCCGTGCAGCGGCCCGCGCAGCGAACCGATGGCCCCGGTCACGCAGCTGTGGATGTCGGACAGCGTCGAGGCACAGACCCGGGCGGTGAAGGTCGAGGCGTTGAACTCGTGCTCGGCGTAGAGGATCAGCGAGACGTTCATCACCCGGGCATGCAGCTCGGAGGCCGGCTTGCCGTGCAGCAGGTGCAGGAAGTGCCCGCCCACCGACTCGTCGTCGGTCTCGGTGTCGATGCGCACCCCGTCGTGGGAGTAGCGGTACCAGTAGTTGATGATCGACGGGAACGCCGCCAGCATGCGGTCGCTCTGGTCCTGCTGCTCGTCGAAGCTCTCCTCGGTCTCGAGGTTGCCGAGCATCGAGCAGCCGGTGCGCATCACGTCCATCGGATGGGCGTCGGCGGGAATCTGCTCGAGCACCGTCTTGAGCGCATCGGGCAGGCCGCGCAGCCCCTTGAGCCGCGCCACGTAGGCGTCGAGTTCGGCCTGATTGGGCAGCTTGCCCTTGAGCAGCAGGTAGGCGACCTCCTCGAAGCGGGCATGCTCGGCCAGGTCGTGAATGTCGTAGCCGCGATAGGTCAGGCCTGATCCTTCCTTGCCCACGGTGCACAGCGCCGTGCTGCCGGCGCTCTGGCCGCGCAGGCCGGCGGTATTGGACGCAGTCTCTGCCATGACGTGTCTCCTTGCCTTGGTATGCTGTAAGCCTCTTCACAAGTTCCCCGCCCCGGCGCCGGAGGTATGCGGGCGCCGGCCGGGGCACCGCTTACCGATCCTTGTCGAACAGCTCGTCGAGCTTGCGCTCGAAGGCGTGGTAGTCGAGGAAGTCGTAGAGCTCCTCGCGGGTCTGCATCAACTCGACCACGTCGTGCTGGTGGCCCTGCTCGTGGATGCTGCGATAGACCCTGAGCGCCGCGGCATTCATGGCGCGGAACGCCGAGAGCGGGTACAGCACCATCCGGCAGCCCACCTCGCCCAGCTCCTGCTGGGTGAACAGCGGCGTGGCGCCGAATTCGGTGATGTTGGCGAGAATCGGGGCGTCGACCCCTTCACAGAAGGCGCGGTAATCCTCGAGGGAATGCACGGCCTCGGCGAAGATCGCGTCGGCGCCGGCCTCGATGCAGGCATTGGCGCGGTCGACGGCCGCCTCGAGCCCTTCCTTCTGGAAGGCATCGGTACGGGCGATCAGGTAGAACTCCGGATCCAGGCGCGCATCGGCGGCGGCCTTGATGCGGTCGACCATCTCCTGCCTAGAGACGATCGCCTTGTTGGGGCGGTGCCCGCAGCGCTTCTGGGCCACCTGGTCCTCGAGATGGACCGCAGCAACGCCGGCTCGACCCATCTCGCGGATGGTGCGGGCGATGTTGAAGGCCCCGCCCCAGCCGGTGTCGATATCCACCAGCAGCGGCACGTCGGTGGCGGCGGTGATGCGCCGGGCGTCCTCGACCACGTCGTTCATGGTGGTCATGCCCAGGTCGGGCAGGCCGAAGGAGGCGTTGGCCACGCCGCCGCCGGACAGGTAGATCGCCGAATGGCCGACCTTTTCCGCCATCAGCGCGGAATAGGCATTGATGGTGCCGACGATGGGCAACGGGCGCTGCGCGTCGAGGGCGGCGCGAAAGCGCGCCCCGGGGGTGAGTCGGGTCATGGTGTCTTCCTCTGGAGGGGGGGCACGGGCGGTTGTTCGGCTTCCTGCTCGAGCACGGCGGCGTAGCGCTTGGCCACGTTCTCGCGGGAGGCGCTGACATGGCGGCGCATCAGCAGCTCGGCGAGCTCCTCGTCGCCCGCCTCGATGGCGTCGACGATGCGATGGTGCTCGACGAAGGCCCGCCGCGGGCGCGCGCCACTGGCACTGAACTGGGTGCGATACAGCCGCACCAGGTAGTAGAGGTCGTCGCAGAGCAGGGTCATCAGCATGCGGTTGTGGCTGCCCTGGACGATGCGATAGTGGAAGTCGAGATCGCCCTCGCGCTGGTAGTAGGCCTCGCCGCGGGACAGGTCCGACTGGCGCTCGTGAAACGCCAGCACCTCGCGCAGCCCGGCGATCTCCTCGGCGGTCATGTGGCGCGCCGCCAGCCGCGCGGCCATGCTTTCCATGGCCTCGCGCACATCGAACAGCTCGAGCAGCTCGCGCATCGTGAGCTTGACCACGCGCGCGCCGACGTGGGGGACGCGCTCGATGAGCCGATGGGTCTCGAGCCGGCGCATCGCCTCGCGCAGCGGCCCTCGCGAAATGCCGTAGGTCTTGGCCAGGCCCGGCTCGGTGATCTTGGTGCCGGGTGCCAGTTCGCCGCGCACTATGGCATCCTGCAGCTGGTTGAATACGCGCTCGGCGAGGGTGCGAACTTCGGGAACGGGAGTGTCCTGCATGTCATGCTCGCCATTGTCGACAATCTGGATTGTCTTGCACTCTAGTCAGCCCGTCGATGAGCGTCAACACCCCGTTTGCTTCCGGCTGTTAGACCTTTGGTGAGTCACCTCTCCGGGGCTTGCAACAGCATTGTCGACAATAAGCGCGCTCCACGATCAACGACGCCGCGCCCCGGTGCCTGATAGAATACGCCCCTTCCCACGCCAGACCGCCGCGCATGACCGACCGACTCGACATCACCCCGCTGCCCTATCATGGCACCCCCATGGCCCGCTTCGCCGCACTGCGCCACCGGCCCGGCGCGGTGCTGCTGGACAGCGGCAGGCCCGAGGCCCCGAGCGGGCGCTTCGACATCCTGGCCAGCGACCCGCTGACCACGCTGAGCGTGGATGCCGCGGGTCGGGTCACGGCGGATGACGGCAGCCCCCTGCCCGAGAGTCCCTTCGCCGCCCAGCAGGCACTGCTGCAACGGCTGCCGAGCGATGTGCCCGACAGCGAGCTGCCCTTCCTCGGCGGCCTGATCGGCTACTGGAGCTATGATCTGAACCGCCACCTCGCCCCTCTCGAGGGCCGCGCCCGCCCTGTTACCGACCTACCGTTGAGCCGCGTGGGCCTCTACGACTGGGCGATCATCGAGGACCATCAGCAGCACCGCGCCTGGCTGGTGGCCGGCGCCACGCGCCGCGCCCAGGTTCTCGACTGGCTCACCCGGGCGTCCCCGGACGCCGCTCCGTTCGCCCTCGCCGCCCCCTTCGCCGCCGAGCTCGATCGCGACGCCTATGGCGAGCGCTTCCGCCGCGTGCAGGCCTACATTCGCGCCGGGGACTGCTACCAGATCAATCTGGCCCAGCGCTTCAGCGCGCCCTTCCGTGGCAGCTTATGGGACGCCTACCAGCGGCTGCGCCGGGCCACGCCCACGCCCTTCGGCGGCTTCATGGCCTGGGGCGACAAGGCCGTGCTCTCCGTGTCGCCGGAGCGCTTCATCGCCGTTCAGGACGGCCGGGTCGAGACACGTCCCATCAAGGGCACGCGGCCGCGCGGCGCCACGCCCGAGGCCGACCGGCAGGAAGCCGACGCGCTCACCGGCAGTCTCAAGGATCGCGCCGAGAACGTCATGATCGTCGACCTGCTGCGCAACGACCTGGGTCGGGTCTGCCGGCCGGGCAGCGTGCGGGTTCCGCAATTGTGCGGGCTGGAAAGCTACGCCAACGTGCATCATCTGGTCAGCGTGGTTCAGGGCGAGCTCGCCGCCGGCCGTTCGGCGCTCGACCTGCTGGCCGCCGCCTTTCCCGGCGGCTCGATCACCGGCGCCCCCAAGATCCGCGCCATGCAGATCATCGACGAGCTCGAGCCCGGCCAGCGCAGCGTCTACTGCGGCAGCCTCGGCTATGTGGACGTGCGCGGCCACATGGATACCTCGATCGCCATCCGCACGGTGGTGGCCGACGGCGACCGGCTGCACATCTGGGGCGGTGGCGGGCTGGTCGCGGACTCCGACGAGGAAGCCGAATACCAGGAGACCCTGGCCAAGATCACTCGACTGATGGAAGCCCTCGACGCATGACGAGCCCGCGGAACGCCCTGTCATGAGATTCGCCTCGCCGAGCGCCAGCCGGAGAGCGGACGACATCATCGCACGCTACCACGCGCGCCGGCGTCGCCAGCGGCGGCTTCTGGTGGTCATGGCAGGACTGACCCTGCTCGCCCTTCTGGTGGAGCTGGCCACCGGGCCCGGCGGCTACCCGCTCGACGCGGTGCTGACCGCGCTGCTGACCCCGGATCAGGTCGCCTCCACGCTGCGTGCCATCGTCTGGGAGGTGCGCCTGCCCGTGGCGCTGATGGCGGCTTTGACCGGCGCCAGCCTGGCCATGGCGGGCGCCGAGATGCAGACCCTGCTCAACAACCCGCTGGCCGACCCCTTCACGCTGGGCATCGCCTCCGCCGCCAGCGTGGGTGCCGCCCTGAGCCTGGTGCTGGGCGTGCAGCTGGTGCCGCTGATCGGCCCCTGGCTGATCGCCGGCAACGCCTTCCTGATGGCCATGGCCGCGGCCCTGACCCTGTGGGCCGTCAACCGCTGGCGCGGCGTCGGCGTCCAGGGGCTGGTGCTGCTGGGCATCGCCATCATGTTCTTCTTCAACGCCCTGCTGGGGCTGCTGCAGTTCGTCGCTTCCGCCGAGGCCTTGCAGCAGCTGACCTTCTGGTCGCTGGGCAGCCTGAGCCGTGCCGACTGGCCCGCGGTGGCGCTGGTCGCCGTGGTGCTTGCGGTCTGCGGCATCGGCTTCGCGCGCGGACGCTGGCAGCTCACCGCCCTCGGCCTGGGCGAGGCCCATGCCCACTCGCTGGGCATCGATACCCAGACGCTGCGCCTGCGCGCCCTGCTGGGCGCCTCGCTGCTGGCCGCGGCCACGGTGGCCTGCGTCGGCACCATCGGCTTCGTCGGCCTGGTCGGCCCGCATATCGCCCGGCTGCTGGTGGGCGAGGACCAGCGGGTGTTCCTGCCCATGGCGACCCTGTGCGGGGCCTTGCTGATGAGTGTCACCGCGACGCTGGCCAAGTCCGTGGTCCCCGGCCTGGTGGTGCCGATCGGCCTCATCACGGCGCTGATCGGCCTGCCGTTCTTCGTCTCGCTGATCCTGCGCAGCCGCACGGAGCCCTGGGGATGAGCCTGCAGGTCGACGCCCTGTACTGCCGTCGCGACGGCCGCCCGGTGCTCGACGGCGTCGGCCCGCTCGAGGCCCGTGGCGGCGAGATCACCGCCCTGATCGGCCCCAACGGGGCCGGCAAGTCCACGCTCCTGCGCAGCATCGCGGGCCACCAGCCGGCCGGCGGCGAGATCCGGCTCGACGGCGCCTCGTTGCGCCACCAGCCGCTGGCTCGTCTTGCCCGCCACCTCTATTACCTGCCACCCAACACCGCGACCGCCAGCCGCCTGCCGGTGTTCGAGACCCTGCTGCTGGCCCTGCGCACCCGGGGCTGTCCTGCCGACGCCCCCGCGACCCTCGAGCGCATCCGGACCATGCTGCACCAGCTCGAACTCGACACACTGGCCGAGCGCCCGCTGGCCCAGCTGTCCACCGGGCAGCGCCAGCGCGTGGCCGTCGCCCAGGCGCTGATCCGCGAGCCCCGGCTGCTGCTGCTCGACGAGCCCACCAGCGCGCTGGACCTGCATCACCAGCTGCGCGTGCTCGATGACCTGCGCCAGCGCGCCAGGCAACAGGACCGGGTCATCGTCATCGCGCTGCACGACCTGACCCTCGCCGCCCGCTTCGCCGACCGGCTGTGGGTACTCGACCAAGGGCGCCTGGTGTCCCAGGGCACGCCCGGCGACGTGCTCACCGCCGACCTGCTCAAGCGCGTCTATGCCATCGAGGCCGAGGTGGATACCGGCGGCCCGGCCGGCGCCCGCATCACGCCGCTGGCGGCCACCCGGCGGCACGACGCCGGTGACGGCCCGCACTGACGGCGGTAGCGCCGCCGCTGGGCGTGGCGAGCGGCTTCTTAGCGCCAAATCATCTAAATGAAGCAGACAGTACGGACATTTTGCTATATAAGCACCGAACCAAACAGTATTGGGGCGGCGCCTGGCGGCTCTGCTAACGTAGACGCATTTCACGGATTCACGCCGTTCGAGGAGCGCCGCATGACACTGGATATCGACGCCGTCAACCGAGAGCTCGGCCATGACCCCGAGGCCCTGACCCGCTGGGCGCTGACGCTCGACAAGCGGGCCATCTGCACCACCAACTTTCGCCCCTTCGAGGCAGTGATCCTGCATATGGCCACCCAGGTACGACCGGACATCCCGGTGATCTGGATGGACTCCGGCTACAACACCGAGGCCACCTACCGGTTCGCCGACGAACTCGCCCAACGCCTGTCGCTGAACCTGACGATCTATCACCCGCGCCGCTCGCGGGCGCATCGCGAGGCGGTGGACGGCCCCCTGCCGGGAATCGACGACCCGCGCCATGCCGCCTTCACCGAGGAGGTCAAGCTCGAGCCCTTCAACCGCGCCCTGCGCGAGATGGCCCCCGAGGTCTGGCTGACCGCCCTGCGTGCCGAGGACACCGCCCAGCGCGCCCGGATGCAGCCCGTCTCGCTCAACGCCGACGGCCTGATCAAGGTCGCGCCGGTACTGCACTGGACCGCGAAGGACATGTACCAGTACCTGCAGCGCTTCGACCTGCCCAACAACTTCGACTACTTCGACCCCACCAAGGTCGAGGAGAAGCGCGAGTGCGGCCTGCATCTGCAGCACTGACCGATCGCCTGCCCTGAACGACGGAACCCCGCCATGCGCGGGGTTCTCTGCATTCGAGACTCGTCACTCGCCGGGCGTCAGCGTACCGGCAGCTCGAGCCCCTCGAACAGCGCCCGCTCGTGGCGCGGTCCGGCGGCCAGCGCGGCGTCGACCCGGTCGCGGTCGAGATGCGGGGCGAAACGCTGAATGAAGTCGTACATGTAGCCGCGCATGAAGGTGCCGCGACGAATGCCGATCTTGGTGGTCGAGCTCTCGAACAGGTGCCCGGCGTCCAGCGGCACCAGATCGGTGTCGGTCTGCGGGTCCACCGCCATGTGGGCGACGATGCCCACGCCCAGGCCCAGGCGTACGTAGGTCTTGATGACGTCGGCATCGGCGGCGGTGAGCACCACATTGGGGGTGAGCCCCCGGGCGCGGAAGGCCTCGTCGAGCTGCGAGCGGCCGGTGAAGCCGAACACGTAGGTCACCAGCGGGTACTCCGCCAGGCGCTCCAGGGTCAGCTCGCCCAGCTTGGCCAGCGGGTGGTCCTCGGGCACCAGCACGCAGCGATTCCAGCGGTAGCACGGCAGCAGCACCAGGTCGTTGAACAGCTCCAGCGACTCGGTGCAGATCGCGAAATCGGCCTGCCCCGTGCTCACCATCTGGGCGATCTGCTTGGGCGTGCCCTGCTGCATGTGCAGCGCCACGTCGGGGTACTTGCGGGTGAACTCGCTGATCAACGGCGGCAGCGCGTAGCGGGCCTGGGTATGGGTGGTGGCGATCGACAGGCTGCCGCGGCGCTCGTCGCTGTGTTCCTGGGCGACTTCCTTGATATTGTCGACGGTACGCAGCACCTCGCCGGCCAGCTCGATGATCGACTCGCCGGCCGGCGTCACCCGCGTCAGGTGCTTGCCGCTGCGCGCGAAGATCTCCACACCCAGTTCGTCCTCCAGCAGGCGGATCTGCTTGGAAATGCCCGGCTGGGAGGTGAACAGGCTCTGGGCGGTGGCCGAGACGTTGAGGTTGTGCCGGGTGACTTCCCAGATGTAGCGAAGCTGCTGCAGTTTCATGCGCGTGCGACTCCTGACCGCCGCCCGCTATTGCCTTGACATCGACAAGGGAATAATGGGCAGCCTATCAATTACCTAATAGAATATAGGGAGCATCATAGACGCCCGCGCCGACAGCGGCAAGCGATCGCGACCGCGGCGTGCCTGCCGATAGACCGCTCCTATCAAAGGGCTGAACCCAGCGTATTTGCCAGCGGGAGGCTCCAAGGCTACCATCGACCGACTACGCTAGAGTCAGCGCAAGCAATCTGGAGATTCACATGGCTAATAACGTCGATGTCACCACCGCCAACTTCGAGCAGGAGGTGCTGAAGGCCGACAAGCCCGTCCTGCTGAAGTTCTGGGCGCCCTGGTGCGGCCCCTGCAAGATGATGGCGCCGGTGGTCGAGGAAGTCGCCGACGAGAAGGCCGATACCCTCAAGGTCGTCAGCGTCAATGTCGACGATGCTCCGGACATTGCCGCCGAGCATGGCGTGCGCGGCGTACCGACCGTGATGCTGTTCAAGTCCGGCGCCAAGGTCGCCTCGTTGGTCGGCGCCCAATCGAAGTCGCAGCTGGTTCAGTTCATCGATCAGAACGCCTGATCACAACGAGCGCTCGCGTCTCGTAACGCCGCCCCATCCAGCCATGGGGCGGCGTTTTCGTATCCCCGTATCGCGTCAATACTCCCGGCGTCCGCCCAGCATTCTCGCCAGCCAGCGTGTCTCGGGATGACTGTTGAGGGCGATCTTCAGCGTCATGGTCAGCGGCACCGCGAGCAGCATTCCCACCGGCCCCAGGATCCACCCCCATACTACCAGCGACAGAAAGGCCACCAAGGTCGAAAGCCCCAGGGTATGGCCCATCACCCGTGGCTCGATGAGATTGCCGATCACGAAGTTGATGACCAGATAGGCCAGCGCCAGCACACTCGCCTTCGCCAGACCGCCGTCGGGCATCACCAGGGTCAGCATCACGGCCGGCACCGCCGCTAGTGCCGAACCGATGTTGGGAATGTAGTTGAGACTGAACGCCAGCGTTCCCCACAGCAGCGGGAACTGCACCCCCAGCAGCAGGCAGGCGAGATAGATCAGTGCCCCGGTGACCAGGCTGATGACCGTCTTGATCGCCAGGTAGCACTTGAGATTGTGACTGAATTCATTGAAACGGCGCAGACTCGGCACCGGATTGTCGAGCGACTCGGCAACCTTCTCGCGAAAGTCCAGGGTCTCGAAGAGCATGAAGATCACCAGCAGGATGATCAGCACGCTCTGCGACAGCAGGTTGCCGATACCGCCCAGGAACGTCGGCACCATCTGCGTCGCAGTCGTGGGGTCCAGCCACTCCGACATGCGCCGCGGCTGGATGTAGACGCCCATGTTGCTCAACCAGTTGAGCACCGTGAGATAGTGCTTGCGCAGTTGGTCCTCGAGCTGGGGCAACGCTTCCATGAAGGTCGTGAAGCTGCTGGCCAGCAGAGTGCCCAACAGGGTGAAGAAGAGGCAGAGGATCAGCAACGTCAGCAACACCGAGAGACGCCGGCTCACGCCCAGGCGATACAGCCAGTGAACCGGGGCCGTGCAGATCACCGCGATGAACAGCGACAGCAGCAGCGGTACCAACAGATCGGCGCCGAGCTTCATGCCCCCGATGATGACCACCAACGCCGCCAGGGTCAGAATCAGGTTGAGGGGGATGTCGCGCTTTTTTGGGTCAACGTCGTGGTCCATGCTGGCCATCCTGGCAGTTGCGGTGCGCCCATGATGGCGTCATCGCCGTCGGACCACAATCGCCCGACACGACAGCCCCACGCCGGCATCAAACGGCGTGGGGCGATAGCGCAGTGTCACTCGAGGCGACGCTTACTCAGATCGCGAAGCCGCGTGCGAAGTCATCCTCGTCCAGTGCCATCAGCGACTCGCCGCCGGCGCGAATCATCGCCGCATGCGCGCGAGTCCGCGGCAGCAGGCGCTGATAGTAAAAGTCGGCGGTCGTCCGCTTGGCTCGATAGAAGGCGGCGTCCCCGGCCCCCTCCGCCAGCGCCTGTTCGGCACGCGCCATAGCACGCGCCCACAGATAGGCCAGCGTGACATAGCCGGAATAGAGCAGATAGTCGACGCTCGCCGCCCCCACCTCTTCGCGATCGTTCATCGCCTTCATGCCCACCGTCAGGGTCAGCTCGCCCCATTCGGCATTGAGACGAGCCAGCGGCTCGATGAAGGGCTTGAGCCCCTCGTTGTCAGCATTCGCCTGACAGAACTTGTGGATCTCCTTGGTGAAGACCTTGAGCGTCTCGCCCTGGCTCATCAGCACCTTGCGTCCCAGCAGGTCGAGCGCCTGGATGCCGGTAGTGCCTTCATAGAGGCGGGTGATGCGAGCATCGCGGACGAACTGCTCCATCCCCCACTCCTGAATGAAGCCATGGCCGCCGAAGACCTGCAGCCCCTCGTTGGTCGCCTCGAAGCCCAGCTCGGTCAGGAAGGCCTTGACGATCGGGGTCAGCAGGCCGAGCAGCGTTTCGGCACGGTCGCGCTCCTCGGCATCCGCGGCGTGACCGGCGATGTCGACCAGCTGCCCGGTATACATCACCAGCATGCGACCGCCCTCGGCCAACGCTTTCTGGGTCAGGAGCATGCGCCGCACGTCGGGATGCACGATAATCGGATCCGCCGGCTTGTCGACCGCCCTGGTCCCGGACAACGCACGCATCTGCAGACGATCGCGGGCGTAGGCCAGCGAATTCTGGTAGCTCGCCTCCATCAGCCCCAGCCCCTGAATGCCCACCCCGATGCGCGCCTCGTTCATCATGGTGAACATGCAGGCCAGGCCCTTGTGCGGCGGCCCCACCAGATAGCCCGTGGCCCCGTCGAAGTTCATGACGCAGGTGGCGTTGCCGTGGATGCCCATCTTGTGTTCGAGCGAGCCGCAGGTCACGCCATTGCGCTCACCCGGATTGCCATCGGCGTCGGGCAGGAATTTCGGCACCACGAACAGCGAAATACCGCGGGAACCTTCCGGCGCATCGGGCAGCTTGGCCAGCACCAGGTGCACGATGTTCTCGGCCAGGTCGTGCTCGCCGGCGGAGATGAAGATCTTGGTGCCGGTAATTCGGTAGGCGTCGTCACCCTCGGGAACGGCGCGGGTCTTGATCAGCCCCAGGTCGGTCCCGCAGTGCGGCTCGGTCAGGCACATGGTGCCCGTCCAGACACCTTCGACCAGCTTGCTCAGGTAGGTGGCCTTCTGGGTCTCGCTGCCGTGATGGCGCAGGGCGTCGGCTGCACCGTGAGAGAGCCCCGGATACATGCCCCAGGCCAGGTTGCTCGCGCAGATCATCTCCGACAGCGCCAGCCCCAGCGAGGCCGGCAGCCCCTGGCCGCCATGCTCGACGGGGCCGGACAAGCCCGGCCAGCCGCCCTCGACGTACTGGGCGTAGGCTTCCTTGAAGCCCTGTGGTGTCTTCACGTCACCACCTTCCAGCAGGCAGCCTTCCTGATCACCGCGCTGATTGAGCGGCAGCAATACCTCGCGGGCGAAACGCCCGCCTTCTTCGAGAATCGCCTCGACGATATCGGGCGTGGCCTCCTCGCCATTGGGCAGACGCGCATAGTGGCCGGGATAGTCGAGCATCTCGTTCATCACGAAACGCAGATCACGCAGCGGGGCCTGATAGTCGGGCATCCTGGGCTCTCCTCGAATGGCAGCGGGAACGGCCGTACCGACGGCCGCACTGAAACAGTCGTTTGAAACTAGGGCTGCCCCCGAACAAAGTCAAGCGTTCGTTTCAATTCCGGAAAGCGCCATTTCCACGAACGATATGGCGAGCTCAGGTCATGCGGATGCCGCCGTCGAGCCGGATCGTCTCGCCGTTGAGCATGACGTTGGTGATGCCCTGCTCCACCAGCGCCGCGTACTCCGCCGCACGCCCCAGCCGCTTGGGAAACGGCACCGCTGCCGACAGCGACGCCACCGCGTCATCGGGGATGCCCTGCATCATGGGCGTCTCGAACACCCCCGGGGCGATGCTCAGCACACGCACACCGTAACGCGACAGTTCGCGTGCCAGCGGCAGGCTCATGCCTGCCACGCCGGCCTTGGACGCACTATAGGCCGCCTGCCCCACCTGCCCGTCGAAGGCGGCGATCGACGCCGTGGTGATCACCACGCCGCGCTCGCCGTCCTCGCCCTCGGGGGCGTTGCGCGCCATGGCCGCCGCCGCCAACCGCACTACGTTGAAGGTGCCGGTCAGGTTGATCGACACCGTACGTGCGAAGTCATCGAGCGAGGCCGGGTTGCCGTCCCGGTCGAGCAGCTTGGCGACGCTGACCACCCCGGCACAGTGCACAAGCCCATGCAGGCCACCCCGAGCCACGGCCCGGTCCACCGCCGCCTGCATGGCAGCGGCATCGAGAATATCGCCACACACCGCCTCGGCATGCCCGCCGAGCGAGGCCGCCAGATCGTTCACCGCCTCGCTGCGGTCACTCAGCACCACCCGAGCGCCGCCCGCCACCAGCCGCTCGGCGGTCGCCGCTCCCAGCCCGGACGCCGCGCCGGTCACCAGGAACTGTCGGTCATGTATCTGCATCACGTCGTCTCCTGTGGCCCTGATCCTGTAGCCCTGAGAATGAAGCTAGTCCGGGAAGCCCTGCCCGTCACTCGCGAGTGATCATGGCCACCAGCGCCCGCGCCAGATCCTCGGTGGTGCGCCCCTCTTCGCCGACGGTGTTCGAGGGGCTGTACCAGCGCACCGTCCAGTTGAGCGCCCCCAGCACGAAACGGCGCACCAGAAAGGCATCCCCCGTGACGATCCCGGCGGCGATCGCCTCGTCGATCACCTGCTCCCAGAGCCGTTCGTAGGCATCACGCAGCGGCACCAGCCGCTCCCGCGAGGCCGCATCGAGACGCCGCCACTCGTAGAGGGCGGCCACATGCGCGTTGCGATCGCTGAGCAGGGTTTCCAGGTGGGCGCGGGCCATGGCATGCAGGCGTGCCCGCGGCCGGGGGTCGGCCTCCGCCAGTTCCCGCCGGGCGATGGCCAGAGCCCGTTGCGTGCCCTCCTCGATCACCGCACAGAGGATCTCCTGCTTGTCACGGAAGTGATGGAACAGGCTGCCGGACTTGATGCCCATCGCCTGGGCCAGCATGCGCACCGTGGTGCGATCGAAGCCCGTCTCGACGAAAAGACGAGCCGCGATGCCGACCAGCTCCTTGCGGCGCGGCGAGGCGTTTTCTAGAGTCATTCCTGAACGAGCGCTTGCTTGGTTTCGTCCGAGCAAACCACAGGGGCCGAAGCGGGTCAACGCGCGGCACCCTGCCCCAACCCGCCGCCCAGCCTCGGAGACCGCCCATGAACGCCGCAGACGAGATCGTCATCCTCTCGGGAGCCAGAACCCCCATGGGCAGCCTGCTGGGGAGCCTGTCAAGCATCAGTGCCCCGGAACTGGGCGCCGTCGCCGTGCGCGGTGCCATCGAGCGCGCCGGGGTCGAGCCCGGCGAGATCGACGAGGGCCTGATGGGCTGCGTGCTGCCTGCCGGGCTCGGCCAGGGGCCGGCGCGTCAGGCCCTGCGCCGCGCGGGCGTGCCCGACGCCTGCGGGGCGACCACCGTCAACAAGCTGTGCGGCTCGGGCATGAAGGCGGCCATGCTGGCCCACGACCTCCTGCGCGCCGGCAGCGGCTCGCTGGTGGTCGCCGGGGGCATGGAGTCGATGTCCAACGCCCCGCACCTGCTGCCCGGCGCCCGCGCCGGCTACCGGCTGGGCCACGGTGCGCTCAAGGATCACCTGTTCCTCGACGGCCTGGAGGATGCCGAGAGCGGCCGGCTGATGGGCGCCTTCGCCCAGCAGGTGGCCGATGACCGCGGCTACTCCCGCGAGCGCATGGACGACTTCGCCATCGCTTCCCTGGAGCGCGCCATGGCCGCCGACCGGCATGGCGAACTCGCCGACGAGATCGTGCCGGTGAGCGTGACCTCCCGGCAGGGAACGAGCCGGGTCGAGCAGGACGAGCAGCCCTTCAGTGCCAAGCTGGAGCGCATTCGTTCCTTGCGACCGGCCTTCGGCGAACACGGGACCATCACCGCCGCCAATGCCAGCTCCATCTCGGACGGTGCCTCGGCACTGCTGCTCGCCCGTCGCGATGCCGCCGAGGCGCGCGGCCTGACACCCCAGGCGCGGATACTCGGCCACGCCACGCATTCCCGCCACCCGAGCGAGTTTACCCTGGCGCCCGTCGGCGCCGTCGGCAAGCTGCTCGAGCGACTCGACTGGCACGTCGACGACGTCGACCTCTTCGAAATCAACGAGGCCTTCGCGGTGGTGACGCTGATCGCCATGGACGAACTGAACCTGCCCCACGAGCGAGTCAATGTGTTCGGCGGTGCCTGCGCCCAGGGCCATCCGATCGGCTCGAGCGGCTCGCGGATCCTCGTCACGCTGCTCAACGCCCTGCGCCGGCGCGGCGGCCGGCGGGGCATCGCCAGCCTGTGCATCGGCGGCGGCGAGGCCACCGCCGTGGCCATCGAACGGCTCGACTGAGCCGCCGCTCAGTGGCCCGGATGCGCGAACTCGACCGGCCGGCGCAGACAGAACACCGGGATGCCGGCCGCCGCCACCGCCTCGACCAGCCGGTCGGCCATGCCGGGCTCGAGCACGAACATCACCTCCTCCGGGCGATCGGCCAGCTCGAAGAAGTGTGCCGAATGGCGATGCCCGTCCTCGCCCGCGCTCATCTCGCCGGCGCGCCGCGTCAGCCGAGTGATACCCAGCCCGTGCGCCTCGTCGATCACCGCCTCCAGCGCCGAACGGCCGTGATGACGACGCGACTCCGGCGCCATGAAGATCACCTCGAATCCCTGCTGCCAGGCTGTCATCGTATTGCCCCCGCCAGGTTGCGCATCAGTTGAAAGGTCGCCATGCCCACGGCAGTCATGGCCAGCGAACCGCCGACATGCAGCACGATGCCGGTCAGCGCCATGCTCCAGCGCCCGCCCTGCAGGGCGGAAAGCATCTCCGCGGAAAAGGTCGAGAAGGTGGTCAGCGCGCCGAGAAAGCCGGTGACCACGAAGAGCCGCCATTCCGGCGCCAGCGGCAGCTGGCCGAACAACGCGATGGCCACGCCGATCAGCCAGGCACCGAGCCAGTTGGCCACCAGGGTGCCGGGCGGCAGCGAGGGAAACAGTGCATTGAGCCACAGGCCGAGCAGCCAGCGCAGGTTGGCCCCCAGCGCCGCGCCACTGCCGATGGCGATGATCGATAACCACATGAGGAAGGACCCTGTCCTGTTGCCGAACATAATCAAGAACGCGAGACGCACAGGATCAGAACGCACGACGCCTGCTGCGCCACCCGGGCGCCTCGCAGGCATCATTAACCGTGAGTACGGTGGTTTGGCGGGCCGGAAACACCGTGCCGCCGGGAGGCATGCCATCTCCCGGGCGATAGGTTTAGCATGCCCTCCCGCGAGGGTTCAAGGCCTGCCGCGGGCAGGCTTGCGATCAGCCGTAACGGCCGGTGATGTAGTCCTCGGTCTTCCTGATGTGTGGATTGGAGAACATCACCCGCGTATCGTTGTACTCGATCAGCTCGCCAAGATGGAAGAACGCTGTGTAGTCCGCAACGCGGGCGGCCTGCTGCATGTTATGCGTGACCGTGACGATGGTGAACTGCTGCTTGAGCTTGTCCATCAGGTCTTCGATGGTCGCCGTCGAGATCGGATCGAGCGCCGAAGTCGGTTCATCCATCAGGATCACGTCGGGTTGCACGGCAATCGCCCGGGCGATACACAGACGCTGCTGCTGACCGCCCGAGAGCGAGGTGCCCGGCTGGTGCAGCTTGTCCTTGACCTCGTTCCATAGCCCAGCGTCTCGCAGTGCGCGCTCGACCAGCTCGTCCTGTTCGGCCTTGCGCCCAACCAGATCATGCATGCGCGGCGCGTAGGCGATATTCTCGTAGATCGACTTTGGGAACGGGTTGGGCTTCTGAAAGACCATGCCCACCCTGCGGCGCAGGGCCACCTCGTCCATCTTTGTCTCGTTGACATCGCGGCCGTCCATCTCCACCAGCCCCTGGATGCGCACGCTCTTGATCAGGTCATTCATGCGGTTGAGGCAACGCAGGAAGGTCGACTTGCCACAGCCCGAGGGGCCGATCAGCGCAGTGACGTTCTTCTGATAGATGTCGATGTTGATGTTCTTCAGCGCCTGATGCTCGCCGTACCAGAGATTGAGATCGCGCACGCGAATGCTCAACTCGTGGTTAGCCTCCTTGTTGCGATTGACCGGCTCGCCCGGCTGCCCCGCCTGGGGTGCGTGAGTCCTTGTGGAATCGCCCGTTGGCACGTCGATGGCCTGCCCCTTCGCCTGGGTAGTCTGTTCGTTGAGCATGAATCGTGTCCTCGAGATAGTCGCCGGCTTACCAGCGACGTTCGAATTTCTTGCGCAGCAACACTGCAGTGGCATTGAGCGTGATCAGCACCGCGAGGAGGACCAGAATGCCGCCGGCGGTCTTCTCGACGAAGGCGGGGCTCGGGTCGCCCGCCCACGTGAAGACTTGCGCCGGCATCACCGTGGCGGCGTTGGTAAACGAGGCCGAGACATCGGGAATGAAGGCCACCATACCGACAATGATCAGTGGTGCGGTCTCGCCCATCGCCTGGGCCATGCCGATGATCGACCCGGTCAGGATGCCCGGCAGCGACAGCGGCAGGACATGATCGCGCACTACCTGCCAGCGTGAACAGCCCACACCGAAGGCGGCCTGGCGGATGCCATCCGGCACACTGCGTAGCGCCGTGCGGGTGGCGATGATGATCACCGGCAGCGTCATCAACGCCAGCGTCAGGCCACCCACCAGCGGCGAGGAGCGCGGCACGCCGAAGAAGTTGATGTAGACCGCCAGCCCCAGAAGACCGAAGAGAATCGACGGGACCGCGGCCAGGTTGTTGATGTTGATCTCGATGATCTGGGTAAGATGGTTGTCGGGTGCGAACTCCTCGAGATAGACCGCGGTCATCACTCCGACCGGGAAACACACAGCCATGGTCACGATCAGCGTCATCACCGTGCCCATCGCTGCCGCGGCGATCCCCGCCATTTCGGGCATCCGCGAGTCACCTGTGGTGAAGAAGGTAGTATTGAAGCGCAGCTCGGCACGCCCCTGCTCGACCAGTCGATCGACGACGCGCTTCTCCTTGGGACGAAGTTCCGAATTGTGCCCCTTTAGATACTGATCGACAGTGCTGTCGGCGATCACCCACTCCATACGCTGCGTGCCGAGCAGCTCTGGATTTTCTTCCATCCGTGATGGAATCAGGCGCAGGTAGCCACGGCTGACCAGCGAGCGCACGTCGTCGCCCACCGCCGCAGGCGGAATCTCCCGGGCCTGCTCACTGTAGTTCACCTCGATCTGAATCTGGGCCTGCTGGAAGGCGGGCAGCCCCTTGACCAGCATGTCGCCAATGAACACCACCAGGAAGGCCGCAGCGAGGATCAGCGCGCCCATCGACATCCGCTTGAGGTTGGCCGAGCGCCGATGTCGCCGCCTGAGCTGGGCGGTGATCTCGTCGAAGGATTGGCTCATGAGTGTAACGAACCTCGTCGTATCACAGAGTGTTGGTGCGGTACTTTTCGCGGAAGCGGCGAATCATCAGTACCGACACCATGTTGAGGGCCAAGGTGACCACAAACAGCACCAGCCCCAGGGCAAAGGCGGACAATGTCTCGGCGCTTTCGAACTCCTGGTCGCCGGTCAACGCAGCGACGATACGCACGGTCACCGTGGTCATGTCTTCGAGCGGGTTGGCGGTCAGGTTGGGACGCATGCCGGCAGCCATCACCACGATCATCGTCTCCCCCAGCGCACGGGAGACGGCGAGCAGCGAGGCCGAGATGATGCCCGGCAGCGACGCGGGCAGCACCACACTCTTGATAGTCTCGCTCTTGGTCATGCCCAGCGCCAGTGAACCCTCGCGCATGCTGTCGGGAACCGCGTTGATCACGTCATCGGACAGCGACGAGATGAAGGGAATGATCATGATCCCCATCACCACACCCGGCGCAAGGGCGTTATTGTAGGAAGCATCGAGGCCGAAGAAGCCGGCGAAGTCGACGATGATCGGCGCCACGGTGATCGCCGCAAAGAAGCCATAGACCACCGTGGGGATGCCGGCCAGCACCTCCAGCACCGGCTTTGCCAGGGTACGGATCCGCGGCGGCGCGAATTCGGCCATGTAGATTGCCGCGAGCAGCCCGACCGGTATCGCCACGAGCATGGCGATCAACGAAATAATGAAAGTGCCTACGAACAGCGGCACCGAGCCGAACTGGGCAACGCTCTCCACCTCGCCGCCGCGTCCGGCCGCGGCGAGGAAACTATCGCCCGGCGCCCAGGTGGTGCCGGTGAGGAAATCCCAGAGGCTCTGCATCTGGAAGAAGCGGATCGCTTCGGAAATGATCGACAACAGGATGCCGAAGGTAGTCACGATCGACACCAGGGCTGCACAGGCCAGCGCCAGGCGAATCACCCGCTCGATGGCCTGACGAGCGTGAAAATCGGGACGCACCTGCATGACCCCGACGAACAGCCCAATGGCGGCAATCACCAGGCTTGCGGCAAGCAGGTAGGGCGTGGGTATCTCAGCACCCAGCAGCAGCATGACGAAGGCACCGACGGCCCCCACCAGAATGGCCGGGCCGGCCGTGGCCAGCACCGAAAACCAGGCGTACTGATCGGGCTGGGCATACATCGCCACCCCTGCCTGGCGCGTGCGCAAAGCCTTGGCGCGCGCCACGACGAATGCGATCAGGCCGAGCACCGCCAGCACCGCACAGAACGTCAGTAAAGTCAGGTTGGACAGCATAATCGGTCTCTTGCTACGGACCCCGCCCCGTCAGCCCCGGAACCAAATGACACTTGGCCCCGGGCCTCGAGGGCCTTTCGGTATGCAAACGGGCCGACGACTCTCGTCGCCGGCCTCGCTTCTCATGGGCGACGCTGACTTACTTGAGGTCGGCCAGTTCGAGCTTCTCGTGGTTCTTTACCTGCTGGCGCTGCATCTTGCGCATGTCTTCCGGCAGCGGGATCAGACCCAGCCCCTTGAGGTAACCCATCGGCCCGATCATCTTCTCGCTCATGAACAGGTTAGCGTACTCGTACATCGCCGGCACGCTGTCGGCGTGCTGGTTCTTGATGTAGAAGAACAGCGAACGCGACACCGGATAATCGCCAGAGCTGATCGTCTCGGGCGTGGGCTCGACACCGTCGATGCTGGCACCAGTCAGGGTGTCGGAATTCTCTTCCAGATAAGAGTAACCGAAAATGCCGAAGGCATCGGTATCCTCGGCCAGACGCTGAACGATCAGGTTGTCGTTCTCTCCAGCGTCGATGTAGGCACCATCCGAGCGGATGTCAGTGTAGGCCTTGCCACCGTAGGCCTTCATGTCTTCAGAGGCGGCTTCCATCACCAGTTCCTCGAAGGCATCGCGGGTCCCGGAAGTGGTGGGCGGTCCATAGACGGAGATCTCGCGATCCGGCAGCGACGGATCAATGTCGCTCCACTTCTTGTAGGGGTTGGCAACGAGCTTGCCATCCTGCGGCACCTTGGCGGCAAGCGCCAGGAAGATCTGCTTACGAGTCAGGTTGATCGGGTCGTTGTCGCTCGATTCGGCGAAGGCAATACCGTCATAGCCGATAGTCGCCTCGGTGATATCGGTGACCCCGTTCTTCTTGCAGCGCTCGAACTCGGAGACCTTCATGGGTCGAGAGGCGTTGGTGATGTCCGGAGTGTCCTCACCGACACCGGCGCAGAACAGCTTCAAACCGCCACCAGAGCCAGTGGATTCGATAACCGGCGTTTGGTAGTCGGTGGTCGCTCCGAACTCTTCCACGACATAGCTGGCAAACGGGTAGACCGTGCTCGAGCCGACGATGCGAAGCTGCTCACGGGCCTGGGCGACACCGACTACGCCCATCACGGCGGCGGCAACGGCAGTGGTCTTCAGGATGCGGTTCATGCGGGTAACTCCTGTCGATGAGAGTGTTCAACCTTCTCTCTGCACAAGATGCCGCAGGAAGATGACAGCTTCGTGACAGCCAACGGACGTGGAACGCCTGTCCGGGAAGCCAGCATCGTTCACTCCCATCCGCGGGGCGAAACGCAAGGCCAGCGGGCTCTTCAGTGCAGCGAGGACCGGGCGGCGCCTCCAGCCCCAGGGTGGCGCCTCCAGCCCCATGAAAGCAGCCAGGTCGGGAGCGTGACAGATCATCACGGTCAAGGAAAGGCCGGACACAGATCGCGCCGCCCCCTGACTCGCTGAGCGTCATGGCGATGCCGGTGCCTGCCGCAGGGCATGGCCAGACAGTACGCGCACTCCGACGTTGCCGATCACCGAGGCACCGACCATGGTCAGCACCATGGGCCAGGCACTGGGAATCTGGAAGGCCCCCACCAGCACCCCGGCCAGCGCGCCGCAGGAGAACTGGATGCTGCCCTGCATGGCCGTCGCCGTGGCGCTCATGTGTGGAAAGTGATCGAGCATTGACGACATGGCGTTGGGACCGATCAGCCCCTGCATGCCGACAAACACCACCAGCAAAGGTACCACCGAGTAGAGTGAATCCCAGCCGAGCGCGAAGACCGCCAGCAGGACGATGCCCATGACCAACTGAATCGCCAGCCCCCAGAGCAGATTGTTCTGTGGCGAGAAATAGCGCAGCAGGCGAATATTGACGCGATTGGACGCCGACATCACCAGGATGTTGGCGCCGAAGACGAAGGGATAGGCCGCCGGTGACAGATCGAAATACTCCATGTAGAGAAACGGCGACCCGGTGATGAAGGCGAACATTCCGGCGAAGGACATCGACACCGCACAGATGTAGCCCATCGCCTCGCGGTGGGCGAGTACGCTGCGATAGTTGCCGAGCACTTGCACGAAGTTCGGCGCATCCGGGTCACGGCCATGGGTCTCCGGCAGGTAGCGGTGCAACAACCACAGCACGAAGCCCGCATAGCCGGCGAGGAAGGCGAAGATCAGCCACCAGTCCGCCAGGTAGAGCAGCGCACTACCCAGTGCCGGCGCCACCAAGGGTGCCAGCATCAAAATCATCACCATGGTCGACAGAACCTTGGCCGCCTCGCGTCCACTGAAGCAGTCGCGCACGATCGCCGCCGAGTTGACCACCGATGCCCCACCCCCCAGTGCCTGAAGGAAACGCAGCGCCCAGAGCATCTCCAGCGAATTCACTTGGGTGATCGCAAGGCTGGTCAGCAGAAAGACCACCACTCCGCCGAGCAGCACCGGGCGCCGCCCCAGCCGGTCCGACAGCGGCCCGAAGATCAACTGGCCCAGGGCGAAGCCGAACAGGAACAGGCTCACCGACAGCTCGGTCAGATGCACGCTGGCATCGACGGTCCTCGCCAGCGCCGGAATGGCGGGAAGGTAGGCATCGATCGCCAGCGGCGCAATGGCGGTATTGGCCGCCACCAGCAGGGCAATCCGTCGTGGGGTGATCGGCGACATACGTTTCCTTACGTCGGTAGTCAATCGGGTCGGGCGCACATCATAGCAGGCCCGGACGATTGTCAGGGCGATGCTGCCATATTAGCCAAACTGCAACACATCCCTGCTAGAACCGACCCGATGCCGCACCCAGAGCGGCACGAAAAGAAATCGAATCATCGCAAGGGTCATTCATGAAAACTCTCGATAATCTGTCCGTCCGCGCGACCTGGACGGCCGTGCTGGCCGTCTTCAGCCTCATGGTGCTGAGCGTCGGCGCTCTGGGCCTGTACGCTAATCACTACAGCCGCCAGACCTTCGGCACGCTCGATCAGATTCATGTCGAGCAATCCTCCGCGCTGGACCGGGCCTATATCGACATGCTGCGCGCCCGGGTGGCGATGGATCGTGCCGCCGCCCTTCTCGCCAAACCCTCCTTCGATCGCCCGGGGCCAGTCATCGAACAAGCCAAGACCCTACTCACCGGTGCCAGCCAGGCCTTCGAACACTTTCAGTCCATCCCACCGCAGCCCGGTCAGGCCAAGGCGACCGAGGCGCTCGCCAAACGTTTCCAGTCGCTGCTCAATACCGGCCTCTCCCTGCAGTTGATGAGCCTCGAGGACAGCGACGTCAGCGGTTATCAGTCGGGGCGCTCGCGGGTCAGCGCGATGAGCCAGGCATTCATGGCCAGCGCCGATGACTTTTTCACGACCTCGCGCCAGCGCGGCAACGCCCTGGTCAGTGCCTTCAACGCCATGAGTGTGCTGCTCGACATCGCCATCGCCGGCGCCCTGCTCGTCAGCCTGGTGCTGGGCGGTCTGATGCTGTTCTGGGTGGCCCGTCACGTGACCCGCCCACTGCGCGACCTGCTGGTACACTTCGCGCAGATGCGCGACGGCGATCTTTCCCATCCCGTCGGGGCACGCGGGACCAATGAGATCGGCCGGCTTTTCCTGGGACTCGAGGAGCTGCGACACAACCTGGCGTCGACGGTGAATGGCGTCCGTAACAGCGGCGAGGCGGTGCATGCACGGGTTCGTGACCTCGCCCAGGGAAACGCCGAGCTCTCCGACGACACCGAATGTCAGGCGACCTCGCTGGAAGAGACCGCCACCAGCCTCGATCAGTTGACCACGACTGTCGCCCACAACGCCGACAATGCCAACCGTGCCAGCGACCTGGCCGCCAACACGGCGCACCAGGCGTACGATGGCGGCCGGGTCATGGACGAAATGACCAACACCATGCGCGGTATCGAGGAGGGCTCCCGACGAGTCGGCGAGATCGTCACGCTGATCGACACCATCGCCTTTCAGACCAACATTCTAGCCCTCAACGCCTCGGTGGAAGCGGCCCGGGCCGGCTCACAAGGGCGCGGCTTCGCGGTGGTTGCCGGCGAGGTCCGCAATCTCGCGGGGCGCTCGGCGACCGCTGCCAGCCAGGTTCGCGAACTGATCGATGACTCCGACCAGCGTGTCGAAGCCGGGGTACAACTCGCCGGCCGCGCCGGCCGGACCATGCAGGCGATCGTCGAGGCCATCGGGCAGGTCAGCGAACTTGTCGGCGAGATCGCCAATGCCTCACACGAGCAGAGCCGCGGCCTCGAGCAGGTCAACACCGCGGTCGCCGAGATGGAAAGCGTCACGCAGGGCAATCGGCGCCGCGCCCTGCAAGCCAGCGAGATCGCCAGGACGCTGCAGCGCGACGCGGACCGACTGCGCGACGGCGTGGCCCGCTTTCGCCTCGACGCCGCCGGCACAGCCGCTGTCGCAAGCCCGTCCCCCGTCCCTGGCGAGATCTCGTCCGAGGCGTCGACCGCATCACTCTCGTCGGCACCCGCGAGCCCGGTACCGACAAAGCATGTCGACGACGCGCAACCGGCACTCATCTGAAACAGCGCCCCGCAGCGGGGCGAGACGAAAGCCAAACACCGGAGGGGATGCCGGGAAGGAAAGAATGTGCTGCCGATCGGCAGCGCTCAGGCGACGAGAGACCCGTGGTTCAGCCGGTCGGGGATTTGTGCTGCTGGGCCTCGAGCAGGTCGACCAGCGGCTTGAATTCCTCGCGGTTGTGCTCGTTCATGCGCATCAGGATGCGGTGCGCCTCGAGGATACGCTCCTGCAGGCCGCCCTCGTCGGCCTCGACCGCGGGCAGCTCGTCGAGCCCGCCGGGCTCGGCGATGGGCGCCTGGACCAGCGTGAAATAGCGCGAGAAGCCCATCACGTCGAGCATGCGCCGTACATCGGGATGATCGACGACGATGGTCGGCGGATGACTCAGGCGCCCTTCCACCGCCAGCGCGACCTTGGCCAGAAAGCCCAGCGCCGTCGAGTCGACGTTGGTCGCCTCGCGCAGATCCACGATCACCGAGGTCAGCCCCGGCATGTTGGCAAGCCGTTGCGCCTCGTTGTCGAGCGTTGCACACAGGGTCAGACGAACGTCGCCGCACAGCTTGAGCACGAACACGCCGGCCTCGAAGGCCGCCTTCAGTCGCCCGTCATTGGTTGGCATGATTGAAACCGCTCAGCGTCATGATGGTCAGGTCATCCGGGAGTTCTTCCTGATCATGTTCCGCGGTGTTGTCACGGTCCACGCCCAGGCCGGCCAGCAACGCCCGGATGTCGTCACTCGCCGTGATGCGTCGCTTGAGCTCATCGAGCCTGGCGGTCAGGGTGTCACCGGGCAGGCACTCGAGCACCCCGTCGGAGCATAACCACAGACGAAAGCGCTCCGGCAGCTCGACACTGTAGGTGGGGTAATCGATACCGGGAAACAAGCCCACCGGCATCCCCTCCCCCGACAGCGCCTCGATGTCATTGCCATCGTCGATCAGCGGCATCGGCATCTGCGCGCCCAGCGAATAGTGCAGCCGGCGCGTCGTGGAGTCCAGTACCCCGACGAACAGCGTGGCGTGCTTGCCGATCCCGGTGTCCAGCAGCTCGCGATTGAGGCGCGCCAGCCAGCGAGCCGGCAGCGTCTCCGGCGAGTCGCCCTCCCATTCGCCCAGCCAGCGGTTGCACAGATACTTGAGCAACACCGTGACGAAGGCCGACGACGCGCCATGCCCCGATACGTCTGCGAAATAGAACACGCTGTAGCGTGAATCGAAACGCTGATAATCGAGGAAATCCCCCGACAAATACAGCGATGGCTCCAGCCAGTAGTCGCAGCGCACCCCGTTGAGCGCGAGCGGATTGGGCGGCAGCATCTTGCGCTGAACGTGCCCGCCCGCCTGCTGGTCCAGACGCAGCATGGCCAGGTGCGTCTCGAGGTTCTCGTTGAGCTCGGCCAGACGCGCCCGGTCCCGGGCATGCGCCTCGGCGAGCCGCTGATGCTCCACGGCCCGCGCCACAAGCCGGCGCAGCACGTCGCCGTGACGCAACGGCTCGACCAGATAATCGACCAGCCCCGAGTCCACGGCGTGGAGCAGTTCGTCATCGAGACGCGACTCGGTCACCACCACCGTGGGATGACGCTTGGCCAGCGCCGTCCATTGCCGGCTGGGTATCGCGCGGACATGCGCGACAACCAGTTCGACGCTGTCCGGCAGGTCCTCGAGCCGCTCGGCCGCGACCACGGCCAGGTGCCCCTTGCCGAGGGCCGCGGCCAGCGCGTCCCGGTTATCGCCCGGCAGGTCGAGCAAGCCAATCAAAGTGCGCGGTTTGTCCATGGGTCGGACTCTTACTCGGCGAAATCACCGGATTCGAAATCGAAGTCGTCGGTCGCGAACGGATCCTTGCCGGTCTCGCCATCGTTGACCTCGAAGCGTCGCCGCTGCAGGTAGGTGTCACGCAGGAAACTGTAGCGGTCCCCCTGAATCAGCGCCTCCTCATCCAGCACGCTCGCCCGGTAGTTGATCACGTCGAGCGCACGAATACCGTAGCGGGTGCTGTCCTCCTCGACATAGGTCACAGGGTCGGTATACCAGTCCACCGGCAGGCCACCGGCATGACGCAGCGTGCGTCCCCCCAGCAGCGGCAGCACCACGTAGGGTCCCTCGCCGACCCCCCACGCCGCCAGGGTCTGGCCGAAGTCCTCCTCGTGCTCGGTCAGCCCGAAGTCGGTCGCCGGGTCGAGAAAACCGGCCAGCCCCAGGGTGGTGTTCATCAGGAAGCGCCCGGAGGCGACCCCGGCATTGCCCCACTTCCACTGCAGCGCGCTGTTGAGGATGGTGCTCACCTCTCCCAGATTGGAGAAGAAGTTGCCGACCCCCTTCTGCACCGGCTGCGGCGTGATGAAGTTGTAGCCCTGCGCCGCCGGCTTGATCGCATAGCGATCCAGCACCTGGTTGAAGGCGAAGACCTTGCGGTTGAACCCTTCCCAGGGGTCCTGCGGGTTGGCGGCGACGTTGCCCTGGCTGGCACAGCCGGCCAGCATCAGTCCCGCTGCCACCCCCAGCATGCCCTTGCCCCATTGTGTCATTCGTTCACCTTGCGTGCGTTTATCTTACGTAATATCACACTGCCGGCACTGTATCCGGCTCCGAAGGAACACACCACCCCCAGCGCGCCATCCGGGAGGTCGTCGTGATGGCGATGCAGGGCGATGATCGACCCGGCCGAGCTGGTGTTGGCGTAGCGGTCGAGGATCACCGGCGCCTCCTCGGGCGCCGGCTCGCGGCCCAGCACGCGACGGGCGATCAGCGCATTCATGTGTCGATTGGCCTGATGCAGCCACAGCCGCGAGAGGGCCTCGCCGCTTATCCCGAGCGACGCCAGGTGCGAGGCGATCAGCTCGGCGACCATCGGGCACACCTCCTTGAAGACGCGCTTGCCCTCCTGGACGAACAGCTTGTCCGCCGCCAGCGGGTCGCTGTCGGTGACCCGGTTGAGAAAGCCGGCATTGTTGCGGATGGCATTGGAGTAGCGGGTCATCAGCCGGGTGCCGAGGATGGCGAAGCGCGTCGGCGACACGGCGACGCTATCAGCCTCGACCACCACGGCGGTGGCGGCATCACCGAAGATAAAGTGGCTGTCACGGTCGCGAAAGTTGAGGTGCGCCGAGCAGATCTCGGGATTGACCACCAGCGCGCGCTGCACGCCGGTGCTGCGCACGGCATTGGCCGCGGCATCGATGGCGAAGGTTGCCGAACTGCAGGCCACGTTCATGTCGTAGGCATGCCCCCCGGCCCCCAGCGCCGCCTGCAGCTCCACCGCGACGGCGGGATAGGCCCGCTCGAGGTTGGAGCAGGCGACGATCACCAGCTCGATGTCCTCGCCGGCGACCCGCGCCCGGTCCAGCGCCTCGCGCGCCGCCGCCAGGCCCATCTCGGCCTGGTGAGAAAGGGCCTCGTCACCGCGCTCGGGCAGTTTCGGCCGCATTCGCGCGGGGTCGAGGATACCCTCGGCATCCATCACGTGGCGGCTGTGAATGCCCGATGCCTTGACGATGAACTCGCTGCTCGAATGCGCCAGCGGTTCGCGTTCACCGCGGGCGATGGCCTCGGCATGATGCTCGTTCTCGCCGTCCACCCAGGCGTTGAAGGCCGCCACCAGGGCGTCGTTGCCGATGGCATGCGGCGGCGTGTAGAGCCCGGTACCGGTAATCACGGCTTGTGTCATTGTGGTCTCCTCGCGACGGCACTGCGCCGCCCTGGAAGCACCCGCTCAGCCCGGGCGCTTTCCGGTGATCTCGGCCCAGTGACGCTCGAGCCGCTTGACGGATACCGGCATGCGCGTACCCAGCTGCTGGGCGAACAGCGACACGCGCAGCTCCTCGATCCACCAGCGAAACTCGAGCAGCGCCGGGTCCTCGTGGCCGCCGCGCCGCTCGGCCTCGCGGCGCTGGGTCAGGCGCGATTCGAAATCCTGGACCTCCTGCATCAGCATCTGGTCACGCATGCGCTCCCGCGGCGCCTTCTCCAGACGGATGGCGGCCGCTTCCATGTAGCGCGGATACTCGGCGATCCACTCCCCCGCTTCGCTGATGAAGCCGGGATGCACCAGCCGCTGCAGCTGCGCCTTGAGGTCGTTGTAGACCAGCGCCAGGGACAGGCTGAGATTGCCCTTCATCGCCTTGGTCACCGCCAGATGGCCCTCCAGCGCCCGCTGGACGATCGGCAGCAGCGACTCGCCGTACGCCACCAGGCCGGCACGGCGTTCGTCGATCCGCGCCGCCAGCGCCTCCCGGGAGCGCGGCAGCGGATCGACGGCGATCTCGTGCAGGAAGACGGCCTCCACCACATCGTCGACGAACTGGCGCTTGCTGCCGACCTTGGCGAACAGCAGCGCGCAGCGCTCGATCCCCGGCAGCTGGCGCAGGGCCTTGACCTGATTCGGCAGGCGCTGCATGGCCAGGCGCTTGACGCCCTGCCGGTGCGCCTCGCGGGCCTTGTCGGGGTGCTCGAACAGCTCGACGGCCAGCGCCGCGTCGCGGCGCTCGACCAGCGCCGGGTAGGCCGCGACCCGGATGCCCGCCTGGGTGGTGGTGCGCGACTCGGCCAGCGGCGTCTCGGGCAGATCCTCCAGCGTCTCCGCGGTGTCGCCGGCGACATCCAGCGCCCGGGCGCCGGCCGTCGCCGCCTCGGCGAAGCGCTTCTCGAGGGCCGGCAGGTCCCGACCCTGCCCCAGCACCCGCCCTTCGTGGTCGACCACGCGCAGGTTCATGATCAGGTGCGGCTCGAGCTGATCGGTCCGCCAGTCGTCGGGAGCCAGGCGCAGGCCGGTCTTGACGCGCAGGAACTCACCGAGCGCCTCGGTCAGCGGGATGTCGTCGGGCGTCAGCGACTCCAGTGCCGCATCGACCCAGTCGGGAATCGGCACCACCTGGCGGCGCACCGACTTGGGCAGCGACTTGAGCAGCGCGATGCACTTCTCGCGAAGCAGCCCCGGCACCAGCCATTCCAGCCGATGGCGGGGAAGCTGCGAGAGCATCGCCGCCGGTACGGTCAGCGTCACCCCATCGTCCTCGGCCCCCGGTGCGAAGTGATAGCCGAGCGGGTAACTGACCCCGCCCAGCGTCAGGGTGTCCGGATACTGCGCGGCATTGACCTCATCGGCTTCCCGCGCCATCAGCGCGGCCTTGTCGAGCTTGAGCACGTTCGGGTCGTCCCGCTCCGCCTGGCGCCGCCAGTGCTCGAAGCCCTTGCCGTTGACTATGTCCTCCGGCAGCCGCTGATCGTAGAAATCGAACAGCGTTTCCTCATCGACAAGGATATCACGCTTTCGCGCCCTGTCCTCCAGATCCTCGACTTCGTCGATCAGCGCCCGGTTGTGGGCGAAGAACGCGGCCCGGGTGCGATACTCCCCCTCGACCAGCGCCCGGCGAATGAACAGCTCGCGCGCCTGTGCCGGGGCGATGGGGCCGTAATGCACCTTGCGCCGGTTGACGATCGGCAGCCCGAACAGCGTGACTTGCTCGAAGGCCACCACCTGGGCGCGCTTCATTTCCCAGTGCGGTTCGCTGTAGTGGCGCTTGACCAGGTGACCGGCCAGCGGCTCGATCCACTCCGGCTGGATGCGGGCGACATCGCGGGCGAACAACCGCGAGGTCTCGACCAGTTCGCCGGCCATCACCCACTTGGGTGACTTCCTGGCCAGGCCCGAGCCGGGATGGATCACGAACTTGCGGTTGCGTGCGCCGAGGTACTCGCGGTTCTCGACGAGCTGGCCGAGGTTGGACAGCAGCCCGGTGAGCAGCGCCTGGTGGATCGCCGCATAGGCATGACGGTGGGCCTCGCGATCCACCCCGGCATCGTCACCCGGTAACCGTGCCGGCAGCTGGCCGGCGGCCGGCACGCTGATGTCCATGTCACGCAGCAACTGGCGCAACTGGCGGAAGGTGTCGTGCCACTCGCGCAGGCGCAGGTAACTCAGGTAGTTGTCGCGGCACCAGCGGCGCAGCCGGTTGCCGGAAAGCGACTCGCGGGCCGCCTCGAAGCCGTGCCAGAGGTTGAGCCAGGCGATGAAGTCGGAATCCGCATCGTTCCACTGCTGGTGTTTCTGATCGGCGGCCTGACGCTTCTCGGCCGGGCGCTCGCGCGGGTCCTGGATCGCCAGGGCGCTGACCACGACCAGCACGTCGCGCAGGCACGCCTGCTCGGCACCGGCCAGCACCATGCGTGCCAGGCGAGGGTCGATCGGCAGGCGGGCCAGGCGCCGGCCCAGCCGGCTCAGGCGATTGTCCGCATCGACCGCACCGAGCTCGAAGAGCAGCCGAAAGCCGTCCTTGATGAAGCGGGAATCCGGCGCGTCGACGAAGGGAAATGCCTCGATGTCGCCCAGCTTGAGCGACAGCATCGACAGGATCACCGAGGCCAGGTTGGTGCGCTGGATCTCCGGCTCGGTGTACTCGGGGCGGCTGAGGTAGTCCTCCTCGCTGTACAGGCGGATGCACACGCCCTCGGCGATACGCCCGCAGCGTCCCTTGCGCTGGTCGGCACTAGCCTGACTGACCGGCTCGACGGGCAGGCGCTGCACCTTGGCCCGGTAGCTGTAGCGGCTGATGCGCACCAGCCCCGGGTCGATCACGTAGCGGATGCCGGGCACGGTCAGCGAGGTCTCGGCCACGTTGGTGGCGAGCACGATGCGTCGCCCGGTATGCGGCTGGAAAACCCGGTTCTGCTCGGCGTTGGAGAGCCGCGCGTAGAGCGGCAGAATCTCGGTGCCACGCAGGTCGGCACGCCGCAGGGTGTCGGCAGTCTCGCGGATCTCGCGCTCGCCGGGCAGGAAGATCAGCACGTCGCGCGGGCCGCTGTACCAGCACTTCTCGCGCTCGACGGCCTCGATCTCCTCCACCGCATGCAGGATGCCCTCCTGCAGGGTGCGGTCCTCCTCCTCGTCACCCTCGCGCACCAGCGGACGATAGCGCACCTCGACCGGATAGGTGCGCCCGGAGACCTGAACCACCGGCGCCGGGGCGCCGTCGTCGCGGGCGAAATGCCGGGCGAAGCGATCGACGTCGATGGTCGCCGAGGTGATGATGATCTTGAGATCGGGCCGCCGCGCGCTCAGCCGCTTGAGGTAACCGAGCAGGAAGTCGATGTTGAGGCTGCGCTCGTGCGCCTCGTCGATGATGATCGCTTCGTAGCGGGACAGGTCCGGGTCGTGCTGCGTCTCGGCCAGCAGGATGCCGTCGGTCATCAGCTTGACCAGGGTGGCCTCGTTGGTCTGGTCGGTGAAGCGCACCTGGTAGCCGACCTGCTCGCCCAGCGGCACCGCCAGCTCCTCGGCCAGCCGCGAGGCCACCGAGCGCGCCGCCAGCCGTCGCGGCTGGGTGTGGCCGATCAGCCCGCGCCGCCCCAGCCCCAGCTCCAGGCACAGCTTGGGCAGTTGGGTGGTCTTGCCCGAGCCGGTCTCGCCGGCCACCACCACCACCGGGTGCTCGCGCAGCGCCGCCAGAATATCCTCGCGCTTCTCCGCCACCGGCAGCGAAGGGGGATAGTCCAGCGTCACCGGCAGCGCGCGGCGCCGCTCGAGGCGCGCCCGAGACTCGGCCAGGCGCGCATCGATCTCGCGCAGGGCGCGGTCGATCGGCTTGCCGTCACGAACGCGCCGGGTCAATCCCTCGAGGCGCTTGTCCAGACGGTGAGCATCGCTCAACAGCACGTCGTCCAGCTCGCGCTGCCGAGTGACAAGGGCCTGTTGACGGGAGGATGCAGGGTCGGAGGTGGTGGTACTCAAGGAAACCTCATCGAGTGGATCACGACGCGACTTGCCCCGAGAAACCTCGGGGCAAGCCAGCCATTATATCCCTCACGGTCGGGGATGTCCGGGGTCAATCGACAATCCGGCACCCCACCGCCTGGCAAGCCGCCATGGACCCCAGGCAGTTCTCGACCTGCTCGAAGCCATGACGCTTCAGCAGGGAGGCGGCGACCGCCGCCCGCTTGCCGCTGCCACAGAAGGTCACGATCGGCACGTCTCGCGGCAGTTCCTCCAGGCGATCGGCCAAGTGGCCGAGATAGATATGCGTGGCATCGGGCAGGTGCCCGGCCTCGTACTCGTCGATGGCCCGAACGTCGAGCAGCAGGAAATCATCCCCCTGCGCATAACGCTGCTTCAGCGTCGCCGCCGAGACGGTCGGCACCACCCCGTAGTCGGCGCCACTCGCCTCCCAGGCCGTCATGCCTGGGGTCAGATAGGCTTCCACCCGGTCATAGCCCAGCCGATACAGTTCACGCAACGCCCGGTCCAGGTCGGCGTCATCGTCCAGGACCAGGCCCAGCGGCGTCTCGTAGGAAACCAGCCAGCCGATGTAGCCCGGGGCGACCGCCGTGGGCATGGACAGGCTTCCCGGAATATGCGCCCCGCAGAATGCCTCGGGCGTACGCAGGTCGAGCACCGTCAGGCCCTCGTCACGGCGCTCGCCGAAGGGACCGGGGGGCAAGGCAGCCGGGCGCGGTAGCGCATCCGGCTCGACGCCCCGGTCATTGAGCGCCTCCATATGCCGAAAGTACGGCGGCTGGTAATGGTGTTCCCCGCTCTTGGCGCGAATGAAGGCATCACGTTCGAGCTGGAGCCGAGGGTTGAAGCGCCGCTCATACCCTAGGGTGGAGAACTCGCGCTCGGCCATGCCGCCGCCACACACCGACCCCGCACCATGGGCAGGATAGAGCTGAACCCCGTCGCCCAGCGGCAGCAGCTTGCCGAACAGGCTGTCGTAGAGCTTTTCCGCCATCTCCTCACGGCGATCCGGGTAGAAGTCGGTGCGCCCCACATCGCCGATGAACAGCGTGTCCCCCGTAAAGACCGCCACGGGTGCCTCGCTGAAATTCCTGTCGGCCAGGGCCAGGGAGATGCTGTCGAAGGTGTGCCCCGGGGTCTCCAGCACCGTGAGCCGGGCCTTGCCGATAGCGAAGCACTCGCCGTCGGCGACCGGCCGGGCATGGTCCACGCTCCCCCCCTGGCCGTGAAGGACCTCGGCCCCGGTCACGGCAGCGAGGCTGCGCGACCCCACGACATAATCCTCGTTGCGGTGGGTCTCGAAGACATGCGTGATGTTGGCGCCCTCCCGCCGGGCCACCTGGAGATAAACATCGACATCCCGACGGGGATCGATCACCGCGGCCGCGTTGCCATCGATCACCATGTAGGACAGATGAGCCACACCGTCTGACTTGATCGTCTCGATACGCATCGGTCACTCCTTGACTCGTCGCCGGGGGCGGATATCACCCCCGCTCTGACGACTCTGGTGGTGCCGAGGCGTCGTTTCAACACCGGCGTGCCATTCGTTTCGCGCCGACGGGCGGGCCGGCCCGGCACTCAGGACTGCGTGTCGTCATCGCGCAGCTGGCGGCGCAGCACCTTGCCGACGTTGGTCTTGGGAAGCTCGTCACGGAACTCGACGAACCTGGGCACCTTGTAGGCGGTAAGTTCCCGCTTGCACCAGACCCGCAGCGTCTCGGCATCGAGCGCTTCCCCGCGCGCGACCACGAACAGCTTGATCGCCTCGCCCGTGGCCTCGTCGGGGATGCCGATCGCCGCCACCTCGATCACATCGGGGTGCCCCGCGACCACATCCTCGATCTCGTTGGGATAGACGTTGAAGCCGGAGACAATGATCATGTCCTTCTTGCGATCGACGATGCGGATATAGCCGTCCTCCTGCAGCACGGCGATATCCCCGGTGCGTATCCAGCCCTGCGTGTCCAGGGTGCGCGCGGTATCCTCCGGGCGATTCCAGTACCCCTTCATCACCTGCGGCCCGCGCACACAGAGCTCGCCGGGCTCGCCACGCGGCAGGCCGGCCCCGTCCGGGTCGATCACCTTGACTTCGGTTCCGGGTACTGGCTTGCCGATCGTTCCCAGCTGGATGACCGCCGGTGGATTGAACGAGACGATCGGCGACGTCTCGGTCATGCCGTAGCCCTCGGCCACCGGGCAACCGGTGACCGCCTCCCAGCGCTGGGCGACCGCCTTGGTCAACGCCATGCCGCCGGAGATGGTCAGCTTGAGCCGGGAGAAGTCGAGGGCGCGGAAGTCCTCGCGCTGGCACAGCGCATTGAACAGCGTATTGAGGCCGACGAAGCCGGTGAACGGCTGCGACTTGAGCGTCTTGACGAAGCCGGCGATGTCCCGCGGGTTGGGGATCAGCACGCTGTGATTGCCGGTCTCCATCATGAACAGGCAATTCACCGTGAAGGTGTAGATATGGTAGACGGGCAGCGGCGCGATGACCGTCTCGCACCCCTCGCCCAGCACATCGCTGATCACCGCTCGTGCCTGGAGCATGTTCGCCACCAGGTTGCCATGCGTCAGCATGGTGCCCTTGGCGGTACCGGTGGTCCCGCCGGTGTACTGCAGCGCGGCAATATCGTCACGCTGGCGCGCCACCGGCCGATGTGACTGCCGAGCGCTGCGATTCAGCACGTCGCGGAACGACAGGGCGTCCGGCAGGTGGTAGCGCGGCACCAGCTTCTTGACATGTCGCACGGCCAGGTTGATCAGCGGACGGCGCGGAAAGCCATGCAGGTCACCCAGCTGGGTGACCACCACATGGCGGATGTCGGTATCGGCGAGAATGGACTCGAGCTTGGCGGCCATGTTGGCGAGGATGACGATCGCCCGGGCCCCCGAGTCGGTAAACTGGTGACGCATCTCGCGCTCGGTATAGAGCGGGTTGGTGTTGACCACCACCAGCCCGGCGCGCAGCGCGCCGAAAACCGCCACCGGAAACTGCAGCACGTTGGGCAGCTGAATGGCGATGCGGTCCCCCGGCGCCAGGTCCGTCTCGTGCTGGATCCAGGCGGCGAAGTCGGCCGAGAGGCGGTCGAGCTCCCGATAGCTCAGGGTCCGGCCCATGCAGCTGAAGGCCGGCCGCTCGGCAAAGCGCCCCACCGAGGCGGCGAAGACATCGCAGATCGACGCATAGTCGTCCTCGCCTTCCAGGGGCGGGCCGGCGAGAATGAAGTCGTTGGCGTGCTGACTCATGGGCGGGTCTCCGCAGGTTCGCTCGACATCGGTCGATACGCTGTCTTGTTGTCGCGACCACCTTAGCGCAGGCCCGGCGCGCTGTAAAACGACCGCTTGAAACTAGCGTTCCACCCTCTCGCCGTGCGAGGCAGCCGCCGGAGCCGGGCTGTCACTCGCGTAACGGGCGACGATCTCGCCATCGCGCCAGACCAGCAGCTCCCCCGGTTGCATGCGCACCCACGCCTCGTTGGCGGTCAGCGGCTCGGTCGCCATCACCGACACCACATCGTGGGGCGTGGTGTGCTCGGCGAAGTCGACGGTCATCTCGGCGTCGCTGAGCTGGGCGCGTCCGAACGGCGCCCGCCGGGTGATGTGAGCCAGCTTGGTGGAACAATAGCCGAACAGGTAGCGGCCGTCCGACAGCAGCAGGTTGAATACCCCGAGTGCCCGGAGCTGCTCGCACAGGGCGTGCAGGGTCGACCAGAGCGTCTCGGGATCGCCGGGCGGGTGCGGAAAGTGCCGGCGCAGCTCACCGAGCAGCCAGCAGAAGGCATGTTCGCTGTCGGTGCCGCCCACCGGCTGATAGAACGCCAGCGGCAGGCTTTCCCAGCCTGCCAGCTGCCCGTTGTGGGCGTAGCACCAGGGGCGCCCCCACATCTCCCGGGTAAAGGGGTGCGTGTTGGCCAGGCGCACGCCGCCCACGTTGGCCTGGCGAATGTGGCTGATCACCACATGGGACTTGATCGGGTAGTCGCAGATCAGCCGCGCGATGGGCGAATCCACCGATGGGTGGGGGTCGCGGAAGTCGCGATACCCCCCTTCCTCGTAGAAGGCGATGCCCCAGCCGTCACGATGTGGCCCGGTGCCGCCGCCGCGCTGCAGGAACCCGGCGAAGCTGAAGCAGATGTCGGTGGGCACGTTGGCACTCATGCCCAGCAGTTCACACATGGGGTTCCTCCCGCTTGACCGGACGCCGCCGCGCACGCGCACGACGCCATGCATACACGCCCAGCACCAGAATCAGCAACAGCACGCCCCACACGACCCAGGCCAGCGGGTCGTCGCGGCGTTGCTGCACATAGTGCCGCAACCGGGGCGGCACCGCCTGCCACAGCGCCTGGGCCTCGTCGGGCAGATGCGCCAGCCAGTCGTTGACCGTCGCCGCCGGCCCCCGGGCCGCATCGGTCGGGGTCTCGGCGTCCGTGCCGGGGGCCGGCGCCAGGACCTCGGCGCGCCCCGGCGGGCGGTCGAGGCTGGCCCCGTCGAGTCGGGTGGACGCCCCGGGGTTGAGACGGATCACCGGCAGGATCACGTGGTGCGTGCGTCCATTCAGCGTCATGTCCGCCGTCACCGTCAACGGCACGGAAACATCGGTGTCGAGCGTCGGCAGGTCGATGCGCCAGCTCGTCGCCCCTGTCTCGACCACCGGCAGGGAATCGCCCTGCAGCGTCGCCGACAGCTGTGTGTTATCGGCGTTCAGCCGCGGGTGCTCGGCGCGCAGCAGGACGCGCTTGCCGTCCTCGGCAACGCGCGCGTGGATCGGCGCCAGGATGTTGACCGCCTGTCGGCGTTCGCGCACCAGCTCATCGTTGCGGGCGACCACCACCAGCCGGGCGTTGCCGGTCACCTGCGGCGCCGGCAGCACCCCACGGTAAAGGTCGCCCTCTTCGGCCAGGGCGACCGACTGGCGCAGCGTACCGTCAATGTCGCGCAGCTCGGCACGCAGGGCCAGGGGCGATTCGGGTACGGCCCCGTCCGGCGTGGTGACACGGGCCTCGATGGGCGTCTCGAAGCCCTGATAGAGGGTGGCCGGCAACGGGCCGGTCCGCAACGCCAGCGGGGAGTCGACGCTCACCCGGCTGTCGGGACCGACCTCGCCCTCGATGCGCCATTCGCCGGCGTTCGGCGACGGCACATGGATGATGTCGAAGCGTGGCTGATGCTGCCAGCGTATCGAGCCGGGATGCACATCGACCGAATAACGCTGGCCGTCCGGCGCGACCAGCGTCGGCGCCGGCGAGCCGGGATCGTGAAACAGCAGCGCCGAAAACCCGTCGACCGTCTTGTCGATCGGGAAGCGCCCCTGCGCAAGAGGGACCTGGTCGCGCGGAAAGATGCGCTCGACCACATCCATCAGGGCACGCAGCAACGCGTCGGGATCCTCGGCCACTGTCGCCAGCCCACCGGTGCGCCGCGCCAGCGTCTCGAGCAGGTCGCGGTCGGCGTGGGCGGAGAAGGCAATGGCGTCCACCACGACGCCCTCGTCACGCAGCCGCGGGGCGAGTTCCTCGATCAGCCGCCGCCGCGACGCCGCATCCCGCGCCGCCTTGTCCGCACCACCGGGGATGTCGACCATGCCGTCGGTCAGCAGGATCACATGGCGCGGCCCTGACGTTGGCTCGGCGTCGGCCGCCCGGCGAATGGCCGCTTCGATGTCGGTGTACTGCTGATACGCGGCCAGCGCCGGCTTCAGGGCCAGCGCCTGCTCGCGCCAGGCGTCATCGACCGGCGCCGGCGGCAGGGGGTTGTCCACCTCACTGCCGAACGTCCACAGTCCACCTTGTGCCCCCGATGGCAGCAATCCCACGAACAGCTCCAGGGCACTGCCGCTCAGCCGCTCGGGGTCGTTGCGCTTCATGCTGCCGGAGACATCGAAGACCAGCCGGACATCGGCCTTTCCGGGCGGCGGCGACGCGGACTCGGCCTGTGCCGACGCGCTCAGCAGCGCCACCGCCAGCGATACCGCCATCAACCATTGCATGCGCCGTCCTCAGCCGACCACCGGCTCCTGGCGGGCCTGCGGCACGTCGCTGCTGCCGCCTCCCGGACGGTTGCCGTCGTCCTCGGGACGCCGCTGCCGACGCCGGAACCAGATCGCCAGCACGGCCCCGGCCGCGGCGCCCAGCGCACAGCCCAGCAGCACCAGCGGCAGGGCCTGGCCCAGCGCCGCCTGGTCCTTCTGCAGGAAGGCGATCCCCGCTACCACGACCGACGGCGCCATGCCATGATAGTTCGACGCCTTGTCCAGCAGAGGCAGTGTAAAGCTGCTGGGCATCCAGATCAGGCCGGCGACCAGGCCGGTGATCGCGAACCGCGGCAGGCGTGGCAGCCAGCGTATCGACAGATAGCCGGCACCGAGCACCACCAGGGACAATGCCACGTAGCTCAGCCACAGCAACGGCATCGAGTCGGAAATCAGCATCGTCTCACCTTACGTCCTGAATACATTGTTTCATCATGGTACACCGCGTCCAATGAAAGCACAGCCGCTCTCCTCTCACGCAGGCCCATCGCCGGCCGTCATCCATCGCCGCGCCGAGGACCCGCACTGGCACTGGCTCGAACAGCGCGACGACCCGGCCGTGCGCGCCTTCCTCGACGCCGCCAACCGGGAAAGCGACGCCTGGTTCGCCCCTCTCGAGCCGCTGGTCGAGGCCCTCTACGAAGGCCACCTGGCGCGACGCGAACTGGCGGTGAGCGGCTTGCGCACGCCGCTGGAGCGCTACACCTACTGGAGCGAGACCGCCGCCGAGGCGGACTATCCGGTCTGGTGGCGCCACCCCAACGGCGACGCCGAGCACCCGGAGCGCCTGCTCGATCTCGAGGCCCGGGCCGGCGACCGGCATTTCCTGGAGCTCGGCGACCTGGCGATCTCGCCCGACGAGGCCTGCCTGGCCTGGACCGAGGACACCCGCGGTGACGAGTATTTCGACCTCTTCGTGCGCGATCTGCCCGCGGGCGAGCCGCGTCGCGTGCTCGAAGGCATCGGCCCGGACCTGGTGTGGGCCGAGGACAACCGGACCCTGCTGTTCACGCGCTACGATGCCACCCAGCGCCCGGCCAGCGTCTGGCGGCTGGACCTCCGGGCGGGCGACGCCGAGCCGGTCTGCCTGTTCGAGGAGGCCGACGTGGAGTTCTGGGTGGGACTGGGCAAGACCCGCTCGAAGCGCTGGCTGGTGCTCGAGACCGCCTCCAAGGACACCGCCGAGTGCCACCTGATCCCCGCCGACGCCCCGGCGACCGCGCCGCGCTGCGTGCGCGCCCGGGAACCGGGGGTGGAATACGCTCTCGACCATCGCCCGGGCGGCTTCTACGTGCTGCACAACCGCCAGGCGCCGCATTTCCGCCTGGACGTGGCCGACGAGGCCGACCCCGGGCAGTGGCGCCCCCTGCTCGCCCATCGCGACCACCACACCCTGGAAGGCGTCGATGCCTTCGACTGGGGGCTGGTGATCACCGAGCGCGACCACGACGCGGCCCAGGTCCACCTGCGCATTCTCGCCCTCGACGGCCTCGCCACGCCCCGCGAGGATTACCGGCTGGCACTGCCCGACGCCCCCTGCAGCCTGGCGCTGGGCGACACCCCCGACTTCCGCGCCCGGCGGCTGCGCGTGCGCGAGGAATCCTTCACGCTGCCGGTGCGCTGGGTCGAGCACGACCTCGACCAGGGCACGCAGCGCCTGCTCAAGGCCCAGCCCGTGCACGGCGACCTGCAGCCCGGGCAGCTTCAGTGCCGCCGCCTGTGGGCCACCGGCCACGACGGCGAGCGCATCCCGGTCTCGGTGGTGGCGCGTGCCGACCGCTGGGCCGAGGGGCCGATGCCCACGCTGCTCTACGGCTACGGCGCCTACGGCGAGGTGCTCGATCCATGGTTCTCGATCGCCCGGCTGGAACTGCTCGCGCGGGGCGTGGCTTTCGCCGTGGCCCACGTGCGCGGCGGCGGGGACCGCGGCGAGCCCTGGTACCTGGCCGGCAAGCTCGAGCACAAGACCAACAGCTTCCGCGACTTCCTCGCCGCCCGCGAGGCGCTGGTGGAGCACGGCGTCGCCGATGCCGAACGGATTGCCGCCTACGGCGCCAGCGCCGGCGGCCTGCTGGTCGGTGCCAGCCTCAATCTCGACCCCGGGGCCTTCTGCGCGGCGGTGCTCGACGTGCCGTTCGTCGACGTGCTGCGGACCATGGAAAATCCCGACCTGCCGCTGACCACGGCGGAGTACGGCGAATGGGGCAACCCGGAGGAACCGGCGGCGCGCCGGCGCATCAAGGCCTACTCGCCGCTCGACAACCTCTCGGAGCAGGCCTACCCGGCCATCTTCCTGCAGGGCAGCTGGCACGATTCGCGGGTCCCCTACTGGGAACCCGCCAAGCTCTATGCCCGCCTGGGCGAGATGGCCGCCCGCCGCGATGCCGACGCGCGCCGCCCCCTGCTGCTGCGCACCGACATGACCTCGGGCCACGGCGGCGCCTCGGGACGCTTCAAGGCCTGGCACGACAATGCCCGACAGGACGCCTTCCTGCTCTGGGCGCTGGGGCTCGCCGAGACGGAGTCGACGACGGAGTGAGCCAGGGATGGAGCCACCTGCCCCGCACGCCGTGCGGGGCTCGGGCAATGCGAGGCTGCCGCGGCTACTCGGGCCGGGGCGCCTCGTCCTCGGGAGACAGGATGGCGATGATGCGATCTTCCCACTCGGCTTCCGGCACCTCCGCCTCGGACACCGCATAGCCGGTGACGCTGATGCCGGCGCGGCGCACGCTGTCCGGGTCGCCGGAGACCAGCGGGTGCCAGTCGGCCAGCCCGCGCCCCTCGTACAGGCGCCGGTAGGCGCAGGAGTCGGGCAGCCAGCGAAAGGTGGCGATGCGCTCCAGGGTCAGCGGCACGCAGCCGGGCACGCGCGCGCTGCGGTTGGGGTAGTCGCTGCACTGGCAGTTCGGGATGTCGAGCAGCTGACAGGCCACGTCGAGGGTGGCGATATCGCCGCTCTCCTCGTCCTCGAGCTTGAGCAGGCAGCAGCGCGCACAGCCGTCGCACAGCGCCTCCCACTCCTCGCGATCCAGCGCCTCGAGCGGATAGCGCTCCCAGAAGCGTTCGCGCATCAGTAGCGCGCCTCGGTGGGCGCCCGGTACAGGTCGAGCAGGTACTCGTCCCTGGCCGGCGGCATCTGCAGGTAGAAGCCCTGCTCGGCGATGGCCTCGATCACCCGCGCGGCGTCCGCCCGGGCCAGCTTGCGCTTGCCGTCGAGGAGCAGCGTCATCACCGGCTGCGGCGTGCCGAAACGCTCGAGCAGCGCCTCCGGCACCGGCTCCAGACCACGCCGCTTGTCGATGTACAGATACATTTCGTCCCTGCGCGGACTGCGCAGGATTTCACACAGGACTCGCTCCATGGCTCTCACTTTTCTACCGGCGTATCGATCGTTTCCAGCGCCCTTGCCAGGTCGTCGCCCAGCAGCTCGCCGCGCCAGCCACCGGGCAGCGGCAGCGACTCGCCGGCGAGATCGGCGGCCACCAGCGCCTCCAGGTCGCGGCGCCGAGCCAGTACCTCCGGCGCGATGCCCAGGGTCTCGGCCGTCTGCGCGACGACGCGCTTGAGCGCCTTGAAGCGTCGCTTGAACGGGCCGCCGAGCGGCGACGGCAGGGCCGCCGGCAGCGCCGACGTCTCGAGGCCAGCCGCGTCCTTCACCAGGGCCAGCAGCGTCTCGCCCTCGCGCTTGACCAGACTCGGCTTGACCCCTTCCACCGCCGCCAGCTCATAGCGGTTGACGGGCATGGCCTCGGCGATGGCGAACAGGATCCTGTCGCTCGCCAGCCAGTTGCGCGGCAGGTCACGCCGCCGCGCCTCGGCCTCGCGCCAGGCGGTCAGGCGCTGATAGGCGGCGATCGCGCGCGGCGCCAGCCGCCACAGCTGGCGATGCCGGCGATACCACTCGCCATCGCTTGCCGCGCTGCGCCCCGCCTGCTCGACCAGGCCGCGGCAGTCGGCTTCGAGCCAGGTCAGGCGCTCATGCGCGACCAGCACCTCGCGCTGGGCGGCCCAGACCCGCGGCAGGTAGATCACGTCCAGCGCCGCATAGCGACGCTGCGCCTCGGACAGCGGGCGCGCCAGCCAATCGGAGCGCGTCTCGTCCTTGGGCAGGGCGTCGCCGGTCCACTGCTCGACCAGCCGCTGGTAGCCCATGGCCGGATCCTCGGAAAGCAGCGACTGGGCCACCTGGGTATCGATCAGCGGCTGGACGGTCACGCCGGCCCAGTGGCGAAGCACTTCCAGATCCTCGCTGCTGGCATGCATCAGCTTGAGCGGCCCGGTCTCGCCCAGCAGCTCCCGGACGGCGGGCGTCGCCGCCACCGCCACGGGGTCGATCAGGTAGGCGACATCGCCCCGCGACAGCTGAATCAGCGCCGGCACGGGATGAAAGCTGGTCTCGCGGAAGAACTCGGTGTCCACGGCCACGCAGGCGGCATCCGCCAGCTGCGTGCAGACGGCATCGAGGGCATCGGGCGTGTCTATCCAGTGATGGATCGGTTCCAGGGGCATGTAGGATCTCGGGTTGCAAACACGGGGGGCTCACTCGCCGTGGAACGGCAGTCGCCCGTTGAAGGCACGGCTCAGGGTGCCGCCGTCGACGTACTCCAGCTCACCGCCCATGGGCACGCCATAGGCCAGCCGCGACAGGGCCAGTCCTCGCTCGCGGATCTGCTCGGCGATGTAGTGCGCGGTCGCCTCGCCTTCCACCGTGGGGTTGGTAGCCAGGATGACTTCCGCAACGCCGCCCTCGTCGAGCCGCTGCTCGAGCTGATCGAGGCCGATATCCTCGGGTCCGATACCGTCGAGCGGCGAAAGATGGCCGTGCAGCACGTAATAGTGGCCGTGGTAGCCACCGGCGTCCTCGATGGCCAGCATGTCGGCCGGCGACTCCACCACGCACAGCAGCGAGGCATCGCGTCGCGTGCTGCGACACAGTTCGCAGACCGGCTCTTCGGTCAGTGTCCGGCAGCGCCGGCAGTAGCCGACCTGCTCCAGCGCCTCGCCGAGCACCGCCACCAGGCGGCGGCCGCCCTCGCGGTCACGCTCGAGCAGGTGCAGCGCCATGCGCTGGGCAGTGCGCGGCCCGACACCGGGCAGCACCCGCAGCGTCTCCAGCAGGCGATCGACCAGTGGCGAAAAGCTCATGACACTCCTTGGCTCGAAACGCATCGGCACGATACGACGGTAGTGAAACGCCCATGTCACAGGGCGTCGGAAGGCGCCGTCACCCCGCAGGCGACGGCCAAGAACAGCGGCTCAGAACGGCATCTTGAAGCCCGGCGGCAGGTTCAGCCCTTCGGTGGCTTCCTCCATCCGGGCGCGAGAGGTGCTTTCCACCTTGCGCACCGCGTCATTGACCGCGGCGGCCAGCAGGTCCTCGAGCATCTCCTTGTCTTCCTCGAGCAGGCTGGGGTCGATGTCCACCTTGCTGACATCGTGGCGGCCGTTCATGGTCACGCGGATCATCCCGGCACCGGCCTCCCCGGTGACTTCGGCGCGGGCGATCTCCTCCTGCACCTTCTGCATCTTTTCCTGCATTTCCTGGGCCTGCTTCATCAGGTTGCCCATTCCGCCATTGAACATAAGTCACCTCGATCGTGATGGCTTGCCGGCCGCAAGCCGGCAAGAAAGTCAGTCGGACGCCGCCTGGGGCGACACGCTCTGCTCGATCAGGCGCGCGCCGAAGGCCTGCTCGAGTTCCTGGATATGCGGGTCGTCGCGCAGGGCTTCAACCGCCCGGGCATGGCGCTCGCGGGCCTCGCGGTCGCCGCGCGCCCGGGGTGTCTCGACCTCGGCCGGCAGCTCGCCCGGCTCGATGACGACCCGACGCTCGATGCCGGCCTCGGCCAGGGCGCGGCGGATGCGCTCGATGTGGACATCGGCCAGCAGCATCGCGTGCTGGGAATCGAGGCGCAGCTGCAGGCGCTCGCCGTCATCCGCCTCGACCACGCAGTGCGCCGCCAGGTTGCGGGTCAGCCCCGACACCCCCAGGGTGTCGAAGCGCTCCAGCCAGCGCGCATGGCTCAGTCGGCCCTCGGCCTCGTCCGGGGCGCCTGCCGGCTCGGACGCGGCTTCCGGCTTGAGTGCAGCTTCCGGCACGACGGACGCCGACGGCGCCGTGGCCGGCTCGTCCACCGGCACCGACGGTTCGGGCGCGAGCCGGGATTCCGGTTCCGGTTCCGGTTCCGGTTCCGGTTCCGGTTCCGGTTCCAGGACAGTCTCGCTCCAGGGCGGTGGCGGCGCCTCGGGCGGCGCCGCCGCCGTGGGCGCTTCCCCGGGGGCTTCATCGGCCACCGGCATGTCGGGCGGAGGCGCGGCCGGGGCCGGCGTCCCGGCCGCGCCTCCGCCTTCGGCGTTGCCTGCGCTCCCCGCGGCGACCTCACCGCGCAGCGGCAGCGGGGTCTGCGGCGGCTTCGGCACGCCCTGCGGGCGGAACGCCAGCATGCGCAGCAGGGTCATCTCCAGGGCCGTACGCGGCTCCGGCGCGCTGTCCATGTCGGCGCGCCCCTGCAGGCCGACCTGGTAGTAGAGCTGGACATCCTCGGCGGTGAAGCGCGCGGCGAGCGCCAGCAGCGCCTCGCGGTCGCCATGGCCGTTGTCGAGCGCCTCGGGCACCATCTGGGCGATCGCCAGGCGGTGGAAGACGCCGGTCAGGTCGTCCAGCACCCCGGCGAAGTCGGGCCCCTGCTCCGCCAGCGTCGCCACCTCGCCGAGCACCCGGGCGGCGTCCACCTCGGCCAGCGCCTCCACCAGCGCCAGCAGGTGGCGATGGTCGAGCGTGCCGAGCATCGCCGCCACGTCGGCCCGGCGCAGCTGCCCCTGGCCGAAGGCGATGGCCTGGTCGGTCAGGCTCATGGCATCGCGCATCGAGCCCTCGGCGGCCTTGCCGAGCAGCCACAGGGCCGGCGCCTCGTAGGTGACCGACTCGGCCTGCAGCACATGCTCGAGGTGTTCGACGATGCGCTCGGGCGGCATGTTCTTGAGCGAGAACTGCAGGCAGCGCGACAGCACCGTCACCGGCAGCTTCTGCGGGTCGGTGGTCGCCAGCAGGAACTTGACGTGCGGGGGCGGCTCCTCGAGCGTCTTGAGCAGCGCGTTGAAGCTGTGGGTCGAGAGCATGTGCACCTCGTCGATGAGGTACACCTTGTAGCGCCCCTGGGTGGGCGCGTACTGCACGTTGTCCAGCAGCTCGCGGGTATCCTCGACCTTGGTGCGCGAGGCCGCGTCCACCTCGATCAGGTCGACGAAGCGCCCCTCGTCGATGTCGCGGCAGGTGTTGCAGGCCCCGCACGGCGACGAGGTCACCCCGCCCTCGCAGTTGAGGCACTTGGCGAGGATGCGCGCCAGGGTCGTCTTGCCGACGCCGCGCGTACCGGTGAACAGGTAGGCATGGTGCAGGCGCCCCTGGTCGAGCGCATTGATCAGCGCCCGCTGAACGTGCTCCTGCCCGACCAGTTCATGGAAGGTGCGCGGCCGCCACTTGCGGGCCAGTACCTGATAGCTCATGCAGCGCGGAAGTCCTTGCGGCTGGGAACCGGGCCGGCACAGGGCGACCCGTTGAGAATGCGTGATTTCCCGTCATTCTAGCGATTCGCGACAAGGGCGGAAAGCCGCCCGAGCGGCCCCGGCCGCCGTCGGCCGGTGTCGTCAGCCGCCCTGACCCTGCCGATCGAGCCAGCCACCGCACTGGGTGCCGACCCCGGACCAGTCGTTACCCAGCCGGCACACGAACAGCACGTCGTGGTTGTCGATCAGCTGCATCAGCGTGCGACGCAGCTCGGTGGCATCCTGCTCGGTACGGACCAGGCACTGGCCGTCCATGGCCCAGCAGTGGTCGTAGGCTTCCAGGTGATCGTAGAACGCCCGGTACTCACTGGCCTGATAAAGGTCATAACTGATGGAAAATATACTCATTGTGGCCAACCTGCGTACAAGAATGAGAAGCTTTTTGACGCAACTTTTACGTAACTTGGACGGTGACGCAGGCACGATAGCATTCGGGCAGGCAGGGTCAATGCTTGACAGCCGGGTCTGCGCGGGACATTAAACCCGGCATCCCGGGGCAGGCTGGCACTGCACGCCGCCTCACGACGGGCGGAAAGCACCGCTCGCGGGCCGGGGGAAAGAAGGGAAACGAAAACCGCAGGACACAACGGGAGGCGGCCCCGCCAGCCACATCCCGGCACACGCATCCACCACTACCGTTGCTCCCTTCCGGGCCTGGCGGGGTTCGCGGTTTCGCGTTGCGGGAGGACCGACAGGGCCACCACAATGGGATCGGCGTTGTTGATGCGCCGATGCATTCGAGGCTAACTCGTTGAATGCGAAATTGTTTCGCCACGCTTGCCTCGAGCGCCGCAGCACTATAACAGTGCGGGCCCGGCCCCGCAAGCACGGAAGGGGCCATCCATCGACATCGAGGTACACGGCAAATTTCGTCTAGGCTGAGTAGAAGTCACGAACGCGACTCACTGGTCAAGGAGAAAGCACCATGAACAAGAACCCCGACAAGGGCTACGTTGCGCTGCTCGGCTGGAGCCTCAACGCTGTCGAGGCCGCCGAGAACTTCGACCGGCGTTACGTGGTGGTCGCGCCGGACTGGGCCGAGGATTACTGCAAGCAGCATGACATCCCCTATGTGCCTTGGAATTTCGAGCGCCTCAACGATCGCTCCATGGAGATCGCCGAGACCCTCAAGGAGATGGGCGTCGACGTGGCGATCCCGCTGTTCGAGGAAACCGTGGAATGGGCCGGCGCCATCAACTCGGTACTGCTCGACAATCCGCGCCTCTACGGCCAGGCCCTGCTGCTGCGCGACAAGGCGTTGATGAAGCGGCGCGCCCAGCTCGGCGGCATCCGCGTGGGCATCTTCGAGGAAGCCCACGACAAGGAGGATGTCATTCGCTTTCTCAAGCGCGTCAACCAGACCCTGCTCAAGCTCGACGGGGACCCCAACGATCCGATCCACCTCAAGGCCTTCGACAAGGCCGGCTGCCTGGGCCACCGCGTGATCCGCACGCCGGACGAAGTCGACACGATTCCCGAGGAGGAGTTCCCGGTACTGATGGAGTCGCACCTGGATGGCTGGGAGTTCGCCGTCGAGGCCTGGATCCACAACGGCAAGATCGCCTTCCTCAATATTTCCGAGTACGTGACCCTGGGCTATTCGGTGTTCGTGCCGGCGACCCCGGAACTCGAGAAATACCGGCCACAGATCACCGCGCAGATCGAGAAGCTGATCAAGGCCTTCGATATCGATTTCGGCCTCATTCATCCCGAGTACTTCGTCACCAGCGATGGCGAGATGTACTTCGGCGAAGTCGCCTACCGCCCGCCCGGCTTCAAGGTCTTCGAGCTGCTCGAGCGCGCCTACGGCTTCAACGCCTATCAGGCGACCATCCTGGTCTTCGATCCCAAGACCACCGAGGACGAGGTCAAGGCCTTCTTCCCGAAGGAAGTGGTCGATGCCAAGGGCCATGCCGGCTGCTTCGGGGTCTACCCGCGCCGCCGCGTGGTGAGCCGCCTGGAGATCCCCGAGGAGACCGAGGATCACCCCTATTTCGAGTCCCATGAACTGACCGCGCCGCTGGAAGAAACCGTGACCAAGCGCACGGCCTTCGGCACCCACTGGGGGCTGGTCTATTTCTTCGGTGAGGATCCCCACACCATGCGCGATCTGCTCAAGCATCAGGAAGAGCTCGACTTCTATGTATAATCGCGGCACATCCTCGGGGACAAGGAGCCCGTGTGACGACTCATAATGGTGACCGGACCACCGACGCCGGCAGGCTGGACGGCCTGCTGGCCAAGCTGGACGAGGCGACCGCGATACTCGCCGATGCACGGGACTTCGCCAAGCCGGGCAAGGCCAGACGGGTCTACGACACGGCACGGCGCGTGATGCTGCTCGACGGTGGCTGCGCGGCCATCGAGGCGCGGGCGCAGGCGCTCGAAGAGGCGGGGGCCTTCAACGGTTCCGACTGGGCCCACCCGCAGATCCTCATCCCGTCGCTGACGCCGCATTCGCTCAAGAGCGGCGACCCCGACACCGTGGTGCTCGAGGCACTCAGCGAACTCCGGCTGCTGGCGGTCGCGCGCAGCGCCTACGAGCATCCGCTGATCTCCGCCGAGCAGGCGCACCACTACCTGACCCAGGTCCTGGCGATCAACCTCGAGCTGCTGTTCACGGCGCCCAGCGAGGCGGAACGCGAGACCCAGGGGCGGCTGGCGCTGATGACCCGGCAGCTGTTCAGCCACCTGGCCGAGAGCATCGGCTACGAGCACGTCATCGACCAGCTGATCGACGAGATCTGGCGCATCCTCCAGCAGCGTCCCATCCAGGTCGATCCCGTCAAGCGGATGGTGACCCAGATCGCCATCTGCCGGGCCAACCCCGACATCGATCTCGGTGCCAGCGGCCAGGGCGCCGACCGCCTGGTCAGCAGCCTGTTCGGGCCCACCCAGGCCTGCCGCGAGGATCCGGGGCTGGCCGTGTATGCCGAACGCCTCCAGTCGATGGACGCCGGGGCCCTGCAGTACGAGGCCACCGGCTTCGCCCGGGCGATGCACGACACGGGACTGGTGTCGCCCTACCACCCGGTGCTGCTGCGTCACCTGCTCGATCACGGCGACCACCTGCTCGCCGAGGCGCTGGGCCTGTCATCGACCGGCCGCGACTGCCTGCTGTGCTACCGCCAGCTGGTTCAGGCGCTGATCGAGGAAGGCGTGCAGCCCGAGACCCCGCAGGCGGTCTACGGCCTCGCCCTGACGCTGGAACGCGGCATCCTCTACCAGCCGCCGGTGGCCCCGGCGCTGTGGCGCCAGATCGGCCTGCCGCTGACCCCCTGGTCGCAGGAGCGGCTGCGCCTCGCCTACGGCGACGCGGCGACGCCCCGGGCACGCCTGATCGAGGGGGTACTGTGCATGCTGGGGCTGCCGCTGGGCGTCGGCCAGGGCAACAACCCCACCTGCCAGTCGGCGCGCGCGCTGTCGATGTGGGCCTACAACGATCCCGACTACCTGCTGCAGATGGTCGCCTGGGCGGCCCGCGACGACGAGATCATCATGCACTTCGAGGGCCAGCCGATCTCGTCGATGGCCAGCCTTTCCGGCGTGGCCACCACCCTGCCCATGGACCTCGACCCGGTGTCGCTGCTGGTGGTGCCGCATCTCGACCGCATCTATGCCGAGATGGGCCGGCGCTGCATCGGCCGCGAGGGCGACCCGCACCGCTGGGTCAACCCGGAATTCCATGGCTGGTGGGCCGGCCGCGGCTTTCGCATCAACGTCGATGTCGAGACCGGTCAGCTCGAGGCGCTCGAGGACTTCCTGCGCCACTTCTACGCCAGCTACCACCCCTACTACAACGGCAACCAGCCGCTGATCCATCCGCAGCCGGCGGGCATCGCGGTGACCGACAGCGCGGCACGCTTCATCGGCTGGCACGCCATCACCCTGCTGCGTGTGACGCTCGATCCGCAGGACGTGATGCGCGCCTACTTCTTCAATCCCAACAACGACAGCGGCCAGGACTGGGGCGACGGCATCAAGGTCAGTACCGCCGGCAACGGCGAACGCTTCGGTGAGGCCTCGCTGCCCTTCGAGCAGTTTGCCTCGCGACTCTACATCTTCCACTACGACCCGCTGGAGCGCGGCGAACTGGCCGACATCACCCAGGAAGAGCTCGACCGGGTCATCGGCTACATCCATCGCAGCTGGGGCGCCGATCGGCTCCCCGCCAACGGCCTCCAGGCCCACCCCGGCTGCTCCTGAGCCTTCTCCTCCGGACCTCTCCCGCCATCAACGGCGTCCTGGGCGAACGCCAACGCAAGCCCCCGCCGGCAAGGCCGGCGGGGGTCTCGAGATCCGCTACGGTAGAGCGTTCAGTCCGGCTGCGCGCCCGCCTTCATGCGACGACGCAGGATCGGGCCCACGATCACCGGCAGGACCAGCCCGGCGATGGCGATCGCCCACAGGGTGATCGACAGCGGGCTGCTCCACAGGATCGTCCAGTCACCGTCGGAGATCTGCATCGCGTGGCGCAGGTTCTTCTCCACCTCCGGCCCCAGCAGCATGCCCAGGATCACCGGCACCAGCGGAATCTCCAGCTTGCGCAGGACATAGCCGGCCACGCCGAACGCCACCATGAAGTACAGGTCGACGGGCGAGTGGCTGATCGAATAGATGCCCACGAAGGCGACCATGGTCACCATCGGCAGCAGGTACATCGGCGGCACCGAGAGCAGCTTGACGAACACCCCGACCAGCGGAATGTTGAGCACCAGCAGCAGGAAGTTGCCGATCAGCAGCGCCGCGATCACCCCCCACACCACGTCGGCGTTCTGGGTGAACATCAGCGGCCCGGGGGTGATGTTGAAGGAGATCAGCATCGCCAGCAGCACCGCGGTGGTGCCGCTGCCCGGCACGCCGAGGGTCAGCATGGGCACCAGCGCGCCGCTCGAGGCCCCGTTGTTGCCGGATTCCGGGGCGGCCACGCCGCGTGAGTCGCCCTCGCCGAAGCGGTTCTTGCTGCCCAGGATCCTCTTCTCCAGCGTATAGCTGATGAAGCTGCCCAGGGAGGCCCCGGCACCCGGCAGGACCCCGGAGATGAAGCCGATCACGCCGCCGCGAAAGGAAGTCGGCAGGATCTCGCGGATGTCCTTCCACTTCAGCGAGAGCTTGTTGACCTTGATCATCTCGCGGCCGGCCCCGGCCTTCTCCTCGATGAACACCAGCAGCTCGGAGACCGCGAACAGGCCGACGATGGCGATGATGAAGTCGACGCCCTCGTAGAGCTCCAGGGTACCGAAGGTGAAGCGCTGCACGCCGGTCGACAGGTCGATGCCCACGGTGGCGATCATCAGCCCCAGGGCGGCGGCGAGAATGGTCTTGACCGGATTCTTGCCGGTGATGCCGCCCAGCGTGGCGAAGGCCAGCACGAACAGCGCGAAGTACTCGGCCGCGCCGAAGGTCAGCGCGAACCTGGCCAGCAGCGGCGCCAGCAGGATCAGGCCCACGGTGGCGATCAGGCTGCCGATGAACGAGGCCACCGCGGAGATCGCCAGCGCTTCGGCGGCACGCCCCTGCCGGGCCATCGGGTAGCCGTCCAGACAGGTCATCATCGCCGGCTCGTCACCGGGGATGTTGAGCAGAATCGACGAGATGCGTCCGCCGTACATGGCGCCGGCATAGACCGCGGTGAGCATGATCAGCGCGGTTTCCGGGCGCAGCCCCAGGGTGAACGCCAGCGGGATCAGGATCGCCACCCCGTTGGCCGGCCCGAGACCGGGCAGCGCACCGATCAGGGTCCCCAGGAAGGCCCCCATCAGCGCGAACATCAGATTGTGCGGCGCCAGCGCGACGCCGAAGCCGTCGATCAGATAATTGAGGGTATCCATCAGCTTCCCTCCACGAAGGCCAGCACGCCCCAGGGCAGCGGCAGCTCCAGCAGGTAATTGAACAGCGCGAAGACCACGATGCCGCCGATCAGGCCGCTCAGATAGGCCCGCAGCGGCGGCGCGCCCATGCGCCAGCACAGGCTGCCGATCGCCAGCATGGTGGCGACGATGAAGCCCACCGGCTCGAGAATCAGGGTATAGGCGATCAGCACCGCCACCGCGATCAGCATCTCCAGGGCCGTGCGCCCCTTCGGCCAGGGATTGCCGGGGTCGGGCCGCACGATCAGATAGAGACTGCAGGCCGCCAGCACCACGGCGAGAATCGTCGGGAAGGTCTTGGGCCCGACGGCCTCGCCGCCGCCGAACGGCTCGGGAAACTGCTGGGCGCCCCAGCCGTACGCGACGGCCAGGGCGAGCATCAGCAGACCGAAGACACGGTCGTTGAGACGCAACATTACTTGATCAGCCCGATTTCTTTGGACAGTGCCTGGATGTCATCGATCTGGGTCTTGACGTACTGCTCGAACTGGCCCTGACCCGGGTGGAACGGCATCAGGCCGTTCTTCTTCATGACATCCTTCCACTCGTCGCTCTTGTAGAGGGTGTCGACGGCGTCGACCCAGTACTGCCTGGCGTCGTCGGAGATCTTGCCCGGCATGTAGAAGCCGCGCCAGTTGGCGCCGATGGCATCGATACCCTGTTCCTTGGCGGTGGGAATGTCCGAGAACTTGCCCGGCAGGCGCTGGTCGGCCAGCACCGCGAGGATGCGCAGGTCGCCGGACTCCATGAAGCCCTGGGCCTCGGAGATGTCGCCGGTGAAGGCATCGACGTGGCCGCCGACCACCTGGGTCATCGCCTCGCCGCCGTTGTTGTACGACAGGTAGGGAATCTTCGGCAGGTTGTCGACGCCGGCCTTGTTGGCGGCGATCAGCACCTTGAGATGATCCCAGCCGCCGTTGGCGCTGCCGCCGGCGAACTTGACCGCCTTGGGATTCTTCTTCAGGGCGTCCATCAGTGCCGGTAGATCCTGGTACCTGGAATCCTTGGCCACGGCGATGACCCCGTAGTCCGCCCCCACGGCGCCGATCCAGTTGACGTCGTCGGCGCTCATGCCCGGGAACTGGCCCTGGGCGAGCCGCGTGGTGGTGGCGGTGGACGCCGCGACCAGCAGCTGGTCGTCGTCGGAGCGCTTGCTGACGGTATGGGCGTAGGCCACGCCGCCGCCGGCGCCCGCCATGTTGATGGTCTGCACGCTGCCCGGGGCCAGGTCGAGGTCCTCGAGCACCTTGCCCACGCTGCGGCAGGTGAAGTCCCAGCCGCCGCCCGGATCGGCCGGCGCGATGCAGTCCACCTTGCCGGAGGGCTGGAAGGCCATGGCCAGGCCGGCGCTGAGCGTCAGCGATGCCGCGGCAAGAAACTTGAGAGGCGTTCTCATCGACATTGTTATCGTCCCCTATGAACGGTGTATGGGTTCAGCCGGATCGGCTTGCAGAAACCTGACGCCTCCCTTACAATTCTGTAAGGAAGAACATCGTTCTACAGAATGGAAAGCTAGGCATCTCGAGCGCGGGCGTCAACGCCTGCGCTCGAGGTTGCGACCAAAGTTGAATGCGACCGCAACGCCGGTCATGGAGACAAAGGGCTCGTCATGGCACAGGATCGCGTCGAGGCCGTGGAACGCGCGCTGACCATCCTCGAGGTTTTCGATAACGCTCAGGAACGCTTCTCGCTCGCCGAGCTGGCCACGGCCACCGGGTTCTACAAGAGCACGCTGCTGCGTCTGCTGGGCTCCCTGGAACGTTTCGACTATGTCCAGCGCGACCGCGACGGGCGCTACCGGCTGGGGCACTCCCCCGTGCGCCTGGCCCGGCGCCACCTGCCGCAGCGCCGCCTGGAGGCCTGGATTCGCCCCGCCCTCGAGGCACTGGCGGAAAACAGCGGCGAAACGGCAGCGCTGCTGGCCGTGGAGGGCCGCCATGCCGAGTGCCGTCTGGTGGCCCTGCCCGACAGTGCGCTGCGCCATGATCTGCGCCCCGGCACGCGCTGGCGCACGCCCGCCCCCGGCTCACCGGCGCTGGCCTTCGCCGGGGGGCACATGGTCTGCCGCCCGCTGAATGTGCCCCGTACGGCGGACCAGCCCCTGTGGCTGGCCCTTTCCGGCCCGGCGGGTCGCCTCGACGCCAGCGACGCCGCCAGCCGGCTCGATGCCGCCATCGACGCCCTGTCACGCCGGCCGCTGGACGGCATGCCCCACGACCCGGAGGCCACACCATGAAATTGCTGCTGGTCGAGGACGACACCCTGCTGGCGGAAACCCTCCAGGACGCCCTGGGACTGGCCGGCTACCCCGTCAGCTGCCTCACCGACGGCAACGAGGCCCGCGAGCGGCTCGCCGGCCGGCACGACTTCGCCCTGATCCTGCTCGATCTCAACCTCCCCGGCTGCAGCGGACTCGAGGTACTGGCCACCCTGCGCAGCCACGATGCGGACACGCCGGTGCTGATCCTCACCGCCCGGGGCGCCATCGAGGACCGGGTGCGCGGTCTGGATCTGGGCGCCGACGACTATCTGGCCAAGCCGTTCGCCCTGGACGAACTCGAGGCCCGCGTCCGCGCCCTGCTGCGCCGCCGCCATCCACCCGGCGCCCACCTGCAGGTCGGCCCGCTCGCGTTCGACGGTCTGGCCCAGCGCTTCACCCTCGCCGACGAGCCGCTCAACCTGCCGCCCCGTGAACAGCGCCTGCTGGGCTGTCTGATGCGCCATGCCGGCGAGCCGGTCGACAAGGCACAACTGGCCGGCGAAGCCTTCGCCGAAGACACGGTCGGCGACAACGCCATCGAGGTCTACGTGCATCGCCTGCGACGGCGGCTGGCCGACAGCGGCGTCGAACTGCGCACGATACGCGGGCTGGGTTACCTGCTGACCGAATCATGAAAGCCACCGACAGCCTCTACCGACGCCTGATCACCTGGCTGCTGCTGCCGTTGCTGGGACTGGGCGCGCTGATGCTGATGCAGGCCTACCGCAGCGCCCACGATGCCGCCGACCGCGCCTTCGATCGCCTGCTCGAGGCCGCCTCGCTGGCGATCGCCGAGCAGGTCAAGTGGCAGGATGAGCAACTCTGGCTGGACCTGCCGCCCGCCGCGCTGGAGATGCTCGCCACGGATGCCGAGGAGCGGGTGTTCTACGCGCTCTACGACAACCACGGCCGCTTCATCACCGGCAACGCCGACCTGCCCGCACTCCCCGGCGGCGACGACAGCCTGCGCTTTGCCGATACCCGCTGGCACGACATGACCCTGCGCGTCGGGGTGCGCCCTGCGCGTCTGGACAGCTGGAGCCAGCGGGAACGCTTCGAGGTGCGGGTCGCCCACACCCGTGAGGGCCGCGACCAGCTGACGTGGTCACTGTTCACCGGCAGCGCCTCGCGCATCGCCCTGATGGCGCTGCTGGCGATCGCCGTGGTGCTGCTGGCGATTCGCATCGCCCTGGCGCCGCTGACCCGGTTGCGACGCGCCATCCGCCATCGCGACCCGCGTACCCTGGCGCCCCTTGACCTGCCGCTGCCCCGCGAGCTGGCCGAACTGCGCGAGACCCTCAACGAGCTGCTGGCGCGCATGCGCCGCGTACGGGCCAACCAGGAGCGCTTCATCGGTGACGCCTCGCACCAGCTGCGTACCCCGCTGGCCGGATTATCGGCACGGGCCGAACTGGCCCTGCGCCAGCCTGAACCCGCCGCCTGGCGATCGGCGCTGGAAACCATTCAGGCGTCCAGCGCTCGTACTGCCCGGCTGGCGGTCCAGCTGCTGTCGCTGACCCGGCTCAACAATCCCGAAGCGGCGCCGGCACCCTCGACACTCGACCTGGTCGCCGTGGCCCGCGACGCCACCCGGGATGCCTTCGCCGCCTGCCATCGCGCCGGCATCGCGCTCGAACTCGACGCCCCCGATACTGCCATCCCCCTGGCCGGCATCGACTGGCAGCTGGAAGAGGCGCTCAACAACCTGATCGACAACGCCCGACGCTACGGCGCACGGCACGTCACCGTGCGCGTGCAGGCCGACCCGCCCCGCCTTCAGGTCGAGGATGACGGCCCCGGCATCCCCGCCGAGCGGCGACTGCTGATGCTGCGGCCCTTCCATCGCGGCGCCGAGACCGGCGACGGCTCGGGGCTCGGCCTGGCGATCGTCGACAGCATCGCTCGCGGGCACGGCGCCCGCCTGACCCTCGATGACGGCCGTCACGGGCAGGGCCTGTGCGTGACCATGACCTTCCAGGGAGATCGCGCATGAGCCTCGTCGCCGTCCTGCTCGCCACCGTACTGCTGACCCTCTCGCCGCTCGAGGCCGCCCTCGCCCAGTCGCGGCTCGATTACCCGGCCCGGGCCGGCGGCCCCGGAGAACCGCTGGTCATCAACGGCGCACTGGACACCCCGCTGATCGCCCCGCTGCTCGAGGATTTTCATCACCGCAACCCGGATCTCGCCCTGCGCTACAACAACCTGACCACCCTGGCGATCTACCGCGACTTCCTTGACGATGACGTCACGCCGCGCCCCGACGTGGTGCTGTCCTCGGCGATGCCCTGGCAGTACCGGCTGGCCAACGACGGCCATGCCCAGCCGCTGGCCAGCGAGGCGGCACGACGCTGGCCGGCCTGGGCCCGCTGGCGTCATGAACTGTTTGCCTTCACCTTCGAGCCGGTGGTCATCGTCTATCGCCGCGAGCTCGCCGAGCGCTTCGGCGCCGTGACCAGCCATGCCGACCTGGTTGACCTGCTGACCGGGCATCGCCGGGCACTGCGCGGCCGGGTCGTCACCTACGACCCGGCCACCAGCGGTGCCGGTTATACCTATGCCATCGAGGAGGCGCGGCTGTCGCCGCGCTACTGGGAGCTGGTAAATGCGCTGGGCGGCGTCGATACCGTGCTGGCCGGCACCACGCGCGACATGCTGGAGGGGCTGGCCGACGGACGCTACCTGATCGGCTACAACCTGCTGGGCAGTTACGCCCGGGACTTCGTCCGCGAGCACCCCGAGCTGGAGATCGCCGTTCCGGACGACTACGCCCTGGTCACCCAGCGGCTCGCCTTCATTCCTCGGGACGCCCCCCACCCGATGGCGGCGCGGCGCTTTCTCGACTACCTGCTCGGCGAGGCCGGCCAGCGCGCCATCAGCGAGCTGACCACCCTGGGCGCGATCCATCCCGCGCTGGACGGCCCCGGCACCGCCAACGCGCTGAGGCAACGTCTCGGCGACGCCCTGCGGCCGATCCGCATCGGCCCCGGCCTGCTGGCGACACTCGACCGCCTCAAGCGCGAGGCCCTGCTGACGCGCTGGACACGCGAGTTCCAGCGCGGCACGATCGCCGCCGACACCCGAGACGAGACCTCGCCATGATGCGACTCGACCTGCTGCTTGTCGCCCGGGGCCTGGCGCGTTCGCGCACGCGGGCCCAGCGACTGATCCGCCACGGCCGCGTCAGCGCCACCGACGCTCCCGAACGGCCGCTGACCCGCCCCGGCGAAAAGTGGCCCGAAGACACCGCCTTCACGATCACCGACGACCCCGAGGAGCGCTACGTCTCCCGGGCGGGGCTCAAGCTGGAAGCGCTGCTCGATACCCTCGCCCTGGATCTGAGCGACTGTCTGGTGCTGGATGTCGGCCAGTCCACCGGCGGCTTTACCGACTGCGCGCTGAAGCGCGGCGCCCGACACGTGATCGGCATCGAGGTGGGCCACGATCAGCTCGATGTCGCCCTGCGCGAGGATCCGCGCGTCACCTGCCTCGAGGGGCTCAATGCCCGGGCCATGAGTGACGATCCGCGCCTGCGCGAGGCGCTCGCGGCCCATGATGCGCGCTGCCCGCGGGTGGCGGTGATGGATGTCTCCTTCATCTCGCAGACCCGGATCCTGCCCGAGCTGGCCCGGGTGCTGACGTCGGGCGCGCATCTGCTGTCGCTGGTCAAGCCGCAGTTCGAGGTCGGGCCCGGGCGGGTCGACGCCCGGGGCATCGTCACCGACCCCGCGCTGCACGCCGAGGTCGAGGCCGCCATTCGCGCCTGTGCCACCGGGCACGGCTTTCGCGTCGATACCTGGCGGGACAGCCCGATCCGCGGCGGCGACGGCAACCGCGAGTTCCTGCTGCACGCCCGGCGCACCTGAACCGGGCAGCACGACTCAGCGGTCGGCGTCCCCCGCCTCGATGCCTGCCGCGCCGGGGTCGCTCTGCTTCGGCTGGGGGCCCGACGCCGGTGGCACGGCACGGCTCTCGACCTTCGCCTCGGCGCCGTCGGCACGATGCAGCCAGACATCCAGCTGGTTGAAGGCGATCTCGATGCCGTGCTCGGCGAACAGCTCACCGACCCGGCCGTTGATCTCGTCGGTGGCCAGCAGACGATCTCCGAGCGTGTTGACGAAGATGCGCAGCTCGAAGTCCAGAGTGCTCGCCCCGTAGGCCATGAAGAACACCTGCGGCTCGGGATCGCCAAGCACCCGCGGGTTTTCATCGGCGGCCCGGCGCAGCAGTTCGTGGACGCGCCGGTGATCGGAACCGTAGGCCACGCCGAAGGTCAGTACCACCCGGGTGATGGTGTCCGACAACGACCAGTTGATCAGCTGGTCGGTGACGAAGGTCTTGTTGGGAATGATGATTTCCTTGCGGTCGAAATCGGTCACGGTGGTGGCGCGAATGCGGATACGGCTGACGGTACCGTGCAGATTGCCCAGCGTGATGGTGTCGCCGATGCGTACCGGCCGCTCGAAGAGGATGATCAACCCCGAGATGAAGTTGGCGAAGATTTCCTGCAGGCCGAACCCCACCCCCACGCCGAGCGCGGCGACCAGCCACTGCAGCTTGTCCCAGGAAACGCCCAGCGTGCCCAGCGAGGCCACCACCCCGGTGCCGACGATGGCATAGGAGAGCAGCGAGGAGATCGCGTAGGCACTGCCCTGCTTGAGCGACAGCCGCGAGAGCACCATCACTTCCAGCAGGCCGGGCAGGTTGCGTGCCATGACAAAGGTCAGGATGAGGGTGAACAGCCCCACCAGCAGGTCGGCCACGGTAATCGGCGTGGTGGTCAACGCATCGCCCTGGCCCTGCTCGGTGGTCCAGACCGCCACGTTGTCCAGATAGGCCAGCGCGGTGAGCAGGTCGGCCCAGACCAGGTACAGCACCAGCGTGAAACCGAGGAACAGGATCAGCTTGGACAGACGCAGCGACTGCTGGTTGACCTGATCCAGATCCAGCGGCGGTTCTTCCACGACCTCCACACCGCCCTCAGCGCCCTCCTGCACCTGGGCGCGGCGTCGGGCCACCGCACGCCGATAGGCCAGGCGCCGCGCGGCCACCGCCAGCCCCCGCACCACGGCCGCCTCGACCAGGATCCAGGCGCCCAGGATATACAGGCTGATCACGAAGCGGTTGATCAGCTGCAGGGCAGTGTACTCGTAGCCCATCACGATCAGCCCGCCCAGCACCAGACTGATGGCCGCCAGCCCCAGCCCGAGCAGCAGACGGAATACCTTGGTGCCGAAGAACGGCACATGGGCCAGAATCAGCCGGGCGATGACCCAGCTCATTGCCGCCAGGCCGGCCAGCAGGACCAGCAGTGCCACGGGGCGATCCTCCAGTGACAGCCCCCCCTCCTGAGCCAGGGTGCTGACCACCAGCACCGGCATCAGCGCCGCGCCCAGCCACCACAGCAGCCAGCGCAGCCGCGCGGCATACTTCGCCGGCCAGTGAAAGTGCCGGATGGCCACGCCGTCGCTGACCAGCAGCCGTCGGGCCAGCTCGATCACCCCCCAGGCCAGCGCGAGATGCAGACAGGCCCAGCCCAGCAGGGTACGCGCGCCGTCACCGCCCAGGGTCAATGCGGCACCCAGCCCGGCGAGCACCAGCGGCCAGTGGATCGCCAGCAGCGCGTTGAGGCCGATGGCCCGCGGCGTGTGCATCTGGGTGTCACGCTTGAGCCGGCCGATCTCGTCGTTGAGCTGCAGCAGGGAGCGCTTGATCTGCCGGCGACGCAGGACCAGGGCACCGGCCAGCAGTATCGGCACCAGCCCCCACCCGGCATCGGCCTTCAACGGGCCCGACAGGGCGTGGCCGATCTGACGCCAGGCGACCGGGCCGAGGCTCTCGGTCACGGTCGCCGGCAGCTGACGCAGCCACCCCAGACCCAACGGGCTGCGGTTGGCCACCCAGAACAGCTGTTCCTCGATGGTCTTGCGCAGCCCACGGGTGATGGACACCAGCTGCTGCTGATTGAGTTGCAGGTCGATGGCCGCGGTCAACAGCTCCCCGTAGGCCTGCTCGAGCTCGTCGGCCAGGTCGCGCCGCGACTGGTAGAGCTTCTCGAGAGACTTCAAAAGCGCGGGCGACGGGTCGACCCCGGCCGCCTCGAGACGCTGGCGAGCCAGGGCGGGGATGTCGCGCAGGTCATCACGCTGGCGGCTCAGCTCGAACTGCTTCAGACGGATGTCCGCGATCTGCTCCTGCAGCCCCTCCATGGCATCGATGTCGGGCAGCTCGCGCCGCTGCTCACGCAGGATCCGCGACAGCAGCAGGCTGCCGCGGATCGCCTCGATCTGTTCGGTCAGGGTACGCTGCACCTGCCGGACGCGATCCAGCTGGGTGCGCACCCGGACGCCCTTGCGCTCATAGGTGTGCCGGCGGTCGATGGCATCGAGCAGCGACTGACTGAGTTCGCGATTGCGGGACTGGGCCTTGACCACCACCGGATGGCCGGCGGCGATCAGCGGATCGCGGCTGGCCGCTTCGGTCACTGCCGCCTCGAGCTGCTGACGACGCCGCTGGTCGAGTACCGCCTGCTGCAGGTTGAGCCGCGCCTCGACGCTGTCGATACGCTGCCTCAGGGCATCGCGCCGGCGTTCCGCCAGCGAGTTGAGACGGGTATTGGTGGCCAGCTGGCGGCGGTTCAGGGCCAGCTGGCTCTCGGCCAGCTGCAGTTGAGCCTGGGTCAGCCAGGCCTGCGGGCTGTCATCGGTGGCGGTCTGATCATCGCGCGCCATGCGCAGCTTCTCGATCTTGTCCAGGGCCTCGGAGATCGTGGTCTGCGCCCGCTCCGGCAAGGTCTGGGTCGCGATCAGGCGCGCATTGGTATCGGCCAGCCGGTTCTGCAGGGTCTGAAGCTCGTCCAGGGTCTGGGCGACGTCTTCCTCCAGCTTCTCGCGGGAAAGCGACTCCAGCTGCGTGGTGGACGGCAGCGCCTGACGCTCGCTGTCGCGGGCTTCCCGTTCCAGCCGGGCGATCTCGTCCGGCGCCTGCTCGAGCCGCTTCTCGAGCGCATTGCGCTCCTTCTCGACCGACTTTATCTTGTCGAGCGTGGTCAATACCGAGCGCAGCACCTCCATGGTGCTCTGCTGGCCCGAATCCGGCTTGTCGACCGCCTCCAGGGTCTGCAGTTGCTGCTCGACGGTGCCCCGCTCCGGCAACTGGACATCGTCCTGCGCCCAGGCCGTCAGGCTTGTCAGCCAGCCCGTCACGATCACCCAGAAAAGTGCTCTCCGCCCCCAACTGCTCACGCCTGTCTCTCCTCTGACCGGCCACCTTGCCGCTGAGATTGTGCGGGGCGGCCACCCCCTTGGCAATCCACCGGGAATTGACTTGGCGGCCCGGCATGGTAGAAACGGACCTTTGATAGCTCCTACAGGACGTAACCTATGGCCCTGCCGACCACGCCGAGGGCAATATCGTGGCTGATGCTCTCGCTGACACTCGGCCTGCCGCTGATGGCTCTTGCCCAGGATAATCCAGCGACGGACCCCGCCACCGAGGCAGCGCTCGAACAGGCGCAGAATCGCCGTGCTCTGGAACGTGATTCCAATCGCAACCCGCTGGCGATCACCGTCTATCACCGCAACTATCTGCTGCCCTGGACCCACAACGCCAACCCCAATCAGAAGGACTTCGATGCCATCACCAACGAGGCCAACGCCGACAACGCCGAGGTCAAGTTCCAGCTGAGCCTGAAGATCAGCGTGCTCGACGACATCTTCGGCAACAACGGGGACCTGTACTTCGCCTATACCCAGCGCAGCTGGTGGCAGGCCTACAACTCCGATGCCTCGGCGCCCTTCCGCGAGACCAACTACGAGCCGGAGGCCTTTCTCAGCTTCGACAACGACCTGTCCTTCCTGGGCTGGACCAACACCCTCAACCGGATCGGCTTCGCGCACCAGTCCAATGGCCGTTCGCAGCCGCTGTCGCGCAGCTGGAACCGGGTCTATGCCGACCTGCTGTTCCAGCGCGGCGAATGGGCACTGAGTGTCGCGCCCCACTGGCGGGTCCCGGAAAGCCGTGCCAACGACGACAACCCCGATCTGGAAAACTACATCGGCTACGGCGACATCACCCTGGTCCGCGCCTTCGGCGACCAGGAGGTGTCGATGATGGTGCGCGGCAACCCCGGCAAGCAGCACTACGGGGTCCAGCTCGACTACTCGTTCCCGCTGGCCGGCAAGATTCGCGGCTATATCCAGTACTACGACGGCTACGGGGAAAGTCTGATCGACTATGACAATGACGTTCAGCGCCTGGGGCTTGGCTTCAGCCTCAATACCTTCCTCGCCGGGATCCCGGGAAGTCGTTGAACCGACAGGACACGCTGCTATGATGAGAGCGTCATTCATCGTCAAAGGAAGACACGACCATGGCCATGCATCCCACCGGGCATCACGATAACGAGGCCAGCACGGCCCAGCTGAAGGAAGACCTGCAGCACCTGTCCCGCACCGTCGAGGAACTCGTCGCCGCGACGGCCGAGGACTCGCGCAGCAACGTCAAGGAACTGCGTGACCGCGCCCAGCAACGGCTGCATGACACGCGCGCCCGCCTCGAGGCACGCGGCGAGAAGCTCTATCACGATACCCGGGACGGCATGCTCGATGGCGCCGACGCCTGCGATCGCTATGTCCGCGAGAACCCCTGGACCAGCATCGGCATCGGTACGGCAGTGGGCGTGGTCGTCGGCCTGCTGCTCGGACGTCGCTGATGTCGGAGAGCCAGGGACCGGCAGAACGCGTCATCGACGCCGCCCGACGCCTGATCGGCAACCTGGTCGCCACCGGCGAGACGCGCCTGCGTCTCGCGGTGCTCGAACTCGAGCTCGAGCGCGACCGGCTGCTGACCATACTGCTGCTGGTCGGCGCCAGCCTGATTCTCTTCCTGTTCGGCGTCGGCATGCTGTTGCTGCTGGTCGTCGTGCTGTACTGGGAGGACCATCGCCTGCTGGCGATCAGCCTCTGCGCGGCTGTCCTGCTGCTGCTGGCCGCCGGACTGGCGCTGCGGGCAAGGCGGCTGGCCAGGCAGCGCCGACTGATGGAATCCACCCTGCATCATCTCGCCCAGGATCGTCAGGCGCTGGAGCCCTCCCGTGAATCATCGTGAACGACTGGCCTATCGCGAGCAGCTCGACGCGCAGATTCTCCAGCAGCGCCTGGACATGGGCATGGCTCTGCGCGACTGGCGCGAGGCCACGGCCCCGATCGATCACGGCTGGCAGAAGCTGATGCGCTGGCGCGCGCCCACCCTTGCCGCCCTGGGGCTGGTGTCGTGGCGAACCCTGCGCCGCCCGCGCTCGGCCGGGCGGCTCACCCGCCGCCTCATGACCGGCCTGCTGCTGGCCAACCGCCTGCGCGCCGTCTATCGCTCGTTGCACCGCCACTGAGCGACACCGCGCGGCGCTCTCCTGCCTCGTTTCTGAACACCACACGCCACAGGATTGCCACGGCGCCGGCCAGGTCGGCGCCGCGGGCATCACACCCGTTCAGCGGGCATAGAAGGCGCGCATCTCCTGCATTGCCTGACGTACAGCGGGCGAGATCGTTTCCTCCAGTGGATTCAGCTGACGATCCACCACGCGCCAGCCGCCGGTAGTATTGATCACGGTAATGCGATCGTCCTCGATCACGGCGTTGTCCAGATAGCTGCTGGAGGTGACCCAGTCATGATCCAGCCCCGGCTTCAGCAGGTCCTGGCCCTGAGCATAATCGGAAACCGGGTTGCTGCACCCCAGTACGTGACGCATCAGCATCGGCACCACGTCCATGTGGCTGGTCGTGCCGCGATGCTCGCCCGGGGTCACGCCGGGGCCGTGAACGATCATCGGCACCTCGGTCTGGGGCGCGGCAAAGTGGCTATTATGGCCCCAGTAATTGCGACCGAAGTCATTGAACGACTCGCCATGATCACCGGTGACTATCACCAGGGTGTTCTGCCACTCGCCGTGACGCTTCAGATCCTCGATCACGCGACCAATGCGCTGATCCAGGTTGTAGACAGCATTGCGATGCAGGTTGAAGTAGGGTTCGGGATCGGTGTCCGGCCCCAGGTCCAGATAGTTCATGCTGGAGGCCGAGGGCTGAAAGGGTGTTTCACCGCCCTTCGGTACGCTGTAGCCGTGCGGCGCATCATAGAAGACCATGCCGAACCAGGGGCGCTTCGCATCGCCGGCGCGGCGTCGGGCCTGCCAGTCGAGCCAGGCCTGGGTAGTCAGCCGATCCCGTTCAGCGGGGGTGTCACCTCCGGGCGAGGAGTGCAACTTGGGCACCGACGAAAAGATCGAACGGTCGAAGCCGACGCTGTCGAGACTCGCCGAGGCGAAAATCCCCAGCCGGTAATCGTTGGCCTGCAGCTGCTCGAGCAACAGCGACGGTGTCTGGGAGTTCTGCAGCCGATGATAGTAGTTGCCGGTCAGGCTGTAGAACAGGCTCATGACCCCGGTGCGGGTGCTGTTGCCGCCGCTGTAGTGGTTCATGAAACGCAGCGAATCGCCCTTCAGCTCGCTCACCATGACCGGCGTGTTGCGCGGCCCGTACTCATCGTGGCGCCAGGTGTCGACCAGCACCAGCAGCACGTTGGGCGGCGTGTCGCCCGGGCTGCACTGCAACGGCGCCTTAGGCCAGTCGATATCGTCGGGCGCCTCGTGGGTGATGTCGGCCCGCGCCGCCCGCATGGCGCGCGGGTCGAGCCAGCCGTGAGCCTCCATGAAGCTCTTGGCCGTGGCCGGGAACAGCAGCGGAAAGATGTTGACCTGCTGGGTCACGCTGCGCTGGTAGCGGGCATCCGCGACGATGTGAATGGCATGACTGGCCACCAGCGCCAGCAGCAGCACGCCGCTGCCTCGCCATAGTGGCAGCCGGCGCACTCGATCGCAGCCCAATAGCCGCCAGGCCAGCCAGGCCTCGGCCAGCCACACACCGAGCGACACCCCGGCGACGATCAACCAGGTCGAGGTCGTGAAGCTGAAGATCTCGCCGTTCTTGTCGTTGAGGAACAACGACACCATGAAGTGATTGATATGAAAGCGGTACTGGGCGAACACCACGGTGTCCACCAGCATCAGGCACAAGCCGGCCATGGCCAGCAGACTGGCCGGCAGCCACAGCACGCGCCGGGGAAGAACCAGCGCCAGCACGGCCAGAGGCAGCCACACCAGCAGGGTCAAAAAACCGAAGTGCCCGATCCAGGTCACGATCAGATAGGTGACCCCCAGCGGATTGTGCGGCACCTGCAGAAAAGGCGTGTAACGCAGCGCGATCAGCCAGACGGCTACCAGGTTGACCAGCGCGAAAGCCAGCGACCCCCGTAGCCGCTGCCGTAGGGGAGAAGAAGGTGTCGAGTTCATGGACCTGCAACAGCAATGACGTGAAGGAGCGCCAGTATGGCACGTTCAGCCACGCCTGCGCAGGTCTCCCCTGCCCGTGTCAGACGTCCCGCGCCAGGCGAAAGCCGGTAAAGGCCCAGCGTGCCGGCGGCGGGAAGAAATTGCGATAACTGGCCCGCACATGCGCCTGCGGCGTAACACAGGCACCGCCACGCAGCACCATCTGCCCCGACATGAACTTGCCGTTGTACTCGCCCAGGCTCCCGGGCGCGGTGCGAAAACCGGGATAGGGGCGATAGGCACTGCCGGTCCATTCCCAGACATCACCGAACAGCTGACCCGGCCCCTCTCCCGGCGCTGCCGCGGCCACCGGCTGCAGATGGTCGGATTCGGCCAGATTGCCCGCCGGCGCCGCGTCACGGGCGGCAACCTCCCATTCGGCTTCGTCGGGCAACCGCGCCCCGGCCCAGCGAGCATAGGCGTCTGCCTCGAAGAAGCTCACATGACAGACCGGCGCCTCGAGATCCACCGGCCTGAGCCCGCCGAGTGTAATGTGATGCCAGACCCCGCCCTCACGGAACCAGTAAAGCGGTGCCTGCCATCCGGCGTCGTTGACCTGCTGCCAGCCATCGGCGAGCCAGTGGTCGGGGCGGCGGTAGCCGCCATCCTCGATAAAGGCCAGGAACTCGCCATTGGTGACCGGCCTCGCGGCGAGCTCGAAGGCCTCGAGAAAGCGCCGGTGACGAGGGCGTTCGTTGTCGAACGAGAACCCGGTGTCCGTGTCCGCCACGCCGATCACCTGCACCCCGGCCGGGTAGGCATGCCAGGCGAGCGGCGCCGCCTCGACCGAGGGCGGCGGTGCCAGATCGCCACGGTAGGCCGGATTCAGCGGATTCTGGGCGAGAATGTGCTTGATATCCATGAGCAGCAGTTCCTGATGCTGCTGTTCATGGTGCAAGCCCAGTTCAATACGTTCGCGGATGGTGTCGACATGCTCGGCCGGCGGTGCCTGCAGCAGCCGCTCCATGGCCTGGTCCACATGAGCGCGATAACGGTATATTTCCGCCACGGTAGGGCGTGAAATCACCCCGCGCCGCGGGCGTGGGAACGGCTGGCCATGCGTCTCGTAGTAGGAATTGAACAGGCGGTCGTAGGCCAGGTCGAAGGGCCGGTAGCCGTTCAGGAACGGGATCAGCAGGAACGTCTCGAAAAACCAGCTGACATGCGCCAGATGCCACTTGGGCGGGCTGACGTCGGGCATGCTCTGGACGACGTAGTCTTCGGCATGCAACGGTGCACAGATCGTCTCGCTGGCCAGGCGCGTCTTTCGATAGCGCGGCCCCCACGCGCCGGCCAGGTCGCAGGGGGCGTCATCGACGTGCGACATGAAGGAAGAGGACATGCTGCGGCTCCTGAAAATTCCGGTGTCATCCTTGGCTGCTCGTCCTCAGCGTAGGCAGCCATGCCGGACCTTCAAGGCTCTCTTGTCATTTCACAGGGCTTTTACAACGCCAGGCCACAGGCGACGCCCGACGACCAGGCCCACTGGAAGTTGTGGCCGCCCAGCTCACCGGTCACATCCAGCACCTCCCCGATGAAGCGCAGCTGTGGAAGCCCGTCGACGGCAAAGGTCTTCGACGAGATCGCGCCGGTATCCACCCCGCCCAGCGTCACCTCAGCGGTGCGCCAGCCTTCAGTGCCGGCCGGCTTGAGGGTCCAGTGATTGAGACGCTCTCCCCAGCGCTGCAGGCGGGCATTGCTGCACTCGGCGAGCACGCCGTCATCCTCGTACCATTCCACCAGCGCCTGCGACAGGCGCCTGGGCAGCTGCTGGCCCAGCCAGGTCGACAGATGGCGGCGCGGGGTCGACTCGCGCGCCTCGCGCAATGCCGCCACGGCGTCCAGCCCGGGCAGCAGGTCGATCTCCAGGGCGTCCCCCGGCTGCCAGTAGCTGGAAATCTGCAGCATCGCCGGCCCCGACAGGCCGCGATGCGTGAACAGCAACGGCTCGCGGTAACGTCCGTCGCGACACCGCACCTCCACCTCGCAGGACACGCCGGACAGGGCGGCGGCCCGAGCCTTCCACTGCGAGGTCAGGGTGAAGGGCACCAGCGCGGCACGCAGATCGGTCACCGCCAGACCGAACTGACGCGCCACATCGTGCCCGAAGCCGCTGGCGCCCATCGTGGGAATCGACAGCCCGCCGGTGGCGATGACCACCGCGCCCGTGTCGATCGGGCCGTGGCTCGTGGTCAGGCGCATGCCCTCACCGTGGCGCTCGATACGCGCGATCGACGTCGCCAGCTGGAGCGTCACGCCGGCCCAGTCGCATTCGGTCAGCAGCATGTCGAGAATCGGCCGTGAGGAGTCGGCACAGAATAGTTGCCCGGGGGCCTTCTCGACCGGTTCGATACCATGACGCTCGACCAGCTCGAGGAAATGCTCGGGGCGATAGCGCTTGAGCGCCGAGATACAGAAGTGCGGGTTGGCGGAAAAGAAATGCTGTGGCCCGGTCGCCAGGTTGGTGAAGTTGCAGCGGCCACCCCCCGACATCAGGATCTTCCTGCCGGGCTTGCCGGCATGATCGAGCACCAGCACGCGCCGGCCGGCGTAACCGGCGGTCAGCGCACACATCAGGCCGGCGGCACCAGCGCCGATGACCACCACATCGGGATTGGACTTCATCCTCACGGGCTCCGGGACGACAATGGAGGCGGCATTCTACCAATCCCGCTCCCATGAGCCAGGCCGTCGCCCCGGATTCTCTGCTAGGCTCAGAATACGGCTCTCATGGAGGCTCTCTCATGCTCGAATGGATCGACGCCCCGGCACCCCACGTACTGGCCATGCGCCTCGGCGGCCGGCTCGATGCGGACGAACTGCAGACCATCATCGATGCCATCGAAGCCGCCAAGACCCATCACCCTAGAGTCAGTCTTTACCTGGATCTCGATGCGTTACGCAGCATGACCCCCACGGCCCTGCTGCGCGATATCGGTTACGGACTTACCCAGGTCGGCCAGCTGGACCATTTTCACCACGTGGCCATCGTCTCGGACCAGCACTGGCTGAGGCCGGTGGCGGCACTGGAAAGCCGCCTGTTCGCGCCGCTGACGGTACGGGTGTTTACCAACCACCAGCATCAAGCGGCCATGGACTGGGCCAGCGAATTGCCGAATCACCCGGCTCCGGCCGCCTCGGACCGACGAGCCGGGTGATTCGCGACACCACTCGGCTCAGGCGATGCAACGCTCCGCCAGCACTGGGGAAAGCGGCGAGTATTCACCGGGCACGCTCTCGGCGAGCAACCGGCATTCGGCACGCTTCTGGGCGACGATGTCCTTGAGCAGGGGCTGCCAGGCGGTCACCGCATTGAGGCCGAACCAGAAGCGGTAGCACGACAAGGACTGCTCGGCCCTCTGTAGCGCCTCCCGAATGAGCTGCGAGGCCATGCCTTCATCGGTAACGAAGAAGTGGCTGCAAGCGGGTGCCTCGGCCAGTACCCGGGAGTTGGCCTTCAGCGTCGCTCGCTCCACCAGTTGCATGCGCTCTGCCGTGCTTGCCAGCGCCTTGACGCGCTCGCGACACTCGCCGGCGAGAATATCGAAGAGTCGGCTCACGGCCGGCTGATAAGCCAGAAAGCGCAGCGACAACTGGTAATAGTGCGCGCCCTCTTCCGCCTCATGCGCAATGGCCCGGAGGCTCCCCTCCTCGGGCAGCAGCACAGTCTTCTTGGTGTCGAGTGCGACCAGCATGGCACTCCCCCCTGTAATAAAGTGGCGTGTGACACCGTGCGGCTTTGACCCGCCGACCGGCATTCTGATTGTTTTGTTGCGTCTTGCGGCGCACTGTAGTCAGCGAGGCTTCAATAAACTTTGATGGAGGTCATGCGTGTGCCGATAGCCTAAAAAAGACCAGCAAACTCACCTGATCTTGATGGCGAATACCAGCCTTTTTCCCCTCTGAACCCTCTTCCATACTCACAATGCATACCCGGTATCGGGAGGGGGAAATGACGACACACAGCCGCATCCCGCCAATGGCGCGCCAGGCCAATGCTCGTTGCCAGACATGCGGCCTCAGTTCACTCTGTACACCGTCGACACTGACGTTTCAGGAGATGGAACAGTTCGAGTCGCTGACCCGGCAATCCCCACCGCTGCACAAGCGTCAGGTACTGTTCCAGCAGGGCGCCACCTTCTCCAGCTTCTTCATTGTTCGTTCGGGCAGCCTCAAGCAGTCGTCGCGCTTGCCCTCGGGCGAGGATCAGGTCACCCAGTTCTTCCTGCCCGGCGAGTGGGTCGGCCTCGACGGGGTCGGCGACCAGCGCTATCCGGGCAGTGTGGTCGCGTTGGAAACCACCACGGTCTGCGAGGTGCCCTTCAAGCGTCTGGAAGGCCAACACCCGTTGGTCATCGAGATGCGCAATCACCTCTTTCACGCCATGAGCCGGGAGATGCACCACGAGCGCATGCTGGTACGCCTGTTGCTGCGCCGTACCTCCGATGTGCGACTGGCCAGCTTCTTCTTGGCCATGTCCGCACGCTTCCGGCGACGCGGTTACTCTCCCTACTGCTTCCGGCTGGCCATGTCCCGGGGCGATATCGGTAATTATCTGGGTCTGGCGGTGGAAACGGTGAGCCGGCTTCTGAGCCGCTTCCAGCAGCAGCAGCTGATGGATACCCGCGGCCGTGAGTTCCAGATTCTCGATCTCGAGGGACTGCGGCGACTTGCCGAAGGCGAGGGTCGACAGGCCTCGCTCGGCTGAGTCGGGCGGCGACCGACTTGCTCCAACGATGCGTACCGCGAGTATGGCGTATCAGGACTCGCGCCCTGACCTACCGGAGACCGGCATGACGCTCAGCCCCCCGCTTGTCTTCAGCCTGACGGCCGACAGCGACTTTGCCGGCCACGTTGCCGGGCACGCGGGCGCCGAGCACGGTAGTCACAAGGAGCGTGCTTTCGAGGATGGTGAGCACAAGATACGGCCGACCATGAGCGTGCGCGAGCGTGACATCTACCTCGTGCAGTCACTCTACGGCAGCCCGGAGCAGGCCGTCAGCGACAAGCTGATACGGGTGTTGTTCCTGCTCGGGGCGCTCAGGGACGCCGGCGCAGCGCGCCTCACCATGGTCGCCCCCTACCTGGGCTATTCGCGCAAGGACCGCCGCACCAAGCCGCGCGATCCGGTCACCACTCGCTATATCGCTCAGCTGTTCGAGGCCATGACCATAGACCGCTTCGTCACGCTCGACGTGCATAACGTGGCCGCCTTCCAGAACGCCTTCCGCTGCCCGAATGACATGCTCGAGACCCGACACGCCCTCATCGACGCCTGGCTCGGCCACAATCCTTCTCCCGAGCGGCTATGCGTGGCTTCCCCGGACGTCGGCGGCGTCAAGCGCGCCGATGCCTTCCGGGAATCGCTCGAGCGACGGCTCGGCCAAGAGATTCCGCTGGCCTTCATGGAGAAAAAGCGCAGCGAGGGACGGGTGACCGGCAAGCTCGTCGCCGGCGATGTCGAGGGGCGCACCGTGCTGGTCGTCGATGACCTGATCGCCAGCGGCACCACCATGACCCGTGCAGCCAGAGCCTTTCTCGAGCACGGGGCGGCGCAGGTTCACGCCCTGGCCACCCACGGGCTCTTTTCGGAACACTCCGACACGATCCTCGCGACCGACGACCTGAGCCGTCTCATGGTCAGCAACACCGTGCCGCCGTTTCGCCTTCGGGACTCGGCGGTGAGAGACAAGCTCGACGTGATCGATGTCACACCGCTACTCGGCGAGGCGATCCGTCGCCTGCACACGGGCGGGTCGCTGGTCGAGCTCGCCGAAGGCGGCATGGCCTGACGTTTCGGCACCCTCCGCCTCAAGGTAAGGCAATTCCCCGGTCGAGTCCGGTTTCGGCCAGATACTCCTCGGCCATATCGAGATAAGCGTCAGCCTTGCATCGCCAATGCTGCGGATCACGACAATCCTCGTCGAGTAGATGCCAGGCGGCCAGCAGGGCACGCAGGAATGCACGGTAGGCTTGATAGAAGGCCACCAGCCTTGGCGGACAGCCATCACCGCTGAGCGATGCGTAGCAGGCGAGAATCACGTCCCCTACCCAGGCGGCCCCTTTACGCCGGCACTCCATGGCCAGAAAGCCGAGTTCATCGAGCGGATCGAGACGACGCAGGTCACGATCGAATTCCAGGCAGTCGATGATCTGGGGCGGGTCGATCAGACAGATGTGCTGCGGGCGCAGGTCGCCATGCGCCTCGACGATTCGACCGGCAACCACGCGCGCCTCGAAGAGGTCGGGATGGCGGCTCAGAAACGCCTGAAGCCCGGCTTCAAGGCAACGCACGCGGTGGTGATCCATTCCCAAGCGGGCGTCACACAGCGAGTCGGCATGCTCGCCAAGGGTACGCTGAAAATACCCCCGATACTCGGCACCGGTCAGCGGCTCGGGCTCGGCCTGCCGATACAGTGCGACCAGTCGCTCGACCACCGGCTCCAGGTCAGCACATGAGATACGTCCGGTGGCAATGCGACGGTCCAGCATCTCCTCGCGGGGAAGGCGTCGCATCTCGACCAGCCAGTCCTGTACCGCATCCCCGGGAGCCGGTTCCCGGCACAACCGCACGTCGCCGGTGCTATTGCGTACCAGTGCCACCACGCCCAGATAGGTCGGCGCGGCCAGACGGCGATTGAGCGTGACTTCGGCCAGGCAATTGGCGCGCCGAGCCGCGAGGGTGGTGAAGTCGACATGATCCCAGACGACCGGTTTCTTCAGCTTGTAGACACGTTGTGGGGTGAGAAACACCCAGGACACATGGGTTTCCACCACCTCGACGGGCGAAGCGATACCATAACTGGCCGGGTTGGAAAGAAATGCACACTTGGCATCCAGCGTCAGTGGCGCCGGCTGTACGAGCCGTGGCATCGGCGATGGCCCCCTGCGGCGCCGGAACGGCGGAACCGACAATCGGTCTCTTCACCATAGCAGACCGGCCATGCCCGCTTGCAAAGCGCAGCGGCCTGCTTTTGACTGTCCCGCATTGCCGACAGGAGCCCACCGATGCACGACCCGTCACTGCTGAGTCGCCTTCCCTTCCGCTATGCCCCCTACACCCTCAGCCTGATCGGCCTGGTCGTCTCGCTGGCACTCTGGCCTGCCGCACCGGGATGGGGCTGGGCGGCCCTGTTCCTTGGGGCTCTGGCCGCGCTGGGTACCTACGACCTGTGCCAGAAGCGCCACACCGTGAGCCGCAACTACCCGATCCTCGCCCATTTTCGCTACTGGCTGGAGTCGATCGGCCCTGAAATCCGCCAATACTTCATCGAGTCGGATACCGACGCCCGGCCATTCTCCCGCGAGCAACGCTCCCTGGTCTATCGGCGCGCCAAGAACGTCTCGGACAAGAAGGCCTTCGGTTCGATACAGAATCTCTACGCCGAGGGCTACGAGTGGATGAGCCCCTCGTTGCGACCGGCGACGATCGACGATCATGACTTCCGCCTGGTGATCGGCGCCGACTGCGCCCAGCCCTATTCGGCCAGCGTGTTCAACATTTCGGCGATGAGTTTCGGGGCGCTTTCGGCCAATGCCATCGGCGCCCTGAACAAGGGAGCGAAGCAGGGCGGCTTCTATCACGACACCGGCGAGGGCGCGATCTCGCCCTACCACCGCTACGGTGGCGATCTCGTCTGGGAAATCGGCTCGGGCTACTTCGGCTGTCGCAACGAGGATGGCAGCTTCAGCGAATCACGCTTCGTCGAGAACGCCACCCTCGAGTCGGTCAAGATGATCGAGATCAAGCTCTCGCAGGGCGCCAAGCCGGGCCACGGCGGGATTCTCCCGGCCGCCAAGGTGACGCCGGAAATCGCCGCCACCCGCGGGGTTCCACAGGGCCGGGATGTGGTCTCGCCGGCCGGCCACAGCGCCTTCACCACGCCTCTGGAAATGATGGCCTTCATCGAGCGCTTGCGGCACCTGTCCGGCGGCAAGCCGGTGGGCATCAAGCTGGCCATCGGCCACCCCTGGGAGTGGTTCGGGCTGGTCAAGGCGATGCTGGAAAGCGATACCCGCCCGGACTTCATCGTCGTCGACGGGGGTGAAGGCGGCACCGGCGCCGCCCCGCTGGAGTTCATCAATCGTCTGGGCATGCCGCTGACCGAGGCCCTGCTGCTGGTCCACAACACCCTGGTCGGCGCCGGGCTCCGCGAACGCATCCGTGTCGGCGCCTCGGGCAAGATCATTTCGGCCTTCGACGTGGCCCGCACGATCGCCCTGGGGGCCGACTGGTGCAATGCCGCGCGCGGCTTCATGTTCGCGCTGGGCTGCATTCAGTCGATGTCCTGCCATACCGACCGCTGCCCCAGTGGCGTGGCGACCCAGAACCCGCATCGCGGGCGCAAGCTGGATGTCGCCGACAAGTCGCGACGCGTCGCCCAGTTCCACGAGAACACCCTGAAGGCGCTGGCCGAGATGCTCGCCGCCGCCGGTCTGACGCACCCCGAGCAGCTCGGCCCCGAACACGTCCTGCGCCGGGCCTCGCGAACCGAGATCCAGACCCTGGACACCCTCTACGCCTATCTCGAGCCGGACGAGCTGCTGCACGGGACGCCGGAGCATCATGTCTTCCGTCATTTCTGGGAAAGCGCCCGCGCCGATGCCTTTCATCCGCCGCAGGAGCTGCTCGAGCGGCGGATGACCAAGCTGCGCTGAGCGCGCCCTCTAGGCGAGGGCGCGTTGTACCAAGGCTTTCGCCTCTCCCGGCAGGTCGATCGTCATTGCGAGTTCGTGGCCGCGCGGCGACATCTTGGCCCAGGTCTTGCGCAGAATGCGCAGGATCTTGTCCTCGTCGTGACGCGTCGCGAACTCGGCAAACTCGTTGTCGAGAAAGACCAGGCAGGCGGTATCCTCCAGCGCCCGGGTTTCGGGATCGCGCCGCAGCCCTTCCTTGCGGATCAGGCGCGCGACCCGCTCGCAGGTTGCCTCGTCATAGTCGACATCGCGCAGGACCTCGGCCGCCATGTCTGCCTGTCGGCGCCCCAGGTCGCGGCGCCAGGCCAGATAACCCGGGCGGTCGCGCGGATAGTCGTCCCGGGGAATCTGCCAGCGCTGCAGGTGCTGCGCGCGTACCGCCAGGCGCAGGGCCTCGGACGCCTCGGGTGCCACCCGTTCCAGCCAGGCGCTCATGCAGCGGGCATAGTGAAGCTCGTGGGGCAGTGTCTCGCCATCGACCTGTACGGTGCGCGGGTCTTCGCCGTGCAGGGCATCGAGACGTTCGAGGGCGCGTGCAAGGCGCGTGTCGGTCTGGGTCATGCCGGTTTCTCTCCAGCGTTCTGTGGCCCTTCACCTTACGGCACGCAGCGTTGGTAGTACCATACGGCCCTGCCATGTCAGGCACGGTGGCCAGGACGGCCGCCCGACACACGGAAAGGAGACCCCATGTCGCAAAGTCTGTTCTTCGTCGTGGCCGGCAGCGCCCTGGTGCTGCTGGCAACCTACGACGCCGCCCGCACCACGCTCTCGGCCTCGAGTTCCGGCCCGGTCACCAACCGCGTGATCAGCCTCACCTGGCAGGTCCTGCTGTGGCAGCATCGACGCCGACGCAACCACGCCCTGCTCGCGGCCGCCGGTCCCTGCATCGCCAGCGCCCTGATGCTGAGCTGGATCGTCATCGCCTGGGCGGGCTGGTGGCTGCTGTTCAGCAGCGAACCGCTCGCGGTGGTCAATGCCACTTCACGGGTCGCCGCCTCGCTGGGCGAGCGCGCCTACTTCACCGGCTACACGCTCACCACCCTAGGCTACGGCGACTTCGTGCCCGCCAACGCCTTGTGGCGCTTCTTGAGCGTGGTCGCCGCCAGCAACGGCCTGATCCTCTTCACGCTGGCCGTGACCTACATCGTGCCGGTGGTGTCGGCGGTCACCCACAAGCGCCAGTTGGCCCTGACGATCAGCGCGATCGGCCGCACGCCCTGCCGGATCGCCGCCGCTACCGCCGGTGACGGCGATTACCGGAGTCTGGCCAACCAGCTGCAGCAGGTGCAGGGCGACATCGCCAGCCTGGGCCAGCAGCATCTGGCCTACCCGGTCCTGCACTATTTCCACAGCCGGCACGCGGATCATGCCCTGCCGGTCGCTCTGGCCCGGCTTTATCAGGCTCTGGTGGTTCTGCAGCACGCCTGCCCCGCCCTGCCCGCGACGGTGCGCTTTCAGTTGGCGACCACACAGGCCCTGATCGATGGTTTCCTCGCCACGCTGGACAGCGCCTTCATCCATCCGGCCTCGCGTTCCCCGCGGCTTCCGTCGCTCGATGACTTCGCGACTCTGCCGGGTATCACGCACGACGATGAAGCCTGGCGGCGGATGCACGCGACGCTGGGCAACCAGCGTCTGCTGCTCGCCTATATCGAAAAGGATGGCTGGGCCTGGCACGACGTGTGGGGAGACGGGCTTGCCCGTGAGTAAGCGCGCCCGCGATTCAGGGTACTCAACGACAACAGGCACCCCGCGGGGTGCCTGTTGCGTCTCGTCGGGCAACGGCCCGAACGGTCGTGCCATCCGGCATCATTCCACCGGGGTCAAGGCACGCCAGTCCTTGCGGTTGGCGAGGAATTCCGGCCGCGGACGATTGCCGCAGTACGGATCGTGAAGCGTGTTCTCGACGCTGTTGTAGACGAAGAACAGGTTGCTGCGCGGCCAGCAGGACATGTTGATGTTGGAGCCGTGCATGGTGTTGCACTCGAACATCACCAGCGAGCCGGCCGGCCCCTTGGGCGCCTCGATGTCGCCCTCGACCATCAGGTCGCGCAGGCTGGCCTCGTCCGGCACGCCGATCTCCTGGCTCTTCAGCGATTCCTTGTAGTTGTCCTCCGGCGTGCGCCCCACGCAGGGCACGAACTGCCGATGGGAACCGGGAATCAGCATCAGCGGGCCGTTGAACTCACCGTTGTCGGTGAGGATGATCGAGCAGCTCAGCGAGCGCATGCGCGGCATGCCGTCCTCGCTGTGCCAGGTCTCGAAGTCCGAGTGCCAGTCGAAGCCCTTGCCCTTGAAGCCGGGCTTGTAGTTGATGCGTGACTGGTGGATGTAGACCTCGCTGCCGAGAATCTGCTGGACCATCGCCAGCAGGCGCGGGTCCCGGGTCAGGCGGCTGAAGTGCTCGGAGACCTCGTGAATGCCGAAGACCGAGCGAATTTCCTGCTTGCCCGGCTCGAGGATCGTGCCCTCGGAGAGCTTGAGGTCCTCGTCATCCTCGTAGTCGCGCAGCTCCTGCAGGAAGGCATCCATTTCTTCCTGGCCGAAGAACCCATCGAAGGACAGGAAACCCTTCCTGTCGAACTCGTCGAGCTGTGCCTCGCTGAGCGGCCCGCGGGCGCGCTGCTCGCCGTCACTGTGCACCACGGGGTCGATGCGTTCGAACATGCCCAGCTTGCGCTCCAGGCGGGTCGGGAACAGGTCCTGAGTCTCTTTCATCGCAAACTCCTCCTTTAGTCTGCCGTTGAAAGGGTCACAATTGACCGATTCCGCCCCAACGTAGTCGCCAAGTCGCGCCGGCACAAACCCGTGATGTGATGTTTCGTTACCGTGCCGAGACTCCGGCGATCACCCGGCTCCATGACCGGTGTGCATGGCCTCCCGCGGGTTGCGAGGATAGAAGCGCGCCGGCAGTCGCTCGATGTGCGAAAAGCTCCGGGTGTCCTTGTAGGGCATCTTCATGTAGCCGGACACCCCCAGCCCGCGGATCAGCGGCACGGCGTCGAGCATGGCGGCGAGGCAGGCACGGAATTCCCCCTCGCGGGAGGGATCGAGCAGCCGATAGTAACTGTGAATCTTCAGGTGGGTCGGCAACGCCTCGAAGATGATCAGCCCGGTGTGATGGATCGCATTGAGCGCCTCGAGCTGACGCAGGATCGCCGCGGGAAGCTGCAGGAACTCCTCGGGGTCGGGGCCGTCCTCGAAATAGGAATGGACCCGGGTGCGATCCTCGATCTCGGGCACGGCGCTGACCTCGTAGGGCAGTGCCATGCCCGGTGGAGGGCGAAACGGCGTCTCGGGGCCGGGGCGATCGATGTGCCGCGTGTCACGGGCATTGAAAAGGCAGCTCTTGAAGATGCCGCGGCGGTAGATTGCCCGCGCCAGCGTGACCATGTTGTTGACCGCGGCGACGAAGGCGCGCTTGAGCGACGGGTCGTGCAGGTCGAGCACGCTGTCGATGTACACGCCGTCGCTCGCCCAGCGGACCGCCAGGCCGCCCACCACGGGGTACCTGCCGAGCCGGCTGACCGCGGCGAGAAAGGCCTTCTCGGTCTCGCCCATGCCCTGCATGAAGGTCCGGTAATAGCGGTCGAGCTGGACGTCGTTGACCGCCCGCAGGGTGTCGGTGGCCACCGCCTCGCGCAGGAACGCCTTGCGCGAGCTGTAGACCACGGTATCGATCCCGCCGCGTCCGGGCCTGGCCCAGACCGGGATCTGCGCCGGCTCGGTCGGCTCGGGCAGGTCGACCATCACCAGCCGCGCCAGACGCGGCATCGCGGCGAGGAAGTAGTCGCCGGCCCGGCGGCGGCGTTGCGGATCGCTGTCGAGCATGCCGTCCAGCACACGGGCGAACTCGACGGGCAGGCCCAGCGCCGTCGCCGGGATCGCGCGGTGGCCGAAGCGACATGACTGCGCCGAGGCCAGCGCGTAGAGCGTGGCGGCCGCTCCCTGCTCGTCGAAGCGGGGCGATGACAGGCCGCCGTTCAACTGCTCGTCGCCGATGAAATAGACATCGCCCAGCCGGGCGTTGGTGTGCTGCAGGTCGCCGGACATCAGCTCCATGACGTTGCTGGACACGAACTGACCGTTGGCATCGAGCTGGGCGAACACCGAGGAGCCCCAGTCGATCAGCGCCACGCGCTCGGTGCGCGGGTCGAACACCAGGTTGGAGGGCTTGATGTCGCCGTGAACCACCGGCTTGCCATGCGGCCCGGCTTCGCGACGCAAGCTGCGCAGGATGTCGGCGAGCTGGGCAGCGATGTGCACCACCAGGCGCGGCGGCAGGCGCCCGTGACCCAGCGAATACTCCTCGAGGTTGCTCCCCGGCGCCCGCTCCATGACCAGGATCGATTGCCGGCGAATGCGCTGGAAGGCGACCAGCCGGGGTACCCGCGGATGATCGACCTGCTCGAGCATGAACGCCTCTTCCTCCAGGCGGTCCTGGAGGTGCCGGGGCAGGGTGATCCGCGAGAACTTGAAGACGTGATGCTCGTCACGCGCCGAGACCCCGGCAAAGACGAAGCCGTAGGCCCCCCGGCCCACCAGCTCGGTGTCGCGATAGCCGAGCTGCTCGAGCTGGGTGCGGCACAGCGCGACCCAGTCCTTGAGCTTGCGGGCATCGTCGTGACTGAGCAGGTAGATCGACTGCTCTTCGGGGATGTAGAACTGTTCGAGCGTATCCCGGGCCATGCCGCCCTCCCCGTATCGCTCAGGCCATGTCGAGCAGCATGGTCTGCGGCGCCTCGAGGTAGTCCTTCCAGCGGTTGCAGAAGCGCGAGATGGTGCCGCCGTCGATGATCCGGTGGTCCCCCGACCAGGTGATGGTCATGATCGAACGCGACACCACCCTGCCCTCGGCATCGAAGCGCGGCAGGGTCTGGACCCGGCCCAGGGCAACGATCGCCACCTCCGGCGGATTGATGATCGGCGCCGCATAGGTGCCGCCCAGGGCACCGATATTGGAGATGCTGATGGTGCCGCCCTGCAGGTCGGCCTGCGCGACCCGGCCCTCGCGGGCGGCCTCGGTCAGCCGCGCCACCTCGGCGGCAATCTCGCGCACGCTGAGCCGCTCGACACGCTTGACGTTGGGTACCAGCAGCCCCGCTCGACTGTCCACCGCCATGCCCACATTGCAGTGCGGCTGGTAGTGGATCTCGCGGCCGTCGTCGCTGAGCCGGCTGTTGAGGATCGGATAGGCCGTCACCGCCAGGCCCAGCGCCTTCATGACCAGCGGCATCAGCGTCAGCCGGATGCCATCGCGCTCGACCAGCGGCTTGAGCCGTTCGCGCAGTGCCAGCAGCTCGGTCACGTCGATCTCGTCGCCGTAGCTGAAATGGGGAATGGTCGCCGCCGCCTCGCTCATGCGCCGGGCCATCGCCGCGCGCACCCCGCGAAGCGGCTCGACGCGTACCTCGTCCTGCGTCGCCCGCTCGGTGGTGACGCTCTCGCCGGCTCCTGCCGGTGCCGGGGTTCCGGCGCGTCGCGCTTTCTCGAAGGCGAGGATGTCCTCCTTGAGCACCCGACCGTGCTTGCCGGACCCCGGCACGTCCCTGAGGCTCACCCCGAGCTCGCGCACCAGGCGCCGCACCGCCGGGCTGGCGGGAATCCGCCCGTAGGGCCCCCTGCCCGTGTTCGCGCGGGAACATGCTCGGGGACGTTCGGCAGCCGCCGTTTCGGTCGGACCGCGCTCGGTCGGACCGCGATCGGTCGGGCCGGGACGCGCCGGCTCGTGGCGGGGTGACGGGACAGCCGCGCCGGCCTGCCGGTCACGCGGTACATAGGCGAACAGCGGCGCGTGAACGCGGGCGCTCTCCCGAGGCTGGTAGTAGAGCCGCGTGACGCGACCGGCCCGGGGCGCGGTGATCTCGACCAGCGCCTTGTCGGTCATCACGTCGACCACCGGCTGGTCTTCGTCGATCTCGTCGCCCTCGCGGATACGCCATTCCACCACCTCGCACTCGACGATGCCCTCGCCGATATCCGGCAGGATGAAGTCCTCGCTCGCCGCGTCCTCATCCTCGCCCTCGCGGCCGGACGCGTCGCTCGAGGGAGCACTCGACGCGTCGGACACCTCCGCCTGAGCCGGTGATTCCTCGGTGCCGGCGGCCGAGGCTTGCTCCAACGGCTCACCCTCCAGCGGCTCGACGGCGAACAGCGGCGCATGCACGCGGGCCGTCTCGCCCTCGCGGTGGTAGAGACGGGTCACGCGCCCGGCGTGAGGCGCCGGGATCTCGACCAGCGCCTTGTCGGTCATCACCTCGGCGACCGGCTGGTCCTCCTCGATGACGTCGCCCTCCTGGATCAGCCACTTGACCAGCTCGCACTCGACGATGCCTTCGCCGATGTCCGGCAGAATGAAATCGCTCATGTCCTGTCTCTCCCGAACTCGCCGCTCAATAATCGATGGTGGCCTTGATCGCCTCGAGGACCTTCAGGTGATCCGGCAGGTACTCCTTCTCCAGCGTCAGCGGGAAGGGCGTGTCCAGGCCGGTCACCCGGGCGATGGGCGACTCCAGGTAGAGAAAGCAGCGATGCTGGATGGTGGCGGCGATCTCGGCGGCGAACCCGCCGGTCAGCGGCGCCTCGTGGCTGATCACCAGGCGGCCGGTCTTGAGCACCGACTCGGCCACGGTCTCGACGTCCCAGGGCAGGATGCTGCGCAGGTCGATGACCTCGCAGGAGATTCCCTCCTTGCCGGCCAGCTCCGCCGCCCTGTCGACGACCTCCATCTGCGCGCCCCAGGCCAGCAGGGTGATGTCCGTGCCCTCGCGGGTGATTTCCGCCTCGCCCAGCGGCAGCTCGTAGTCCTCGTCCGGCACCTCGCCGACGGCGGCGCGATACAGCCGCTTGGGCTCGAGGAACAGCACCGGATCGGGCGTGCGAATCGCGGCCAGCAGCAGGCCCTTGGCCTGGTGTGGATTACGCGGCACGACGATTCTGAGCCCCGGGGTGTGAGCGAAATAGGCCTCCGGAGACTGCGAATGGTAATGGCCCCCCGAGATGCCGCCACCGTAGGGGGTGCGGATGGTCAGCCCGCCGACATCGAACAGATTGCCGGAGCGATAGCGGAACTTGGCGGTCTCGTTGACGATCTGGTCGAAGGCCGGAAAGATGTAGTCGGCGAACTGGATCTCCGCCACCGGCACCGCGCCCTGCGCCCTGCGCCGCCAGCCCGTTGGCGAAGCCGATGATGCCCTGCTCGACCAGCGGGGTGTTGAAGCAGCGATCGCGCCCGTACTTTTCCTGCAGGTGGCTGGTGGCGCGGAACACCCCGCCGAACACGCCGACGTCCTCGCCGAAGCAGACCACCTTCTCGTTGGCGGCCATCGCCGTGTCGAGGGCGTTGTTGATGGCCTGCAGCAGATTCATCTCAGCCATGATCGCGCCCTCCTGCCGCCGCCTTGTCGCGGTCCAGATAGGGGGCGCTCTTGGGGTAGGCGTCCGGATACTTGCGGATGTGCGCCTCGAGCGCGGCGAGCTGCTCGGCCAGTGCCGGGGGCACCTGCGCGTAGACATCGGTCACCAGGGTCTCGAGCGCCGGCGGTCGGCGCTTCTCGGCGGCCTTCATCGCCTCCAGCACCTCGCGGCGCCGGGTTTCCTGCTCGCGTTTCTCGTCATCGTCGCTCCACCAGCCCTGGGCCTCGAGCCAGCGTCGCATGCGCAGGATCGGGTCCTTCTCGCGCCAGGCGTCCTCCTCCTTGCGGCTGCGATAGCCGGAGGGGTCGTCCGAGGAGGAGTGCGCCGCGAGCCGGTAGGTCATCGCCTCGATCAGCACCGGCTGATTGTCGTCGACCGCCAGGGCGCGCGCGGCCCGGGTCGCCTGATGGACGGCCAGCACGTCGTTGCCGTCGACGCGAATCACCTTCATGCGATAGCCGAAGGCCCGCGGGGCGATGCCATCGGCATGGAACTGCTCGTGAGCGGGTGTCGAGATCGCATAACCGTTGTTGCGACACAGGAAGATCACGGGCACCTGCAGCACCGAGGCCATGTTGAGCGCGGCATGAAAGTCGCCTTCCGAGGCCGCGCCCTCGCCGAACACGGTCAGCGTGCAGTGGCCGTCGCCGGCCAGCTTCTGGCCGTAGGCATAACCGGTGGCCTGGGGGATCTGGGTGGCCAGCGGCGAGGAAATGGTCAGGTAGTTGAGCGTCTTCGAGCCGTAGTGGATCGGCATCTGCCGGCCCTTGCCGTGATCGTGCTCGTTGCCGAACAGCTGGTCCATGAACTCGTCGAGGCCGAAGCCGCGGTAGGCCAGCGCGCCCTGCTCGCGGTACTGCGCCATGATCATGTCGCCGGGATCGAGCGCCGCGGTGCTGCCGACCACGGTACCCTCCTCGCCGGTGGACTGCATGTAGAAGCTCAGCCGCCCCTGGCGCTGGGCGGCCAGCATCCGCTCGTCGAGCACCCGGGTGAACAGCATGGCGCGATAGATGCGCAATGCCGTCTCGCGCTCGAGTTCGGGCGGTGCGGCCTGAGGGTGCAGCGTCCCGTCCTGCCGGAGCAGCTCGAGACGGGGAATGTGGAATTCATCGCCGTTCAGGAAGGTCGGTTCATGAACGATGTCCGCGCTGGCTGTTGTACTCATGCTCGTCGCTCCTTGTCGCCTTCCGGATCACGGGAGGCGTGCGTCACACCACAGGACCGGAGCCGAACGCCTCGTGAGCGAGCTCCGGACGGCAGTCGGCCGGGGCGGCGGTCGCCCCCCACACCGTCACTGTAGTCGGCGGCACCGTCGGGGGACGGAACGCGCACCGACGTGACACGGCCGGCTTTCAACGCTGGACGGCCATTCGCGTGTTGACGTTTACGTAACATAGAACACCCTCTCCGCCGCGTCAGTGACTCCGGCGTGCGACGTTAGTCGACGGGACGTGATTTTCTACACTGGAGGAGGAAAGCCATCCATTGCCGGAAGGATCCGTGAAAGGAGACACATCATGGCCATGAACGTGGCGCAGAAACTGATCGACGCTCATCTGGCGCAGGGACGCATGCAACCCGGCGAGCCGATCGCCCTGACCATCGACCAGACCCTGACCCAGGATGCCACCGGCACGATGGTGATGCTGGAGCTCGAGGCGATGGGACTCGACCGGGTCCGAACCGAGGTATCGGCGCAGTACGTCGATCACAACCTGATCCAGGAGGACAACCGGAACCCCGACGATCACCGCTTCCTGCAGAGCGCCGCCGCCCGGCTCGGGGTGTGGTTCTCGCGGGCCGGCAACGGGGTCAGCCACCCGACGCATCAGCAGCATTTCGGCAGGCCCGGCAAGACCCTGCTGGGTTCGGACAGCCACACGCCCGCCGCCGGCTCGATGGGCATGCTGGCGATCGGCGCCGGCGGCATCGACGTGGCGATGGCCATGGCCGGCGAGCCCTTTCACCTCAAGATGCCCGAGATCTGGGGCGTCAAGCTCACCAACGCGCTGCCCGACTGGGTCAGCGCCAAGGACGTGATCCTCGAGATGCTGCGCCGCCACGGCGTCGACGGCGGCACCGGGCGGATCATCGAGTACTACGGCCCGGGGCTCGCCAGCCTGTCGGCGATGGACCGCCACGTGATCGCCAACATGGGCGCCGAACTGGGCGCGACCAGCAGCGTGTTCCCCGCCGACGAGGCGGTGAAGCGCTTCCTGACGGCGGTGGGCCGTCCCGACGACTTCTCGCCGCTCGAGGCCGACGAGGGCGCCGACTACGACGTCCACGAGACCATCGACCTGTCGAACGTGGTACCGCTGATCGCCAGGCCCTCGAGCCCCGGCAACGTGGTACCGGTCCGCGAGGTCGCCGGCGAGAGCCTGTCCCAGGCCTATATCGGCTCGTCGGCCAACCCCGGCTATCGCGACTTCGCCGTCGCCGCGGAGATGGTCAAGGGCCGCCGGGTCAGCGACTGGGTCTCGTTCGACGTCAATCCCACCTCTCGCTCGATCCTCGAGACCCTGACCCGCGACGGTCATGTGCTCAGCCTGCTGGGCGCCGGCGCCCGCCTCCACCAGGCCGGCTGCAACGGCTGCATCGGCATGGGCCAGGCGCCGGCCAACGACACCAACAGCCTGCGTACCACCCCGCGCAACTTTCCCGGTCGCTCCGGCACCCGCGAGGACCGCGTGTTCCTGTGCAGCCCGGAAACCGCCACCGCCTCGGCGCTGAAGGGCGAGATCACCGATCCCCACGATCTCGACGTCGACTATCCCCGGGTCAGCGATCCGGCCGATCCGATCCTCGACAGCCGCCACCTGATGGCGCCGCTGCCCGAACCGGAGTCCTCGCGGATCAAGCTGATCAAGGGGCCCAACATCGCCTCGTTGCCGGAGTTCGAAGCGATCGGCGACGATCTCGAACTGACGATCCTGCTGAAGATGGCCGATGACATCTCCACCGACGAGATCATGCCCGCCGGCAACGAGGTGCTGCCCTACCGCAGCAACATCCCGCGAATCGCGGACTTCTGCTTCGGCCCCGTCGACGCGGATTACGTCGGCAACGCCCACGACACCGGCGACCACACGGTGATCGCCGGGGGCAACTATGGGCAGGGGTCGAGCCGCGAACACGCCGCCATCGCACCGCGCTATCTGGGCCTGCGCGTGGTGGTGGCCAAGGGCTTCGCGCGCATCCACTGGCAGAATCTGGTCAACTTCGGCGTGCTGCCCCTGCGCTTCGACAGCGACGCCGACTATGATGCGCTGGAGTCCGGCCAGACGCTGCGTTTCTCGGGACTGCACAAGGCCCTCAAGGAAGGCGACACCCTGAGCGCCGAGACGCCCAAGGGCAGGATCACCCTGCGCCACGACCTGACCCCGCGCCAGGTCGAGGTGCTGCTCGACGGCGGGTTGATCAACTGGATGAAGCGCCACCGCGATATCTGATCGAACCGGCGGTCGGCGCTCCGATGGCCGGCATTCCGGCGGCCGGCGCTCCGGCGGCCGGCGTTCCGACGACTCTGGAGCGTCGGCCCGCCTGTCAGGATCGCGCCAGCAGCAGGGTCTCGTCGATGGCGATGAAGTCCGAGGCCGCGCGCTTCAGCGCCTCGGCGGTCAGCTCCGCCACCCCGTAGACCTCGACCGGGACGGCGAAGCGCTCGGAAAGCCGCTCCGCCAGCAGGGCGAAATCGCCGTCCCCGGAGACCAGCACCAGGCGCTCGACCTCGGTGGCGAGTTCGACGGCGTCGAGGGTGATCCCCACGTCCCAGTCGCCCTTGGCCGAGCCGTCACGGCGCTGGATGAACGGCTTGAGCTTCACGGTGAAGCCGATGCCGCGGAGGATGTCCTGAAAGCGGCGCTGTTGCTCGTCGCCACGGTCCACGGCATAGGCCAGCGCCGCGACGACCTGGCGATCGGCGGCGGCCCGACGCCAGAACGCCCGGTAATCGAAGTGCCGACCGAAGGCCTGGCGAGTGGTGTAGTAGACGTTCTGCACGTCGACCAGGATCGCGATGCGCTCCAAGGCTCGGCTCCGTGTCGAGGAAAAGGGGTCAGCCAAGCGCCAGCGGCGAATGGCCGTCGTCTTCATGGGCCCAGACCCGAAACGCGACCAGGCGATTGGGGCCGAAGGTGTTGGCGATCGGCACGTCGGCGGCATCCCGACCCCGGGCGATCAGGATACGCCCGATCCGGCGATCGTTGTTGCGCGGGTCGAAGGTATACCAGCCATCGTCGAGATAGGCCTCGAACCAGGCATGGAAGTCCATCGGCGCGTGCGGCGGCGGGACGTCGACGTCACTGAGATAGCCGGTGCAGTAGCGTGCCGGAATGTTCATCGCCCGGCAGAAGGTCACCGCCAGATGGGCGAAGTCGCGGCACACGCCACCCTGTTCGTGATAGACCTCCCAGGCCGACTTGGTCGCCCGCGCATACGGGTAGCCGAAACGGATGTGCCGGTGCACGAAGTCGCAGATCGCCTGCACGCGCTGCCAGCCGGCGGGGCCGTTGCCGAACAGCTGCCAGGCGATGTCGGAGAGCCGATCGGTCTCGCAGTAGCGGCTGCCGATCAGGTAGAGCAGCGTCTCGGACGGCAGCCGCTCCACCGGCACCTGCTGCGCCCCGGGATTCACCCGGTCGGGCTGGCCGGGGTCGTCGATCACCGCATCGGCGGCGATCGCCGTGCGCCCGGGCGGCGCCACCAGACGCACGCACCAGTTGCCGAACGAGTCGCGGTAGGGCTCGGTCGACAACGACGGCAGCGTGATCAGGTAGTCCGGCGCCACCAGGTCGGACACCCGCGAATAGTGCACGTGGGTCATCACGATCATCGGCAGTGCCTGCGGGCATTCGTAGATGATCTCGTAGCCGATCCTCAGGCGCATCTCTCCACCCCTCCCTCGTCACGCCTGTGTTGAGGGTAGTCGTCATGGGGGCTGGCGTCGTCGCGCATCGCGCCGGCAGAGAAAGGACGAAAAAGCGGGCAGACCGGCGCCGGCCGGAGAGGGCGTGCCAGGCCGGATGCATCATGAGGTGGCTGACGGCGCCTGTTCAGGCTGCCATGGGCGTCATTCGAACGGCTTTCAGTGTACCGTCTCGGGAACCGACGCTTCCTCGCGCTCGCCTTCCCACAGGGTCGTGCGCGTGATTGCGTGATCGATCATCTCGCGGGCCACCTCGAAACGGCTTTCTCGCAGCAGCTTTGCAGCCTCCTCCGAGAAGCGGATACGCAGCAGGGGTTCGCCCTCCCCTTCGGCGGGACGCAGAATAACCTCGCCATCGGCGAGCTCGACGATTTCCAGTACGGCGGTCTCAGACACGTTCACCTCGATATGTCCTGTCATGACAACAAAAAACGACCACAGCGCATGGCCATGGTCGTCATTGTCTTTGCCCCAGCTTACCACTCCCGCGACGCGGGCGTCACCATTCGACGCTGGTTTCCCGCAGGCGCGCCAGCTCGGCCTTGAACGCCCGGATGCCGGCCTGCAGCTCCTCGCCCAGGGGACGACGATCGGCGATGGCGATGAGCGAGGCGTCGACCTCGCGACGAGCCGCACCCTCGGCCGACTCGAGGGCCTCCAGCTGCGCGCAGAGCTGTCCCAGCCAGCTCTGCGGATCGGCACGCAGCGCCCGCAGGCGTTGCAGCTCGGCGACGCTCTCGCCCTCCGCGCCCAGCAGGTCGCGCCAGTCATGATTCGCCAGGGCGGCATGCTCGGTCAGTTCGCGCAGCGCCGCGTTCAGCGCCAAGCCGAGCAGCGCCAGCGCCCCTTCCTCGCGTGCCATGCGCCGTGCCGGTGCATGCTCGTCGTCGCCGGCAGGCATGTCGAGCAGCAGCTCGGCCTGATAGAGCAGCTGGTTGGTACGTCCGCGGGGCGTCATTTGCGCTTGTCCTCGATCTGCCAGCGACCGTCGTCGTAGGTCGCCTTCCAGCCGGACGCCTTGCCGTCCTTCTCGGTCATCACGTACTGGCTCCTGGTCTTGCGCGAGAAGCGGATCTGCGCCGGACGGCCGTCCGGATCCTCGTCGGGCGCCTCGAGCAGGAAATGATACTTCTCGGGCAGCGCCTCGGCGTGCGCGCGGATCTCCTTGACCAGCGGCGCGCGGGTCTCGCGGTTCTTGGGAAACTGGCTCGCCGCCAGGAACAGCCCGCTCGCCCCGTCACGCAGCACGTAGTGATCATCGACCTTCTGGCAGGCCAGCTCCGGCATGGGGATCGGGTCCATCTTGGGCGGTGCCACCTCGCCGTTGCGCAGCAGCTTGCGGGTGTTCTTGCAGTTCTCGTTGGTGCAGCCGAAGTACTTGCCGAAACGCCCGGACTTGAGCTGCATGTCGGCGCCGCACTTGTCGCACTCGATGGTCGGCCCCTCGTAGCCCTTGATCTTGAACTTGCCGGTCTCGATCTCGTAGCCGGCGCAGTCGGGGCTGTTGCCGCAGATATGCAGCTTGCGGGTCTCGTCGATCAGGTAGCTGTCCATCGCCGTGCCGCACTCGGGGCAGCGGTGCTTGGCGCGCAGCGCATCGGTCTCGGCATCCTCGTCGGCATCGGCGGCCACCGCCTCCTCGCCGGGGATCAGATCGATGGTGGTCTTGCAGCGCTCCTTGGGCGGCAGGTTGTAGCCCGAGCAGCCCAGGAACACCCCGGTGGAGGCGGTGCGGATCTGCATCTTGCGCCCGCACTTGGGACAGTCGATGTCGGTGGGCACCGGCTGGTTGGGGCGCATGCCGTCCTCGGCCTCGGCCCGCTCGAGCTGCTGCTTGAAGTGCGCATAGAAGTCATCGAGCAGTCCCTTCCAGTTGCGCTGCCCCTCGGCGACCTCGTCGAGGTTGTCCTCCATGCGCGCGGTGAAGCCGTAGTCCATCAGGTCGTCGAAGGATTCGGCCAGGCGGTCGGTGACGATGTCACCGAGCTTCTCGGCATAGAAGCGCCGGTTCTCGAGCTTGACGTAGCCACGATCCTGGATGGTCGAGATGATCGAGGCATAGGTCGAGGGTCGGCCGATGCCGCGCTTCTCGAGTTCCTTGACCAGGCTCGCCTCGGTGAAGCGCGCCGGCGGCTTGGTGAAGTGCTGCTGCGGGTCGAGCGTCACCAGCTGCAGCACGGTGCCTTCGGCCAGGTCGGGCAGCGTCTGGTCCTCGTCCTTCTTGCCGGCGGGCTTCATCACCCGGGTGTAGCCGTCGAACTTGAGCACCCGCCCGCGGGCACGCAGCTCGTAGCCGTCGACCTCGACGGTCAAGGTGGTCGACAGGTACTCGGCGGGGGTCATCTGGCAGGCCACGAACTGCCGCCAGATCAGCTCGTAGAGGCGTTCGGCATCGCGCTCCATGCCATTCAGGTCGGCGGTGGTGCGGGTCACGTCCGAGGGCCGGATCGCCTCGTGGGCCTCCTGGGCGCCCTCCTTGCTGGAGTAGCGGTTGGGGGACTCCGGCAGGTAGCGCTCACCGTAGGTCTCGCCGATGTAGCCGCGCACGTTGTCCACGGCCTCCCGGGAGAGGTTGGTGGAGTCGGTCCGCATGTAGGTGATGTAGCCCGCCTCGTAGAGGCGCTGGGCCAGCGTCATGGTCTTCTTGACCGAGAAGCCCAGCCGGCCGCTGGCCGCCTGCTGCAGGGTCGAGGTGATGAAGGGCGCGTTGGGCTTCGAGCGGGTGGGCTTCTGCTCGCGGGCGGTGATCGCCAGCTCCGCCGTGCGCAGCGCGGCGATGCGCTCCAGGGTCTCGGCCTCGGAGGTGGGCCGGAAGGGCTTGCCGTGCTGACGCACCAGCTCGAAGCGCACCGGGGTTTCGCCGTCGACCGGCGTCAGGTCGGCATGGACGTCCCAGAATTCCTCGGGCACGAAGGCGCGGATCTCGCGCTCGCGCTCGACGATCAGGCGCACCGCCACCGACTGGACGCGCCCCGCCGACAGGCCGCGGGCGACCTTGCTCCACAGCAGCGGAGACAGCATGAAGCCCACCACCCGGTCCAGGAAGCGGCGGGTCTGCTGGGCCTCGACCCGGGGCATGTTGAGCGTCCCCGGCTCCTTGAAGGCCTCCTGGATGGCATTCTTGGTGATCTCGTTGAACACCACCCGCTTGTAGCGCTCCTCGTCGCCGCCGATGGTCTCGCGCAGGTGCCAGGCGATCGCCTCCCCCTCGCGGTCCAGGTCGGTGGCGAGATAGATGGCATCGGCCTTCCTGGCCAGCTTCGCCAGCTCCTCGACGACCTTCTCCTTGCCGGGCAGGACCTCGTAGTTGGCTTCCCAGCCGTTCTCCGGGTCGAGGCCCATGCGACGCACCAGCTGCGTCCAGGCCTTCTGCTTCTTGTAGACCGCCTTTTCTTCCGGCGACATCTTGCGGGTCGCCGCCGCCTGGCGCGCGCGCTCCTTGGGATCGCTGGCATTCTTGCCCGAGCCGCTGGTCGGCAAATCGCGAATATGGCCGACGCTCGACTTCACGATGTAGTCGTTGCCGAGGTACTTGTTGATCGTCTTGGCCTTGGCCGGCGACTCGACGATGACCAGTGACTTGCCCATAGTGCTCCACTTTCAACTGGCCGGCTCCCGTCCTCGGGAACCGGCAAGGTGTCCATTGCCGACGGCGCCGGGCTGTCGGCGGAAAAATGCGCCTACCCTACCCCAGCCACCTGCTTCGCGCCAGTCACGGGCCGGGGCCGGCCGGGCCGCCTGCCGCCGGGCCGGCCTTCATGACACTAGCCACGACCCAAGTGCCGGCGCAAGCTTCCTCGTCGCCGAGGTGCCTGCCCGCCGCCTCGCGGACGCGTCTGTTTTCGGTGCTGACATCGTGCTGTAGTATCATGTAGTAAAATGACTACATAAAGGCGTGGTGATCGGTGCCGACTCGCGGCACGCTCACCGGGCGGCCTCGAACGAAGGTACTCGCTCCGAGAATTTGCCACGCTGTCCCATGCATCGATGAAGCGGTCAACCAAGGAGACCCCCATGCCGGAAGCATTGCACGGCCACGCCCCCATCCGTCGCACCAAGATCGTCGCCACCCTGGGCCCCGCCAGCGACCGCGCGGGTGTGCTCGACGCGATGATCACCGCGGGTGTCGACGTGGTGCGCCTCAACTTCTCCCACGGCAGCCCCGACGACCATCGCCGCCGCCTGGCCGCGGTGCGCGAGGCCGCCGAGCGCCACGGCCGCACCGTGGCCGCGCTGGGCGACCTGCAGGGGCCCAAGATCCGCATCGCCCGCTTCGCCGCGGGCGCGGTGACCCTCGAGGCCGGCCAGCCCTTCGTCCTCGATGTCTCGCTCGAGCGTGACGCCGGCGACGCCACCCGGGTCGGCTGCGACTACCCGGCCCTCGCCGAGGACGTCGCCCCGGGCGATGTGCTGCTGCTCGACGACGGCCGCCTCGAGCTCGAGGTGGAACGGGTCGAACCGCCGAGGGTGCACACCCGGGTGCGGGTCGGCGGCAAGCTCTCCAACAACAAGGGCATCAACAAGCAGGGCGGCGGGCTCTCCGCCGCGGCGCTCACCGACAAGGACCGCGAGGACCTGCAGACCGCCATCGACATCGGCGTGGACTATCTGGCGGTGTCCTTCCCGCGCTCGGCGGCCGACATGCAGCTCGCCCGCGAGCTGCTCGGCGAGGCGGGGGCCGAGATCGGCCTGGTGGCCAAGATCGAGCGCGCCGAGGCGGTCGCCGACGACGCGACGCTGGACGGCATCATCTGCGCCAGCGAGGCGGTGATGGTGGCCCGCGGCGATCTCGGCGTGGAGATCGGCGACGCCCAGCTGATCGGCGTGCAGAAGCGCCTGATCCAGCGCGCGCGCACCCTCAACCGCGCGGTGATCACCGCCACCCAGATGATGGAGTCGATGATCGAGTCGCCGCTGCCCACCCGCGCCGAGGTGTTCGACGTCGCCAACGCCGTGCTCGACGGCACCGATGCGGTGATGCTCTCCGCCGAGACCGCCGCCGGCGACTACCCGGTGGAGACCATCGAGGCGATGGACCGGCTGTGCCTGGGCGCCGAGCGCGAGCGCAGCGCCCAGGAGTCCAAGCACCGCATCCACGAGGGCTTCTCGCGGATCGACGAGACCGTGGCCCTGTCCGCCATGTACGCCGCCAACCACCTCTCCGGCGTGGCGGCGATCGCCTGCATGACCTCGACCGGCTACACGCCGCTGATCGCCTCGCGGATCCGCTCGGGGCTGCCGATCGTGGGCCTCGCCCACAGCCCCATCGCCCAGCGGCGCATGGCGCTGTATCGCGGGGTGGTCTCGCTGCCCTTCGACACCACCGACATCCCCGCCGAGGCCCTCGACGCCCGCGCCCTCCAGCTGCTGCGCGAGCGCGGCATCGCCGAGTCCGGCGACCACGTGATCCTCACCCGCGGCGATCACATGAACGCCCACGGCGGCACCAACACCCTGAAGATCCTCGACATGGAAGCGACATCATGAGCGTGCAGCGCCCCGCCCGGGACGTTCGGCGCACGCTGCCCGAGCGCAAGCGCATCGCGCTGATCGCCCACGACGGCAAGAAGGAGGAACTGCTGGCCTGGGCCAGACGCTGGGAGACCACGCTGGCCGCTCACGAACTGCTGGGCACCGGCACCACGGCGCGACGCGTCGCCGACACGCTGGGGCTGCCGGTGGAAGGCCTGATGAGCGGCCCGCTGGGCGGCGACCAGCAGATCGGCGCCCGCATCACCGAGCAGCGCCTCGACCTGCTGATCTTCTTCTGGGATCCGTTCTCGCCGATGCCCCACGACCCGGACGTCAAGGCCCTGCTGCGGCTGGCGGCGCTGTGGAACGTGCCGGTCGCCTGCAACGCGGCGAGCGCGGACTTCATGATCAGCTCGCCCTACGTGGCGGAAAACTACGACATCAGCATTCCGGATGCCGGCGAGTGGGTCGCCGCGCGCACCCGGACCTGACGAGACCTCAGGCGCGTGGCAGCTCCGGCTTCGCGCCGCCCTCCGCCTTCTTCATCCGTTCCCTTGCCGCCTCACGGGCCGTGCGAAACAGGGTCCGCACCCGCTCGAGCCGGATCTGGCTGCTGGCCGACAGCGGCGCGCTGGCCGCCACGACATGTTCGACGTGGGCCAGCTGCCGGTCGACGGTCTCGACGGAGTCCCCGGCCAGCAGTGACGGCAGCGCCTCGAGCGCGGCCACCGCATCGAGCTTGAGCACGAAGAACTGTTCGCGGACCACGGCCTTGAAGTGTGCCAGGTCGGTGCCCGGCTCGACCTCGGCGCGGGTCGCCTTGAGGCGCTGGAAGTTGCGCTCGTCGGTCGAGGGCGCGCCGCCCAGCACGAAGATGATCGCGCGGACCACGGCGTCATGGCTGGTGCCCTGGTCCACCTTGGCCAGCAGCTCCGCACGTCGCCGGGCGATGAAGTGCCGATGCTCCGGCGCGCGACCGGGACGCCGGTCGGGCACCTCGCCCCGACCGGCCCCCAGGCCGGCCAGGATCTGCAGCCAGGGCTGCCCGTAGACTTCCAGGAACGCCCACTCGGTGGCGCGATCGCGCATGTCCCGGTAGGCATCGAGCCCGCGCACGATATTGTCGGACACCACCTGCTCGACGGCCCGCCAGGGGTTGCCGTCGCCGACCGGGGCGCGATTGGCACGCACGGCATCGGCCAGCACCGGCAGCGGCACGGTCGCCGGATTGCGATCCGACAAGAGCTTGTAGCCCAGGCGGATCGGATGCAGGCGGCGCATCCAGCGCGCGGCCTCGGGGGTCATCCAGGCACGCAGCCAGGGCTGCAGGTAGCGCTGGTAGAGCCCCAGGTTGATCTCGGAAAGCCGCGCCACGGTGGCAAAGCGCCGCTCGTCCTCCTGCAGCGGCTGGACCACGCCCTCGACATCGTCGAGCTCGCGCGGCGAGAACTCGAGCAGGTAGTCGCCGTCGACCGACCCGTTGGCCGACGCCGGCCGCTCGGTGACCTGGGTCTCGTAGAGGCCCGGCGGCAGGATGTCGATGTAGTCCATGTTGGCGGTGAACTCGGCATGCTCCTTGCGCGAGACACTGCTCGAGACGAAGATCCCCAGGTGCCCGGTGGTGTCGTGAATGCAGTAGACGATGGTCTGCTCGTTGGCCTGGATGTCGTCGACGCTGTCGTAGAGGTCGGTGATCCAGCCCAGCGCCTGGGGCGGCGGCGTGATGTCGTCGCCCCGTGAGCAGAACACCACGATCGGCGAGCGGATGTTGCGCAGGTCGATGCGCCGGCCGTCGCGGGTCAGCAGCTGCGCGGTGCTCAGGCGGTTGCCGACGAACAGGTTGTCGACGATGTACTGGATCTCCTCGCCGGCCAGCACCACGTGCCCGCCCCACCAGCGCTCGAACTGCAGATAGCGTTCGGCCTCGCTGTCGATGTTGGCGAACAGCCGATACTGCTTGCTCCAGAGCGTATTCGACGGGTTGAGCTTCTCGAAGTTCTGCACCAGCCAGGCGCCGTCGAAGCTGCCGGCCCCCAGGTCGCTGGCCAGGGCCGTGATCCAGCTGCCGCCGGTCATGCCGCCGGTGTAGCGCATCGGTGCCTTGCCACGCTCGCCGGCCCAGTAGGACAGCGGCGCGCCGGCGATCAGGATCGGCCCGAAGCAGGCGGGCTCCAGCGCCGCCGCCATCATCATCTGCCAGCCGGCCTGGCAGTTGCCGACCACCATGGGCCGTTCCGTGGTCTGCGGATGCCGGGCGATGACGGCACGCAGGAACTCGACTTCCGCCTCGATTACGTCCTCGACGGTCTGGCCGGGCTCGGGGAACGGCAGGAAGCCGATGAAGTAGCAGGGATGGCCGGCCCGCAGGGCCACGCCGATCTCGCTGTCGGGCTTGAACCCGCCGATCCCCGGACCGTGCCCGGCACGCGGGTCGATCACCACGAAGGGACGCTGATCCTCGTCGATCTCGACCCCCTCGGGGGGCAGGATGCGCAGCAGTTCGTAGTTGACCGGCCGCGCCAGCGTGCGGCCGTCGACCAGCAACTCCGCCTCGAAGCCCAGCACCGAGGGGCGCGTCTGCTCCATGTGCTCGAGGTACTGATTGCCCCGCTGGCGCATGACATCCAGGTAGAGCACGCTGCGCTCGAAGGTGTCTCGCCAGTAGTCGACGGCGGCCTGGCCCAGCCCCAGGGGGTCCCACAGGGCGGTCAGTGACGTGGCAAGCGAGGCATTGACGGGAAACATGGGTCGACTCCGGAAGTGAGTGCTGCACTGCGGGGTAAGCATACGCTTCCCCCGGCGCCGATACAGCCCGCAAGCGCCGGAAATTCTTGCGCCTTTCGGGCGCAAGCCAGTGCCGGCCGGGCACCCGTCTGGTGCAGGATCGATGTCGCGACGCGCCAAACCAGTGCATGGAAAGCATCGTTCTGGTGAGGGCTGACAACAACCCGCTGTTTTTAAATGGAAACAGGATTGGCATGTATCGTGCTTACCAAATGCACGGCGCCCGCGATCAGCCCCGCGACATGCACCAGGAACCCACATAACGACACGACACGCCATGACCGACACGCCTTCCAGCTCCGACGTCCTGTTCCTGCTCCTCGGTTCCTGCATGGTACTGGCCATGCACGCCGGCTTCGCCTTTCTCGAAGTCGGTACGGTACGCGCCAAGAATCAGGTCAACGCCCTGGTCAAGATCATTACCGACTTCGCCGCCTCGACCGTGGCCTACTTCACGATCGGCCATTTCATCGCCTATGGCTCGGGCTTCTTCGTCAGCGCCCAGACCCTGTCGGCCGACCACGGCTACGGTCTAGTCAAGTTCTTCTTCCTGCTGACCTTCGCCGCGGCCATACCGGCGATCATCTCCGGCGGTATCGCCGAGCGGGCCCGCTTCTACCCCCAGTTCACCGCCACGCTGCTGCTGGTCGGGCTGGCCTATCCGTTCTACGAGGGCATCGTCTGGAACGGCAACGCCGGTATCCAGAACTGGCTGACCCAGACCTTCGGCCGCCCCTTCCACGACTTCGCCGGCTCCATGGTGGTGCACGGCTTCGGCGGCTGGGTCGCGCTGATGGCGGTACTGGCACTGGGGGCACGGCGTGGCCGCTACCCTCGCCATGGCGCGGTGGCCGCCCACCCGCCGTCGAGCATCCCCTTCCTGGCCCTGGGCGCCTGGACCCTGACGGTGGGCTGGTTCGGGTTCAACGTGATGTCCGCGCAGACCCTCGACGGCATCAGCGGCCTGGTCGCCGTCAATTCGCTGATGGCGATGGTCGGCGGCATCCTGGCGGCCATGGCGCTGGGCCGCAACGACCCAGGTTTCATTCACAACGGCCCGCTGGCCGGGCTGGTGGCGGTCTGCGCCGGCTCGGACCTGATGCACCCGATCGGCGCTCTGGTGACGGGAGGGGTGGCCGGGGCCCTGTTCGTGTCCCTGTTCACACTCACCCAGAATCGCTGGCGCATCGACGATGTACTGGGCGTATGGCCGCTGCACGGCATCTGCGGCGCCTGGGGCGGCATCGCCGCGGGCCTGTTCGGCCAGACCTGGCTGGGCGGACTGGGTGGGGTCAGCCTGGCCTCGCAGTTCATCGGCACACTGGGCGGCATCCTGCTGGCGGTTGCCGCCGGCGGCCTTGTGTATGGCGGATTGAAGCGTCTGGTGGGTATCCGTCTCAGCGAAGAGCAGGAATTCGAGGGCGCCGACCTGGCATTGCACCGGATCAGCGCCACGCCGAATCGTGACTGAACAACCGCCCTTCCGATCAGGCGGACGGCGGACCCTCGCCGCGCGGCGGGGCTGCCGGCGGCTCGCCCGAGGGCGACTCGAAGACCTCGGGCGGCTCGTCGGCGCCGGCCGACGTGTCACGCTCCGCTGAGCCGCCCGGCGTCGACGCGCCGGGCGCCGTGGCGGTGCCGCGCTGCCGTTCGCGCCATGCCAGGGCGCCCAGCCCGGCCACGGCACCGTACTTGACGGCCTTGCCCAGGGCGCTGCGGCCATGGCGGCTGCTCAACAGCAGCCCCAGCACACCCCCGGTCAGCACGCTGCGCGCATCCAGCCTGCACGCCTGACCACAGCAACGATCGAGCCAGCGGCTCAGCTCATCCTTCGCCTGCCTGTCATCCATGATGATTCTCTCCTTCGCGTCGATGAAGATACGTTTTTCACCCCGCACGGCGTGCGGGGCCATCATGCCCGGACGGCCTCAGCCGCCGTTCACGGTCCTGGCCTCGAGCGCCTCGATCACGTCGCCTCCCAACCCCAGCGAGGCAGCAAGCTGATCGAGCCAGGCCCGCTCCATCGGGTTCTGCACGTCGATGATGGCAACGCTGGCCAGGTACATTTCCCGCGCCGCCTGGGGAGAATCAGCGTCCATCGCCAGCTGTTCGGCATCCAGCGGCGCCTGGAGTTGCTCGTCCACCCAGGCCAGCAACGGTGGGTCGGCACCCAGCGCATTGATCTGCTCGACCAGCTGAGTGCGCTCGGCGGCATCGATATGGCCGTCGGCGCGGGCGGCGGCGATCATCGCCTTGAGCAGCGCCATGCTGCGGGCCTCGCGGGCCTCGCCCTGCAACTGCTCCAGTGGCTCGCCGTCGTCGGGCACGGTCGGCTCGGGGGATTCCCGCTCGGCCTGGTGCGACTGCCAGGCGCGCCAGGCCAGCATCCCCAGTCCGGCCAGGGCCCCATACTTGACCGCCTTGCGGCCGGCACGGCGCCCGCGATGGGACCCCAGCAGAATTCCCAGGGCGCTGCCGGGCACCAGCCGGCGTGGATCCGGGCCCCGCCTGCCTCGACTGCCGGCCTGCTGCATCAACTCCTCGAGCACTCCTCTGGCGTTCATGACACGCTCCCGATCCGCCTGAAGATGCTGTCAGCATAGGTGATAGCCGCCAGAGACGAAAAAGCCCGGCATTGATGCCGGGCAACCAAGGGGTGACGAGCATGCCACGTCACTCGATCTCGATCAGTACCTCGCCGGGCGTGACACGATCGCCACGCGACACGTGCACGGCCTTGACGCTGCCGGCGACCCGGGCATGCACCTCGGTTTCCATCTTCATGGCTTCGGTGATCAGCACGGCCTGCCCGGCCTCGACCGCATCGCCGACCTCGACCAGCACATCGACGATGTTGCCGGGCATCGAGGTGGTCACGTGGCCGGGCGCGGAGGCCTTGGCGCGACCCGACTCGCCGCCGCCGACATAGTCGTCCTTGGCCTCGAAGACCACTTCCTCGGGCATGCCGTCCAGCGTCAGGTAGACCTGGCGCTTGTTGCCGGTGCGCCCCACGCCGGTGATCTGCACCTCGTAGGACTCACCGTGCACGTCGATGACGAACTCGGTGGGCACGCCCTCGGTCACCGGGCGCTCGGCCGGCTCGGCGCTGGGCAGCGGCTCGGGCGACAGCGTGCCGTCGCGGCGACCCTGCAGGTAGTCACGTCCCAGATCGGGGAACATGGCGAAGGTCAGCACATCCTCCTCGCTCTCGGCCAGCTCGCCGATCTCGCCGGTCAGGCGTGTCATCTCGGGCGACAGGCTGTCGGCCGGCCGCCCCTCCTCGACCGGCTCGTTGCCGATGGCCTGGCGCCGGACGGTCTCGTTGACCTCGGCCGGCGGGTGGCCATAGCCGCCCAGCAGGTAACGCTTGACCTCGTTGGTGATGCTCTTGTAGCGCTCGCCGGTGAGCACGTTCATCACCGCCTGGGTGCCGACGATCTGCGAGGTCGGCGTGACCAGCGGCGGGTAGCCGAGGTCGGCACGCACCCGCGGGATCTCGGCGAACACCTCGCGGATCTTGCCCAGCGCGTTCTGTTCCTTGAGCTGGTTGGCGAGGTTGGACATCATGCCGCCCGGCACCTGATTGATCTGTACCGAGACGTCCTCGCGGGTGAACTCGCTCTCGAAGGCGGCGTACTTCCCGCGCACCTCGCGGAAGTAGTCCCCCACTTCCTTGAGCGCCTCCAGATCCAGCCCGGTGTCGTAGCCGGTGCCCTGCAGGGCGGCGACCATCGACTCGGTGGAGGGATGGCTGGTGCCGCCGGCGAACGCCGAGTTGCAGGTATCGATGTGCCGGCAACCGGCCTCGATCGCCTTGAGCTGGCACAGCGCCGAAAGCCCGGAGGTGGCGTGGGCGTGCAGCTGGATGGGTACGTCGACGGCCTCGCTCAGCGCGGCGACCAGCTCCTCGGCGGCATACGGCGTGAGCAGCCCGGCCATGTCCTTGATGGCGATGGAATCGGCACCCATCTCGACCAGCCGCCGCGCCTGGTCGACGTACATCGCCAGGGTGTGCACCGGGCTGACCGTGTAGCACAGCGTGCCCTGGGCGTGCTTGCCGCTGGCCTTGACCGCGGCCATCGCGGTCTCGAGGTTGCGCAGGTCGTTGAGCGCATCGAACACCCGGAAGATGTCGATGCCGTTCTCCGCGGAACGGGCGACGAAGCGCTCCACCACGTCATCGGCGTAATGCCGATAGCCGAGCAGGTTCTGGCCGCGCAGCAGCATCTGCAGCGGCGTGCTGGGCAGCGCCTCCTTCAGCGAGCGCAGGCGCTCCCAGGGGTCCTCTTTGAGGAAGCGCACGCAGGCGTCGAAGGTCGCCCCGCCCCAGACCTCGAGGGAGTGGAAGCCGATGGCGTCCAGCTGCGGGCAGATCGGCAGCATGTCCTCGGTGCGCATGCGGGTGGCGATCAGCGACTGGTGACCGTCACGCAGCACGACGTCGGTGACGTGGACCCGGTCGGGTTGCTTCGGGCTCATGAATCTCTCCTTATAGTCCGGCGTGGGCGGCGATGGCGGCAGCGATGGCCAGCGCGACCTCTTCGGGGTTGCGCTTCACCGAGTAGTTGAGCAGTTCGGGATGCGCCGGGACGAAGCCGGTATCGAACTCGCCGCTGCGGAAGTCGGGATGGCGCAGGATCTCCTGGTAATAGGGCGCGGTGGTCTTGACCCCCTGCAGACGCATGTCGTTGAGTGCCCGGATGCCCCGGTCCAGGGTTTCCTCCCAGGTCAGCCCCCAGACGATCAGCTTCAGGCACATCGAGTCGAAATACGGCGGAATCGTGTAGCCGGTATAAATCGCCGTGTCGGTGCGCACCCCGGGGCCGCCGGGCGCGTAGTAGCGGGTGATGCGGCCGAACGACGGCAGGAAGTCGTTGCGGGGGTCCTCGGCGTTGATGCGGAACTGGATCGCGTAGCCGTGGTGATGGATGTCCTCCTGGCGGAAGGCCAGCTTGAGCCCCGCGGCGATGCGGATCTGCTCGCGGACGATGTCGACCCCGGTGATCGCCTCGGTAATGGTGTGCTCCACCTGAACCCGGGTGTTCATCTCCATGAAGTAGATCTCGTTGCCCTTGACGAGGAACTCCACGGTGCCGGCGTTCTCGTAGCCCACCGCCTTGGCGGCGCGCACCGCCAGCTCGCCGACGTAGGCCCGCTGCTCGGGGGTCAGCTGCGGGCTGGGGGCAATCTCGATGAGCTTCTGGTTGCGGCGCTGGATCGAGCAGTCGCGCTCGAACAGGTGAATGACGTGGCCGTGGCGGTCGGCGAGGATCTGCACCTCGATGTGATGCGGCTCGACCACGCACTTCTCCATGAACACGTCGGCGCTGCCGAAGGCCTTGGTGGCTTCCGAGATCACTCGCTCCCAGGCCTGTTCGAGCTGCCGGGCATCGTCGCAGCGACGGATGCCGCGCCCGCCGCCACCCGAGGTGGCCTTGAGCATCACCGGGTAGCCGATCTCGTCGGCCAGGGCGAGCGCCGCCTCGCAGCTTTCCAGGTTGCCCTCCGAACCGGGCGTCACCGGCACCCCGGCCTCGCGCATCGCCGAACGCGCCGCGGTCTTGTCGCCCATCCGCGCGATCACCGCGGCATCCGGGCCGACGAAGGCGATCCCTGCCTCGGCGCAGATGCGCGCCAGGTCGGCATTCTCGGACAGGAAGCCGTAGCCGGGATGAATGGCGTCACAGCCCGTCTCGCGGGCCAGGTCGACGATGCGGCGCGGGTCGAGATAGCCCGCCAGGGGGTCGTCGCCGACGAAGTGGGCCTCGTCGGCGCGCTTGACGTGCAGCGCGAAGCGATCCGGCTCGGTATAAATGGCGACGGAACGGATCCCCATTTCGGCACAGGCGCGCACGATCCGTACGGCAATCTCGCCGCGGTTGGCGATCAACAGTTTCCGGAACACAGGCTGTCCTCCAGGGTTGCGTCCACGACGGGCATGCGAAAAACTCAAGGGTGGCTTGTCCGTTGCCTCGGCCGTGTTGGGTGTGGCTTTTACGCTACCCCGGGCAAACACCAATAGAAAAATTGATATTTTTTTGCCAACCTATAAGGTAGCGCTTATACCTGTAACGGAAACCGCCATGTCGCGCCCGCACCTGCTCAACAGACTGACCTTTCGCCAGCTTCAGGTCTTTCAGGCCGTTCACCGCCAGCAATCCTATTCGCGCGCGGCCGAGCAACTGGGGCTCACCCAGCCCGCGGTCAGCGCCCAAATCCGTCAGCTGGAACAGGCTCTCGAGCAGCCGCTGTTCAAGTACGCCGGCAAAACCCTGCACGTGCTGCCCGCCGCCGACGCTCTGGCGGCCACCGTGCAGTCGATCTTCGGCCAGGTCTCGAGCCTGCAGATGGAACTGTCCGAACTGGCCGGCACGATCCGCGGCGAGCTCAATCTCACGGCAGTCTCCACCGCCCAGTATGTGGTGCCGCACATCCTGGCGCGTTTCCGTGCCCGCTATCCGGAAGTCCACATCCGACTGCGGGTGTGCAATCGCGGTCAGGCACTGGAGCGTCTCGCCGAGCGACGCGACGACCTGGTGATCATGGGCATGGTGCCCGACGACGCCAACCTGGCCTTCATGCCGATTCTCGACAACGAGATGATTCCCATCGTCTGGCCCGGGCATCCCTTGCTCACCGCCACGCAGCCCACGCTGGAAGACTTCACGCGCCATTACGTGCTGATGCGCGAACCCGGCTCCGGCACGCGCACCGCCTTCGAGGAGTTCGTCGCGCGCGAGCGTGTCTCCCTGGCGCACACGCTGGAAATGGGCACCAACGAGGCGATCAAGCAGGGCGTGATGGCGCATCTCGGCGTGGCGGTGCTGCCGCGCCTGGCGGTGCAGCTCGAGCTGGCCTCCGGGCTGCTGGCCTCTCCCGACCTGCCCGGCTTTCCGCTCAAGCGCTCCTGGTGCACGGTCTACCCCAAGGACCGCTACCCGACCCCGGTCACCGAGCTGTTCATGCGCTTCGTGCGCGAGCTGCTGCCCGAACTCAACGCCCACTTCAAGGCCCCGCTGGAACCGGCCCCCGGCCCCAGCTTCGTGTGCCTGCCGATGGTCGACGCCTGAGCGTCGGGCCGGCGCCCGCCTGTCCAGAACCGGGCCTGGTGTGGTATCTTGAGGCCATCGATCCACGCATCATCCGTCATGCCCGGCCGCCCGGGACCGCCGTTCGGCGCACCTTCCATGCTTCCCGTGGCAGCGACCGGCTTGCAGAGAGGCTCAAGAACCATGAGCGACACCCCCTCCCAACGCGTCACCAGCGGCAAGAAATATCGCAACGATCACGGCATCGCCGCCATCAAGGACGGCATGAAGTCCCGCAGCCAGGGCGAAAGCGGTGGCGTCGGCGGTCGCAAGCCCCAGTGGCTGCGCGCCCAGATCCCCGGTGGCGGGCGCTTCGACGCCGTGAAGCGCAACGTCGCCGAACACCGGCTGAGCACCGTCTGCGCCGAATCGCACTGCCCCAACATGGGCGAGTGCTGGAGCAACGGCACCGCCACCATCATGCTGATGGGCTCGGTATGCACCCGCGCCTGCCGCTTCTGCGCCGTCGACACCGGCAACCCGCGGGGCTGGCTCGACGCCGAGGAACCGGCCAACACCGCCAAGTCGGTGGAGCTGATGGGGCTGCGCTACGTGGTGCTCACCTCGGTGGACCGCGATGACCTGCCGGACGGCGGCGCCAGCCACTATGCCGACTGCATCCGCGCCATCAAGGAACATACCCCCGAGGTCGCCGTGGAAGCCCTGACCCCGGACTTCGACGGGGCGCCCAGCGCCATCGAGCAGGTCGTCGACTCGGGCCTCGAGGTGTTCGCCCAGAACGTCGAGACCGTGGAGCGCCTGACCCAGCGCGTGCGCGACCCGCGGGCCGGCTATCGCAAGACCCTCGACGTCCTCGCCCATGCCAAGCGCCATCGCCCCGAGGTGATCACCAAGACCAGCCTGATGCTGGGCCTGGGGGAAACCGAGGAAGAAATCCTGCAGACCTTCGACGACCTGCGGGCCATCGGGGTCGACATCGTGACGCTGGGCCAGTACCTGCAGCCGACGCGCAACCACCTGCCGGTGGAGCGCTGGGTCACCCCCGAGGAGTTCGAGCGCTACCGGGTGCTGGGTCTGGCAAAGGGCTTCATGGAAGTGCCTTCGGGTCCGCTGGTGCGTTCCAGCTATCGCGCGGACCGGGTGTTCGAGAAGAACAACCTGGGCCTGGCCGCCCCGGCCGAGGTGCCGGGACAGTCCGCCGACCCGAACCGCATCGACGCCGTCAACGTCGGCTGAGCCTACCGCTCTCACCAAAGACCCCGGCGACTCCAGAGAGCCGCCGGGGTCTTTGGTGCCCGCCTCGCCGGCTCGGGCTATGCCTCGGCCGGTACCAGCTCCCGCCCCAGCTCACGGGCCAGGCACTCGGCCAGCTGCTCCGCCACGGTATCGGCGGCCGGGCAGTCGTCGACCAGGTCGGCAAGCCGCGTCATCGCCATGCCGGCATAACCGCAGGGGTTGATGCGCAGGAACGGCGACAGGTCGCCGTCGACGTTGAGGGCCACGCCGTGGAAGCTGCAGCCGCGCCGGATGCGCAGTCCCAGCGAGGCGATCTTGGCCTCGCCCACGTAGACGCCCGGTGCGTCGGGACGCGCCTGCGCCGTCACGCCGTGCTCGGCCAGCAGGGCGATGACCGCGTTCTCCAGCGCCGTCACCAGATTGCGCACCCCCAGGCCGGCCCGGCGCACATCGAGCAGCGGGTAGAGCACCACCTGGCCGGGCCCGTGGTAGGTCACCTGGCCGCCGCGGTCGGTGGCCACCACCGGGATGTCGCCGGGCATCAGCAGGTGCTCGGGCTTGCCGGCCTGGCCCTGGGTGAACACCGGCTCGTGCTCGACGAGCCAGAACTGATCGGGCGTGTCGGCGTCACGCCGGTCGGTGAGTTCGCGCATCGCCTGCCAGACGGGCAGATAGTCGCGCCGGCCCAGGCGCTGGACCTGAATCGGCGACCGGCCGCTGTCGCTCGTCATCACACCACCATGTGCACGCGGCCGGTGGCCTTGAGCGAGGCGAACAGCGCCTCGAGCTGGTCGTGGCCGGTGGCGGTGATGGTCACGCGGACGGAACGGAAGCGA